>Ga0335081_10002802_pt1 | contig 27471 bp, 22 predicted proteins | sample Lox_Sample_35_FD_206713 | JGI IMG/M metagenome (GOLD analysis project Ga0335081, IMG submission 206713) | Soil microbial communities from Loxahatchee National Wildlife Refuge, Florida, United States - Lox_Sample_3.5 | ecosystem: Environmental > Terrestrial > Soil > Wetlands | place: USA...
TCCTGATTCATCCCGTCGGTTGTCCTTGGGGGCTCCAATGCCGCTTTGCTGTAGCGCTTTGGCAGATACCCCGCGTAGAGCTTCGCAAAGTCCCGCGCCGCCTCCGGCGAGTCCCAGCGCGAGTAGTACAGCATCGCGATCTGGTCCCTGGGCGCGCTCTTCCGGTGGGCCGCAAAATAGTAACCGCCGCGCCAGTGCCGATAGTAGTTGGGAGCGTCGTCCGCGCCGTACTGTTTGGCCAGCAGATAGACGTCGAACTCGCCCATGCTGCCGAAGTCGAAGCGCTCATAGTCGGGCGCGACCAGCCTGTCGAGGTCGGGAATCGTGGGCGGCGCGACCACCTGGTGCAGCAGATAGGTCTCCGGCTGCATGACCTGGCGCGTATCGATGGGAGGGTCCTGCAGCACTCCGGAAAAGGCCACGTCCTTGCCCCTGTTGGCCAGCACCGTGCGCACGAAGTCCAGGCCAAAGGTATATGGCATGAGCAGGGACTCCTTGAGGAACATCGGCGCCTGTCCGAAGATGGGCGAGTCCGAGCTGTCTCCCATACTGGCCCGCACAGCGGCAACGAACTGGGGCGCGGTCAGAATATTCTTGCCCATGGGAGCCAGGGTGTAGTCAAACCAGACCACCTGCGCCTGTCCCTCGGTCACGCATTGCCGGGCGGCTTGCGCCTCTTCGCTGGCGTACTCCTGCTGATCGGGCAGGGGCGTATCGTCCTTTGCGCCCGCCAGTTCCCACTTCTGCAACCCGACCTGCTGGTCCTGCAGCGCGTGGGTCAGCTCGTGCGCCAGCACCGGCTTCTGCGCGTCGGCGGGCAGCCAGTCCAGAAGGTTGACGCTCCTGCTCCTCGGGTCGTAATAAGCGGCGACCTGTTCGGCCATGAGAAGCAGGAACTCGGCATGCAGGTCGTAGCCGGCGGGCAGCAGGCCGAATTTCTGCAGCACCAGGCGTGACTGCTCCAGGCGCTTCTCATCCTTGTCGTCCTTCATGCGCTTGTCGACATATCGCTCTACCGACTTGCGCGTGATCAGATTGCGCTTCACGCTATGCTCGATGGGCAGCCCCGTGTCGTGGCTGGCGAAGCGCAGGATCTCATCGACCGAGCGGAACAGCTCCTTGGCCTGCGCCCTGGTGATGTGCGTTTCGGGCTGCGGCTGGCTGGAGGCCTGGGACCCGCCCGGCGGCTGGTTCTGGCCGGTGGCGCCTGTGCCGGGAGCAGGTGTCGTGTTCGGTGACGGCGGCTGCAGCGGAGTTTTCGGATGGGAGGGAGAGGCAGGCTGGTTCGGAGATTGAGGCGCAGCGGTTTGCGCGAAGGTGGCGCTCGCACACAGGAGAGCGACGAGGAGAGCGGCGAAAACCGATTTCAGGATCAATCCCGTTGCGAATTGCTTTGAACGACGAGGTGCCATGGGGAAAACCTTAGGATACAGGAGAAATGGAACGCGTATGGCAACAGGCAGAAAGGCGAAGTCGGAGATGAGAGGGAAGCGTGGGTGCCCCCACTTATTCGCGGTTTTCGAATGAGTGGTTCCTCGACGTTCGGGGCGCTGCGACACCGGTCGACCATGCTGTTGCAAGCCAGATCATTGATCCGCGCGGAGAGATCAAAGTCTAGCCGGAACCTGGTATGCCGCTTTACACTGCTGGCGTCCTCTGGCACAGTGAATAGTGGAAACGCAAGCCATCGTCGTCCTCGACTTCGGCGCGCAGTATTCGCAGCTCATCGCGCGCCGCATCCGCGAACAGAATGTCTTTGCTGTCGTCCTGCCCTGCACGGCATCGCTGGAGGAGATCAAAAGCTACTCCCCGGTGGGAATCGTGCTCTCCGGCGGCCCGTGCTCGGTGTATGACGCCGATGCGCCGCCGGCCGACGAGCGCATCCTGCACCTCGGCGTGCCGGTGCTGGGCATCTGCTATGGCCTGCAGTTCATGGTGTACAAGCTGGGCGGCAAAGTGCGCGCGGCGGACAAGCGCGAGTACGGACATGCCCAGGTCGAGCTGCTGAACCCGGCATCGCCGCTCTTCAAAGGGTTGCAAGGTCCGCTGCCGGTGTGGATGTCGCATGGCGACGAAGCCATGGAGCTGCCGCCCGGCTTCGAGCTGGTTGGCAGAACCCTGACCGCGGTGGCCGCCATCCAGAATGCCGCCGGCAAATACTATGCCGTGCAGTTCCACCCGGAAGTCCATCACACGCCGCGTGGGACCCAGATCCTGCGCAATTTCGTCTTCGACATCTGCGGAGCGAGGCCGAACTGGACGCCGCGGAGCTTCATCGAGGAGACCATCACCGGCATTCGCCGGACGGTCGGCAAAGGTCGCGTGATCTGCGGCCTCTCCGGCGGGGTGGATTCAGCCGTCGCCGCCGAACTGGTGCATCGCGCGGTGGGCAATCAGCTCACCTGCATCTTCGTCAACAACGGCGTGCTGCGCAAAAACGAGTTCGTCAATGTGCAGAAAAACCTGCGCGAGAGGATGGGCCTGAACATCGATGCCGTCGATGCCGGCGCGCGCTTTCTGGGCAAGCTGGCCGGCGTCACCGATCCGGAGAAGAAGCGAAAGATCATCGGCAACGAATTCATTGCCGTCTTCGAGGAGGAGGCGCATCGCATCGAGCAGGTACAGGGCAGGGTCGAATGGCTGGTGCAGGGCACGCTGTATCCGGATGTGATCGAGTCGCGCTCGGTGCGCGGGCCGTCGCAGACCATCAAGAGCCATCACAACGTCGGCGGGCTGCCGGAGGTCATGAAGCTCAGGCTGATCGAGCCGCTGAAGGACCTGTTCAAGGATGAAGTGCGCAGGATCGGCCGCGACCTGGGCATGCCGGAAGAGATCCTGCAGCGCCAGCCGTTTCCTGGCCCGGGGCTGGCGGTGCGCATCCTGGGCGAAGTCACTCCGGAACGCATTGCGCTGCTGCAGGAGGCGGACGACATCGTCGTCACCGAGATCGAGCGCGCCGGGCTGTACAACCAGATCTGGCAATCATTCGCAGTGCTGCTGCCGGTGATGTCGGTGGGCGTGATGGGCGACATGCGCACCTACGCCTACACCTGCGCCATCCGCGCGGTGCACTCCGAGGACGGCATGACCGCCGACTGGGTGCCCCTGCCGCACGAGGTGCTGAAGACCATCTCCAGCCGGATCGTGAACGAGGTGAAGGGAATCAACCGCGTGGTCTACGACGTGACGAGCAAACCGCCAGGGACGATTGAGTGGGAGTAACAAATATATGCCAGAGAGTCTTGTGTTAGATAGCATGAGGCTAAGGGCCTGAGGGGTACATACTCCCTGCACCAAAACGGTGTATTCTGATGTTATGGCAATAACGAGACGGGCAGCAAAGCAGATCCGGCGCAGCGTAACCCTGCCGCACGAGGTAGCGAAGGAAGTGGCGACCATCTCCCGGCAGCGCCGGCTGAGCGACAACCGTGTGCTGGTTGAGCTGATCGAGGAAGGCATCCAGGCGCGCAAAGAACGGGAGAAGGCGTTTTTCGAGCTTGCGAAGCGGTTTCGCGAAGCGAGCGATCCGCGCGAAGTCGAACATCTCGGCGATGAACTCGGCCGCTTCGTTTTCGGTGAGTAATGCCGCCCGAGATCGCGCCCTGGCGCGAAATGCCGCCCGGCATCCGTCAGCATCTGATCCAGCGCATGCACGACCGGAGCATCAGGATTGAAGACCTGAACCGCCTGCGAGTATGGACTGAGTCACGCCCCGAGGTACCTGATGGAGATTGGTACAGGGACTTGGTCTCATTCAAGCTCTGCGGTAAGGGCAAGTACCCGAAAACATTTCTGCTGCGCGACCAGGTGGCCACCGGCCAGGAACTCTGACCCACACGGGGTGGCCCTCCTAAAGAAAAGCTCAGCTGCTGGCAGAGCCAGCGGACGGCTGACAAGCTACGCGTCGTCGTCCTTCGCGCATTCGCCGTCGTGGATCATGTCGATCAAGACGGCGAGCGTGCGCCGGGTGCGGTTGAGATCCTCTTCACCGATCTTGGCGAGGAGCTCGGCATCGACCTTCTCCCGCGCGGCTGCCTGTGTAGCCGCGGCTGCGCGGCCGCGCTCGGTGAGGGTGACGGTAAGCTTGCGGCGATCGTTCCTGTCGGTGGCGCGCTCCAGATAGCCGCGCGTTACCAGCGTGTCCACGAGTTGGCCAGCCGCCTGCTTTGAAATGCGCAGCTCGCGGATCAGCTGGCTGAGAGGAATGTCGTCGCGGTCGAGCGCGAGGCCTCCGATCACGTAGAGGCCGTTGCCGGGAATATCGTCATAGCCGGCATCGGCCAGTGCACGGCGCATGGCCGCACCGTAAGTGTTGCGCGCGTGCCGGAGCAGGACAGGCATCGCAATGTTTTCGAGAACCGCATCTGTTTCGTTCATGGCACCCGATCATACTGTCAAATATTGATACAGTCAACATAATGAACTGTAAATATATTGGACTGTTTTCCCGCGGCCTACTGGCCGAGGGAATCTACTGCAGGTCTGCGCACGACAGGGTACTCGAATCGGTAGCGCATGCTGGAGAGCCGAGCTTGGGCAGACGCCGCTGAGCTCTGCGTTCCAGAGCACCAGCGGTTGTGACGCGTCTCCTAATCTGCAGGCTTTCAACTGTGATACATAGGAGAGTACCAAGCCGGCCGCAGAGCCGGCACGAGCCGATCATGAGCCATTCCATTTTGCGGAGCGGCGGCTCCGCGCGCCTGTGTCGCCGGCTGAAGCCGGCTCCCTCAAAAAATGAAGCTTCTGGACGCGGCGCTAAAGCGCCGCTCTACCCGTTCTGGCCTGACTCCCCCACCCCGCTTCGCGCAACCGAGGCGGGAATTGGGGACCCCGGAGAAGCGCCGCTCTACCCGACCTGGCGTGAAGGCCAGTTCCACCAATTTCCGGGGGCGGCATGTTAAGGTCGCTCTTCATCCACCTCTCCGAAAACAGACCATTACGCAATTTTGCCGAACGCTCACCGATGGGGCTGCGCTTCTCGCAGCGCTTTGTCGCCGGCATGGAGGTGCCGGACGTCATAGGCGCCGCCCAGGTCGTCAACGAGTGGGGCGCGGGCGTCAGCATCGACAACCTCGGCGAGAACGTCACCAACGCCGACGAGGCGAAGCGCAGCGCCGAGCTGTATCACCGCCTGCTCGACGAAATCCACGGCCGCAAGCTGAACGCCAACATAAGCCTGAAGCTGACGCACATGGGCTTCGACATCAGCGAGGATCTGGCCTTTCGCCAGGTCACCGAGCTGGTGGACCACGCGGTGCGCATCAACAACTTCGTGCGCGTCGATATGGAAGGCTCGCCTTACACCCAGCGCACGCTCGATTTCGTGCGCGGGCTGCATCGTCTGCCGGGACATGCGGGGCAGGTGGGCACGGTGATTCAGTCCTACCTGTATCGCAGCGAAAAGGACGTGGACGATCTGCTCTCGGAGCGCATCCGCATCCGCCTGTGCAAGGGAGCCTACGACGAGCCGCCGGAGATCGCCTTCCCCAGGAAAGCCGATGTGGACGCCAATTATGTGAAGCTGGCCCGGACATTGCTGAAGAGCGGCGTCTTTCACGGCATCGCCACCCATGACGAGAAAATCATCGCCCAGGTGAAGCAGTTCGCGCGAAGCGAGAACATTCCCTCTTCCGCCTACGAGTTTCAGATGCTCTACGGCGTACGGCGCGATCTGCAGCAGCACCTGGTGCGCGAGGGCTACGGCATGCGCGTGTACATTCCCTTCGGGACGGAGTGGTATCCGTATTACATGCGGCGGCTGGCGGAACGTCCGGCAAACGTGTTTTTCATCGCCAGAAACATCCTCCGGCAGTGAGGGCTCCGGCCGGGCAGCCTGACAGCTGAGGGCAATGCGACAGCCGGCACCTCAGGCACGGCACGCCGCGCAGGAATGGCGTCCGGCAGCCTGCCGCGATGCTATCCTGAGCGCGTCTTCCCATGCGCAGCATCAGCCGCCGAACCAAGATTGCATTTTTTGTCACGCTGGGGGTGTGCATTGCGGCGGCAGCGACGGTGCTCAGCACCAGCTGGATCATCCTCAACTGGCGCGAACTCGTCCCGCTGATTCTGGGCGTCATTTTTTTCGGCTTCATCATCGCGGGCGTGATCCTCAACACGATTTTTCTGGTGCGCGAGGTGCGCCGCAACGAGCAGCAGGACAGCTTCCTCAACGCCGTCACGCATGAGCTGAAGACCCCGATCACCTCCATCCGGCTGTATCTGGAAACCCTGCAGAAACGCAACGTGGATGACGCGCAGCGCCGCGAGTTCTATCAGGTGATGCTGGAGGACACGCAGCGGCTGATGGGCACGGTGGAGGGGGTGCTGCGGGCGGCGCGGGTGGTGCAGAAGAATGCTCCGCTGTCGCGGGCCGAGGTTGCCGTGGGCCCGCTGGTGCAGGAAGCGATGGATTGGGCGCGCTCGCGCCATCACCTCTCGCCCGAGGTGCTCGACTGGGCGCAGGATGGCCGGCCGCAGGATGAGCTCAGCGTGATGGGTGATCGCGAAGAGCTCTCCACCGCCCTGCTGAATGTCCTCGACAATGCGGTCAAATACTCGCCGAAAGATCCATCCATCCGCGTTGCCGTGGTCACACCGGACCTGGATCGGGTGGAAATCAGGGTGCGCGATAATGGAGTGGGCATTCCGCGCGGCGAACTCAAGCGCGTCTTCCGGCGCTTCTATCGCGTGCTGGGCTCCGGCACCTCGCAGGTGAAAGGCAGCGGGCTGGGGCTGTTCATCGTGCGCGCCATTGCGCGCCGCCATGGCGGCAACGTTTATGCGGAAAGCGAAGGCTCGGGGCGCGGCACGACGGTTACGATCAAGCTGCCAAGGAACTCGCGGTGAACGACATTCTGCTGGTGGAAGACGAAGAGCACCTGGCACGCGGGCTTAAGTTCAACCTGGAAGCAGAAGGCTATCGCACCCGAGTGGTCGGCGACGGCGAGTCCGCGCTCGACCTGCTGCTGAAGCAGCGCACCGCCTTCGACCTGCTGGTGCTGGACGTCATGCTGCCCGGCAAGGACGGCTTCGCGGTGGCGACCGAATTGCGCAGGGCAAGCAATCATATTCCGCTGCTGATGCTGACCGCGCGCGGCCGTCCGGAAGACGTGCTGAAGGGCTTTGCGTCCGGGGCTGACGACTACCTGCCGAAGCCGTTCGATCTGGCAATCCTGCTGGCGCGGATTCGCAGCCTGCTGCGCCGCCGCGACTGGAGTCGCACCCTGCTCACCGATCCTCCCGCGCAGGCGCGGGTGGCCGAGCCGCACGATGCCGCTTCCTTGCGCGAGTTCGATGTTTACGTCTTCGGCGACAACCAGGTGGACTTTGGCACCCTGGAGCTGCGCGCCAACGGCAAGGTTTTTCATCTCACCCTGATGGAGGCCGAACTGCTGCGCCACCTCATCCGCAACGGCGGCAGGATCGTGTCGCGGAAATCCATTCTGGAAGACGTCTGGGGACTGCACGAGGACACCGACACGCGCGCCATCGACAACTTCATTGTCCGGCTGCGCAAGTACATCGAGAAGGAGCCGCCGCATCCGCGGCACCTGCTAACGGTGCGGGGAGTGGGGTATCGCTTTCTGCCCGAGCCGGTGGAGGACAGCAAATCTGCCGCGCGCTCCTGAATGGCAGCGGCGTCACATCCCTTTGTGCGCTGTATCACTGAATCGCTGTGACAAGGGGGTTACAAACGCATCAGAGGCCGCCGCAGCGGCCGCAGGTGCATCATGCTGACGTTTGCCATCTTTCCCATCCTGCTTTTCTTCCTCGGCGCATTCCTTGTGACCGGCCTGCCGGTCGCCCTTAGCCTGCAGAACTATTACCGGAACCGCGGCCGCCAGTCGGTGACCTGTCCCGACTCCGGGCAGAAGGCCGATGTGGAGGTGGACCGCAAGTTGGCCTTCTGGATGGCGCTGCGCGGCCAGGAACATTCCCGCCTGCAGTCGTGCTCGCGCTGGCCGGAGAAGGGCGATTGCGGCCAGGAGTGTCTGGCGGAACTGGAGCCCTCGCCGGAGAACGTCGACCGCCTGCTGACGAAGTGGTACGAGGGAAAGAGCTGCGCGGTCTGCGCGCGCGCCCTGTCGCCAGCCGACTGGCGGCGCAGCCGGCTCGGCGTACTCAACCAGCAACAGAAGCTGTTCGAGTTGCGGCACATGCAGCTCGATGAGCTGCAGTCAAAGCTGGCGCACATGCGTCCGCTCTGCTGGAATTGCCATCAGGAAGAGCGAGCCCGCCAGGCGATTGTACCGCGGATGCTGAAGGGCGATCGGCACAGCCTGGCGCCGGTCATCGAGGAGGGCTAGGGCAGTCGGGCTCCGCCGCGGCGATCAAAGGGGCACGGCTTCAGCCGTGCCGAAGGTCACGCGGGCTTCAGCCAGGTAAGCTCGTCGTGCCGCCGGCTAAAGCCGGTTGGAGACGGAAAAAGGAAGCGCTGAGCCGCTGGCCTGAAGGTCAGCACTACCTGAAGAACGCAGCCCGCTACTGCACCAGCTCCGCCGTCCGAAGAAAGTCGTAGCTTCCCGATGGGCCGAGTTCAATGCCGCGCACACGCTTCGTGTGCACCAGAACGTTATCCAGATACCACAAATTGATATAGGGCAGCTCTTCGGCCAGAATCTGCTGGATCTGGTCGTAGATGGCTTTGCGCTTCTGCTGGTCGAGCGTGGTGTGGGCCTCCTGTATCAGCGCATCGACGCGCGGATTGGAATAGAAGGTCCGGTTGGCGCGCCTGGGGGCGAAGCTGGCGGTGTCGAAGACATGCTCAAAGATGTCGGGATCGAGATTGCCGCCCACCCAGCGCAGGGAATGGACCTGGTAGGCCCCTTTCGTTACGTCAGCGAAGAAGGTGGCGAACTCGAAGGTGCGGATGTCGAGCGCGATTCCGACCTCGCGCAGTTGCTGCTGTAAGACGGCTGCCAGCAGACGGGTTGACTCCTCGATGGAGGTCTTCATGGTGAGATGAAAGCGAACGCCGTTGACGGGACGGTATCCGGCGGCATCGAGAAGCCGGCGGGCGCGTTCGGGATCGTGGGGATAGCGGGCGACATCGCCGTCATAGGCCCAGTGCTGCGGCGGCAGGATGCTCCAGGCGGGGCGGGCCTCGTCGCGCAGCAGATAGTGGATGATGGGCCGCACATCGATGGCATAGGCGATGGCGCGCCGCACGCGAACATCTTTCAGGATGGGATCGCGCAGGTTCAGCGCGATATAGGCGTAGATGGTTCCCGGCTCATCCATGACGGTGAGATCGCGATCGCGCTGGAGGGTGAGCACCGTGTCGGCGACAAGCGAATTGATGGCGACGTCGGCGCTCCGCTTGCGCAACTCCAGGGCGCGGGTTGTGGCGTCGGGAATCACCTTGAACTCCACGCGCCCGAGCCGGGGCGGGGTCTCCCAGTAGTCGGGGTTGCGCTCGACGATTACGTTCCTGTCCTGCTGCGCGCTGACGAAACGGAAGGGCCCGGAGCCGATGGGATGCCGGTTGAAGTCCTCGCCGCTGCCGTAGGGCACGATGCCAACCGCCGCGTCGGAGAGGTTCCATAGCAGCGGCGCGAACGGCTGCTTGAGATGAAAGATGACCGTATATTCATCCGGCGCTTCGACGCTGCTCACCGGGGCATAGGTACTCGTCTTGGCGCTGCGAATCCTGCCGCTCAGCAGGGAATCGAAGGTCCACTTCACGTCGCGGGCCATGAGCGGCTGTCCGTTGTGGAAGCGCACCCCGTGATGCAGGTGAAAGATGTAGGTCAGGGGATCGGGTATCTCCCAGGTGTCGGCCAGCCATGGCTTCAGGTTGAAGTGCGCGTCGCGACGGACCAGGGAATCGAAAAGCAGTTCGTCAATGCGTTCCGACTGCGCATCAACGCCGACGCGCGGATCGAGGTTGGTGGGGCTGCTCTCGATGATCATGACCAGCGTGTTGGGATCGGGCTTACGCGCGCAGCCGGCGAGGAAAAGCACCACAAAGACACAGAGACAAAATGCGGATCTGAGGTTTTGCCGCTTTCCGCAGCCTTCCGGATTCGGTTCAGAGCTTGGGATTCCCTGCTTCCCGCTGTGCCTCTGCGTCTCTGCGGTGAAAACAGCCTCAGGCATAACTGATCTTCCCCAGGATGGCGGGCTGCTGGGCGCCGGTGGCGGAAGGAACATTGGAGGGCAGGCGCCGCCAGGTCTGATAAGCCAGGAGCGCGAAGGCGGTGGCTTCCTTGGCCTCGGAAGGGAGCCCGAAATCGTCGCTCGTCCGGATGCGCATCTTCAGTGGCGCAAGCTCCTGGGCGATCATGCCCATGAGAGTGAGGTTTTTCGTCCCGCCGCCAGAGACGACAAACTCACGGAAACGGGCCGGTCTTAGGGCGTCACTCTGGAGCAGCGGCAGCACGAATTTGCGAACCGCGACCCCGATGGATCGCGCCGTAAGAGCCGTCGCGGTGGCGATGATGTCGTGTTCGTCGGCGCGCCGACATAGACGCAGGAAGTCGCGCACGAACTCGTGGCCGAACTGCTCGCGTCCCGCGGTTTTGGGCGGCCGTTGCCGGAAGAACGGGTTGCGGAGCAGCTCGCGCAAAACGCGCTCGATGGGGCGGCCGCGCGCTGCCAGCCGTCCATTGCGATCATAGGGTTTGCCGAAGAGATGTTCCGCAACCGCGTCAATCACCATGTTGCCGGGGCCCGTGTCAAAGGCGACCACCTGCTGGGGAGTAGCGCGTGGCGGAATCGCTGTGAGATTGCCGATCCCGCCAAGGTTCTGCACGATGCGTCCGTAGCGGCGATGACGGTAGAGGATGTAGTCGAGGAAGGGAACCAGGGGAGCGCCCTTGCCGCCGGCGGCCATGTCGGCCGGCCGGAAATCGGAGACCACCGGAATGCCGAGCTTCGCCGCGATCACGGCCGCCTCGCCACTTTGCCAGGTACAGGCGATGCGCCGGCCAAGATAAGCTGTGGCGGCTCCCTGATGATAGAGCGTCTGGCCGTGGCAGCCGACCAGCTCACATTGCAGTCGCGCACGCCGCTGCGCGGTACGCGCGGCATCAGCGTACAGACCGGCGAGCAGGAAGTTGAGGCGGGAGAGATCGGCAACGCTGGCGCGGCCGGCGTTCATGGCTGCCAGAACGGCGCGGCGCACTTCGTTGGGATAAGGAAACGAGTAGTGCGCCAGCAGCTCCAGCCGGGAGCGGAAGCCGCGTCCCTGGACGCGAACCAGCGCTACGTTGATGCCATCGGCCGAGGTTCCGCTCATCACCCCGGCGACGATCACTCGCCGACCCCGGCCATCGAGATGGAGGAGGCACGCACCTCTTCGCTGAACTCCCAGATCGTGCGCGTCAGCTTTTGCAGTGTTCCCAGCGCGGGCGGAGGTGCCATGCGGGCCTTCATCGCCTTCGATTTCTTCTTCACGTCGAGAACGCGCTGCGACTTTTCTGCGATAAGACGGGCGAATTTCTTCCGCTTTTCCGCCTCTTTTACCACGGCCTCAAAGGCCCGCCGGACGCTTTCTTCTTTCTGGCAGACGAGGAACATGTCCGCGCCGGCGCGCAGGGTCGCGACCGCGGCTTCCTCGATGGGCGCCGCAGCCAGCACGCCGCCCATATCGAGATCGTCGGCGATAATCAGCCCGCGATAGCCGATTCTCCTGCGCAGGATGCCGCTCATCCATTTCTTCGACAGCGACGCCGGGAGCTTGTCGCCGCTGACCTGGGAATAGGCCGCATGCGCGACCATCACGAATGCCAGGCTACGCCGCAACTGACGATAGGGGAGCAGATCCTGCTTCCACAGCCGCTTCCATGATTTGGCGATGGACGGTAGTTCGGCGTGGGTGTCGAGATTGGCTTCCCCCAGGCCGGGAAAGTGCTTGCCGCAGCCGAGGACATTGCCGTCGCGCAGTCCGCGGAGAAATTCGCGGGCATACGTGATCGTCCGCTTTGGGTTTGCCGAAACGGTGCGCGTGGTCAGCACATCGGCTGAGGGCCCGAGTTTCAGGTCGAGCACGGGAGCGAAATCAGTATTGAATCCCAGCGCGCGGAGCTCTTCGGCAATGAGCCGGCCATGTTTGCGGAAGAGCTTCTTCGAGCCGGCAGCGGCGACCTCGGCCGCCGACGGCACCGGCGCGATCACATCGCGCAGGCGATCGACCGTGCCGCCCTCCATGTCGACGCAGAGGAACATGGGCGTGGCACTGGCCTTCCGCGCCTCGCGCAGCAGAGCATGCGCCTGCCGGGCATCTTCCAGATTGCGTTGAAAGATGATGATTCCGCCGGGCTGAAAGGCGTCAAGCATGACGCGCAGGCGCTGCGAGATGGCAGCGCCGTCGAAGCCCATGACGAGCAGTTGGCCGGCCTGGCGGCGAAGTTCGAGACTGGATCTGGATGCCATGGGAACAGAAGAGTGTATCGCGTGAGGAGCCAGAACCCCGGGTCGGTCTGATCTGGTGAAAATAGCTGAGCCGATTATTGGCCTTCCATTCGCTCGAGCCGACGTTCATGCGACTCGACCATCTGGGCGAGTTGTGCCAAATTACCGGCGAGGGTTGCCTACCGTCGAGGTCATCCGATTCTAGCTGTCAACAAGCAAACGTTGGCTTTCGAGCAATTGTCCAATCTGCAGCGCCATCTGTCTCATCTGTTCGGCGTGGGCAGAGACTGACCGGGAGTGCAGTTCCACAAGCTGCTGCTGTGATTCCACAAGCTGCTGCTGCGATTCCAACAGCCGCTGTTGCGATTCCTGCAACTTAACGATATCGCTATAGAGCCGTCCTAATGCTGCCCAGACTTCCTCAAAACTTTGGAATGCCACGCTCTCCACCTTCCGAAAAAGTCTGACTGGAAGATATCTTAGCCTGCCTCATCGTGTCTATCGTGCCGGCAAGTTTGCCTACTCCATCTGCTTCTTCAGTTCGTGCAGCAGGTTCAGCGCCTCCAGCGGGCTAAGGCGGTCGAGGTCGGTCGCGCGGATGCGGTCGACGATCTTCTGCGAAAGCGGCGTGAAGATGGTGAGCTGCATGGGCGCGGGCTGGCGGGTTTCATCATGCGCCAGGTGGTTGACGGCGCTGCGCTCGGCGCTCTCGTGCTCGGCCAGCACTTCGCGCGCACGGCGAACGACATCATTGGGCAGGCCGGCCAGTTTTGCGACCTCGATGCCGTAGCTCTTATCGGCGGCGCCCTCCTCCACCTTGCGCAGGAAGACAATCCCGCCGCCGCTCTCCTTTACCGAGACGTGATAGTTCTTCACGCCGCCCAGCCGGTCGGCAAGCTCGGTCAGTTCGTGATAGTGGGTTGCGAAGAGGGTCTTGGCCCGCGTGTTGGCGTGGATGTACTCGATTGCCGCCCAGGCAATAGCAAGTCCGTCATACGTCGCGGTGCCGCGGCCCACTTCGTCGAGGAGGATGAGCGAGCGCGGAGTAGCGGTGTTCAGGATGGCCGCCGTCTCGGTCATTTCCACCATGAAAGTCGAGCGGCCGCGCGCCAGATTATCGGCCGCGCCAATGCGGGTGAAGATGCGATCCACCAGGCCGAGCCGGGCCGAGCGCGCCGGAACAAACGAGCCCATCTGCGCCATGAGCACGATGAGTGCCGCCTGCCGAAGGTAGGTGGACTTGCCGCCCATGTTGGGGCCGGTGATGAGCAGGATGGAATGTGTGGTGCCGTTCAGAAACAGGTCGTTGGGAACGAAGCGATCGGCAACCCCGCTGATCTCCAACTGCTCAATCACGGGATGGCGGCCCTCGAGGATCTCGATGTCGCGGCTGTCCTCCATCCCGCCCGAAACCAGCTTCGGCCGGCAATAATTGCGGTTGGCTGCAAGCGAGGCAAAGGCGGCGAGCACATCGATTTCAGCCAGCGCCAGCGCGGTCTGCCGGATGCGGCGCGCTTCGGCGGCTATGGCGCTGCGCAGCTCGGCAAACAGACGCCGCTCAAGCTCGACGATTTTCTCCTGCGCGTCCAGCACCCTGGCCTCGTACTGCTTCAGCTCGGGTGTGGTGAAGCGCTCGGCATTCACCAGCGTCTGCTTGCGCTCGTAGTCGGCGGGCGCGAGGTGCAGGTTGGGTTTGGAGATCTCGAGGTAGTACCCAAACACCGTATTGAACTTCACTTTCAGTGAAGCGATGCCGGTGCGCTGGCGCTCACGCTGTTCGATCTGTGCGATGTACTGCCTGCTGTTGCGGCTCAGGTCGCGCAGCTCGTCGAGTGCGGTATCGACGCCCGTGCGGATAACGCCGCCATCGGCAAGGGTGAGCGGCGGCTCGTCTTCGACTGAGGTGACGATGCGCCGGCGTACGTCGCCAAGCTCGTCGCATTGCGCGTGGAGGGACTGCAGCCGTCCGGCAGGGAAGTGCGACACCGCCGCTCGCACCGCGGGCAGCCTGGCCAGCGAGGCAGCGAGCGCCAGCAGATCGCGGGGATTGGCGGCCTCCAGGGTCACGCGGCTGAGCAGGCGCTCGAGGTCCAGGATGCCGTCCAGGGCGCGGCGCAACTCCTCGCGGGCGACCAGATCGGCAAGCAGGCATTCCACGGCGTCGAGCCGGGAATTGATTTCCGCGAGATCGATGGAGGGCCGCAGCATCCAGGAGCGCAGCAGACGCTTGCCCATGGGCGTCACGGTGCAATCCAGGCAGCGGAAGAGCGTGGCGTTATCGCCGGTGCCGGCGAAGAGCGGCTCGATCAGCTCCAGATTGCGCACGGTGACCGCGTCAAGCACGAGGCAGTTCTGGCGCTCATAAAAACCGATGCGGTCGACGTGGTCGAGCGAGCCGCGCTGTGTGGTGCGAACGTAGTGCAGGATAGCGCCTGCCGCCGTGGCCGCGGCCGTTCGACTGGCCAGCCCGAAGCCCTCCAGCGAGAGCACGCCGAAGTGGTTCTCGACCTGGGGAATGGCGTAATCGGCGGCGAAGATCCAGTCGTCCAGCGGCGTCTCCGCCCAGCTGGCGTTCTCCAGCGATGCGATGCGGGGAGCGGCAGGAGGCTGCTGCACTGAGGTTCGGGGCTGATCGAAGAGCGGCAGCGAGGAAGCGAACAGCACCTCGCGCGGACGCAGGACCAGCAACTCCTCGCGAATGCGGCGCTCGGCATCTTCGCCGAGGAATTCCGTGGCGCGAAACTCGCCGGTGGAGAGATCGAGCGCGGCAAAGCCCGCGGCGTTCCCCACGCGCGCCACGCAGGCGAGAAAACTGTTATCCTCGGAGCCAAGCTGCGCGTCCGCCGCCGTGCCCGGCGTGACAACGCGCGTGACCTCGCGTTTCACCAGCTTCTTAGCCAGTCGCCGCTCCTCCATCTGCTCGCAGATGGCGACCTTGAAGCCTTTGCGGATGAGCCTGGCAATGTAGTTTTCGGCGGAGTGGTAAGGCACGCCGCACATGGGAATCGCGGCGCCCTTCTCCCGGTTACGCGAGGTCAGCGTGATCTGAAGTTCGCGCGAGGCGACGACGGCGTCCTCAAAAAACAGTTCGTAGAAATCTCCCAGGCGGAAGAACAGGAGCGCGCTGGGATGCTGTTTTTTGATCGCGGTGTATTGCCGCATCAGCGGAGTGGAAGGCTCGCTCATGGCCGGAAACTGGGCGGATTATAGCAGCCGGAGCGGCACCACTCCGGGCATATCGCGGCCAGTGCTACACTGCGAGGTCCTGCTGGGTAATCATTCATGGCAACAATCATCAACTTCGAATGCAGCCGGTGCGGCGGGAAATTCCCTCCACAGCCCGCGCCAACCATCTGCCCCAAAGACGGCGGCCCGCTCTACGTGCGTTACGATCTGGACAAAATCCGGCGGACCACGAGCCGCGATGCGGTGAAGGATGGCCCGAGCAATATGTGGCGGTATGCCGCGGTATTTCCCGACGCCGAGCCGGTAACCCTTGGCGAAGGGCTGACGCCGCTGATGCCGAGCCGCAAATACCCGAATCTGCTTATCAAGGATGAAGGCCTGAATCCCACCGCCTCGTTCAAGGCGCGGGGCATGGCGGCGGCAATTACGATGGCGCGCCACTATGGGCTGAAGAAGCTGGCCGCTCCATCGGCGGGAAATGCGGGAGGAGCGCTGGCAGCCTATGCAGCCGCAGCGGGGCTGGAAGCTTACGTCTTCATGCCCAAGGACGTGCCCATCGCCAACCGGCTGGAGGTGGAAGCGGCGGGCGCGCGCCTGACGCTGGTCGATGGCCTCATCAGCGATTGCGGACGCATGGTGGCCGAGCGCAAGGACCAGGAGGGCTGGTTCGATGTCTCAACCCTAAAGGAGCCGTTCCGCGTCGAGGGCAAGAAGACCATGGGCTACGAAGTTGCCGAGCAGATGGGATGGAGCCTGCCGGGCGCGATTCTCTATCCCACCGGCGGCGGCGTCGGGCTGATCGGCATGTGGAAGGCGTTCGAGGAACTGGAAGAGCTGGGGTGGATTGAGCGCGGCCGGCGACCAAAGATGATCTGCGTGCAGGCGGAGGGCTGCGCGCCAATTCCGAAGGCGCTGGAGGCAGGCGAAGCGGCGTCGAAGCCGTGGCCGGAGGCGCACACGCTCGCCGCCGGATTGCGCGTGCCGAAGGCGTACGGCGATTTCATCATCCTCGACATCGTGCGCAAGAGTCGGGGGACCGCAGTTGCGGTGAGCGACGGCGCCATCATGGAAGCGGTGAAGGAGATGGCATCGGGCGAAGGAATCTTTCCCGCACCCGAAGGCGGAGCGGCGCTTGCGGCCTATGAACAGTTGCTGAGGAGCGGATTTCTGAAAGCCCGTGACAAGGTTGTCCTGTTCAATACCGGCTCCGGCTACAAATATCTGGATGTCTTCGCGAAGTACTGGGGGGTGGAGACATTCTCCGGAAGTTCGAAGCTGCCGGCGGCGCGCAATATGGGTGGCATCATCACACCGTATTGATCGGCATCTCCAGACGGTCGGGTCCGCGGCCCGCGTTTTCAGGCCCAGGCTAACGACATAATGTTAGAGCCATCTCATAAATCGGTAGCGGGCGAATTCCAGGTACCTCAGGGGCTGAAGCCCAGCGGTAAGGGCTACGATTTCGGCACGGCTGAAGCCGTGCCCCTTCAAAACGAATTATGCAACCCGTGTAGTTATATTATGATATAACTATTCCGGAGGCGTAATGCACCGCACAAATCTGCGGAAGGTAGGGGGCTCGGTGATGCTGGCAGTCCCGCCTGCCCTGCTCGATGTTCTCGATCTGGGGCCGGGGTCAGAGGTGGGCATTGGAATTGAAGGCAGGCGTCTGATTGTGGAGAAGCGTCACCGGCCACACTACACGCTGGCAGAGCTTCTCGCGCAATGTCACTCAAAACGGAAGCCAACCAGGCAGGAACGGCAGTGGCTTGGCGATAAGCCTCTGGGCCGCGAGTTGATCTGATGAAGAGGGGAGAAATCTGGGTGGTCGCGCTCGATCCCGGGGCCGGCCACGAGCAGAAGGGCCATCGGCCGGTGCTGATCGTCTCGCCGGAGGCTTTCAACCGGGTCACCAGGGTGCCGGTGGTGCTCCCCATCACAAGCGGCGAACATTTCGCGCGGACTGCAGGATTTGCCGTGCCGCTCAGCGGCGCCGGAACCAGGACCGCCGGTGTTGTGCGTTGTGACCAGCCTCGCGCACTCGACCTTGGCGCGCGCCGCGGCAGGAGACTGGAAAGCGTTCCCGAAGACATCATGCAGGAAGTGTTGGCCAGGGTTGCGCCAATCTTTCAGTAGAATCCGTGTCGTAATGAGCTGGAAGAGTAACGTTGTGCTCCCTCGGGGGGCTAAAGCCCGCCGGCAAAGGCGCGACGTCCGGCACGGCTGAAGCCGTGCCCTTTAAGCCGACTTGTGAGACAGCTTGATAGCTCCTAATCGCGTGAGTGTCAGGAGAAATCCTTGCGAGACTTTGACGGCTTGTCGCAAAAAGAGATTCTTGCTCTGGCGATTTCGCTGGAGGAAGAGGACGAACGCATTTACTCCGACTTCGCCGAGAACCTGCGGGAAAATTTCCCGGGCACGGCGCAGATGTTCGAGGAGATGCGCCAGGAAGAAAGCGGGCACCGCCGCCGCCTGATCGAAATGTACCGGCAGAAGTTCGGGGAGCACATTCCGCTCATCCGCCGTCAGGACGTTCGCGGATTTGTGCAGCGCAAGCCCATCTGGCTGAACACGCCGTTGCGGCTGGAGCAGATCCGGGCGCAGGTGGGCGCAATGGAAGCCGAGACCCGGCGCTTCTATCAGCACGCGGCGGCACGCGCCCAGGACGCGAGTATTCGTCAGTTGCTGGACGATCTGGCGGCAGCGGAAACGACGCACGTCGAGCGGGCGGCTGAACTGGAGAAAGCGGAACTGAAGCCCGAGGTCCGCGAGGAAGAGGACAGGGCCCGGCGCCGGCTGTTTGTGCTGCAGATTGTGCAGCCAGGGCTTGCCGGCCTGATCGACGGATCGGTCTCGACGCTGGCGCCGGTGTTTGCCGCAGCTTTCGCCACGCGCAACACATGGGACGCCTTCGCGGTCGGACTCGCAGCCTCGGTGGGGGCGGGCATCAGTATGGGCTTTACCGAGGCGCTCTCGGACGATGGCAGCCTGACGGGCCGCGGTACACCATGGCTGCGCGGACTGGTTTGCGGCGTCATGACGGCGCTGGGCGGCCTGGGACACACGCTGCCTTACCTCATGCACAATTTCAATGTCGCAACGACGGTTGCGATTTTCGTCGTGCTGGTGGAGTTGGCAACCATCACCTGGGTGCGCAACCGGTTTATGGACACACCACCGGTGTCAGCAGCGGTGCAGGTGGCTTTTGGAGGGGCGCTGGTGCTGGCTACCGGGATACTGATTGGAAGCTCGTGAACGAAGTTACTGCAATGGGAGCTCCTGTTTGAAAGGGCACGCCTTCAGGCGTGCCAAAGGGCACCACGGACCGGCTTCAGCCGCTGAGGGCATCGTACCCTCAGCGCCTGAAGGCGAAACAAAATTTGAGCCCCGTTACGGCACGGCTGAAGCCGTGGCCTTTCAAGGCCCGGGATACAGCCATTCGAGGCCTTCTCTGTAGCAAGGTACATCAGCTCGCAAAATTCATGTAGTATCGCAGACCGAGGTGGAAGCTTATGTCATTTCGTAACGGAGACAAATCCCGGGAGCACCGGATTCGCAAGGCGCGGCTGAGGAAGCGCGCAAGTGCGCGACTGCTGCGAAAGAACCAGAGCAAGACGGAGACCGGTTCGCCGAGGAAGGAGCCTCCCGCCTCACGACTGGGGAAAGTCTGATCAGGTTCCGGTCCTCAGCGGTTAAAGCCGCAACCATTTTGCGGTGCTTACGGACGGCCTGAAAGGCCGTCCCCTTCAGGACCAGACTTAATCAGAGTCTCCCTGGCGGCTTACAGCTTCGCGCGCAGCATGTTGATGACGTCATCGGCGGTGATGACGCCGGTCAGCACACCCTCCCGATCGATTACCGGCAGCGTGAGCAGGTTGTACTTGTCGAAAAGCTCGGCGACGGTCTTCTCGTCGGCGCCGGGCTGCACGGTGGTCATGTGGCCGGTGCTGAGCATCATCAGAGGGGTGCCCGGAGGCGCCAGCACAACCTTGGCCAGCGGCACGGCTCCCAGCAGTTTGTCCTTTTCGCCGACGATATAAATCGTGCTGACGCTTTCGATGCCGCCTTCGAAGTTGCGCAGCATCTCGACAGCGTCTTCCACCTTGGCGTTGGCTTTGAGCGCCATGTACTCGGTGGTCATGCGTCCGGCCGCCGTGTCTTCCTCGAAGTTCATCAGCTCGGCGACTTCGGCGCGCTCCTCCGGCTCCATTTCGGTGAGGATTTGCTGTGAGGCGTCGGGATGCAGATCGCCGAGCAGATCGGCAGCGGCGTCGGGATCCATCTCCTCGACGATGTCGGCGGCGCGATCGGAATCGAGCGAGGTAAGAATCGAAACCTGGAGTTTGGGATCGATCTCCTCGAGAGTCTCGGCGGCGACTTCCTCGTCCAGGGTTTCGAAGACGGCCTCGCGCTCCGCCGGCGCAAGGTCCTCCACGATATCGGCGATATCCGCCGGATGCAGTGTGGCGAGGCGATCCAGTGAAATCTTCAGTCTTACGCGGCGCGCCGGATCGGTTTCGATGAGGTCGACAAATTCCCAGGGGATCATCTTCGGTCGCAGCTTCTCCAGCAGGGGATGGAGCAGCGGGCCCGGCACCACGCCCTTGAGCAGGCGGCGAACCGCGCCGCGCGCTCCTACGTCAACGGCACCGACCTTCAGAACGATATTGCCGTTGGCGCTCTCTTCATGGATATCGACATCGTTCACCCGTACGACCTTGCGTCCGTGAACGTCGATGATCTGCTGGTCGAGCAGATCGCGTTCCAGCAGCAGCATGCCTTCGCCCCCTGCATAGGGGGTCCATTCGGCGGCCGCCGTGGCAATCCGCAGGCCGCCATCAATCAGGCTGATCTGCTTGGCAGGAACCAGACGGTTCCCTCGCCGGGTCTTGACGACAAACGCGCTAATGCGGCTGGAGTTTTCCTGCGGAACGAGTGCGACCTCGCGCACCTTGCCGGCGCGGGAGCCGGTGTTATCAATGACCGGCGCGCCAATCAGTTCGGAAAGTGCAAGGGACGGCATTACCGCCAATATATGCCATGCTGACGAAAGATTCGGCACAAATTCGACACAGCGTCAGAGGCCAGTCGCTTGCATGCGGCCCATTTCGGGCGCATGTCGCGCTCTGGCCCTTTCCAATTGTCGAGGGGAAAGGAGGCGTCTTGAGGTCCCGAAAAGCCGGGTTCAGAATCCTATGTCTGTTCGCGGGCAGGCAACGGCAGCCCATGAACTGGAATCAAAGTTCGCGCACCGCCTGGATGCAAGCGTCCGTGTGCCTGCGCTGACAGGCGGCAGCTCCAGCGAGGTCAAGTTCTCATGCCAAGTTTTGTTATCGATGTGGAAGAGATACGTCAGCGCGCGGCGCAGAAGATTGAAGATGGGGCCGTGACCACGACCTACGAAGGCGACGTGGAGCAGACCATCTCCATTCTTAACGAGGCGCTGGCCACCGAAATCGTCTGCGTGCTGCGCTACATGCACCACTACTTCATGGCCACCGGCGTGCACGGAATGGCGGTGCGCGACGAGTTCAAGGAACACGCCGACGCCGAGCGCGAACACGCCGACCAGATCGCCGACCGCATACAGCAGCTCGGCGGCAGGCCCGACTACAATCCCGCCACCCTGGTGCAGCGCTCGGCCTCGCAGTATGCCGAGGGAAAGACGCTGGCCGACATGATTCGCGAGGACCTGATTGCCGAGCGCATCGTGATTGAGGTCTACCAGAAGATGATCCGCCACTTTGGCGAGCACGATCCGACAACGCGGGTCATGCTGGAGGGCATACTGCGCGACGAAGAGGAGCACGCCAGCGACCTCTCCGACCTGCTGTTCATTGTGGATCCGCGCAGCGGCCAGACCGAAGGCGAAGATCCCGGCACGCATCCACTCGACATGCACCACAACGAGCAGTCGCGGCAGCAGCGCGGAAGCGCGCAATCGCGCCAGCAGCGCAGCCCGGCAGCGGATACCGGAAGCGCTGAGCGCGGCAATCGGCCCAACCGTTTGCAGCGTCGCGAGCTGGATGTCCCCGCGACACCGCGGCCGGGCGGAGGTCAAACGCAGCCGCAGCAGCCCGCGCTCGGCGGCGGGCGCAACCGGGAAGGCGTGGGCAATCTGGTGAGCGGCGACAAGACGCTGATGGAAAGTCCGGAGCGTACCGCGTCTGCAAAACGACCGCAGCCCTCAACGGCGGGCAGGATGCAAGGCCGAGGGATCACGAACCGCGGCGATGTGGGGCAGGCTGAGGTGGTCAAAGGCCGCCAGCAGCAGCAGACCTCGGGACGGGGCACCGCGACAGAGCCGGAGCATCAGCCCGATGCAACCGGACGTCCGATGAAGCGGCGCAGCCAGGGCGAGAACGGAGACCTCGATACCGGCAACGCCGGCGCGATGAGCGGCACAAACCGGTCGGTGAAGCTGACCAACAAAAACCGCAAGAAGCGGGCGGCGTAGAAGCAGTGCTCAGTGGCCAGTGGTCAGTGGTCAGTGGGGAGAATTCAGTATCCCTGGTTTTCGTCCCACATCGAACGGGGTAGTGCTGTTCGCGGCCAATTGCCGATTGCTTACTCGCAGTTTCCCTGATTGTTGGCTCAGCCCCAAGCTGTAGCGTCATGCTTGCCTGGGCCAGCAGAATACGTCCTTGCTGGTCAGAACCGGCTGACTACTAGTTCCTGGTGTTCGCCAGCAACTGCTCGATCTCCGCCTTCCCATCCGCCGTGAGCGGCAGCAGCGGCAGGCGGACGGTGCCGCCGAAGTAGCCGTTATAGTCCATCGCGTACTTCACGCCGGGAATGCTTAATCCGCCGACGATGCGCTCGGCGGCTTTGGCGATGCGCTCCTGCTTGTCGCGCGCGAGAGCGGCGTCGCCATCTTTCCAGGCGGCGTAAATCTCGTAGCAGGCGGTAGGAGCGCAATCGGCAAAAGCGAGGATCGCGCCCACGGCCCCGGCTTCCAGCGAGGGATGCAGCTTCTGTGCCGCGCCGACCAGCACCTGGAAGCCGACCTCCTTCTGGCGCGTCTTCACGCGGCCAACGACGCTGACCGCCGAGGAAGAGGGTTTCGACGCTGGGAATGTTCGTGGCGCCGCTAATGGCCCGGTTTCCGCCGCCGTCCCGGCCAGCGCGCCGACGCTGACCAGCTCGCCGCCTTCGGCGTTTGCGGTAGCTGCAGAGGCGGCTTTCAGCATCCGCCCGGTTACGGCGGCAAAGGTCTCGGTCACTGTCGCGCTGCGTTTGATATGCCACGTGCCTTCCACCATCTTCTGCACCTTCTCGACCGAGCCGGACGACTCCTTGATGCCGATGAGGTTCGGATGCCCGGCCAGCTCGACGACGACCTCCGCCGGGATGTCGTATGCGGTGGCCTGCGGGAAGTTGTAGATGATGACCGGCAGCGGCGAGCGGTCGGCGACGAAGCGGTAAAAGGCCAGCATGTTCGCGGGCTGCGCCATCTGGCCCTTGTAATAATGGGGCGTGCGCACCATGGCGACGTCGTAGTCGAGCCTGGCGGCGTATTCGGTGAGGCGCAGGGTCTCGATTGCCGACTCGATTCCCGTGCCGGCAATGAGCACCTTCTCGTTCGCCGCCGCTTCGCGGGCGCACTTCAGGACGTCACGGCGTTCTTCATCGCTCAGCAGGATGGCTTCGCCGGTCGAGCCCTGCACGACAATGCCCGCGATTGGCGCGCGCGAGTACTGCTCGACATTCTGCTCCAGCTTGCGGAAGTAGATTTTGCCGTCGGGATAAAAGGGAGTAGTGATGGGAGGGAAGATTCCGTGTAAGAGCATGATGACCTCTGAAATGATTATAGGACGCGGGACACGGGCAGCGTCACACGGGCTATTGCCGGGATAATGCAATCTCACAACTGTAACGCGCGAGAAAGCATCGCCTGGGCCGCTCCGTTGCCGGAACAAAGTGTAGCGATGACTCTTTATGACCGAAAGTATAGGTGCTGCCCGTCCACGTGTAGATGTACTCCGTCACTTCAGCATGAGACGCGTGCTTGCTGATGACGTCGCCGGGCGCCTTGACCTGAATCTTGCGATTCGCAACTGTCACTTCCGGCTCGATGCCGAGCTTCTCGCAGAATCCATGGCCGTCGGGTGTGGACGACTCGCTCCAGATTTTCAGATTACCTGCCGCTTTCGAGAACACCGTCACCGTAAGGCAAGTCGGCAGTCCAGCAGTCGTGACCATCAGCAACTGATTCCGCGCTGCCAGGCTGCTAGTATCGAGCGACAAAATTCGGGAATCGTCGTCCTTCTCGTTTGCGAGGTGGGAAGTTGAGCGCCACAGGCGATGAACGGTTTCGACTGACAGACCGGTCGCCGTGGCCCACCTGGCTTCGCCATGATCCGAATCCTGCGCAAACAGACCAGAAACGAGCAGCAACAGAGACCCAATTTGCAAATGGTTTTTCATGCGCATCAAACCCGGAGTTGTCATCACGAGGAGGCCCGCCGGCCGACCAGGAACCTGCGCTTTCGCCCGCCGCACTGAAGCTCTGAGAAACCAAACGGTTGGTCACGGATTCCTTGTCCGGTTTCTTTCAGAAGATGGCCTCTTTGCCAGCGCCGCATGGACCATATACGCTGACCGCGTCAATCCCTCCCGCTCCGCCAAGCGGTCGATCTCCTCCATCTGACTCCGGCGTGCGGTGATATTAAAGCGTTCCGCTCTTTCGCCGACATCGACTTTCACCAAAAACGCCACAGCCCCCTTCAGAGCTGGGTCACCCGCCACGTCGTCAACGGTTGACGGCTCCGGAATCGGCTCTCCATCTTCGATCATGCCCTTAATGTGCAAAGCCAGAGCTTCCGGGGCCAAACGCCGCGCTTCGTCCAGCGTCCTGCCCGCCGTGATGCAACCCGGAAAATCCGGGAAGCTCACGCCGTAATCCGATTTGCGGTCCTTATGCAAATACGCGATATACTCCATTGCTACTCTCCCAGAGACCGCCTCAACCGAATGCCCGCCTGCTTCTCAATGCTCCTCAACGTCCCTAATGGGATGTCTCTCTTCGGATGTGGCACTGTCACCCTGCCTGGTTTTACCGGAGGTTTGAACTGCTTGTGGCTGCCAACCTGATGGACTTCGTACCAGCCGTCTTTAGTCAATTTCCTGATCACCTCCCGGCTGTTCACGGCTACTATTCCACTTCTTAAAATGATACACACTTTGTACACATCAGGCCAAACAGGAAGCGAGATGCGTTACCCTGCGAAGCACAAGAGAGGCTAGTCCAATAATTTCAGGCTATCCAAATTGATGCTGAAGGCTGAAGTCCGCGCTACTTAGCCGCCGCTACCCTCTCCGCATGCAGTTGCTGCAGCGCGTACACCTTCGCTTCGCCGCGTTGTAGCGCCGCGATGCCCTCGCAGGCGGCGCGGGCGGCCGAGAGCGTGGTGATGGTGGGTATGCGCCCGGTCACGGCGGCGCGGCGGATGGCCTTCTCGTCGAACCACGGCTCGACGCCGTGCGGCGTGTTGATGATGAGCTGGATACGTTCGCCCTTGATGAGGTCAACCACGTTGGGCCGGCCTTCTTTCACCTTGTACACGCGCTCGACGCGCAGGCCGGAGTGCTCCAGCACGCGGGCGGTGCCGTGCGTGGCCACGATGCTGAAGCCCAGTTCGACGAAGCGCCTGGCCAGCTCCGGCATGAAGGGCTTGTCGCGGTCGTTGCCGCTCATGAAGACCGTGCCCGAGGTCGGTAGCATCTGTCCCGCGGCGGCCTGCGCCTTGGCGAAGGCCTCGCCGAAGTTGTCGGCCACGCCCATCACTTCGCCGGTGGATTTCATCTCCGGCCCGAGCACGGTATCGACGCCGGGAAATTTTCCCCAGGGGAAGACCGGCGACTTGACGAAGTAGAAGTTGCCGGTGTCGAGGTCGGTGCGGCGCTCGATGTTCTCCGGCAGAAACTCGCGCAGCTTGCGGCCGGTCATCAGGCGCGCGGCGATCTTGGCCAGCGGCACGCCGGTGGCCTTGGAGACGTAAGGCACGGTGCGCGAGGCGCGCGGGTTCACCTCGATGACGTACACGCGGTTGCGCTGGATGGCGTACTGCACGTTCATCAGCCCCACGACCTTCAGCGCGCGGGCGAGCTGGAAGGTGTACTCGCGGATGGTGTTCAGCAGGTGCTTTGGAATATCGACCGCCGGCAGCACGCAGGATGAATCGCCGGAGTGGATGCCGGCCTCCTCGATGTGCTGCATGATGCCGCCGATGACCACGTCCTCGCCGTCGGAGACGGCGTCAACATCGATTTCCGTCGCCGATTCCAGGAAGTGATCGATCAGCACAGGGCGCTCGTGCGAGTACTCGACCGCCTCCTTCATGTACTGGATGAGCGATTCGTCGTCGTAGGCGAGCACCATGGCGCGCCCGCCGAGCACGTAGGAGGGCCGCACCAGCACGGGATAGGAGATGCGGTTCGCGTTGGCAATCGCCTCTTCCACGCTGGCTGCGGTAGCGCCGCGCGGCTGTGGAATCGAGAGCTCCTCCAGCAGCTTGCCGAAGCGGCGGCGGTCCTCGGCGAGGTCGATGCTCTCCGGGGAAGTTCCGATAATCGGCACTCCCGCGGCCCTGAGCGGCAGCGCGAGGTTCAGCGGCGTCTGTCCGCCGAACTGCACGATGACGCCGACGGGAGCTCCGCCAGCGGCTTCATGCTCGTAGACGGCCATCACGTCTTCGTACGTCAGGGGCTCAAAGTAGAGGCGGTCGCTGGTGTCGTAGTCGGTGGAGACGGTCTCAGGATTGCAGTTGATCATGATCGTCTCGTAGCCGTCTTCGCGCAGGGCGAAGGCCGCGTGGCAGCAGCAGTAGTCGAACTCAATTCCCTGGCCGATGCGATTGGGCCCGCTGCCGAGGATGATGACCTTCTTGCGATCGCTCGGCGTCGCTTCGTCCTCGTCTTCGTACGTCGAGTAGAGGTAAGGCGTGTAGCTTTCGAATTCGGCGGCGCAGGTGTCGACGCGCTTGAACACCGGCCGAACATTGTGCTGGCTGCGCAACTGGTGGATCTTCTCGGCGGCTGCGCGGCCGTTCTTCATGTGTAGCGCATCGCCCAGGCGCGCGTCGGAAAAGCCCATGCGCTTGATCTCACGCAGGCGCGCGGCATCGATGGCTTCGGTTCCCAGCTTCGCCTGCACGTCGGAAATTTCCTTCAGCTGGTGGAGGAACCAGGGATCGATGTTGGTCATTTGCGCGATCTCGCGCACGCTCATGCCCTGGCCGAGCGCATAGCGGATGTACGCCAGCCGCTCGGGATGCGGCGTCACCAGGCGCTTGGTCAGGATGCGCGGCTCGATAACGTCGGCATCGACGCGCTTGCCGGTTTCGAGCGAGCGCACGGCCTTCAGCAGAGCCTGCTTGAAGGTGCGGCCGATGGCCATCACCTCGCCCACCGACTTCATCTGCGGGCCGAGCGACTCATCCGCGCCGGGAAACTTTTCGAACTGCCACTTGGGAATCTTGACGACGACATAGTCGAGCGTGGGCTCGAAGCAGGCGGGAGTCTTGCGCGTGATGTCGTTGGTGATCTCGTCGAGCGTATAGCCGACGGCAAGCCTGGCCGCGATCTTCGCGATGGGAAAGCCGGTCGCCTTCGACGCCAGCGCCGACGAGCGCGAAACGCGCGGGTTCATCTCGATGACCACCATGCGCCCGTTGTGCGGATCGACGGCGAACTGGATGTTCGAGCCGCCGGTCTCGACGCCGATTTCGCGGATGACGGCGATGGCCGCGTCGCGCATGGCCTGGTACTCGCGGTCGGTGAGCGTCTGCGCCGGCGCGACGGTGATGGAGTCGCCGGTGTGCGTGCCCATGGGATCGAAGTTCTCGATGGAGCAGATGATGATGACGTTGTCGGCGAGGTCGCGCATCACCTCCAGTTCATATTCCTTCCAGCCCAGCACGGATTCTTCCA
>Ga0335081_10002803_pt1 | contig 27469 bp, 23 predicted proteins | sample Lox_Sample_35_FD_206713 | JGI IMG/M metagenome (GOLD analysis project Ga0335081, IMG submission 206713) | Soil microbial communities from Loxahatchee National Wildlife Refuge, Florida, United States - Lox_Sample_3.5 | ecosystem: Environmental > Terrestrial > Soil > Wetlands | place: USA...
GGCGGCGGCATCGGCCTGGCGTTCGCGGTCACGCTCGGCGTGTTGCGCCGCGTGCGCGCGCGGGCGTGACGCACCGGGCGCACGCGCACGTGGCACGCGGCATGCTCGATCTTCACGCATGAAGCGCATCATCGTTGCCGTCGCGCTCGCGCTGGCCGCGACCGCGTTCGCCGATCCCGCGCCGCGCGGCCCCGACTTCGCGGCGCAGCTGCCGTACGTGGGCGTCGACCGCTCGCTCGCCGTGTCCGACGCCACCGCGCCGATCGCGCCGAGTGACACCCTGACGTTCGCGCCGGGCTCGGCGCAGCTCGACGCCGACAGCGTCGCGCTGGTCGGCACCGCCGCGCACTGGCTGCGCGCGCACCCGCACTACGCGATCGCGGTCGAGGGCCACGCGCCCGGCCAGGGCGAGCGCCTCGCCGGCGATCGCGCGCGCGCCGTGCGCGATCGGCTGACCGCGTCCGGCGTCGCGACCGATCGCATCGTCGTCCTGATCTCGAACACGCGCGACGACGACGTCGTGCTGTTCGCCGACCGCGTCCCGGCGAACCGGCTGGCGAGCGACGCGATCCGCTACCGGCCCGGCGTGCGCGACGCGCGCTGGACCGAGGTCGGCAGCGCGCTGGAGCTGCGCGCGCGCGACCACGCGGTCATCGCGGGCCGCTGAGGAACGGCTCGATCGCCGCGACGAACCGCGCCGGCGCGTCGACGTGGGCGAAGTGCGACGCCTCGGGCAGCTCGACGAAGCCCGCGGCGGGCACGAGCGCGCGCAGCCGCCGGCCGACGCTCGGCGGCACCATCGGATCGCGCGCGGCGTAGACCAGGAGCAGCGGGATCGGAAACGGCGCCTGGCGCAGCGCGCGGACGAACCGCGCCAGCTCGCGGGCGTCGAGCGTGTCGCGCAGGTGACGGTAGAACGTGCGGCGGCCGGCGCGCTCGCGCAACGGCGCGGCGTACTCGCGATGCTCCTCGCGCGACTTGAGCGACTCGTCGTAGTAGTGGACGTTCCTGTGGACCCAGCGCTCGGGATCGCGGCGGACCAGGCGATCGAGCAGCGGCCACGCCGGCAACAGGCGCAGCGCCCAGTGGAGCGCGATCATCCGCGCGGTCGGCACGCCCGGCGAGTGCAGGTTGACCAGCCGGCCGATCGCGCCGGGATCGAGCAGCGCGGCGCGCATGCACAGGTAGCCGCCCATCGAGTTGCCGATCACGGTCGCGCCGCGCGCGCCGACCGCGTCGAGCGTCGCGATCAGCGCGCGCGCGAGCACGTCGGGGCCGAGGTAGACGTCGGGGTGGTCCGATGCGCCCGCCCCGGGCAGGTCCGGGATGATCAGCCGGTGGGTCTTGCCCAGCAGATCGAGCACGTAGCGGAAGCTGTAGCTCGCGGTCATGAGGCCATGCACGAGCACGAGCGGCGGGCCGTCGCCGAGCTCGCGCACCGCGATCCGGCACGTGCCGAGCTCGTCGGTGCGGATCGCGACGTCGCGCCGCGAGGTCTGGGCCCAGCGATGCGGCACCGTCGGCAGGTCGGGGACCTCCTCGAACGGCAGCTGGCGAAACGGCGCGCCCGGCATCGCTTTGGCTTATAGTGGCAGGGCACCGGGTGATGAAGAAGTTCCCAGACTTCGTTCCGCCGACCAAGGTGAGCTACCTCGACCGCGGTCCGACGCTGCACCTGCGGCGTTGCATCCTGCAGGCCGCGGACGACAGCCAGACCTGGACGTTCGACAAGGAGGAGATCCGGATCGGCTCGATGGAGGACAACGACATCGTGCTCGACGACGACACGGTGTCTCGCTACCACTGCCGGATCGTCCAGGACGACACCAGCTACCTGCTGGTCGACAACCGCTCGACCAACGGCACGTTCATCAACAAGGTGCGGGTGCGCGAGGGCTTCCTCAAGCCCGGCTGCGTGCTCGGCGTCGGCCAGAGCCTGCTCCGGTTCAACGCGCGCGAGGAGGAGGTCCCGATCGTGCCGTCGCGCAGCGATCGCTGCGGCGGCCTGATCGGCGGCAACGCGAAGATGCGCGAGATCTACGCGATCATCGAGAAGATCGCGCCGACCGCGACGACCGTGGTGATCGACGGCGAGACCGGCACCGGCAAGGAGGTGGTCGCGCAGACCATCCACAACCTGTCGCCGCGCGCCAAGGGCGAGCTGGTCGTGTTCGACTGCGGCGCGGTGCCGCCGAACCTGATCGAGAGCGAGCTGTTCGGCCACGAGAAGGGCAGCTTCACCGGCGCGATGATGACGCGCACCGGGCTGTTCGAGCAGGCCGACGGCGGCACGCTGTTCCTCGACGAGCTCGGCGAGCTGCCGCTCGACCTCCAGCCCAAGCTGCTGCGCGCGCTCGAGCAGCGCGAGGTCCGCCGGGTCGGCTCGACCAAGGCGCAGAAGGTCGACGTCCGGATCATCGCGGCGACCAACCGCAACCTCGAGGACGAGGTGCGCGCCGGGCGGTTCCGCCAGGACCTGTTCTACCGGCTCAGCGTCGTGCGGCTCCATCTGCCTGCGCTGCGCGACCGCGCCGACGACATCCCGCGGCTGGTCCAGCACTTCCTCGACACCGGCGGCTACAACCGGACCGCCGACGGCGCGCCGCGGGTGCGCGGGGTCGCACGCGACGCGATGACCGCGCTGCAGAGCTATCCGTGGCCGGGCAACGTGCGCGAGCTGGTGAACGTGGTCGAGCGCGCGGTGTCGTTCTGCGAGCACGAGCTGATCGAGCTCGCCGACCTGCCCGACTTCGTACGCAGCACGCGCGCGCCGACCCCGACGCCGAAGGAGGTCGTGATCCGCCGCGCGCCGAGCGTCGTGCCGCCCGCCGCGAGCCTGCAGCCGGTGCCGCCGCCCACGCCCGACGAGCTACTCGGCGCGGGCGTCGCGTTCAAGGACGCCAAGGAGCGCTGGGTCGCGACGTTCGAGCGCGACTACATCCTGCAGACGCTGCGGCGCAACGGCGGCAACATCTCGCACGCGGCGCGCGACGCCGATATCGACCGCAAGTACTTCCGCAAGCTGATGAAGAAGTACGACATCGAGGCCGCCGGTGTCGACGATGAGCCCGACGCCACCGAGTGACGACGAGGACGAGGCGGCCGACCTCGGCGCGACCTCGCACCTCCTGCCCGACGGCACGCCGCGCATCGTCGAGCGCCACCTCCACGTGCCGCCCGAGCTCGCCGGGCTGCGCCTCGATCACTTCGTCAAGACCCAGATCCCGCGGCTGTCGCGCACCAAGATCCAGCAGATCATCGAGTCGCAGCTCGAGCGCGCGGACGGCTATCGGGCCAAGCCCGCGACCACGGTCGCCGCGGGCGAGCACTACATCATCCGCCGCCCGGCGCAGCCCGAGCCGCCGTGCCCGCGCACGTTCGAGGTGCTCCACGAGGACGCGCGCGTGCGCGTCGTCGACAAGCCGGCCGGCCTGCCGGTCCACGCCTCGGCGAAGTTCTACTTCAACACGCTCGCGCGCGTGCTCGCCGAGCGCTACCCCGACGAGCCCGAGCTCCAGCTGTGCCACCGACTCGATCGCGAGACCTCGGGCTGCGTCGTGCTCGCGCGCGACCGCGACGCCGCGGCGTTCGTCAAGGCGGCGATCGGCGACAAGCGGCGCACGACCAAGGACTACCTCGCGATCGTGCACGGCCAGCCGCCGTGGGACGACGAGCACGTGCTCGACGCGCCGCTCCGGCTGTCGACCGCCCTCGACCCGACGCGCGTGCCGACCGTACGCGTGCTGGTCGATCGCGCGCGCGGCACGCCGGCGCAGACCCGGGTCCAGGTCGTGCAACGCGCTGCACAGTACGCGCTGGTGCGATGCACGCTCGACACCGGCCGCCAGCACCAGATCCGCGTTCACCTCGCCGACGCCGGCTTTCCGATCGTCGGCGACAAGCTCTACGCCCACGGCGACGACGCGTTCGTCGCGTACTGCGACGAGGGGCTGACTCCCGAGCTCGCCGAGCTGTTCGTGTTGCCACGCCACGCGTTACACGCCTGGAAGATCTCCATCCCACATCCCGACGGCGGCAGGGTCGACGCCGAAGCGAAACTGCCCGCCGATCTCGCGGCGGTTCTGGCATGATCGCCCACGATGGGGCGGCATCTGCTCGTCGCGCTCGCGCTCGCCGGCTGCTCGTTCCACCACGGGCTCGCGCCCGACGGTGGCGGCGGCGGCGGCGAGGACAGCGTGTCGCCGGTGATCGACGCCGCGATCGATGCGCCGCTCGGCTGCGGCGCCACGCAGATCGTGGCGCGCGGCTCCCACAGCTGCGCGCTGATGCGCGACGACACGGTGTGGTGCTGGGGCGCCAACGATCGCGGCCAGTCCGGCGTCGGCTCGGCCGGCACGATCGACTGCAGCGGCACGCCGTGCGTGATGACGCCGACCGAGGTCGCGCTGCCGGGGAAGGCCAGCGCGCTCGGCGCCGGCCAGGTCGACTCGTGCGCGACCGCGGGTGGCAGCGTCTACTGCTGGGGCGCCAACGGCGTCGGCGAGTTCGGCACCGGGCAGACCGGCGACTCGACCACGCCGGTCGCGGTCGGCGCGCGCGGCAACGCCACCGCGATCGCCGGCGGCTACAACACGATGTGCTCGCTCGCCGGGACCACGGTCAGCTGCTCGGGCGGGAACCTCTACGGCGAGGTCGGCAACAACTCGGACAACGAGACCGACTCGGTCTACGCGCTGACCTCGCTCACCGCGAGCGCGCTCACCATGGCGTACGGCGATACCTGCGCGATCATCGCCGACGGCGCGGTCGACTGCTGGGGCGCCAACGGCCACCACGAGATCGACGGTACGGGCGCCGACGCGGAGGCGCCCGTCGCGGTGAGCCCCGCGGTGTCGGGCGCGATCGCGCTCGCCGGCGGCTACGACCAGATCTGCGCGCTGTTCGGCGACTCGACCGCGGGCTGCTGGGGCAACGACACCGACGGCCAGGTCGACGGTGTGGCGCTCAGCGGGGTCAAGGGCATGACCCTGGTCAGCCTCACCGGCGTCGCCGAGATCGCGGCCGGGTTCGATCACACCTGTGCCCGCCTCGGCGACGGCAGCGTGACCTGCTGGGGCACCGGCTACACCGGCTTGCAGGCGGTCGCGCTGCCCGCCCCGGCGCAGGCGATCGCGACCGGCGACGACCACGACTGCGCGATCGTCGGCGACGGCAAGGTGGTGTGCTGGGGCCAGGACGACTTCGGCCAGCTCGGCAACGGCGCGCTGATCACCGGCGCGCAGCCACCGACCATGGCCACGCTGTGCGCGGAGTAGCCTACTGCCAGTGCCACCCGGCGCGGCTCGCGATCAGCCACGGCGTGCCGTCGGCCGCGATCGCGACCGCGTAGATCGGATCGCCCGGGCCGACCACGTCGCCGGTCATCGCGATCGGCGTCGGTACGTCGTCGCGGTAGTACGCGAAGCGCGCGCCGGCGAGATCGACGCCCTGCGGCGCCGGCACGACGCGATCGCCGTGCAGCGCGCCGAGCGCGGTGCGGAACGTGCCGTCGGCGGCGAGCTCGCCGACCACCGCGATCGGGTGCGGCTCGAAGTGCGCCGGCGCGGGATACGCCGGCGCCTCGAAGATCGCGAGGTAGAGCCGCGCGCCGCGGATGCCGGCGTCGGGATAGCGCGCCTGGCCGTCGCGCACGACCTTGGCGAGCCGCTTGCGCAGCTCGACCGGATCGCGGACGTCGGCGATCGCGCGGTTGGCGTGATCGAACCAGCGCTGCACGTTGGGCGCGACCGGGTGGTCGGCGTAGACCTCGAAGTGATCGCCCGGCACCGAGTACGGCACGTGCTCGTCGTACGGCGCGCGCGCCCGCACGGTCGCGAACATCGGGAAGCCGGAGAACGGATAGGTGTTGAGCCACTGATCGAGCGCGGGCACGACCGCGGTGACCGCGTCGTACGCGACGAACGCGATCACGAAGATCCGCGCGGCGCGGCGCGGTCTCCAGCCGTCGGGCGTGCGCTCGGCAGGGCGCGGCCGGCGCGCGATCCAGCCGACCAGCGCGTCCCAGTCGACGAACGCGGCGTAGAGCGGCAGCCACTGCGGGTTCCACAGCGCGACCACCAGCGCGAGCGCGACGGTCTCGACCACGAAGAACAGCCCGCACGCCGCGCGCAGCACCGGCCGGCGCATCAGGAAGCACGCGAGGATCGGCGCCGACTGCGAGACCAGGTTCAGCATCGCGGCGGTGCGGTAGCGCCACGGATCGTCGATGATCCAGTCGACCAGCGCGGGGCGATCGAGCCCGGCGAGATCGAACCGCACGAGGAGCTGGTTGCGCAGGTTATCCGACAGCGCCCAGCGCAGCGTGAAGTGGCCGTGCAGGATCTTGTGAAACGCCGCACACGCGAACATCAGCGCGACCGCGAGCTGGACCAGCCGGACCGACCACTGGTAGCCGCGCGGCACGTCGCGGGCGGGCAGGCCGCGCATGCTCCGGATCACGGCGTCGAGCGACAGCGCGTCGCCGCCGCGCGCCCCGAGGAACGCGAGCTGGGCGAGAAACACCACGTTGTACTGGTGCGACCAGGTGTGGCTCGACGAGAACGACAGCGACGCGAGCGCGACCGCCGAGACAAAGCTCACGGCGGTGGCTGCACGGCTGTACAGCCCGATCGCCATCGCGACCGTGCTCGCCCACGCGATCCACCACAGCGCGTCGACCACGAGCGCCGGCGGCGCGACATGGCCGAGCACCATCCAGATCCCGACCGGCCGGTACAGCCCGCGCGTGACCTCGGTCGCATCGAGCCGGTCGAGCCGCGCGAGCGACAGCGCGACCGCGCACGCGATCGCGATCCGCATCACGCCGGCCGCGAGGCGACCACCGTCGGCGAACCAGTAGCGCGACCAGCGAGACATTATTGTGACGCACGAGTGGGGCGGGTCACGATACCGCGCCGAGTGCGATGCAGATCATGGAGCAAGAAGTGGCAAATCTGTACGGTGACCTCATGCGAACTATCCTAATTTCGATCGTGGTGGCCTCGATCGCCGCGTGCGGCGGGAATTCGAAGTCGAATTCCGACGCCAACGGCAGCGGGGACGGAAGCAACAACAAGGGCAGCGACGGCTCGGGCGGCCCACAGACCGTCATGTGGACGCTGACCGACGAGCCCGGCACGCCCTCGAACTACTCGTTCGTGGTGGCGTATCAGGACGGCGCCGGACCCTGGCAGCTCGCCCCCGCGCCGACCGGCGACACGTACTCGCTGTCGATCAACTCGGCGGTCTACGCGGTCGCGTGGACGTGCGTGCCGCCGCAGAAGGTCGGCACCGGCACGCAGCCCGCGCAGGCGCGCCGCGTCGGCATCGCGTCGTTCGCGGTCGCCGAGCGCACGACGCTCACCACGCAGGTCCCGGTGGAGTGCACCGACAAGCTCACGCCGGTCGCGCTCACCGGCAGCGTCACCAACATCCCGGCGGGCGGCGTCGATACCGGAACCTACCTCGCGCAATGGGGCGCCGGCGCGCCGGCCGCGATCAAGGTCACCGGCACGACCGGGACGTTCACCATCCCGGCGCTGCCCGGCACGCACGATCTGTTCATCATCCACACGCCGACGGCGGTCGGCAACGGTGGCGCGGTGGCCGACCAGGTCGCGGTCGTGCGCGGCGTCGCGGTCACCGGCGCGACCTCGCAGGACGTCGACTGGTCGACCGCGGCGGCGAGCCAGAGCTTCGACGTCACGGTGACCGGCGCGGCGGCCGGCTCGACGACCGACGCGGTGACCACGCTCTACGCCGCCGGCTCGGTCGCCACGCTCGCCGACAGCGTGTCCAACGGCGTGACCACCACCGCGCTCAAGACGGTGTCGCTCGCGGCCGCGCAGATGCTCGGCACCGACGTCTACGATCAGAGCGTCGTGATCGCGCACCAGGGCTCGCGCGAGACCGCGTCGAACGTGACCGCGACGCCGGGCGCGCAGAACGTCACCGCGCCGACCGCGCTCGGCGGGGTCACCGCGACCGTGCCGACCTCGACGCCCTACCCCGAGGTCAAGGCGACCTGGGGCGCGTACGCGAGCGCGGTCGGCTACACGTGGCAGGCGACCCAGGCGCTGACCGGCGCGGCGTGCGGCACCAACATCGCCGCCTGCACGATCACCTGGACCGCCGACGTGTCGAACGGCGTGACCGGCGCGACGCCGGCCTGGCAGATGCCCGATCTGTCGGCGCTGACCGGCTGGAACGCGGCGCTGCAGTTCGCGGCGGGCACGCAGGTCGCGGTCGATGTCGTCGCCGAGACGTCGAGCGCCGGCGGTGCGGATTTCCCGCTCGCCACGCCGCCCGCGGTCGGCACGACCCGCACGTTCGCCCGCTCGGACACGGCCGTCACGCCGTAGCGTGGTAGACCCTTGGCGTGGCCAAGGATCGCGCGCGGCCGTTCTCGCGCAAGCACCGCCGGTACTGGCTCCCGGTGACCGGCGGGATGATCTTGATCGGCCTGGTCAACGTCGCGATCGGGCTGTGGTCGTATCACGCGCCGAGCGAGTTCCACGAGGCGATCCAGATCGTGCACGACGCCGGCGACACGCTCGGGCCGAGCGAGCTGCCGGCCGCGGTGATGCGCGCGTTCGCGATCAAGTATCCGCGGATCCTGCCGGCGGGCGCGCGCGCGCTGCCCGATGGCTACGTCGTGATGTTCCCGCGCGGCGCCGCGCACCACAGCGCGACGTTCGGCCCGGACGGCACGTTCGTGTCCGAGCAGTGATCACGGCCACTCGAGCGTGAACGGCAGGCGCGCCTGCGGCCCGGGTGCGGCGAGCATCGACGCCGGCAGCCCGCCGAGCAGCTCGCGCACGACCGGCAGCTCGAGCACGCCCGGCGTGCGCGCGCGATCGTCGTCGTCGCCGAGCAGCGACGTTATCAGCTCGATGAAGTTGCTCGGCACTTTGGGCAGCTCGTAGAGCTGGATGCGCTCGTCGGGAGCCACGCCGATCCGGCGCTTGGCCTCCTCGATCGCGTCGGCGAGCCCCCCGAACCGGTCGACCAGCTTGATCGGCCGCGCCTGGGCGCCGGTGTAGACGTGGCCACGGCCGACCTTGTCGACGTCGTCCTTGGCCATGCCGCGGCCCGCCGCGACCGCGCCGATGAACCGGCCGTACATGTAGCGCAGCTTGTCGAGGACCAGCGCCTGCTCCTCGTCGGTGTACGGCCGGAACATGCTCTCGAGATCGGCGCGCTTGGCGGCCTTGAGCGTCTCGGTCGTGACGCCGAGCGTGCTCAGCAGGTGGCTGACGTCGAACTTGCCGGTGAAGATGCCGATCGAGCCGGTGATCGTCATCGGCTCGGCGAAGATCAGATCGCAGCCGGCCGCGACGAAGTAGCCGCCCGACGCCGCGAGGTTGCTCATCGAGCACACGATCGGCTTGGTGCCCCGGGTCGCGAACACCTCGCGCGCGATCAGCTCGGACGCGAGCGCGCTGCCGCCGGGCGAGTCGATGCGCAGCACGATCGCGCCGACCCTGGGATCGGCGCGCGCGGACGCGATCGCGGCGATGATGGTCTGGCCGCCGGTCACCGACGCCCCGATCACCGGCAGCGTGTGCGACTTGCCGTCGACGATGTCGCCTTCGACGTAGATCACCGCGATGCCCGGGCGATGCCAGCGATCCGGCCGCTCGACCGGCGCGCTGTCGATCGGCAGGTCGGCCGCGACCGCCTCGTCGATCAGCTGCGCGATCTTGTCGGGCGGCGCGACCGCGTCGACCAGCTCGGGCAGGTGCGCGAGGTCGCCCGCGGTGTACGGCCCGCCGTCGACCAGCGCCTGGACGCGCGCCGGATCGAGCTTGCGGCCGGCGGCGACCGCGGCGAGCCACGCTCCCCACATCGAGTCGAACAGCTCGTGGGTCATGCGCGCGGCCGGCGCGCTCGGCCCGCGGTCGGTGAGCTGCTCGGGCGCGCTCTTGTACTCGCCGATCTTCTGGAACTGCGGCAGCACGCCGATCAGGTCGAACGTGCCGCGGAAGTACAGCGCGGTGCCGGTCATGCCGGTGAGGCGGATCCCGCCGGCCGGATCGACGTAGATCTTGTCCGCGACGCTCGCCACGAAGTAGTCGCGGCTGGTCCCGGCGACCATGTACGCGAACACCTTCTTGCCGGCGCGGCGCACCGCGGCCAGCTCGTCGCGCACCTCCTCGAGCGCGGCCCAGCCCGCCTCGGCCGAGTCGAGCTGGACGATCACGCCCTTGACCGAGTCGTCGCGCGCGATGTCGCGCAGCCGCATGACCATCGCGGTCAGCTCGCGCGCCGACAGCTCGCCCTGCAGCTGGATGCGCTCGAGGTGATCGGCCGGCGGCACGACCGACGGCGGCGCGATCGCCGAGTACGTGATCACCTGCGTGCTGCCGAGCGCGTGGTTGCCGCCGTGATCGTCGCGCACGCCGGTGCCCAGCGCGGCGACCCCGAGCTTGCCGAACGACACGTCGAGGCCGAGCGTCGCGCGCAGCTCGCGCTGGTCCTGATCGAGCTCGCCCATCGGCGAGTCGATCACCGCGTGGAGCTCGCGCGACTCGACCTCGCCGAGCAGGTAGACGCCGCGCGTGACCCGCAGCGACGCGCGCGCCCAGCCGTCGAGGTCGCCGCGGGTCTCGCCGACCCGGCCGCCCACCGCGACATCGAGCGCGTCGGTCTGAAACGGCCGCACGTCGGCCTCGAGCTCGTAGCGGCGCTGCACCGGCGTGTTCGCGATGTCGGCCGTCGCCAGGTCGCGCACCACCGCGCCGACCGCGAGGTAGTTGGTCCAGCGCGTCGAGATCCCGGCGTCGAACGCGTTGACACCGGACAGCGCGCCGTCGGCGATGAAGTGATGCCACGCCACGCCGATCCCGATGTCGTCGCGGAGCGCGGCCGCGTACGCGAGCGTGAAGCGAAACGGCTGGCCCGGATCCGGCGCGAGCTCGGAGCGCGGCGGGCGCAGCCACTCGACACCCAGGCCGACGCCGAGCCGCGGCAGGAGCTTGCCGAGCCCGACCGACTCGGCCGCGTACCCGCCGAACCCCGGGCCGGCGCTGGTCGCGACCGACGAGTCCTCCTCGTCGAGCGCGAGCGCGGCCTCCGGCCCGCGCAGCAGCGCGATCCCGCCGGGGTTGACGACCACCGCGCGCGCGTCGTGCTCGCCGGCCAGCGGCGTGGCCGGCAGCTCGAGCCCGTCGGTCGGCGACTCGGCGTAGCGGGTCGCGACCTGTGCGTGGGCGGCGCTGGCGATCGTCAGTACGGCGACAGAGACGGCGATCCGCACGGCGCCGACGGTAACAGATCGCGTGCGCGCGCGTCGTCCCGCGTTCGTATACGATCGCGGCGTGAACCCGACCCTGCTCGACCGCCATCCGCTGCTGGTGAACCTCGAGCCCGCGCAGATCGCGCGGATCTCGCGCGCCGGCGAGGTCGAGAGCTACAACCCGGGCGAGACCGTCGTGTCCGAGGGCAGCCTGGGCGACGCGCTGTTCCTGATCCTGTCGGGCCAGGTCGCGGTCCACCGCGGCAGCCAGACCTTCGCGACGCTCCAGGGCGGCGAGTTTTTCGGAGAGATGTCGCTGGTCGAGCCGGCGCCGCGCTCGGCGAGCGTGAGCGCGATGTCTGCGACGTTCCTGTTCCGCCTGCCGCACGATGCGCTGCGCGGCCTGATCGCGGAGGACGCGAGCTCGGCCAACGTGCTGCTCGTCCACATCGTCAAGACGCTGTCGGATCGGCTGCGCCGCGCCAACCAGATGCTGTCGTCGGTGGACATGCTCGCCGACTGGCTCGCCGGCTCGATGGTGTAGCTCAATCGCCGACGATGCCGTCGCGATCGGGCAGCCCGAGCTGGCCGTTGCACGCGCCGATCTTCTTGGTCGCGGTCGCCTTGAGATCGCCGGTCACCTGCTTGCGCAGGCCGATGTACATGTCCTTGGCGCGCTTGAAGTCGCCGTTGCGATACAGCGCGTCGGCGTAGAGGAACTTGGCCTGGGTCTTCTGCGGCCCGGGCAGCGCGGCCGCCTTCTGCGCGAGGTTGAGCGCGTCCTGGATCTGGCCGGACTGGAACGCGGCCCACGCCTGCTTGTAGATCGCGGGCCCGGCGAAGCCGCGCACCTTCTCGAGCTTCTGGTAGACCGCGCGCGCGCCGTCCCAGTCGTTAGCCGCCTCGAGCGCGGCGGCCTGGCGCTGCAGCGCGTGCGGGTCCTTGTCCTCGACCGCGGTCGCGGTCGTCGGGTGATGCGGCGCGGGCGTCACCGCCCTGGGGCGCTGGCCCGGCGCGACGATCGCCGCGCCGTGCGGCTTGCTGGCCTCGCCGTCGCCGCCGCCGCTGATCGCGTCGACCGCGGCCGCGCTGCCGTCGCCGGCCGAGCCCTGGGTGTCGGGCGCGGCGGTCACCGGCGGGGGCGGCGCGCCGCGGTCGTCGGGCGCGTTCACCGGGCTCACCGCCGCGGCGCTGCCCGTGGTCGTGCCCTTGTCGGCGTTCTGGATCCACAGGAAGTAGAACGCCGCGCCGGCGCCGCCGACGACGATCAGGACGAGCATCACCCAGCCGAACACCGCCATGCCGCTGCGCCGCGGCAGCTCGGGCATCGAGATCGCGGGCGGCGCGATGAGCTCGGCGCTCGCGCCCGACGGCGCCGACGCCGCGCGCACCGGGATCGCGGGCGACGACGCGCGCAGCGCGGGCGACGACGTCGCCGACACCGACGCGAGCATCTGCACCGGCGATTGCGCGCGCGGGTAGGCGTTGGGCGACTGCGCGCGCAGCTGATTGCTCGACCCCGCGGCGGTGGGCTCGCTCTGCGGGCGGCCGATCCCGCCGGGTATCACGGTCGGACCCGAGCTCATCCCGCGCGAGACGCCCGACCGGGTCTCCCAGACCTCCGACATGCCGCTGTGCGTGCCGGCGCGGCCGGTGGTGGTCGGCGGCCTGACCAGGCCGTCGTCGAGGTTGCGCATCGACAGCCCGGGGTTGAGCGTCGCGACCACGTTGGCGTCCGTGGTCATGCCGAGGATCTGCGCGACCGCGACGCCGCGCCCCGACAGGCACTTGTTGAGCTCGTACTCGAGCGCCTCCATCGTCTGCGGGCGCTGACCGGGATCGCGGGCCATCGCGGCCATGACGAGCTCGCTGACCGTGTTCGGGAGATCGGGGCGCACCGCGAGCGGCGGCGGCGGATCGATCGTCGCCTTCTTGGTCAGGATCTCCATGAAGTTGTCGCCGGAGTACGGCGGCACGCCCGTGACCATCTCGTACATGATCGCGCCGAGCGAGTAGATGTCGGTGCGTGCGTCGGCGGCGCGGCCGGCGGCCTGCTCGGGCGCCATGTACTCGGGCGTGCCCATCGCCATGCCCGGGCTGGTCAACCGGCGCTCGCGCGCCGCCTCGGCCTCGGTGGTCTTCGCGATGCCGAAGTCGAGCACCTTGACCACGTCGGCCTCGCCGCCGCGCGTGATCAGGAAGATGTTCTCCGGCTTGAGATCGCGGTGGATGATGCCCTCGTGGTGCGCCGCCGCGAGCGCGCGGCAGATCTGGCCGGCGATGCGCAGCGAGCGCGACACGTCGATCGCGCCCTCGCGCTCGATCACCGAGCCGAGCTCGACGCCCTCGAGGTACTCCATCACGAAGTACACGCTGCCGTCGGGAGTCGAGCCGGAGTCGGTGACGTCGACGATGTTGGGATGGCCGATCTTCGACGCGGCGCGCGCCTCGCGGCGGAACCGCTCGACCAGATCCGGCATGCGCGAGTAGCTCGGGTGCAACACCTTGAGCGCGACCCGCTTGCCGATCTCGACGTGCTCGGCGAGGTAGACCTTGCCCATCCCGCCCTCGCCGATCAGCTCGACCACGCGATAGCGGCCGTCGACCTCCGAGCCGACGTCGAGCTCGGGCGCCTCCTGCGCCTTGACCGCGAGCGCGACCGCGCCGCTCGACAGCTCGTCGTAGTTGCGCGCGGCGGCCGGCGACTGCGCGCGCTTGTGATCGGCGCGGCGATCGGCCTCCTTGCGGCGATCGAGCTCGGCCTCGGCGCCGCGATCGCTGGCGCGCCGGCCGACCGAGCCCGGCTTGCGCACCGGCGCGTCGATCGCCTGGGCCTCGACCTGGGTGTCCTCGGCGTCGGCGAGCTTGCTGACGTCGGCGATCGAGATCTTGTCCGACTGCTCGATCAGCTGGCGCAGCTCGTCGCTCGGCGGCAAGGTCAGCGCGCGCGTGCGAACCCTCGCGATCATCTCGGCGCGCTCGCCGCGCTCGCGCACGATGTCCTCGGCGAACAGCTCCTGAAGGAAGCCCGCCATCCGCGTGCCGTCGGTGGTGGGCGCGTTCTGCGCCAGCCACGCCTGGAGCGCGGTGCGCATCTCGTCACAGTCGGCGTAGCGATCCGACTTGCTCGCAGCGAGCGCCTTGAGGCAGATCTCGTCGAGCTCGACCGGCACGCGCGGGGCCCGCTTGCTCGGGCGCATCACCTCGGGGTTCTTCGCGCGCGCGAGCAGATCCTGCGGCTGATCCTTGCCGGGCGGAAACAGCTGGCGCCCGGTGAGCAGCTCCCACAGCACGATGCCGGTGGCGTACATGTCGCTGCGGCCGTCGAGCTTCTCGCCGCGCGCCTGCTCGGGCGACATGTACGCGACCTTGCCGTAGATGATCCCCGGGGCGGTCTTCTCGAGCTTGAGCGTCGACGAGGCGAGCCCGAAGTCGGTCAGCTTGACCTCGCCGGTATACGACACCAGCACGTTGGGCGGCGAGATGTCGCGATGCACCAGGTTCAGGTCGGGGAACGAGTGCGCGTACGACAGCCCCCGGCACAGCTCCTTGACGATGTACACCGCGACATCGATCGGGAACGCCACCTGCTTTTTCGCACAGCGGTTCCACACCGCGCGCAGGTCGCGGCCTTCCACGAAGTCCATGGCCAGGAACAGCTCGCCGCCGACCAGCCCGGCGTCGAACACGGGGATCAGGTTGCCGTGCGACAGCTTCACGACAACTTTCGCTTCATCGCGGAATCGCGCGACGTATTCGGCGTCCGCGAGGTGCGGTAGCACGGTCTTGATGACCATCAAGCGCTCGAGCCCGCGGTCGCCGGTCACCGCGAGATAGAGCGCGCCCATCCCTCCCTGTGCCAGGGGAGCCAGCAAGTGATACTTGCCGAATTTCCTGGGATAATGCTCCCAGTCGCCCTCGCGGCCTGGCACGCCATTCGAACCTACCACGGTGGCGCATACGTCACCAATTCAGGAAGTACTTCTGGTGGCGTTGAACGTCGAAACGGGAGCACATAGGATGCGGTTCCGCAGCTGGTGAGGGAAACACCGACATGGCCGGCGAGCTAGTCCTCGTCATCGACGATAGCCCGACGATCACGAAGGTCGTCCAGCTCGTGCTGACCAAGGCCGGCTATCAGGTGCAGACCGCGGCCGACGGCGAGCAGGGCCTCGAGGCGGTGCGCGCGCACCGGCCCGATCTCATCCTGCTCGACTTCGTGATGCCGAGGATGAACGGCTATCAGTTCTGCCGAGAGCTCACCGCCGACGCGAAGCTCCGCGACATCCCCGTGATTCTCATGAGCGCGAAGGGCGATCAGGTCGGCGAGCGGTTCGTCAAGGTGATGGGGATCGTCGATTACATCACCAAGCCGTTCTCGCCCGAGGCGATCACCGCCGTGGTCCAGCACACGATCGGCAAGTACGGCGGGCCGGGCGTCGAGGAGGAGAACCCGTCGCTCGTCACGGGAGAAGATCTCGCCGCGACCGATGACGCCGATCGCGCCCACGCGCGCGGCGCCGCGCTCGCCGAGCTGCGCGGCCAGCTGTCCGACGTGGTGAGCGCCCGGGTCGGCGCGCTGTTCGCGCTCGCCGATGTCGCGCGCGACGACAACGCCAGGGTCGCGACCGACGCCGGCGCGATCGCCGACGCGGTGAAGGCCGCGCTCGACGATCACGCGCTCGCGCAAAGCCTGGCGGCGATCGACCTCGGGCTGTTCGCCGAGGGTACGCCCGGGCTGCGCGGCGATCTGCGCGTGGTGCCGCTCGCCGAGGTGCTGCAGCTGCTCGACGTGCAGGAGCAGTCGGGCGTGCTCACGGTCGAGCGCTCGGGCGCGCGCGTCGACATCTACTTCCGGCGCGGCCGCGTCGATCAGGCGATCGCCGAGGGCGTGCCCGACGAGTTCTTGCTCGGCCGGTTCGTGGTCGATGCCGAGCTGATGTCGCGCGGCGAGTTCGAGGTGTTCCTCGAGTCGCGCTCGCAGCACACCGGCGCGCGGCTGATCGGCCAGCAGCTGGTCCGGCTCGGCCACCTCAGCGAGGCCGATCTCAAGGCGTGCCTGACCCGCCAGTCGAGCGAGCTGATCTACGAGATCCTGCGCTGGCGCCACGGCCGGTTCCGGTTCGGCGCCGGCATGGAGCTGCCGCCGCCGGTGATCGACGCCGCGCTCGGGCTCGACGTCGAGGCCGTGCTGATGGAGGGCTACCGGCGGGTCGACGAGTGGCACCTGATCGAGCGCGCGATCGACAACTTCGACGTGGTGTTCCTGCGCAACGAGGACTCGGTCGCGCAGATGGGGCGCGGCCGGCTCACCCGCGAGGAGCTCGCCGTGCTCGAGCTCGTCAACGGCAAGAACACCGTGAAGGACATCATCCGCAAGTCGCGGATGGGCAGCTTCGAGGTCAGCAAGATGCTGTACCGGCTGCTCAGCATCAAGCTGGTGCGCCGGCGCGTGCTGCCGGTCGCGGTATGAAGCTCGTCGTCGCCGCGCTGGCGATCGCGAGCGCGTGCGGCCCGCGCGAGGCTCCGCTCGCGTGGCAGACCAGCGAGACCGCCGCGTTCGCGCGCGCGCGCAGCGAGCACGCCGCGGTGATGGTCGAGACCTACGCGTCGTGGTCGATGCCGTCGGTCGAGCTCGACCGACGGCTGCACGGCGAGGCCGCGGCGACCGCGCTCGCCGGCGCGTTCGTGCCGCTGCGGGTCGACGTCTCCAACAGCACGGACGCCGATCAGGCGCTGCGCGATCGCTATCGCATCACCAGCGAGCCCGCGGTCGTGTTCGTCGACGCCGACGGCACCGTGCTGGGCCGGATCGATCGCCTGGTCGAGGAGCCCGAGCTGGTGCGCGCGATCGCGGACGCGGCCGGGCGGCGCAAGCGCTGATCACTCGAGCACGATGTCGTCGGGCGAGCCGAACCGGCCGTCCACGCCGGCCGAGCGCATGACGATGCGGCGATTCACGCAGCGGATCTCGATGCGACTGCCCCACGCGTCGGCGATTCCGGAGCCGAGGGCGGCGCTGCGGCAATCGTGCTCCGCGCGCCAGCGCAGCATCGCCGCCTGCGTGGCGCGCTGCTTCGAGTAGGCGCGCGGCACGTGGTACATCGCGGCGAGCACGATCGCGGAGACCACGAGCAGCCCGAGCGTCAGGTTGCGTTCGACCGACGAGCTGCGAGCCGGCAGGACCTCGGCGCCGAGCGACATGGCGCCAGGTCGAGCAAGCCACGCGCCAGCGCCCCGCGCGCGCTAACCGCGCGACCGGCGGTCGCGGCGCTGCCGGACTGGCACCCGCGCCGGCGACCCGGCGGCCGGATCGTCACCCGAGGACGACGCGCGCGTGATCGATGTCGCGGCGGATCTGGGCGACCAGCGCGTCGACGCTGTCGAACCTGAGCTCGTCGCGCAGCCGCTCGGCGAACGCGATCCGCACGTGATGGCCGTACAGGTCGCCGTCCCAGTCGAGCACGTGGACCTCGAGCACCAGCGCGCTGCCGGCGACGAACGTCGGGTTGGTGCCGAGGCTCGCCACCGCGGGGCGCGCCGGGCCGTCGCCGTCGGCGAGCGTGACCGCGTAGATGCCGGGCCGCACCGGCAGATCCGACTCCGGCGCGATGTTGGCCGTCGGCACGCCGATCGCCTTGCCGCGCTTGGCGCCGTGCACGACCACGCCGTCGACGTCCCAGCGCCGGCCGAGCACGCGCGCCGCGCCGGCGCAATCGCCCGCCGCGAGCAGCGCGCGGACGCGGCTCGACGACGCGACCTGGCCGTCGACCTCGACCGGCGCGACCACGTCGACCTCGATCCCGGCCTTGCCGCCGTGCGCGCGCAGCGCGTCGACCGTGCCGGCGCGGCCGTGGCCGTACGTGAAGTCGTAGCCGACCACGATCGCGCGCGCGGCCAGCGCGGTCAGCACGACGTCGTCGATGAACGCGTGCGGCGAGCGGCCGGCGAGCTCGCGGGTGAACGGCTCGACCACCACCGCCTGCGCGCCGGCCTGGGCGAGCAGCTCGAGCCGGCGCGCCAGCGAGCACAGCCGCGGCGGCGCGCCGGCCGGCGCCAGCACCGCCGATGGATGCGGATCGAACGTGAGCGCGATCGGGATCGCGTCGTTGGCCTCGGCGAGCTCGCACGCGCGCCGGATCAGCGCGCGGTGGCCGAGGTGCACGCCGTCGAAGTTGCCGATCGCGACCGCGGTCCCGGCCCAGGCCGGGGCGTGACGGTGGCCGCGCACGATCTGCACGCCGCGAATCTACCCGATCAGGCTCCACGCGGGCGCGACCAGCACGAGCGCGCCGGCGGCGGCGCCGATCGCGGCCTGGCCGCTGGCCGGGCGGACGAGCGCGGCGAGCCGCGCGATCGCCACGCCCGCGAACAGCGCCGCGAGCGCGAGCGTGCCGGGGGTCGGCGCGCCGGCGAGCCGACCGACCGCGACGACGCCGAACGCGGCGGCGATCGCGGCGTGCGCGGGCCGGGCGCCGCGCGCCGCGCAGCTCGCGAGGCCGGCGAGCGCGGCGGTCGCGACCAGCGGGCCGACCGCGTCGCCGGTGCGATGCGCGAGCACGGCGAGGCGGATCGCGTGCGGCGGATCGCCGGCCCACGCGCGCCACAGCGCGGCGAGCGCCCCGCCGTGCGCGCACGCGGCCGCGATCGCGAGCAGGCCCGCGATGGCCAGCGCGATCGGCAGCGCGATCGCCCAGCGCGGCCGCGGCCACGGGCCGACCACCAGGCGCAGGCTCGCGATCGGCGCGAGCGCGACCCAGCTCGGATCGAGCGCGGCCGCGAGCGCCGCGGTGGCGAGGGCCGGCCACGGCGACGCGTCGGGCCCGGCCGGGCGCGCCAGCTCGGCGATCGCGAACAGCGCGCCGGCGGCGGCGAGCTCGCCGCGCACGGCCGGGTGCGGGATCGCGGCGAGCGCGCCGAGCAGCCCGGCCGCGACCGCGGCGAGCGTGGCGGCCAGCGTCGCGCCGGCGTAGGCACGGACCGCGGCGGCGAGCGCCGCCCCGAGCGCGGCGAGCGCGAGCCCGCGCGCGATCGGCTGCCCGGCCGCCGCGGCGATCGCCGCGCACGCCAGCGCGACCGCAGGGATCGCGAGCCGGGTGCGGGGAGCGGTCACCAGCCGACGGTACGAGCGCCGCGCCGCGCCCGCAAACTTCTACCCCTCGAGCTGCGCCGGCGCCCCGGGCGCGACGGTCAGCGCTCGGGTTCTCGCGCGAGCACGCCGGCGGCGATCAGGCCGGGCAGCGCGAGCAGCGCGGTCACCACGAAGAAGCCGGCCCAGCCGACCGCGTGCTCGACGTGCGAGGCCAGCGGCCCCAGCGCGCGCTGGCCGAGCGACGCGAGCGAGGTCAACACCGCGTATTGCGTGGCGCTGACCGCGCGCGTGCACGCCGACATCACCACCGCGACGAACACGCTGATCACCATCGCGTTCGCGATGCTGTCGAGCCCGACCGCGACGCACAGCAGCACCACGTCGTGGCCGGCGAGCGCGAGCGCGACGTACGCCAGGTGGGTCAGCGCGGCGAGCGCGCCGAACGGCACGAGCATGCGCCGCACGCCGAGCCGGGCGACCACCGCGCCGGCGATCGCGCCGCCGACCGCGGTGCCCGCGAACACCATCAGCTTGTAGGCCTCCGCGATCTCGGTGAGCTGGAAGCCGCAGCCCCTGGTCAGAAACGGCATGATGATCGCCTGCGCGAAGAAGTAGCCGAGCTCGTAGAGCGCGGCGAACGCGAGCAGCCGCGCGACCCCGGCGCGACCGCGCTGGGCGACCAGCTCGCGCACCGCCTCCACCACCGCGCGCGCGACCGACGGCACCGGGCGGGCCGGCGCGGCCGGCTCCTCGGCGACGAGCGTCGCGATCACGCCGAGCCCCATCGCCGCGGCCATCGCCGCGTACACCGCGCGCCACGACACGTGATCGGCCAGGATCAGCGCGGCGGTGCCGGCGACCAGCATCCCGACGCGATAGCCGACGACGTAGATCGCCGAGCCGGCCGCGCGCTCGTGCGGCTCGAGCACGTCGGTCGAGTACGCGTCGAGCACGACGTCCTGCGACGCCGAGAGCAGCGCGACCACCGCGGCGATCGCGGCGAGCAGGTAGGGCTGGCCGACCGGATCGACCGTGCCCATCGCGGCGATCGCGACGATCAGCCCGAGCTGGAACGCGAGCACCCAGCCGCGCCGCCGGCCGAGCAGCGGCAACCGGAAGCGATCGAACAGCGGCGCCCACAGGAACTTGAGCGAGTAGGCGAGCCCGACCACCGACATCAACGCGATACGGTCGAGGTCGACGTCGCGGGTCGCCAGCCACGCCTGCAAGGTGTGGCTGGTGAGCAGCAGCGGCAGCCCCGACGAGAAGCCGAGCGCGAACAGCGCCGCCATTCGCCGCGACTGGAACACCGCGAGCAGCCGGGCCCGCAAAGCTGCCACATCGTGGCATCGCGGGTAAGATCGCGCCAGCAAGTGCCCACGCTCGCCTCGATCCGCCCGCGGATGCTCTCCGTCGCCCGCTGGTTGGCCCCGAGCGCCGCCGCGGCGTGCGCGGGCGCGGTGGTCGCCGGCGCGATCGAGGGCGCGGGCATGGACGACGTGTTCGGCGCGATCGCGGCCGGCGGCTTCCTGGCGCTGGTCGCCGCGCCGATGCTGCTGGTCGCGTGCGCCCTGGCGCGCGGGCTGTGGGCCGCGTGGCAGCCAGCCGAGCTCGGGCTGATCGAGGACGGCGGCGGCGCGCCGCGGCTCGCCGGCTGGCTCGGCACGCTCGTGCTCGGCGCCGTGGTGCTCGCGTGGGCGATGTGGCAGGGCACCTGGCTGCTCGCCGGGGCGACCGCGTTCAAGCCGCTGTCGCTGTCGTTCGCCGAGCCGATCCTCGCGGTCGTGGTCGGGCTCGCGATCGTGGTGGCGTCGCGACCGGTCGCGCGCGCGCTCGCGGCGCTCGCGCGGTGGCTCGACGCGCGCTGGCGCCGGCGCGGCCATCGCTCGCTGATCTCGCCGCGCCGCCAGCTGATCGCGCTCGCCGCGGTCACGCTCGGCGGGCTGTACGCGCTGTGGAGGTTCGCGATCGCGCCGCGGCTCGGCCCGATCGACACCTCGCCGCTGCTCGTGCCCGCGGCGGGCCTGGTCGTCGCGGCGATCGCGCAAGCGGGGTGGTCGCGGGGCGCGCGGGCGCGCCGGTTCGCCAGCGCTGCGTGCGCCGCGATCGTGATCGCCGCGGTCGCGTGCGCGCTGTACGCGTGGCGCGCGCGCCCCGGCCTCACGCTGTCGGTGTGGGGCGACCGTCCGCTCGCCGGGCTCGCGATCGACTGGTTGTTCGACCTCGACGCGATCCGCGATCGCCTGCCGGCCGCCGCGATGGCGCCGACACCGCGCGCCGGTGCGGCCCACCCCGACATCCTGCTGCTCACGATCGACGCGGTGCGCGCCGATCACACGCCGCCGTACGGCGGCACCGCCGACATGCCGATCCTGCGCGCGCTCGGCACGCGCGGCGCGGTGTTCGACTGGGCGTTCTCGCCGAGCAACGTGACCCGGCGCTCGATCCCGTCGATGGTGATCGGGCTCGCGCCGACCCGGATCAAGGGCCGGGTCGTCGGCTGGGCGCTGCGGCTCGATCCGCGCTACGTGCTGCTCGCCGAGCGGCTGCGCGCCGGCGGCTACGACACCGCCGGCTTCATGTGCTGCGACGGCATCTGGGGCCGCGACATGCGCACCGGGCTGTCGCGCGGGCTCGACCACCTCGAGACCGAGCCGCGCGAGAACGGCGCCGTGCTCGCGCGCATGGCGCGGACCTGGCTCGACGCCCGCGAGCGCACGTCGCCGCACAGGCCGCTGTTCCTGTGGATGCACTTCATCGAGCCGCACAACTGGCAGGCCGCGAGCGGCGAGCCGCACACCGACGACGAGCGCCGCCGGTTCTACGACCGCGCGCTCGCCGCGTCCGACGCGATGCTCGGCGAGGTGATCGGCGCGTTCGCGAATCGCCCGGGCGATCGCATGCCGATCGTGATCATCTCGGCCGATCACGGCGAGGGCCTCGGCGATCACGGCCAGCCGTTCCACTCGACCGACCTCTACGACTCGCAGATCCACGTGCCGCTGGTGATCGCCGGCCCGGGGATCAAGCCCGGCCACATCCCCGAGACGGTGAGCCTCACCGATCTCACGCCGACCGTGCTCGATCTCGCCGGCTTCGTCCCGCCGACCGGGATCGACATCGACGGCCGCTCGATCGCGGATCTCGCGACCGGCGCGCGCGCGCCCGATCCCGACGGCGGCATCGCGTTCGCCGCGATGATCAAGGATCGCTCGAACCCGGGCGGCCTGCGCGCGGTGGTGCTCGGCCCGTGGAAGCTGATCGACAACGGCAGCTCGCTCGAGCTCTACAACGTGCATGCCGACCCCGGCGAGCGCGCGAACCTGATCTCGCCGCGCGCGCCGATGCTCGAGGCGCTGAAGCGGATGCTGAGCGCGTGGCGCGAGCGCAGCAAGGTGTCGCCGTTCTGATCGTCAAGCCGCCGGCGCCGATCGTGCTGCCGGCAGGTGCTCGGGCGATCTTCCTCGCCGGCTCGATCGAGCAGGGCGGCGCGACCGACTGGCAGGACGCGCTCGCCCGCGCGCTCGCCGACCGCGACGTCGCGCTGCTCAACCCGCGGCGCGACGCGTGGGACGCGAGCTGGCGGCAATCGATCGACAATCCCGAGTTTCGCGCGCAGGTCGAGTGGGAGCTCGATGGGCTCGACCGCGCGGACGCGATCGCGATGTGGTTTGCACCCGAGACGCGCGCGCCGATCACGCTGCTCGAGCTCGGCCTCACCGCGCGCTCCGGCAAGCTCGTGGTCGGCTGCCCCGACGGCTACTGGCGCAAGGGCAACGTCGAGGTCGTGTGCGCCCGGTTCGCGATCGAGCTGGTCGCGAGCTGGGACGCGTTCGTCGCCGCGGTGCGGGCGCGGTGCTAGCCGGCGTAGTAACGCACGAGGTCGATCGCCGACACCATGCCGACCAGCTGGCCAGCCGCGTCGATGACCACGACCTGGCCGACCCCCTCGTACGCGATCAGCGCGGCGGCGGCGTGCACCTCCGCGCTGGCGCGCAGCGCGAACACGCAGCCCGACATCGCGTCGAGGACGCGGCCGTCGTCGCGCGCCGCGAGCAGGTCGCTGCGCGTGATCAGACCGCGCACCGCGTCGCTCGCGTCGACCACGACGAGCGCGGGCACGCGGGACTCGGCGAGCAGCCGGCGCGCCTCGGCGAGCGGCGCGCGCTCGTCGATCACGAGCGCCGGTTCCCGCACGAGCGCGCCGAGCGTCCGGATCACCGCGGTGGGTTCGTCATCGAAGTCGATCGCACATGCCGTCATGGGACTCCCTTTCGTGCACCTCGCAGATGAGGCGCGCGGCGGGCGTCGCGCGTTGCACGGCGCGGCCATTTCGATCGCGCGCGCCGCTCGCGACGCAAGCCATGCACGCGAGCGCAGACCGCGATGGTTCTGCGCTGTGCACGCCTCGCACGGTTGCGACGGCGATCACGCGGCGGCTAGCAAAGCCGCGCGAGCTCGGTCTGGACGAGCAGGTACGTCAACCTGAGCAGGTTCAGCCGCGCCTCGGGCGAGCGCACGCGGGCGGCGAGATCGCCGAGCCGGGTGCGGCCGTCGAGCAGGCTGTACACGCGAAGCAGCGCCTCGCCGAGGCCGAACTGCGCGAGCTCGCCCTCCTGCGCAGGCTCGCGCGACACGAACGCGCGCGCGTTCGCGGTCTGCCACTCGTCGACCAGCGCCTCGGAGAGCTGCGCCGCGCCCGCGCCGATCACGCGGAACGCGTCGAGGTGGAGCGAGCGCGAGCGATACGGGTTCTGCGCGCGCGGCGTCCAGGTGTAGCGGCCCTTCGGCCAGCCGAACGCCTCCATCAGCTTGGCCGCGACCTGCTTGGCGAGCAGGCGGTAGGCCTCGAGCGGATCGAGCAGGTCGAGGCCGACCAGCGTGTCGGCGAGCCGGCCGCCGAAGTGGTGCATCACCGAGACCGCGCGCTGCAGCGCCTGCGGGGTCAGCGCCTTCTGCTCGAGCAGGAAGTTGCCGAGCCGCTCGCTCTCGACGTTGGAGTTGACGAACTGCGGCTGGCCCTCGGTGAAGTACGCCTCCTTCAGCACGCCGGCGCGGCCCTCGAGCGACAGCATGCCGGTCGCCTTGGTCTTGGCCAGGCGATACACCACGCGGATCAGCGGCTGGTCGCGCAGATCGCCGACCTCGCGCGGGCCCGAGGTCGGCTCGATCGCCTCGGGCATCACGTCGTCCTCGGTGACGGTGATCGTGCCGCTCGAGCCCTCGTAGGCGGTCACGCCCTCGGGGATTCCCTCACCGGCGATGAACTCGGCGCGCGCGCGCCGGGCGTCGGCCTCGGCCTGCGCGAGGTGGGCCCGGGTCATCGGACCCGAGAGCCCGGAGTCGGACTCGAGCGGCTCGTCGATCACGCCGCCGCCGGTGCCGTGCAGGTCGGCGGTCGGCGCGTTGATCACCCGGCCGATCAGGGTCGCGAGGTCGCGCGAGGTGACGCGCGTGGTGCGGCGGATCCACTCGTCGATCGCGTCGCGGAACTGCCCGGCGGTCTGCCAGCGATCCTCGGGGCGGCGCTGCAGCGCGCGCACGGTCAGCACGCGCAGCTCGACGGGAAACTCCTGCGCGTACTTGTGCAGGCGATCGAGCCGGGCGTCGCGCACCATCAACAGGATGTCGAGGTCGTTGGTCGAGGTGAACAGCCGGCGCGCCATCACCATCTCGGCGAGCAGGATGCCGACCGAGAACAGATCGCTGCGCGCGTCGACGTCGTTGCCCGACACCTGCTCGGGCGACATGTAGCCGTACTTGCCCTTGAGCGTGCCGGCCTCGGTCTTGTGGCGGCGCTCGGCGGCGCGCGCGATGCCGAAGTCGGTGAGCTTGACGTCGCCGCGCCACGACAGCAGCACGTTGCCCGGCGAGATGTCGCGGTGGACGATCGACAGCCGGCGGCCGCCGACGTCGAGCGCGTTGTGCGCGTAGTCGAGCGCCTCGAGCACGTCGCGCGCGATCAGCGCCGCGAGATCGGGCGGCAGCCGGATCTGGGCGCGCGCGCACTCGCGGAGCAGCGCGAGCACGTCGAGCCCGTCGACGTACTGCATCGCGATGTACGGCGTGTCGGCGTCGGTGCCGAGCTCGTAGACCGACACGATGTTGCGGTGATCGAGCTGCGCGGTGATCCGGGCCTCGTCGATGAACATCTCGACGAACGACCGGTCGGTGGCCAGGTGCGGCAGGATCTTCTTGATCGCGACCAGCTTCTCGAAGCCGAGCTGGCCGATCAGCTGCGCCTTGAACAGCTCGGCCATGCCGCCCACCGCCAGGCGATCGAGGATCTGGTACTTCCCGATCTGCTTGGGTGTGGCGGTCACGAGGGCCTCATAGTACAGAACTTCATCCGCGGGGTGCGCCTGCCAGTTTGGCAGCTTTGTCGCGCATGCGCTCGTCTTCGTGACGATCGATCTCGCGTGCGCGACGCGGCTCCGCTGGCTTGCGAGGTGGCACGCGCGTTGATGAGACGCCCGGCGAGCCCGACGATGATGACACGTGCGCTACGAACGATCATCGTCGGGCTCGTCCGTCGGACCTGGCCCGTGACGCTGGCGACCGTGATCGCGTGCGCACTGCTCTCCGCGCACGCGGCCGGCTCGCTGCTCGAGGCCGAGCTGCTCTCCGATGCTCCGCGCGGCGCCGCCACTCCTCCATCGCCGCCGGAGCCGCCGGGCGCGCGGCGCGCACCTCCCGATGGCCGCGGGCTGGTCGCGCGGAACATGTTCTGCGCGACGTGCACCGCGGCGACGCCCGGGCCAGGTTCGACGGAGCTCTCGCTCGACGCGACGCTGATCGCGACCTCGATCGGCGACGACTCGCGCGCGACCGTGCGCGTGAATTCCAGCCAGGTGCAGGGCAGCTTCGGGCTCGGCGACACGATCCCCGGCATCGGCACGCTCGTGCGCATCGGCTGGATCTCGATCGACGTGGCGGACGCCACCGGCCGGCGCGGCACGCTGGCGCTCGCGAGCGCGGCAACGCCCGAGCACCACGAGCCCGCGCCGGCCCGGAGCCCGTGGGCCGACCGGGTCGCGAAGATCGACGATCGGACGTTCGAGGTCGAGCGCGACCTGGTGCGCGAGCTGGTCACCGGCTCGGTCAAGCCCGGCGGCACGCGGGTGTCGGCCGTGACCGATCAGGGCAAGCTGACCGGCCTGCGCCTGCTCGGCGTCGGGCCCGAGACCGTCGCCGCGGCGATCGGTCTGCGCAACGGCGACACGCTGTCGGCGGTCAACAACGCGCAGATCGAGTCGGCCAACACGCTGCTCGACCTCTACGCGCAGCTCGACCAGCTGCACGTGGTCGAGCTCGCCGGCACGCGCGACGGCAAGCCGCTCGCGATCACGCTGCGGCTGCGCTGATCGCGGCGATCAGTAGATCCGGTGGCGGTGGACGTCGGCGGCGACGAACGCGAGCACGTAGAGCAACAGCAGCAGCTGGATGACCGTGATCGTCAGCCCGAGCACCGCGCACACCCAGATCTGCGTGCGCGCGCCCGGGGTGAGGTACTTGGTGAAGCGCTCGTTGCCGGGCATGACCGAGCGGATCGCGTAGATCCCGGTCAGGATCGTCCCGACGTTGACCACGTAGAGCACGTTGAAGAACCAGCCGAGCACCGACAGGCCGAGGCAGCTCCACGCCGCGGTCTGGATGTTGCGCGCGGCGCGGCTCTCGTCGCGGCGGATCTCGCGCTTGTCATTGCACGCCGCACAGATCTCGCGCGCCTGCTCGTCGTAGAGGACCTCGCTCCGGGCGAGCTGCTTGCCACACGATGCACACGCCGTCATGTCCATGGGTGGGGCTCTAACATGAATATTTGCGCTCGCCGCAGCATTATTGCTGCGACTGGTCCTGCCAGCAGAAAATGTCGTGATGCCCGCGACTCCCCAGGCGCCGCGCCGCCGCTTCGGCGGCGCCGTCGCGGTCGGCGCCGGCATCTTCCTGTCGCGGATCGCCGGGCTGGTGCGCGATCGCGTGATCGGCAAGTACCTCGGGATCTCGGTCGCGGCCGGAGCGTTCCGCGCGGCGCTGCGCATCCCGAATCTGCTCCAGAACCTGCTCGGCGAGGGCGTGCTGTCGGCGTCGTTCATCCCGGTGTACGCGCGGCTCGAGGCCGAGGGCCGGCACGAGGACGCGTC
>Ga0335081_10002804_pt1 | contig 27464 bp, 18 predicted proteins | sample Lox_Sample_35_FD_206713 | JGI IMG/M metagenome (GOLD analysis project Ga0335081, IMG submission 206713) | Soil microbial communities from Loxahatchee National Wildlife Refuge, Florida, United States - Lox_Sample_3.5 | ecosystem: Environmental > Terrestrial > Soil > Wetlands | place: USA...
GGTCGGCATGCGCCGAGAAACCGTTGATGGTGAAGATGCGCGCCCGCACCGCGATCTCCTCGCCGTAGATGCGCACGCTCCTGGCGCCGTCGATGATGCGCCGCGCCATTGTTCCCTGGGCCGCGAAGCCGACGAATACGACGCTGCAGTGCTCGCGCGCGAGGTTGTGCTTGAGGTGGTGGCGCACCCGCCCGCCGGTGCACATGCCGGAGCCCGCCATGATCACTGCGCCGCCGACGATGCGGTTGATCGCCACCGACTCGGCGGTCTCGCGCGTGAAATGCAGCCCCGGGAGGCGGAACGGGTCGCGGCCGTCGCGGAACAGCTCCGCCGTGCGCGCCTCGTAGAACGCGGGATAGCGCTCGAAGATGGCGGTGGCCGAGATCGCCATCGGCGAATCGAGGAACACCTGGATCGAGCGCGACAGGCGCCGCTGCTCGATCCCGGCGCGCAGGTAGAACAGCAGTTCCTGGGCGCGCTCGAGCGCGAAGGTCGGGATGATCACGTTGCCGCCGCGTTCGAAGGTGTCGGCCACGGCCTGGTACAGCTCCTCCACCGACGGCGCCAGCGGCTTGTGCAGCCGGTCGCCGTAGGTGGTTTCCATGACCACCGCGTCGGCGTGCGGCGCCGGGGCGGGGTTGCGCAGCAGCGGCCGGCCGGCGTTGCCGAGATCGCCCGAGAACAGCACGCGGCGCCGCTCGCCGCCCTCCTCGAGCTCGAGCAGGATGCTGGCCGAGCCGAGGATGTGGCCCGCATCGAGGAAGGTGGCGCGGATGCCGGGCGCGATCTGCAGCGCCTGGCCGTAGGCGGCGCTGCGCCCGAACGCGTCCTGGGTGTTGAGCGCATCGAGGATCGAGTACAGCGGGCCGATCGCCTCGCTTTGCTTGCCGCGGCGCTCCGCCCAGCGGGCGCGGTGGCGCGCCTCCTCCTCCTGCAGATGGGCGGCGTCGAGCATCACCAGGCGCGCCAGCTCCCGAGTCGGCGCGGTAGTGACGATCTCGCCGCGAAAGCCGCGCTTGACCAGCAGCGGCAGCCGGCCGCAGTGATCGAGGTGGGCGTGCGTCAGCAGCACGTGGTCGATCCCGGCCGGCTCGAAGCCGAAGGGGGCCGCGTTCTCTTCCTCGATCTCGCCCCCGCCCTGGTACAGGCCGCAGTCGATCAGGACGCGACGGCCGGCGCACTCGACCAGGTGGCACGAGCCCGTGACGCCGCGGTCGGCGCCGTGGAACGATAGCTTCACGCTGATCTCCCGTCTCAGGTTTCCGGAAAAAGCGGCTCGCCGGCCAAGCGGTACCAGTGCAGGATTCCGTCCCAGATCTCCTGCGCAGTCTCGGCGAACCAGAGCAGCTCGCGGTCTTCGGCGTCGATCACGCCCTCGGCGATCAGAAAATCCAGGTCCACGGCGCGCCGCCAGTACGCCTCGCCTACGAGGATTATCGGCAGCGGCTTGATCTTGCGGGTTTGCACCAAAGTCAGGGTCTCGAACAATTCGTCGAAGGTACCGAAGCCGCCCGGAAAGGCGACCAGTGCCCGCGCGCGCAGCAGGAAATGCAGCTTGCGCAGCGCGAAATAGTGGAACTGGAAGCACAGTCCGGGGGTGACGTACGGATTCGGGTATTGCTCGTGCGGCAGGGTAATGTTCAGCCCGACCGACTTCGCGCCGACGTCGTAGGCGCCGCGGTTGGCGGCTTCCATCACCCCCGGCCCGCCGCCCGTGACCACCGCCACCCGGTCGCCTTCGGCGCGCTCGCCGGCCTTTCCGACCAGGCGGCCCAGCTCGCGCGCGACCTCGTAGTAGCGGCTCTTGGCCAGCACCCGCTCGGCGACGGCGAGGCGCTTGTGGCGTTCGGCATCGCGCGGGTCCTCGCCCAACGAGCGCCGCAGCTCGTCGACGCGCCGCCGGGCGGCCGCCGGTTCCGCGATGCGCGTGCTGCCGAACACGACGATGGTGTGGCGGATGCGGTGCTGCTCGAGCAGGAGCTCGGGCTTCAGGTAGTCGAGCTGCAGGCGCGGTCCGCGCGTGTCGTCATGCTGCAGGAAATCGACGTCGCGGTCGGCCTCGCGATAGCTCGCGCTCTCGAGGATGGCCTGGATCCGGCGCGGCGCGTCCGGATCATCCTGCTTGGGCTTGGGCTCCTGCCAGGGCAGGGGTTCGCGCCGCATGCGCGGATGCGCGGGGCCCGGGATGGTCGGCTTTACGTCGGAGGATTTCGGCTCGTGATCGCTCATGGACTGTCGGCTCGCTTGCGCCGCGGCGCTCCAGAATCGCTTTAGCCGCCATCGTGAAGCTTCGGCAACCGGAAACGTTTGACACAGGTCAAGGCAGCGCATGTGGCGCGATATGTAATGAGCTTCGAGAAACAGGAGGCAGATCATGTCCGGTGAATATCGCTATATCCGGTTCTTCAACGAAATCGGCATAGACGATGTTCCGTCGGTAGGCGGCAAGAACGCGTCGCTCGGCGAGATGTACCGCGAGCTCATGCCGCAGGGCGTGCGGATCCCGAACGGCTTCGCGATCACCGCGCAGGCCTACCGCTACGTGCTGGAGAAAGCCGGCCTCGCGCAGCGCCTGCGCGATGCGCTCGACGGCCTGCGGTCCGAGGACATGGAGGATCTTGCGCGGCGCGGCAAGCAGGCGCGCGACCTGGTGTATGGCGCTCCGCTGCCGCAGGACCTGCGCAAAGAGATTCTGCAGGCTTACGGGTCGTTGCAGAAAGAGTACGGCCCGCGGCTAAGCGTCGCGGTGCGCTCCTCGGCCACGGCCGAGGACCTGCCGGACGTGAGCTTCGCCGGCATGCACGAGACCTTTCTCAACGTGCAGGGCGACGAGCCGCTGCTCGACGCCTGTCGGCGCTGCTTCGCCAGCCTGTTCACCGATCGCGCGATCCACTACCGCATCGACCAGGGATTCGACCACTTCAAGGTGGCCCTGTCGATCGGCGTGATGAAGATGGTGCGCTCCGATCTGGCGGCGAGCGGCGTGATCTTCAGCCTCGATACCGAATCGGGCTTTCGCGACGTGGTGTTCATCACCGGCGCCTACGGCCTGGGCGAGAACGTGGTGCAGGGAGCGGTCGATCCGGACGAGTTCTACGTCTTCAAGCCGACCTTCGAAGCGGGCCGCCGCGCGGTGCTGCGGCGCAGCCTGGGGAGCAAGAAGATAAAGATGGTCTACGCGCACGGCGGCTCGCGCAACACCACGCGCAACCTGCCGACCTCGGAGGCGGAGCGCACGCGCTTCTGCATCGACGACGGCGAAGCGCTGACGCTGGCCGACTACGCGATCAAGGTCGAGAAGCATTACAGCGCCAAAGCCGGCAAGCCGCGCCCGATGGACATGGAGTGGGCCAAGGATGGAGACGATGGGAGGCTCTACATGGTGCAGGCGCGCCCGGAAACCGTGGCCTCGCAGAAGCGCGGCAACGTGCTGGAGATCTACTCCGTCAAGGGCGCGGGCGAGGTGCTTGCCTCGGGCCGCTCGGTGGGCGAGAAGGTCGTCAGCGGCGCGGTGCGCGTGATCGAAAACGTCTCCCATTTGGCGCAGTTCCGGCCCGGTGAAGTGCTGGTCGCCGACACCACGACGCCGGACTGGGAGCCGGTGATGAAGACCGCGGGTGCGGTGGTGACCAACCGCGGCGGGCGCACCTGCCATGCGGCGATCGTGGCGCGCGAGCTCGGCATCCCCGCGGTCGTCGGCGCGGACAACGCGACCACCGCGCTCAAGAGCGGAGAAACTGTCACGGTGTCGTGCGCCGAGGGTGACGTCGGCCGGATCTACCGCGGCAAGGTGCCGTTCGAGGTGCAGCGCACCGACCTCGCGGGGCTGCAGCGCCCGGCGACCCAGATCATGATCAACCTGGGCAACCCGGAGCTCGCGTTCAAGACCAGCTTCCTGCCGAACGACGGCATCGGGCTGGCGCGAATGGAGTTCATCATCAGCGAGTCGATCAAGGTGCACCCGATGGCGCTCGTGCATCCGGACAAGGTCGCCGACGCGGCCGAGCGCGCCACGATCGCCCGGCTGTGCCGCGGCTACGCCAAGCCGGCCGACTTCTTCGTCGAGCGCCTGGCCGAGGGCGTCGGCACCATCGCCGCCGCGTTCCATCCGAAGCCGGTCATCGTGCGCATGTCGGACTTCAAGAGCAACGAGTACGCGGCGCTGATCGGGGGGCGCGCGTTCGAGCCGAACGAGGGCAATCCGATGATCGGCTTTCGCGGCGCAGCGCGTTATGCGCACCCCGCCTACGCCGAGGGCTTCGCGCTGGAGTGCGCCGCGATGCGGCGGGTGCGCGAGGTCATGGGATTGACCAACCTCAAGCTGATGATCCCCTTCTGCCGCCGCATCGACGAAGCCGAGCGCGTGCTCAAGGCGATGGCCGAACATGGCCTGGCGCGCGGCAAGGACGGGCTCGAGATCTACGTCATGTGCGAGATTCCCAACAACGTGATCCAGATCGACGCCTTCGCGCAATTGTTCGACGGCTTTTCGATCGGGTCGAACGACCTTACCCAGCTCACGCTGGGCGTCGACCGCGACTCGGAGATCGTGGCCTTCGACTACGACGAGCGCGACGACGGGGTGAAGCAGATGATCCGGCTCGCGGTCGAGGGCTGCCGGCGCAATCACCGCCACTCCGGGCTGTGCGGCCAGGCGCCCTCCGACTACCCCGAGATGGCGCGGTTCCTGGTCGAGATCGGCATCGACTCGATGAGCCTCAACCCGGACGCGGTGCTCAAGACCACGCTGCAGGTGCTGGAGCTGGAAAAAACGCTCGGGCGCGATGCTTGACTACCTGCCCTGGTCGAGCGGCGCGCTGACCTGGATCGGCATCGCGCTGTGCGTGAGCCAGTCGGCGATGTTCTCCGGGCTCAACCTGGCGATCTTCAGCGTCAGCCGGCTGCGCCTGGAGGTGGAGGCGGCCGGAGGCAAGCGCGACGCGGCGGCGCTGCTCGGCCTGCGGCGGGACTCGAACCTCACCTTGTCGACCGTCTTGTGGGGCAACGTCTCGGTCAACGTGCTGCTCACCCTGCTGTCGGACTCGGTGCTGGCGGGCATCTCGGCCTTCGTCTTTTCCACCGTCGTCATCACGTTCTTCGGCGAAATCATCCCGCAGGCCTACTTCTCGCGCCATGCGCTGCGCGTGGCGGCGCGCCTGGCGCCGGTGCTGCGGGCTTATCGGGTGATCCTGTTCCCGCTCGCCAAGTCGACCGCCTTGCTGCTCGACTGGTGGCTGGGGCCGGAGTCGATCAGCTTCTTCCGCGAGCGCGACTTCCGCGCGCTGATCATGCGTCACGTCGAGTCCGGCGGCAGCGAGGTCGGGCGGCTGGAGGGGACCGGCGCGCTCAACTTCCTCGACCTGGACGACATCGCGGTGCGCGACGAAGGCGAGCCGGTCGATCCGCTGAGCGTGATCGAGCTGCCGGTAGTCGACGGCAGGCCGGCGCTGCCGCCGTATGCGCGCTCGCCCGACGACCCGTTCCTGCGCCGGCTCGACGCCTCGGGCAAGAAGTGGGTCATCTTCACCGACCGCGCCGGTCAGCCCTGCCTTGTGATGGACGCCCACCATTTCCTGCGCGACGCGCTGTTCGACAAGGGCACACCCAAGCCCGAGGCGTACTGGCACCGCCCGATCGTGATAACCGACTTGCGCACCCGCCTGGGCGACGTCATCGGCCGCATGAAGGTCACCCCGGAGCATCCGGGCGACGACGTGGTCGACAACGACCTGATCCTCATCTGGGGCCCGCGCGAGCGGCGCATCATCACCGGCGCGGACCTGCTCGGCCGGCTGCTGCGCGGCATCGCGACGCGCGAAGGCCTGTCGGCTCGCAAGGCCGGCTAGCCGCGCGCCATACCCATGGCGCCACCGGATGCCGATCGCGCCACAGCCCGCGCCGCGCCAGTCTCGCATCTGCCTCGAGCGTATAGAGCGCGGACGTCGGCGCAGCGTACTGCGCGTACACCCAGGCCATGCCGCGGCGCACCTGTTCGCCGTTCGCATTGATGCCGGCGCACATCACCCAGCCCAGCTTGCGACCCTCGCCGTCGAATCCCCGATCCTGCGCCTGCGCCAGCTTGCCGGCGCAGAGCTCGGCGAGCGACTGCCGGGAGCGCGTTCCGAAGCGCTGCGCCTGCTCGGGCGCGTCGATGTCGGCGAGCCGGATTATTTGTTGCTGCCTGTCGGCGCCGAGGATCGTAAGGCTGTCGCCGTCGGCGACCCCGACCACGCGGCCCACGAGCTCGCCCGCGCCGGCGGACGGCACGTACGCGAGCGCGAGGGCGCACGCGGCGATCGCAACCGTGAGGCTGCGAGCTGTCACCGCAACCGCGGCTCGTGGTCGGGGTTTGCCATGCGTCGCAGGCTGTCGCGCATGTCGAATGGTGGCGCGACCCACCCCCGAAAGCAGCCTGATCACGGCATCCACCTCACGGTACATTCGATGGCGCTTAGTCTAGCGCCTGGACTGAAGCGGCGCGGGGATACAATCCTCGCAGGGATGCGCATGAGTGCTACGACGGCGGCGGGCGACCAAGTCCAATCCACGGCGCTGGCAGTGGCGCAGCTGCGCAAGACTTACGGCCGCACCACGGCCGTGGATGGCGTGAGTTTCTGCGTCGGCCACAACGAGATCGTCGGCCTGGTCGGCCCCAACGGCGCGGGCAAGACCACCATCATCAACATGATCCTTGGCGTCCTGGAGCCGAGCGCGGGGACGATCCGGGTCGGCGGCGTGGATCTCGCCACCAGCCGTTCCCGGGCGCTGCAAGCCACGAATTTCGCCGCGGTCTACGCGCCCCTGCCGGGGAATCTGACCGTGTACCAGAACCTGCGCGTGTTCGGCCTGCTGTACGGCGTCGCCGAGCTGCGCGCGCGCATCGACGCGCTGCTGGCGCAATTCGAGCTCGATCGTTTTCGGGACGTGAAGTGCGGCGTGCTCTCCTCGGGCGAGCAGACCCGCGTCGGGCTCGCGAAGGCGATGCTCAACCGGCCGCGCCTGCTGCTGCTGGACGAGCCGACCGCCTCGCTCGATCCCTCGGCGGCGCGCGACATCCGGGCGCGGATCCACGAGTTCGCCGCGCAGGGAGCGTCCGGCATCCTCTGGACCTCGCACAACATGTACGAGGTGCAGGAGGTCTGCGACCGGGTGCTGTTCCTCTCGCGCGGCCGGATCCTGCTCGAAGGCAATCCCAGGACGCTGCCCCGCGAACACGGCAAGGAGAGTCTGGAAGAACTCTTCGTCACCGTGGCGCGCGAACCGCTCAGCCTTGGCGAACGTTGAGCGCCATGTCCTTTACCCGCACCCTCGCGATCGTGCTGCGCCAGGCCTATCTCATCCGCGGCAGCTTCTCGCGCATGTTTCCGCTGTTCGCCTGGGTCGCCATCGACATGATCCTTTGGGGATTCATCACCAGATACCTCAACAGCGTCAGCTCGTCCGGCTTCGATTTCGTGCCCGCGCTGCTGGGCGCCGTGCTGCTATGGGATTTCCTGGTGCGGGTGATGCAGGGCGTGACCATGGCCTTCTTCGAGGACGTGTGGTCGCGCAATTTCCTCAACATCTTCGCCACGCCGCTCACCGTCGCCGACTACCTCGCCGGCCTGATCCTCTCCAGCGTGGCCACCAGCGCGGTGGGCCTGGCGATCATGCTCGCGCTCGCCACGACCATCTTCGGCCTGTCCTTCCTGGCTTACGGGATCATGATCATTCCGTATCTGCTGATCCTGTTTCTGTGCGGCATCGCCCTGGGGATCGTCAGCAGCGCCGCGGTGCTGCGCATGGGGCCGTCGGCGGAATGGTTCATCTGGCCCTTGCCCGCCCTGATCTCCCCCTTCGCCGGCGTTTTCTACCCGATCGAGACCCTCCCCACCTGGATGCAGTACGTGTCTGGACTGCTGCCGCCTTCCTACGTGTTCGAAGGCATGCGGGCAGTCCTGGCGGGCGAACCCGTTTCCCTCATCTCGGCACTGTGGGGAGGAGGCCTCGCGGTCCTGTATATCCTGCTGGCGTGCTGGTTCTTCTCCCGAACCTACCGCTACGCCGTCCGCACCGGCCTTCTGGCGCGCTACGCGGCCGAAAGCGCCGGCTAGGAAATTGCCTTAGCCGGCGTCCATGCTTAGCCGCACACCCCCACATACCCGCAGGCGGTGCAGTAGTCGCAGCCGTCCTTGCGGATCATGGTGTAGTTGCCGCACTCGGGGCAGCGCCCGCCTTGCATCACGGGCGCCTGGCCTTTCTTCTCGGGCGTCTCGAGGATGCCCATCTGCTGCAGCGGGATGCCGCGCTCGTCGAGGATGCCGAGCATGGCGTAGCGGTGCAGGATCAGGCGCGCGAGGTAGGACACGGTGGAGGGGTAGGTCTGCTGCTTCTTGCTGCCGGGCACGAAGGCCATGAAGTCGCCCAGCGGCTCGGGAAATTCGAGCAGCTTCCTCAGCTTCATGCCGATCCAGGCCGGGTCGAGCACGCGCATGTCGAGCGACAGGATCTTGCACAGGCCGTCGAAGCAGCGCGGGTATTCGCCCGAGAGCCACATCGAGTAGGGGCGGGTGAGGCCGTCGGGCAGGGTGATTTCCTTCAGCCCGAGCACGAAGTCGTCGCCGGTGCGCGGGTTGAGCACGTCCACGGTCCACGACATGGTGCCGTCGGTGCCGGTCTTGGGTTCCTTGTGGCTGAACATGGTGTCGAGCACCGGGCTCGGGCCCTCGCCCAGCGCGCCGAGCTGGTCGACGCGCCAGCGCACCACCTGGGCGAACGCCGACACGACCGAGGGCATGAGCTTGCGCTCGCCGTGCGGCGGGAACGGCATCTCGAACGGCTCGTCGCCGCCGGCCTTGGCGAGCGTGTCGAGCTTGAGCTTGAGCCAGCCGTGGTCGTTGGCGCGCATGTCCATCGACAGCGCCTTGGCGAGCGCGCCCAGGCCGCGCGGTTGCTCGCTGCCGTTGACCCAGACTTCGAACGCGTGCCTGGTGCCGTTCTCGACGTGACCGACGAACACGGCGAACTGGCCGTGCGGGTGCTCGATCATGTAGGTCCAGGCCGGGTTGCCTTCGGTCAGCTGGGGCCGGCCCGGCCAGCGCAGGCTGGCGAGCACAGGCTGCGGCACGGTCTTGATCTCGATGCGCCGGTTGACGTCGTCGCTGCGGAAGTCCTGCGGCTGCCCGGCCGGCTTGTCGACGCTCAGCACCGAGCCGAGCACCTTGTTCGGGCGGTAGGTGGCCAGCCCCTTCAAGCCCGACTTCCAGGCGTGGAAATAAAGGTCCTGGAAGTCCTCGTAGCGGTAGTCCTCGGGCACGTTCACGGTCTTGGAGATGCTGGTGTCGATGAACGGCGCGACCGCGGCCACCATCTGCTCGTGCGCGCGCGCGCTGATTTCCAGCGCGGTGACGAAATAGGGCGGCAGCTTCTCCATCTCGCCGCCGAGCGCCTTGTAGCGCCGCCAGGCGTGGTCCTCGACCGGGAATTCCTTCATGCTGCCGTCGGGCATGCGCTTCTTGCGCGTATAGACCCAGGAGAACGGCGGCTCGATGCCGTTCGAGGCGTTGTCGGCGAAGGCCAGGCTGATGGTGCCGGTCGGCGCGATCGACAGCAAGTGGCTGTTGCGGATGCCTTGCTTGCGGATGACGGCCTTGATCTCGTCCGGCAGGCGCGCCGCGAAGCTGGTGCCGGAAAGGTAGAGGTCGGCGCTGAACAGGGGAAAGGCGCCGCGCTCGCGCGCCAGTTCGGCCGAGGCGCGGTAGGCGCTGTCGCGCATCGCTTCCGCGATCTGCGCGCCCATGCGGCGCGCTTCGTCGGTGTCGTAGCGCAGGCGCAGCATGATCAGCGCGTCGCCCAGCCCGGTGAAGCCCAGGCCCACCCGGCGCTTGGCCATCGCCTCGGCATGCTGCTGCTCGAGCGGCCAGGCGGTGACCTCGAGCACGTTGTCGAGCATGCGGGTCGAGACCTCCACCACCTTGGCGAAGTGCTCGTAGTCGAAGCCGGCCCGGTCGCTGAAGGGCTCGCGCACGAAGCGGGTGAGGTCGATCGACCCCAGGCAGCAGCAGCCGTAGGGCGGCAGCGGCTGCTCGGCGCAGGGGTTGGTGGCCTCGATCGTCTCGCAGTAGTTCAGGTTGTTGTCGCGGTTGATGCGGTCGAGGAACAGGATGCCCGGCTCGGCGTGATCGTAGGTCGAGCGCATGATCTGCTCCCACAGCTGGCGCGCCGGGACCTTGCGGTAGACCCACATCCCGTCGTCGCGCTGGTAGCCGCCGTTCTCCGGCCAGGGCTTGGCCTTGTGCACCAGCTCGACGTCCCGGTCCTGCTCCACCGCCAGCATGAACGCGTCGCTCACCCCGACCGAGATGTTGAAGTTGGTCAGCTCGCCCTGGTCCTTGGCGTGGATGAACTCCTCGACGTCGGGATGGTCGCAGCGCAGCACCCCCATTTGCGCTCCGCGCCGCGCGCCGGCCGATTCCACCGTCTCGCACGAGCGGTCGAACACGCGCATGTACGACACCGGACCGCTGGCGCGCGAATGGGTGCCCTTCACCTCGGCGCCCTTGGGCCGGATCGAGGAGAAGTCGTAGCCCACGCCGCCGCCGCGGCGCATGGTCTCGGCCGCCTCCTGCAGCGCGGTGTAGATGCCCGGCTTGCCGTCGACGACTTCCGATATGGAGTCGCCGACCGGCTGCACGAAGCAGTTGATCAGCGTGGCCTGCAGCGCGATCCCGGCCGCGGAATTGATCCGGCCCGCGGGAATGAAACCGTCCTCGAGCGCGCGCATGAAGCGGCGCTCCCAGTGCGCGCGCTTGTCCTCCGGCTCGGCCTGGGCCAGCGCGCGCGCCACGCGGCGCCGCACCTCCTCGATCGTCGTTTCCTTGCCCTTGGCGTACTTCTCGATCAGCGCGTCGCGCGAAATCTCCTGCGCCGCAAGCGCCGCCGCGGCGATCGACTGGGTGCCGGTTTGGTCGGTATTCATCCTTGTTCTCTCCCGGTTCGACGTTATCTTGTAATCGGGATCAAATGTTCCGCCTAATGCCTTGAAAACACAACCTGTTCGACGTCATGGATTCGCGACCTACTAGATCTAGTGGCAGCGCCGAGGCCGCGCAAACCCCCCTCGGCGGGCATCCGCTTGACTCTGCGGCCGATTCGGCCGGCCGCGCCGGCGTGCCGGCGCGGCTACCGCTCGTACTGTACGATTATACAGTATCACGGCGGCGCGCGCGGCGCAGCGTTTCCGCCACCTCGGCGTGCCCGAGGCGCAGCGCATGCTCGATCGGGGTGTCGCCCTCCCGGGTGGCAAGGGAAGGGTCGGCGCCGTGGCGCAGGAACAGCTCGACCATCTGCAGGTTGCCCTTGGTCACCGCGTAGGCGAGCGGGGTATAGCCGTTCTCGTGCGTCAGGTTGGGGTCGTAATTCATCGCCAGCACCTTCTGCGCGTAGACTAGATTGTCACGCTCGATGGCGTAGAACATCGCGCGCACGGCCTCGGGGCTGCGCTCGCGCGGCTTGGGCTCGAGCCCGGTCGGCAGCAGCTTGACCACGTAGTTGATGAGCGAGATGCCGACCAGCGCGATCAGCGCCAGCACCAGCGGCACGCGCGAGATGTTGAGCCCGTCCGCGATGCGCTGCGGCATGTTGGCGCCCGTGATCAGCAGCACGACCGCGAGAAAGAAGAAGAACTTCAGGTAGAGAAACAGGCCGATCACCACGCTGCAGGCGAGCACGGCGAGCAGCAGCTTCGGCTCGATCCCGAGGCGGTCGACGACATACTCGCGCGGCAGGTTGGCGATCAGGGCGGTGACGGCGATGAGCCCCATCAGGACGAGCTCGCGGATGCGCATCCTGGCGAGGAAATCCAGCTTCTCGTGGCTCATGTCCGGCTGGCCTGCAAGGTAGAATTCAACGCTGTATGTCCAAGGCCTTCCTAAAGGATACCGAGACGGATACCGAGACGCCGCTGGAGGACGCGGGCGGCGATCCCGCGGCGCTTCCGGTCGGGTCGAAGAACTATATCTCACCGGCCGGGTACGCGCGCCTGAACGCCGAGCGGCGCCAGCTGGTCGAGGTCGAGCGCCCCGAGGTGGTGAAGGTGGTGTCGTGGGCGGCGTCCAACGGCGATCGCTCCGAGAACGGCGACTATATCTACGGCAAGCGCAGGCTGCGCGAGATCGACCGGCGCGTGCGCTATCTGATCAAGCGGCTCGAGAACGCCGAGATCGTCGATTCCGCCGGGCGCGATACGGACCAGGTATTCTTCGGCGCCACGGTGGCGCTGCGCTCGGCCGCCGGCGAGCGAACCATCACCATCGTCGGGGTAGACGAGGTGGACCCGGCGCACGGCCGGGTGTCGTGGATCTCGCCGATCGCGCGCGCGCTGCTCAAGGCACGCGCCGGCGACACGGTCACGCTCGCGACCCCCGCGGGTTCCGAGACGCTCGAAATCATCGACGTGAGCTACGCCAGGATCGACTAACCGGAGATAACAAATGACTCTTCTGAAAGAGTTCAAGGAGTTCGCGGTCAAGGGCAACGTGGTCGACCTCGCGGTCGCGGTCATCATCGGCGCCGCGTTCGGCAAGATCGTCTCCTCGTTCGTCGGCGACATCGTGATGCCGCCGCTCGGGCTGCTGATCGGCGGGGTCAACTTCACCGATCTGGCGCTAACGCTCAAGCCGGCCAGCGGCTCGACCCCGGCGGTGGTCTGGGCCTACGGCAAGTTCCTGCAGGCGGTGTTCGACTTCGCCATCATCGCGTTCGTCATCTTCATCGCGGTGAAGGGCATCAACCGTCTCAAGCGCGAGGACCAGGCCGCGCCCGCAGCGCCGCCCGCGCCGCCGCGGCAGGAGATCCTGCTGGAAGAGATCCGCGACCTGCTCAAGCGCAAGTAGCCCGCGCGGCTACCTGAAGTCGCCCGCGCTCATCACCGACAGGCGCGCGGGATCGAGGTGGCGCCGCAGTGCGGCATTCACCTGCTTTGCGCTTAGCGTCGCGATTCGCTGCTCGAGCCGTGCGTCCCAGTCGAAGCCGCGCTGCCGGTAAAGGTGATCCGCCAGGCGTTCGGCGAGCGCGCGGTCGCTGCGCCGCCCGAGGCGCCTTGCTTCGACCAGCGCCTTGGCGCCGCTCTTGACCTCGGCGGCGCCGAAGCCGTCGCGCACCGCGCGCGCCAGCTCCTCCCGCACCGCCTGCTCGACCCGGGCCTTGTTGCCGGGGGCGAAGATCGCGGAGACCCTGAAGGCGGCGACCGGGTAGAACGCGCCCGCGCTGAAGGTGGTGTAGACGCTGTAGGACAGCCCTTCGGTTTCGCGCACGCGCTGCGGGATGCGGGCCGAGAGCGAGCCGCCCAGCAGGTAGTTCGCCAGCAGCAGCGCGGGGTAGTCGGGGTCGTCGTCGCGCAGCGCGACGTTGAAGCCGGCGCGCAGCGCGGCGTTTGCCTTGTCGGGGGTGCGGAACTCTCCCTCGAGCGGCGGCTGGTCGTAGTAGCGCGCGGCGACGCGCTCGAAGGGGCGGGGAGTCTTCCAGCCGCCGAACAGCTCCTCCAGCTGGCGCGCGAGCACCGCGGGGTCGAACTCGCCCACTGCGGCGAAATCCGCGCCGGTGGCGCCCAGCAGCTCGCGATAGCAGGCTTCGGCCGCTGTCACGCTCGCCGTCTGGAGCTGCGCCACGTCCTCGTCGATGGTCTCGGTGTAGTAAGGGTGTCCCCTGGGATAGGGGTTCAGGTGACGCGACAGCTGCAGGCCGGCGATCGCCGTCGGATCGCTGCGCAGTTCTTCGGCGTCGGTCAGGCGCGCCCGCCTGAGCGCCTCGAACTCCTCGGGCGGAAACGCGGGCTGCTGCAGCGCCTCGGCGACCAGGCGCAGCGCGTCCGCGAGCCCGGCGGCGGGAACCTCGAGCCGCGCGCCGTCACCTCCGATCGCCGCCGTGGCGCTCAGCCGCTCGAAGGCGTCTCTGAGCTCGGCGCGGCTGTGACCGCGCGTGCCGCGCTCGAGCATGCTGCCCGCGAGCGAGCAGTCGGTGACGCGCCCGGTCATGCTCTGCTCGTCGCCCCAGTGCAGCAGCAGGCGCGCGACGACCGTGTGGCCGCGCGTTTTCTTCGGCAGCAGGGCGACGCGGATGCCGTTGGCGAGCGTGCGTCGGGTCACGCGCGCCTCGATGTTGGCCGGCGTGGGGTCGAAGGCCTCGCCCGCGGCGGGTGCTTCGCCGCCGCGGTAGCCGGCGAGCGCCTGCTCGAGGTCCGGCGCTGGCGGGATCTCGGCCCGCTCCGGGTGCCGGGTCGGCAGGAATACCCCGAGCACGCGGTTGGCCGGCTTGAGGTAGCTGACGGCGACGCGCTGCACGTCGGCGCCGCTTACCGCGCGCAGCCGGTCGCGGTAGAGGAAGAACAGGCGCCAGTCGCCGATCGCGGCGAACTCGGACAGCGCGGGCACCAGCGCGCGCGTGTCGCGCTGCGCCTTGTCGAAGTCGTTCAGCAGCTCGGTCTTGGCGCGCCGCAGCTCCTCGGCGCGCACCGGGTGCCGGCCGATTCCTTCCAGCTCGGCCAGCAGCGCGTCGCGCGCCGCGTCGACCGAAGCGTCCTTCGGCAGCCCGGCGCCGAACGAGGCGAATCCCGGGTCGTGCAGCGCGCGCTCCGAGCCCCAGGTGTAGTTCGCCAGGCCCTTCTTCACCAGCGCACGGTGCAGCCGGCCCGAGGGCGTGCTGCCGAGCACGCTTACCAGCACGTCGAGCGCCGGGTAGTCCGGGTCGCTGCCGGCGGGGATGCGGTACAGCGCGCTGACGATCGGCGCCTCGCCCACGCGGCGCAGGGTCACCGAGCGCGCGCCGTCCTGCGCCGGCTCCTCGGTGTAGAGCGAGGGCAGCTCGCGCGCCGGGCGCGGGATCGGGGCGAAGTATTTCTGCACCAGCTCGAGCGCGCGCGCCGGATCGAAGCGCCCGGCGACGATCAGCAGCGCGTTGTCGGGCTGGTACCAGGTGCGGTAGAAGGCCTGCAGGCGCGCGATCGGAACGTTCTCGATGTCCGAGCGCGCGCCGATGACGGGGTGGCCGTAGTTGTGCCAGGCGTAGGCCAGCTGCAGGGTGCGCTGGAACAGCACCGCGCCGGGATCGTTCTCGCCCATCTCGAACTCGTTGCGCACCACCGTCATCTCGCTCTCGAGATCGGCCTTGGCGATGAACGAGTTGACCATCCGGTCGGCCTCCATGCCGAGCGCCCAGTCGAGGTTCGCCTCGCTCGCCGGCATGGTCTCGAAGTAGTTGGTGCGGTCGTAGGCGGTGGTGCCGTTCCAGCGCGCGCCGCGGGCGGCGAACTCGCGCTTCAGGTCCGGGTGCCGCGGCGCGCCCTTGAACAGCATGTGCTCGAGCAGGTGCGCCATGCCCTTTTCGCCATAGTCTTCCTGGCGCGAGCCCACCAGGTAGGTGATGTGCACCGTGAGCGTGTCGATCCCCGGGTCCGGCACGGTGAGCACGCGCAGCCCGTTGTCGAGCCGGTACTCGGTCACCCCTTCGATCGCCGCCACCCGCCGCGGCGCTTCGGTCGCCGCGGCATTGACGCCGATCAGCGCCGCGCCAAGGCAGGCCAGGGCGACGCGGGCGGCGTAAAGTGGCGCGATGGGCATGGGCGGCGGCACTGGCCGGTTATTCTATCGGCCGATGCCGCCGCCCAGGAGCGCTATTGCTGCGACGGCGCTGCGCGCCGGCGCGAGGCGCGCTGCGCGGCGCGCTGCTCGCACTGCGCCGGATCCTTCGCCCTGGCGCACAGCTGCTTGGTCATGCAGGCGCGCCGCTCGGGCCCGGGCGCGGTGTCCTTGCAGGCCTGCCTGGCGGCCTCGAACGCCTCGCGCCGCTCCTTGCGCCGCGCCTCGCACCGGGCCGGGTCGGGCGCTTGGTCGCAGGACCTGGCGCGCGCGCCCGGAGGCGTGGGCGCCGCACCCGAGGGGCCGGACTGGGCGTAGGCCGCGCCGGCGGCGAGCAGCAGGGCGGCGAGGGCGGGAATCAGCCGTTTCATGGAGTTCTCCGTTGAAGTGACAAGGCCCCAACAACGTCCGCGCGCCGTTCCCGCCGACCGCGCATGTGTAAAGTTTGGTTGCGGCGTCTCAGCCGAGCTGGCCGAGCATCGTCTCGGCGCCCGAAACCTCGTACTTGCCCGGCGCCTCGACGTTGAGCTGCTTCACCACGCCGTTGTCGACCAGCATCGAGAAGCGCTGCATGCGCAGGCCCATGCCGCGCGCCGAGAGGTCGAGCTCGAGCCCGAGCTTCCTGGTGAACTCCGCGCTGCCGTCGCCCAGCATGCGGATCTTGCCGCTCGCCTTTTCGTCGCGGCCCCAGGCGTTCATCACGAAGCCGTCGTTTACCGCCACGCACCAGACTTCGTCCACCCCCTTCTTCTTCAGCTTGTCGAGGTTCGCCACGTAGCTCGGCACGTGCTTGGCCGAGCAGGTCGGGGTATACGCTCCCGGCAGGCCGAAGATCACGATCTTCTTTCCCTTGGCCGCCTCTACGACGCTGACTTCTTTCGGCGGCATCGGGCAGCCGGTGGCGTCGAAATCGAAGGATTCGCTCAGCTTGGCGTCAGGGAGCCGGTCGCCGATCTTGATCGTCATGGCCATTCTCCTGAGGTGATTGTTGATTACGGGCGCAAATGATAGCGCATGCTATTTGATGCGGTACACTCGCCCGCGCCGCTTGCCGCGAGTCGGCGATCCCTTGCGCAGGCGCGAACCGTAGTTGAAGCTGTTGTCGCCTTTTTCCTTGGCTGCCTCGCGCATGCGCGTTTCGGCGATCGTTTCGCGCGCCATGGCGGCGCCGTGCTTTCGTTTCATGGCCGTCGTGTCCTCTTCGTGAGGGAGCGATTCTACCCGAGCCGCGCGTGCCTGCGGCCGCGTTCGAAGGTCCGTTTCCCGCTTTGCGGTATAGTGTCCGGGGAAGGGCCGACGGCATGCAGCAAGCGGTGAAAACCCCGGCAGGCGAGCACCGCCTGACCTTGAGCGAGGTCCTCGACTGGCTGGTCGAGGACGGCATGGTCGACCCCGCCGCCGCCGCGCAGCTGAAGAAGGAGCGGCGCTACTACCTCGGCAGCCAGCACCCCCTGGTGGGCGTTGCGGAGCAGAAGTGGAAGAGCCTGGCGGCGCCGCAGCGCGCGCTCACGAGCGACGCGCTGGCCGAGTGGCTGGCGCGCAGGGTGGGCATGCCCTACCTGCACATCGATCCGCTCAAGATCGATTTTTCCGCCGTGACCGAGGTCATGTCGAGCGCGTACGCGACGCGCTTTCGCATCCTGCCGGTCGGCATCAGCGCCAAGGAGGCGGTGATCGCCACCGCCGAGCCGTTCATCCGCGAGTGGGAGCGCGAGCTTGCGGTCATCCTGAAGGTCGAGGTGCGGCGCGTGATCGCCAACCCGGTGGACATCGAGCGTTACCAGGTCGAGTTCTACAACCTGGCCAAGTCGGTCAAGGGCGCCAACAAGTCCGCCAGCGGCGCGAGCGGGCTGTCGAGCTTCGAGCAGCTGGTCGAGCTCGGCAGCGGCAACAAGCAGCTCGACGCCAACGACGCGCACGTGGTGCGGGTGGTGGACTGGCTGTGGCAGTACGCGTTCGAGCAGCGCGCGAGCGACATCCACATCGAGCCGCGGCGCGACATCGGCATCGTGCGCTTTCGCATCGACGGCGTGCTGCACCAGGTCTACCAGATACCGGCCGGGGTGCTGAACGCGATGACCAGCCGGATCAAGATCCTCGGCCGCATGGACGTGGTCGACAAGCGCCGTCCGCAGGACGGGCGGGTCAAGACCCGCACGCTCGACGGGCAGGAGGTCGAGCTGCGCCTGTCGACCCTGCCGACCGCATTCGGCGAGAAGCTGGTGATGCGCATCTTCGACCCCGAGGTGCTGATCCGCGATTTCGCCGAGCTCGGCTTCACGCGCGAGGACCACGAGCGCTGGCGCGAGATGACCGAGCGGCCGAACGGCGTGGTGCTGGTCACGGGCCCGACCGGCTCGGGCAAGACGACCACGCTCTACTCGACGCTCAAGCAGCTCGCGACCCCCGAGGTCAACGTCTGCACGATCGAGGACCCGATCGAGATGGTCGAGCCGCAGTTCAACCAGATGCAGGTGCAGCCGGCGATCGAGATCGGCTTCGCCGAGGGGCTGCGCGCGCTGATGCGGCAGGACCCGGACATCATCATGGTGGGCGAGATCCGCGACCTGGAGACCGCCGAGATGGCGGTGCAGGCGGCGCTCACCGGGCACCTGGTGCTCTCGACCCTGCACACCAACGACGCGCCGAGCGCGGTGACGCGCCTGCTCGAGCTCGGCATCGCGCCCTATTTGCTCAACGCGACCCTGAACGGCGTGATGGCGCAGCGCCTGCTGCGCACGCTGTGCCCGCACTGCAAGCGCCAGGTCGAGCTGAACCGGTCCGAGGACGAGGCGGCGTGGGACATGCTGGTCGCGCCGTGGAAGTCCAGGCGCCCGGCCACCATGTATGCGCCGGTGGGCTGCCTCGAGTGCCGCATGACCGGCTTCCAGGGCCGCATCGGGGTGTACGAGACGCTCGTCTGCACGAGCGAGATCAAGGACCTGGTCGCCGCCGGCGCCGATCTGGCACGCATCCGCGAACGGGCCTACAAGCAGGGGATGAAGCCGCTGCGCATCAGCGGCGCGATGAAGGTGGCGGCCGGAGTAACGACCATCGACGAGGTCCTCAAGATCGCGCCGCCGGCGCGCGATCCTGCGGCGGCCTGAGCGCGTGCGCCGCAGCCTGCGCCGGTTCCTCGCCCAGGTGAAGCGCGACGCGCTGCTGCGCGGCGTGCTCCTGTACGTGGCGATCACCGGGCCGCTCGCGCTCGGTCTCAAGCTTGCGCTCTCGCCCTATCTTTCGCCCGAGGCGCTCGCGGCGCTCGACGCGGCCCTGCTTGCGCTGCTGGCGGGCGGGTTCATCTTCGTCCTGGTGCAGGGATCGCTGCGGCGCGGCGAGGACGAGATCATGGCGCTGCGCTCCGACAGCGAGCGCTTCCGCAGCCTGACCGCGCTTTCGGCGGACTGGTTCTGGGAGACCGACACGGAGCACCGCATGACCTGGTTGAGCGGCGGCGCGCCGGTGATGATGATCTTCGGCCAGGGCGCCGCCTATGGCAAGCGCTTCTGGGAAGCGCCCGGGGTCGAGGTGGAGCCCGAGGCGCTGGCGCGGCACCTGGAGCAGATCCGCTCGCGGCAGCAGTTCTTCGACCTCGAGCTCGCGCGCCGCGACGAGCGCGGCGCGCGCGTGTTCCACATCGTCTCCGGCCAGCTGCGGGCCGACGCCGCCGGCAACTTCCTCGGCTACCGCGGCGTAGGGCGCGACGTGACCGAGCAGCGCGGCGTCGAGCGCGCGCTGGCGGCGGCCAAGGAGCGGCTCGAGCTCGCGCTCGAGGGCGGCAACCTCGCGACCTGGGACTGCGACCTCGAGCACGACGCGCTGCACCTCGGAACCGGCTGGGCGCAGGTGCTCGGGCGCAAGCCCGACATCAGCGAGCCGAACGCGGCGCAGGTACGCGAGCTGGTGCATCCGGACGATCGCGCCGCGGCGCATGAGGCAGTGGTAGGCGTGCTGAAAGGAGAGTGCGCGGAATTCAGCGTCGAGGTGCGCGTGCGCTCCGCCCACGAGCGGTGGAAGTGGCTGCACGCGGCGGGCCGCGTCACCCTGCGCGGCGCCGACGGGCGCGCGCGGCGCGTGTCGGGGATCGCGGCCGACATCGACGTGCGCAAGCACGCCGAGCAGGCGCTGCGCGAGGCCGAGGAACGCTACCGCGCGCTGATCGAGCTCGCCCCGGACGGTCTGCTGGTGCACAGCGGCGGCATCATCGAGTACGCCAATCCGTCCGCGGCGCGCATCCTCAGGGCGGCGAGCCCGTCACGCCTGATCGGGATGCGGCTCGAGGAACTGGTGCATCCGGACGAGGCCGAGCGCCTGCGCGAGCGCATGCAGTACCTCGCCGCGGGGCCCGGCAGCACCGCGTTCGAGGAGCGGCGCCTGCGCTGCTTCGACGGCAGCCAGGCGGTGATCGAGGCCGCCGGCGTGTCCTACCTGGAGCGCGGCCGGCTGGTGGTGCAGTCGGTGCTGCGCGACGTGAGCGAGCAGCGCCGTGTGCGCGAGGAGCTGGCCGAGCGCGAGCAGCGCTTCCGCGACGTGGTCGAGGCGGCCGGCGAATACGTGTGGGAGACCGACGCCGCCTGGCGCTACACCTATCTCTCGGCGCGGGTCGAGGCGGTGCTGGGCTACATGCGCGCGGAGATGCTGGGGCGGCCGCCGCAGGATTTCATGCCTCTGGGCGAGGCGCGCGCCAACGACGAATGGTTCGCGCGCAAGTCGGCCGAGGGCGCGCCGTTCCGCGACTTGGTGTTCCGCACCATCACCAAGTCCGGCCGCGTCATCTGGCAGTCGGTGAGCGGGGTGCCGGTATTCGACGCCGCGGGCCGGCTGGCGGGCTACCGCGGCACCGGCGCCGACATCACCGCGCGCAAGCAGGCCGAGGAGAGAATCGAGTACCTCGCCACGCGCGACGCGCTGACCGGTCTGCCCAACCGCCTGCTGCTAAACGACCGCGCCAACCAGGCGATCCTCGCCGCGGCGCGCAGCCGCGGCCAGCTCGCGCTGCTGTTCATCGACCTGGACCGCTTCCAGCTGGTGAACGACTCGCTCGGGCACCAGGTCGGCGACGCGCTGCTGCGCGCGGTCGGCGAGCGGCTGGGCAACACGCTGCGGCGCGACGACACCCTGGCGCGCCTCGGCGGGGACGAGTTCGTGCTGCTGTGGAACGGGCTCAAGAGCGGGCCCGACGCCGCGGTCGTGGCGCAGCGCGTGCTCGGCATCCTGGCGCGGCCGTTCACGGTCGAGGGCCACAGCCTGAGCATCGGCGCCTCGATCGGGATCAGCATCTATCCGGCCGACGGGCACGACTCGGCGACGCTGCTCAAGAGCGCCGACACGGCGATGTACGCCGCCAAGGACGCCGGGCGCAACGCGTTCCGCTTCTTCGCTCCCGAGCTGCACACGCGCGCGGTCGAGCGCCTGACGCTCGAGAACGACCTACGCCGCGCGCTCGCGCGCGGCGAGCTTAGGCTGCACTACCAGCCGGTGGTGCGGGGTTTGCGCGGCGGATCGGTCGTCGGCTGCGAGGTGCTGGTGCGATGGCAGCATCCGGAGCGCGGCCTGCTGCTGCCCGACGCCTTCATTCCGCTGGCGGAGGCCTGCGGCCTGATCCGGGCGGTGGGGGAATGGACGCTGGAGCGCGCGCTGTCGCAGATCGGCGCCTGGCAGCAGTCCCTTCCCGCCGCGCCGTGGTTCGCGCTCAACGTCTCGGCGCCGGAGCTGGCGCAGGGCGAAGGCTTCGTCAGACAGCTGCGCGATGCGATGGCGGCGCACCGCATCGCCGCCGGCAGCCTCGAGCTGGAGGTCACCGAGCGCGTGCTGATGTCGCACCTGCCCGAGAACGTCGAGACCCTGCGCCAGCTCGGCCAGGCCGGGGTGCGGCTGGCGATCGACGACTTCGGCACCGGCTATTCGAGCCTTTCGTATCTTCGCCGCCTGCCGATCGACAAGCTCAAGATCGACCGCTCGTTCCTGCACGAGTTCGCCTCGAACCCCGCCGACGAGGTCATCGTGCAGACGATCACCGCGATGGCGCGGACGCTCGGCCTGTCGGTCGCCGCCGAGGGCGTCGAGACCGAAGCCCAGCTCAGGCGCCTGCTCGCGCTCGGCTGCGAGGAGTGGCAGGGCCACTACTTCAGCCCGCCGGTCGAGGCGGCCGAGTTCGAGCGACTCCTGAAGCAGCGCCTGGCCGCGGCTTCCTGAGCCGCGCAGGCCCTACCGACAGCAAAGCGAAGGCGGTCACTCTCTGATTTGCTACGTCCGCTATCGGCCACAAGCCGTCACCGGGGCGCGTCGCTCGATAGCCGACGCTGTGCCAGTAACTCGGGGACGGGATTTCATCCGCTGCTTGACTCTGACCGCTGTGCAGTGCGGCCGGTACCTCTGCCTGGATGCGCTTGGATCCCCGCGGATGACACCGGGTCACGCAGGATTGCGCCTTTCCTGCTGTCGGTCAGTGAATTGCCTGCAGCCATGGAAGTACAACTGCAATGAGACCGGCAAAATAGATCAGCCCGAAGATGAGGCCTAACTTCCAGAATTCACCCTTGCCGATGTAGCCGCTGCCGAAATACATCGGCGCGGGTCCCGTCGCATAAGGCGAAATCACGCCCATGAGTCCGAGCGAATAGACGCATAGTAGCGTCAGCGTAGACACCGACATGCCGGTGATGCCCGTACCGACTGCGAGCACTACCGGCAACACCGCCGCCGTGTGCGCGGTGATACTCGAGAAGAAATAGTGGATCCAGAAGAACAGCGTGACCAGCAGAATCATCGCCAATGTGGGAGACATGGAGCTAAGCGGCTTGGCGAAGCCTACGGCGACCCATTTGATGAACCCAATCTCGTTCAAGCCAGAGGCGAGGGTCAAAAGCGTCGCGAAATAGAAGAACACCTCCCACGCGCTCTTCTCGGAAATGATATCCGCGAAATCGACTACGCCGGTGAGGAGCAGAAGCGACACGATCACGAACACGACCATGGTCGGATTGATGTAATTCTTGCCCAGGTAAGGCAGTGCGATACTTGGATTTGATCCCGTGATCCACAGAAACATCGCTATCAGCACGAGCCCGAGCATCATCCATTCGTTGCGCGATAGCGGGCCCATGGCCTTCAGCTCGCCCGCGGCCCAAGCCGGAATCTCCGGGCTCTGTTTCACTTCGGGCCGGCAAACGAGATAGCTAAGCAAGGGCACGACAACGATGAGGAGAATTCCGAGGGGCGCGAAGCCGACGAACCATTGCACCCACGCGACCTCTACGCCAACCGTCTTCTTGGCGATCGCAAGCGCTGCCCCGTTAGGCGCAAGTGCGGTCAGAAACAAGGAACTTGTGACAGCCGTGGCCGCGAATGCCGTCCACATGACGTAGGTACCTATCTTCCCTGCCGTGGGTCCCGGCTCGGAGGCGTAAATGCGCGGGATATTGCTGATGATCGGAAAGATGGTGCCGCCGCTGCGGGCGGTATTTGACGGCGTCGCGGGAGCGAGCACCAGGTCCGCGAGAGTAATGGCGTAGCCCAGGCCAAGTGTGCGGCGGCCAAGAGCGCGAACGAGCAGCAGCGCGATCCGCTTGCCCAGGCCGCTCTTGCGGTAGCCGATGGAGAAGACAAATGCGCCGACAATGAGCCAGACCGTGCTTTCCGAGAAGCCGCTCAATACCCATCGCAGGGACTTGTTCGGATCGGGGTCCACGTAGCCCATGATCCCGGCGAAGGTTAGGGCGATCAGCCCGACCGCGCCGGCAGGCATCGACTCGAGAATGAGGCCCGTGATTGCCGCCGCGAAGATCGCGAAGTAGTGCCATTGATTGGGGTTCAGTCCTACGGGAATCGGCGCCAAGAAAATCACAAGCCAGACGATGAGCGGAGTCACCGCCTTCCATCCCATCTTCATGACACGCTCCAAAGGAACCGGATTTGCACGCTGATGAAGTGCATGCTGATCCTTCCAAGTCGATGCATCTTGATTTCGGTCAAGTTCATCCCAACCGAAATGCTCAGTATTTCCCGCCCAGGCGATCAGGCCCGTTAGGCCGAAATAGCTGAGTAGCTGACCCTCCGCGCGCCATTGTGGTGGTGGCATCGCAAAGATCCGCCTTCTGTTATTCGGCCCACGCATTGAATGACGACAGTCAACCTATGACAGAGGCGGCTCGGGGTCGGAAGCGGACGGTCACGGAGATAGCGCGTCACTCTCCTACGGGCCCGCAATTGCGCGCTTGCCGTCGGATTTCGCATTCGCCTTCCCGAGCTAGTCTAGCCGCGCGCCGGGCGCACTCGGCACAGGAGCGCCTTGAGGTTGGTCTGATCCGAGACCGGGTCGCGCTGGTTCTTGTCGGTGAGGAAGTTGACCGAGCGCCACGGGTGGTAGGGCTGGCGCTCGCCCCAGCCGATCGGCACGAACACGGCGTCGGGCCGGATGCCGGCGTGGAGCCAGGCGATTGCCTCGATCGCGCCGTACGCGGTCTCCACGCGCACCCGCGCGCCGTCGGCGATGCCCAGCCGCGCGGCCTTGTCGGGGTGGATCTGGCAATACAGGTCCGGCCACATCTCCTGCGCCTGCCAGAAGTAGTGCGTCAGGCTGTGGAAGTGCGCCGCAGGCGGGCGCCCGGTGACCAGCTCGGTGTCGAAGCCTCGCGCGCGCAGGCGCGCGCCGGGGCCGTCGGGCGCGGCGGCGACGATGCGCGCGCGCGCGGTCGAGGTGTCGGGGCGGCAGAAGGGCGACAGCACGCCCGGGTCGGCGTCGGCGTGCAGCAGCTCGACCCAGGGCAGGTCGACCAGTTGCTCGCGCTCGCTGTAGAACTCGGGCAGGGCGGACAGGCCGAGCGCGGCGAACTTCGCCTCCATCGCCTCGGTCCAGAACTCGAGCTTGCCGCTCGGGGTCGGAAAGCGCCGGCCCGGCGCGCCCGCGGCGCTGCTGCCCTCGAGGTAGAGCGTGTCGAGCTCGGGCGAAGCTTCGCTCGCTACCGGCTGGCGCACCCAGCGGTACGGCACCGAATGCAGCCGCTTCTGCGTCGCGCCGCGCAGCAGTTCGTTGTCGATGCAGGCCTCGTCCCAGAACACGCGCGGGTCCTTCCAGGCTTCCTTCAGCACGTCGCCCATCCCGAGGCGCCGGCCGAGCTCGATCCAGATCCAGCCGTCGGCCTTCGCTTCGCCCGGCGGCTCGATCATCTTGTCGATCCAGACGATGCGCCGGTCGTCGTTGCCGCGCCCGATCTCGCCCTTCTCGATCCCGGTCGCGGCCGGCAGGACGTAGTCGGCGTAAGCCGAGGTCTCGTTGGCGAACAGCTCGATGTGCACCAGCAGCTCGAGCGCGGCGAAGGCCTCGCGCGCCGCGTCCTGCCCGGGCCACTGCGCGAGCGGGTTGTTGCAGGCAACGAGCGCCTTGATCGGGTAGGGCTTGCCGCGCGCCATCGCCTCGGTCCAGCCGGTCGGGCTGCGGCGCACGCGCGGGCGCGAGATCTTGGGCCGGCGCGCTTGCGGCGCGTTGGGCGCGATCGGGGTGCCGTGGCTCATGTTGAAGTACGCGCCGCCGCGCCGGCCCCAGTTGCCGCTGATCGCGGCGAGGAACATCAGCGCGCGGTTGGTCTGGGTGCCGTTGGTGTGCTGGTTGACGCCGCGGCTGGCGAAGATGACGCAGCCGTCGGCCGCCGCGACCTCCTCGGCCAGACGCCGGATCTCGCCCGCCGCGATCCCGGTCACCGGCTCGGCCCACTCGGGCGTATAGCCGCGCGCGAGGATGAAATCGCGCCAGCGCTCGAAGCCGAGCACCCATTCGGCGCAGAAGCGCGCGTCATGGAGATCATTTGCGAGCAGGTGCTGACACAGCGCGAGCGCGAGCGCGAGGTCGGTGCCGGGCCGGATCGCGAGCCAGCGGTCGGCCTTGCTTGCCGTCACCGTCAGGCGCGGGTCGACCACCACCATCTTCGCGCGGTTTCTCAGCCGCCAGTCGTTGACCATGCCGAAGTAGACCGGGCGCGTCTCGGCCTGGTTGTCGCCCAGGTAGAGGTACAGCTCGGCCGAGCCGATGTCCTCGGGCGTGTAGCTGTTGCCCGAGCCGATGCGCCCCTGCGTCAGCTCGTAGGCGACGTTCTTGCCGCTGGCGCAGAACGGGTCGGTGCCCTCGTGGTTCGGCGTGCCCCAGAGCTGCGCGAACAGGCGCGTATAGCCGAGGTAGTCGAGCATCCCGGTGCGGGTGCCGATGAAAAGTGCAAGTGCCTCGGCACCGTGTCGCTCTCTTATTCCCTTCAGTTTTTGCGCAATCTCATCCAGGGCCTGCTCCCACGACACGCGCTCGAAGCGGTTCTCGCCGCGCGCGCCGACGCGCTTTTGCGGGTACAGCAGCCGGTGCGGGCTGCGGTAGAGCTGCAGCGTGAGCTGCGACTTGGGGCACACCCGGCCGCGCAGCAGCGGATCGTCGTCGTTGCCGGTGATCTTGACCAGCTCCTCGCCGCGGAAATGGAACTTGGTGCTGCAGCAGTTGAAGCAGATGTTGCAGCCGCCGGGCACGACGCGGTCGGCTTCGGCGTTCTTTCGTTCGACTCGATACGGGAACTCGGCCTTCGCTTCGATCCTGGCTCCCTCCGCTGCGGCAGGCCGCCGCCCCGCCGCCTGCGGCGCGAGCCGTTCGAGATAGATCGTGGCAGGGCCGAGCAGGAAGGCGTCGTTGTCGCGCGGCGTGCGGCCTTCCAGCGTCGCGCGCGCGAGCAGCTCGTCGCGCCGGCCGAAGCCGATCGCGCGCGTCGGGCAGACGCTCGCGCAGGCGGTAGTGAGCCCTTCGGCGCGGCGCTCGCGGCACAGGTCGCACTTCAGCGCGTGATGGCCCTCGGCGTCGTAGCCCATCGCGCTGTAGGGGCAGGCGATGACGCACTCGCCGCAGCCGGTGCAGCGGTCCTCGATCACGCTCACCACGCCCGAGACAGGGTCCTTCGCGATCGCCTTCGGGTTGACCGGACAGGCGCGCAGGCAGGCCGGGCGCTCGCAGTGCTGGCAAGCGAGGGTAAGAAAGGCGAGCGAAGGCTCGGCCGCGCCCGCGCTCCATACCACCTTGTTGCGGTATGCGCCCGGCCCGAGGCGGTGCTCCTGCTTGCAGGCGACCTCGCAGCTCTTGCAGCCGGTGCAGCGCTCGAGGTCGATCATCAATGCAAGGCGCTCGCTCACCAGCCGGCTCCCCACGCGGCGAGGTGCCACCAGGTGATCGGCCCGCCGCCGGCGACGTAGCCGGCGAAGAAGGTCACCGTCAGCACGTGAATCGCCAAACCGAGCATGAAGATCCAGGCCAGCGCCATGTGCAGCGGCCGCCACCAGGCCTGAGCCGCGCCCACCGCGGCGCGGGTGCCGAGCAGGCGCGACTCCTCGCGCGCCAGGCGCCGGTAGGCGAGCGCGAGCCCGGGCTTGCGCAGCAGGTGGGGGAGCGTGACCGAGAACGTGCCTTCGCCCGCATCCTCGTCAAGCTCATTGAGGAGTGAAGTCTTCTCGACGATCAACTGCTTCAGCCGCGCGCGCGTCTGCGCATCCGGCGCGGCAAAGGTCCCGGCTTTCGAGGCGAAGGTGGCCGCCATGCGGCGCGCGCCGCGCAGCCGGGCCCAGATCCCGAGCGCCGCGAGGACGACGATCGCCGCGAGCAGCAGCGCGGGCGGGCGGCGCAGGAAGCCGCCCGAGTGCACCGCGATCAGCACTGCCCCGGCGAGCGCGCAGACCACGTGCGCGTTGAAGGACGCGCGCGGGTCACGGCTCCTGCCGCTGCGCTTGGAGAGTGCGAATGCCGCCGGCACCAGCAGCAGCAGGGCGCCGGCGAGGCCGGTCAGGTAGAGCTGCGGGCTGCCCGGCTCGCGCCAGGCCGGCGCAAGCCACGGC
>Ga0335081_10002805_pt1 | contig 27460 bp, 28 predicted proteins | sample Lox_Sample_35_FD_206713 | JGI IMG/M metagenome (GOLD analysis project Ga0335081, IMG submission 206713) | Soil microbial communities from Loxahatchee National Wildlife Refuge, Florida, United States - Lox_Sample_3.5 | ecosystem: Environmental > Terrestrial > Soil > Wetlands | place: USA...
GGGCGTGCTGGCAGCGGAGTGCGTGCAGGTCCTCCAACGCTTCTTTGAAGCGCGGCGGTGATGCCCGGCCGAACAGCGCTGCGGCCTATTCCACCGTAACTTTGGTGCCCTTCGGCGCGTGCTGCGACAGGTGCTCGATACGCGCATCCAGCATGCTGCGGATGCCTTTGAGCACTTCAACCCTTGCGTTACGGAAGTGCTCTTGCGTCTTCTCCGGCCAGCAGTGATCAATCAGCGCCGCGATTTGCGGCGCGGCAATGGTGCAGAAGAAGCAGCCGGCTTGCGGTGGGGCAGTCTGTTTCTCTTCCATGTCAGCCTTCTTTCATCTCCACTGTTAATATTTTATGCTGCAAAATGGCCCGCGCGGGAGTCAGGGCGGCCATCGAGGTTGGCAGCCCGATGTGCCGGCGCAGCGTGCCGATCTCAACCACCAGTTCATCACCCTTTTTGAACAATCCCACCTCCCCTTTGGCCGCGAAGGGCAGCCGCAACCGGACCTCGTAGTGCGCATTGCGCTTCTCGAAGGTGTAGGGCGCCTCGGTGCGCGTGACGGCGGCCGGGTCCTCCTTCTCCTCGTAGAGCACACCGGCCAGATCGTCCAGGCGCTCACGCCCCAGCACTTCGTGCGTGAATAGAGGCACCCGCTTCACCGCCACCGGCTCGAAGTACTCTTCGATCTCCTCCATGATTTTCGCCTGGGACGCGCGCCACTCCTCGAACCAGGCGTCGGTGATCGCGTGCGGCAACACACGATTGACGATGATGCCATCCACGGTCAGCCCGTGGAGCGAGAAATAGACAAAGGCACGCTGCGTTTCGCGCAGCACCATCTTTTCCGGATTTGTCACCAGACGCACACTGGTGACCTCGGCGTTTTCGAGCAGATCCGAGATCCCGTCGAGACGCCCGAACAAATCCTGGACGTTGGCGAAGTAGCTGTCGGTGGGAAGCTCGACCGGAGAAATGCGGTTCGCCACCGGACGCACTGCCTTCAGCAGCCCGCGCTGAAACGGGAACACATGCTTCATGTACCATTCGAGCGTGGTAGGCATGCTCACGAAACGCATGGACTCGGCGGTCGGCGCGCAATCGAGCACGATCACGTCGTAGCGCTGCTCGCGGCGGAACTGGTTGACGTACATCATGGCGCTGAGTTCTTCCATGCCGGGGAGAATCGCCAGTTCTTCGGCCTCCACGTCGCTGATGCCGGTGGTGCGCAGCACAGAGATCACGTAGGTCGAGATTTCGCGCCAGTGGCGTTTTATCTCTTTCTGGATATTGACCTCGTGGATGGAGAGCTTGCCGTCGATCGGATAGGGGTCGTTGGTCTTGCCGCCGAACAGCTCGGCTTCCAGGTCGAAGGCATCGGCCAGGCTGTGCGCCGGATCGACACTCATCACCAGCGTGCGGTAGCCCAGACGCGATAACTGGAGACCTGTGGCGGCGGCGATACTGGTTTTCCCCACGCCGCCCTTGCCGCTGAACAGCAGAATGCGCATACAACCATTCTAAGTTGTGCGGCGGTTGCCCCGCCGTGCGTCGGTGAGGAGTGCTACGGCGAAACAAAACGTTAGTGCATGACCGCGAATCGGGACGGGCAGGAATGCCCGTCCTACGTTTACGTCGAGTGTTCGGAAATGGGATTGGGTTTGTTTTTGCAAATTTCTTTTTTGAGCGCAAAGGGTTTGGTCAGATCGAGATACGGGCGACACTCACACGTATACCACGGGCCTTTTTGGCCGGGTACGCCCGGCCGCTACGCAGCGCTTAGAAGTTCCACTTCAAAGCGAACTGGATCTCACGTTGGTTGTTGGGAATCGTGGAGGTGATCGACTGGCCACCGCCAACATCGGGGTTGTTGCCGGGCAACTGGAACTGAGGATGGTTCCCGACGTTGAAGAACTCGGCGCGCAAAGACACCTTCTGGCGCTCGGTCAGAGGAAAATCCTTCAGGAGGCCGAGATCGAAGTTGACCTGGCTCGGTCCGCGCAGATTGCCGTTGCCGCCGTTGCCGAACTGGCGGGCAAATTTCTGCCCGGGCGCGAGGGGCGGAAGAGTAAAGGCAGCGGGATTGTACCAGCAGGTGAGGGACTGGTGGCCCACAGGGCAGCCCATGGAAGCTTGAATATCCTGGCCGTAAGAGAAATCGTAAGGATTGCCGACGCGGTCGGGCCACGGGGCGAAGCTCCCCGTGTTGGTCGGATCAGAGGAGAGGTTCGCGGTTTCGGCCTCGCCACTGCGCGCCACCGCAATACCGTTCAGGTCCCAACCACCCAGAATAAGGTTCGTCGCACGGTTCCAACTGCGGCCGAAGGTCTTTCCTTGGCCGAACGGCAGCTCGTATACCCAGCTTGCTACGAAACGATGCCGGAAATCCGGCTCCACATAGCCGCGCTCCGCGCTGATGTGAAAAGTGTCCTGCACGGCCCCGCCGGGGGTTCCTTGCCCCGTGCCCAAATCCTTGCTCCAGGTGTAAGCGCCGCGGAACGTCAGCCCGTTAGAAAAGCGCCTCTCCAGCTTTACTTCAAGGCCGTTATAGAACGAGTCGAAATGCGGATAGTCGATGGGAAGAATCGACGACAGATTGGGCTGCACAGAATAATACGGACGCCCGTAATTCGGTGCGGGGCCAAAATTGGAATCGAGCGGAAGCGGAGCCTGATTCAAGTCGCTGGACTCATTGTCCCAGAGGCGGGTGCCTCGAGTGCCGACATAGGCGACATCCAGCACCATGCTGCCCGATAACTGGTGCTGGATATCGAAATTCCATTCGTAAATGCGCGGCATCAGGCGCCGTGGGCCTGTGGTCTTGATCTGGCCCGAGGGATGCAGAGGGTCGATGGGCGGCAACTGTGCCGGGAAACCCGCGGAGAGCAGGCTCGCTGCCGTTGGAATCGCCGCCAGGTTGGGCTGGTTGATGTAGAACTCGAGCGTTGGCGGGTTCTCGCCGAGGTCGTTGAAGATGTTACCTTCGGGCGCGTAGAACACGCCAGCGGCGCTGCGAATGACCGTGCGGCTCCCGCCGAAAGGCGCCCAGGCAAAGCCCAAGCGCGGGCCGAAATCGTGCTTGTCATATTGGACACCCGCGTTCGAGACGGCGTTCTGGCCAAAGTTATCGAGTACGATGGCCTTTTGAAGATCGAAGTTGCCGACGCGGCCACCCACGGGCGAGTAGATCTCATAGCGCAGACCGAGATTCAGCGTGAAATTGCGCGAGACCTTCCAATCGTCCTGCGCATAAAAGCCATTTTCCCAATACGTGGTGAGATCCAACTGCGCCAAGCCGTCCTGAAGCTTGTAATACGGAGTGCCGAGCAGCATGTCGGCGATGGCGCTCCCACCGTTGCCCGTCGTGAGATCCATGGTGTACGTTCCGAAGAATCCGAAACGGCCAAAGGGCGCCTGCGCCTGATAGAAATTGCGCGTCCAGCGCTTCACGTCGGCGCCAAATTTGAAGCTATGCCGCCCGTGGACCCAGCTCAGCGTGTCGCTGAAGCTGTAGGTGTTGTCGGTGGCTATTTCGGGAACGTATTGCGAGTCACCCAGGTGGCCGTAACCGGAAATATCAAACAACGACAATCCGGACGAGTAAGGGTCGCCCCGGTTCGCATTTGGGATTCCGAGCGCTTCCGACCGGTTCTGCCCCGCGTCCAAGTGCGTGGTGTTGATGTTCCATTGGATAAAGCCAAAACGAAACTCGTTTACCAACGCAGGACCGAAGGTGTGAGCCCATCCGGCGGCGTGGCTCTGCTCGAGGCCGTTAATATTGCTTCCAAAACCCTGGCAGCAGCCGCCCGCCGATCCCAAGGGAGCCGGTTTCAGAAACCGTACGTCTTGAAGAGCCGAATGCCCAAAGAGATTGTCGTGGTCGGAAATGCGGTGGTCGATACGAATATCGTACTGGTCGGCGTTAGTGACTTGCTTCGGCGTGTATACGAAGTTATTGAACGTGCCGGGCAGGTTCGGGAGTGGAAAGAGGTTCACGACGGCCTGGCCAACGGGATTGATCCGGCTCTGCGGAATCACATACTGGTTCGCTGGATTCAGCACCTGCCGCTGCGCCGTTTGCGGGTCGGTTGTGTAGGGATCGTACAAAACGGCGCCGATCTGGCTGAAGTCGCCGCTGCGCATCTGGAGAGTGGGCACGCTGCTGATGTAGGTTACGCCTTGCCGGACGCGCTCGCCCTGATAATCAACGAAGAAGAACGTGCGGTTGTGCACGATGGGACCACCCAGGAGGCCGCCATACTGGTTGCGCTGAAACGCCGGACGCGCCGGATCAAAGAAGTTCCGTGCGTCCAGGTCTCTGTTGCGGAGAAACTCATAAGCACCGCCGTGGAATTCATTGGTTCCGGATTTCAGCACGACGTTGACGGTTGCACCGCCGCGCCCGAACTCGGCCTTCATCGAGCTCTCTTCCACGCGGAACTCCTGGATGGCGTCCGGCGCCGGCTGCACGGCCAGCGTTCCCTGCCCTTTTTCGTTGTTGTCGATTCCATCCAGCAGAAAGCTGTTGTCGAAGCTGGTAAGCCCGTTCACCGCTATCTGAATACCGGGCCGGTTGTTGTCGGTGGTGCCGCGCAACGGGCCGTTATTCTGCGCACCCTGGTTGGCGCCGGCGCCCAGCCATGCCAGTTGCACGAAGTTCCTGCCGTTCAGGGGCAGATCGACGATCCGCTCCTGCGTCTCCACCGTTCCGAGCGATGAAGTTTCGCTTTCCACCAGCGGCGGCGCGGCCGTCACTTCCACCTGCTCCGTCACCGTGCCCAAGGGGAGCAAGAGATCGACGCGGACAACTTTATTGACGTCCACATTCACCTTGGATTGGAGTACTTTCTGGAAACCCGCCTTTTCCGCCGAAACGGAGTAGCTTCCGATGAGCAGTGTGTTCGCCACATAAGCGCCCGCGTCATTTGTGGTGAGCCGATCAGTCTGGCCGGTGGCGGTGTTGGTAATCACCACCGTGGCGCCGCCGATCACCGCATCATTGGGGTCGGTAACGGTTCCCGATATCGTGCCGCGGTCCACCTGTGAGTAGCACAACGAAGCGGCAAAGAGCAGAGGCACAGCAAGACGGCACGAACGATGTGGAAGCATGAACGTGATGCTATGCGCCCGATGTTACGTTGTGATGAACGGAAAATGACTCCTTGGTTACACGAAATGTTTTACTCGTATGACACGTAACCGTGACTTTCCCCGGCTTAGAATTCGAGCATGCGCTATCTGGCCCGGATCGTTGTCACCGTGACGTTTGCCGCCCTGCTCGCCGGCTTGCCCTGGCAGTGGTCCTGGGCAGAAGAGCGAACCATTTTGACGAGCGCTCATCGCGGCGAGCACCATCGCCATCCGGAAAATTCGCTGCCGGCGATCCAGGCAGCCGCCGACGCCGGAATGGACTACGTGGAGTTGGATATCCGCACGACCTTGGATGGAAAGCTGGTCCTGATGCACGACGCCACCGTCAATCGCATGACCAACGGGAAAGGCAAGGTCGTGGAGATGACCTTCGACGAGATTCGCGGGTTGGATCTAGGAGCGCGATTTCCCGGCCGGTTCCCCGGCTTGCAGGTCCCCACTTTCGACGAGGCGCTGGCGCTGGCCAAGAAAACGGGTATCGGCATCTACGTTCACTCGAAACAGGCGCCGCCGGAGGAACTGGTGGCCGCCATCGATCGGCACGAGATGGGTGAGCACGTGCTTTTCTTCGCCGACAACGAGAGCGATCCGCATCTGCTACCTGAGATCGTCCGTCTGCGGCCCGCATGGAAGGTCATGCCCGAGGCCTTCAATCCAGCACACGTGCGCGAGCTGATGGACACGCTGCGGCCAAAGATCATCGCATTCGACAATCGCGACTTTGATGACGCGACCATCGCCGCGGCCCGGCAGGCGAACGCGGGAATCTTCGTGGATCGTCTGGCGAACGACCCCGCCGCCTGGCAGAACTCCATCGACCGCGGAGCCACGGGAATCCAGACCGATTACCCGGATGAGCTTGCGGCGTTCCTGCGTTCACACGGCTATCGACGGTAGGACAGGCATTCCTGCCGTCCGGCGGAGAAGTTCGACGCGCAACTTCGCGCCTGCCCCGCGCATCGGTAATGATTGGAGATGCGCGATAACCTGACGTGCCGCGCCCGAAGATTGTAGAATATTTGATTACCACTTCAGGAGAGATATGAACCGCAACACACTTGTGACAGGTTTCGTCGTATTGGCCTTATGCTCCCTGCCGGCTTTCGCCGGCGATAAGAAGGGCGACCCGGACAAAGGAAAAGAGACGTTTCAGCAGTGCAGCGTCTGCCACAACGCCGACAGCACCGAAAAGAAAATGGGACCCGGATTGAAAGGCCTCTTCAGCCGCGAGAAGATGAACAACGGCAAAAAGCCCACCGAAGCCAACGTTCGCGCCAAGGTCGATGAAGGGGGCAACGGAATGCCCGCCTACAAAGAAATGTTGTCCGACGAGGAGAAGGACGACCTGATCGCCTATTTGAAGACGCTGTAACCGCCTCCTAGATCCCTTTGGCCAGAAAGCCGCCGTCAACGGCGATAGTTTCTCCGGTGACAAACGACGCTGCGTCGGAAGCCAGGAAAATAGCCGCGCCCACCAACTCCTCAACCTGCCCCACGCGGCCCATGGGCGTGCGCGCGCCGATTGCCGCCGAGCGCTCCGGGATGTCCAGCACCTTGGAGTTCAGGGGAGTGCGGAAAACTCCCGGTGCAATCGCATTGACACGCACGCCCTGTTTGGCCCATTCACAGGCGAGCGACCGCGTGAGGAGCAGCACACCCGCCTTGCTCGCGGCATAAGACGCCACCTCGCCAAAACTGACAAAGCTGGTCATCGAACACGTGTTGATGATCGACCCGCGCTGCTGCTTGAGCATCTGGCGTCCAAAGATCTGATTGGCCCGAAAGGTGCCGTTCAGGTTGATGTCGATGATGCGGTTCCAATCTTCATCAGGCACGTCCACAGTCGGCATTTTTTTCAGCGAGCCCGATGTCACCATCAGCACATCCACCTGCCCGAATGCCAGCACCACTTCATCACACAGCTTCTGGAGACTGGCACGGTCCTGCACGTCGCTCGGAATGCGCAGCGTGTTCGATCCCAGCGATTCCAGTTCCGCCGCCTGCGCTTCCACGCGCTCGCGATCTCTGCTGCTGGCGATCGTTGTGGCGCCCGCCTTCGCAAACCCACGCGCTATCGCCTGGCCGATGCCGCTCGTGCCTCCCAGCACCACGGCAATCTTGTCTTTGAGGGAAAACTTCTCGTCGAGGAAGCTCATGAGATCAAAGGTGCATGATATCAGCATCTCGATTTGGTCAGGTACAATCGGGGCAGCGTGCTGGAGGGCGCCTGCGGCACATGATTCGGCTTTGGCTCGCGCGAGACAAATCCATTCCAGTCCGGGAACAGTTGGGCGCACAACTGCTGTTCGGCATCCTCAGCCGGCGCATGCCTCCCGGCGAGCGATTGCCTAGCGTGCGCGATCTGGCACGGCGGCTCAAAGTGCACCCCAACACCGTGAGCGCCGCGTATCAGGATCTCGCCGAGCGCGGCTGGGTTCTCATGAAGCGCGGCAGTGGCGTGTTTGTGCGCGATCTCGCGATGCCGGAGCCTGCGGGCGGCGCGGAAGGCCTGGTGCGTGCGTGGATCGAAGAGGGCCTGCAGCACGGATTCACGATTGACACCATCGAGGCCGCGGTGTCCAAGGTGGCTCGTGAGCTGCGGGGGCAAGCGGCACCGCGCAGTTTTCTGGTGGTCCATCCCGATCGGGAGTTGGCCCGCGTCCTGGCCGCGGAGATCGAAGAAGCAGTCACCTGCCCCGTCTCGTCCATCGACTTTGACCAGGCCGCCAAAGAGCTTGCCCCCGACACGTGCGTGCTCGTCACCGCCGCCTGCGCGTCCCAGGCCATCAAGGAACTTCAGCCCTCGTACTGTCGCGTGATTCGTTTGCGATCCATGGAAGACGCCATCGCCGGACAACATCCGCCGACGTCGGGGTTGCTCATTGCCGTCGTTTCCCGCTCGAAATCGATCCTGCAATGGTCGGCAACTCTTCTGGCCTCGCTCGGATTTCCCGGCATGGACATCCTCGAGCGCAACCCCGAAGATCCCGGTTGGCAGGAAGGTCTCGCCGCATGCGACATCGTGGCCGCGGACATCAAATCCGCGCATGAGTTGCCGAAGTCCATGAAGCCGACCATCTTCCGCATCGTGGCTGACGACTTTCTCGCCGAATTGCGCGCGCTTGTGACAGAACAAGAAGTGTAACAACCATCACCTCACCAGGGCGGCGCCGCACAGTCCCAGATGCCGGTCTGTCGACCAACAGGTTCGAATCCTTCTGTGGCTCATGATGGCGAGCCCATGCACATCCACAAGTGTCAATGGCTGATCGGCAAAACGCAGCACAAGAGATCGCGCCGCAGCGATCTGTGTGTGATCGAATGACTCAATTCGCACTCGTGGAAGATCCTCCACAAAACTGAGGAATTCGATCGCCCTCCGGCCGTCGTAGCGGCGCAGAAACCACCCGTGCCCTTCAGCGATCACCAAAGCCGAGGTCACCAGTGGTGGCGGCTGGGAAAACAGCCTCCGGTACAAAGGATGAGAACTGTCGGACTTGTCCAAAAAAGCGATCAGCGCGGAGGTATCGACGTAAACTTCGCGGGCTCCTTCAGTCCTTCCGGCCATACACGATTTCATCGATCGACTGGCTCGACCCGGGGTTACCGGACTCCACGAAGCCCGCGTAGCGCATCCAGGGTTTGTCGCCGTCAGCCGGTAACACATCGCGGATCGCGCGCCGCATGAGCTCCGCCAGCGAGATACCTAACCGGGCAGCCTGCGCCTTGGCCAGCGTGTATTCGCGCTCGTCCAGGCTAATCTGCGTACGGATCATGTTATCACTCCAGTGACTCTATGATAACAAACGGCCTCGTGCCCTTGTGACACCTCAAAAAGTGTAACAACCCGCGCTCTCTCGATCCCCCATCCGCCCTACACTGCCGCCATGGAGGTTTCAGATGGCGAAGAAATGGATAAGCCGAACGGTTACGGTAGTGGTTATGACGACGATCGGAATGGGTGTGACGCGCGCCGGGAATGCAGTCTCGGTTCAGTGGAACCAAGTTTGCCGCGTGGCTCACGACCGGGAGTTGTCGATCACTACACAAAACGGAGAAACAGTTCAAGGCTATTGCAACAGGATCAACGTTGACGAGATCGCCGTCATCACCAAAGATCAGCGGGCAGTCAACATCGCTCGATCGGCTTTGGCGCACGTTCGCGTCCGCCGCGCCAACACCAAGGGCCATCAGTTAGTGTCACTGGGCAAAGGTATGAGAGCAGGCCTGAAAACAGGCCTTGAATGGCTTCTCACGCCCGCCGCTCCAGCCGCGATCGTGCTCTCGCCGGGTACCCTGGCCTGGGGCGCCGCCTCAGCGCCATTCTGCATCATCGGCGATCTGAGCAACAAAATTGGAGGCACCGAAGAGATCAAGGTGCTGTAGCTGCTCACATGAAAATTCCTTTTCATTAATGCTCGATGAAGACCAGCAACTGAGCCATGCCCCTCCGCGTTTCTAATCGCAGGAGGGCGCTATGAAACGAACGTTTTGGTTAGTGCCGGCACTGGCCATGTTTTCCGTAGTGGGGTGCGCCGCGCATGCATACTATGTGACACCGCCACCGCCAGCCCCAGTCGTAGGAGTTGTGGGCTACGCGCCGGGGCCCGGCTATGTTTGGATTGACGGCTTCTGGGATTGGCGCGGGCATTATGTCTGGGTGCCCGGATATTGGGGACGGCCTCCACATCCCCACTCGGTTTGGGTGCCCGGTCGCGCCTTTTACGAGCACGGCCGCTATCACTATCGCCGCGGCCATTGGCGCTAGGCCGGGACAGGCGGGCGCAGCGTCTCAGCCGGGATTGGCTCCATCCAGCGAAAATGGCTGAATGGATCATCGCCAGGCCGGACGATATTGGGAGCGCAATGCGCTCGCCTGGACCCGCCTCGCACGGCAGGGTTGGGATGTCTATCGCGACGCCGTCAACACGCCCGCCTTTCTCGATCTACTTCCCGACGTAACGGGAAAGCGCGGCCTGGATGTCGGTTGTGGAGAAGGGCACAACACGCGCCTGATCGCGCAACGCGGCGCCCGGATGTTCGCGATAGACGTCGCCCCAACCTTCGTCCGCTTCGCCGCGGAACTGGAGCAGGCGCAGCCGCGCTCGATCCGGTATGCGGCCGCCAGCGCCGCCGAGCTTCCCTTCCCCACCGGAGCGTTCGACTTCGCCACGGCGACCATGAGCCTCATGGACGTTCCGGATCACGCCCTCGCCCTCCGGGAGATTCACCGCGTTCTTCGCGCGGGAGGTTTTCTGCAGTTTTCCATCATGCATCCCTGCTTTTTCCCGCCTCACCGCCGACTTCTGCGTACACCACAAGGACAAACCTACGCCGTGGAGGTCGGCCGATACTTTGAACGGGTGGACGGCGAGATCGAGCGCTGGCTGTTTTCCGCGGCACCCGAAGAGGCTAAAGAGGGGTTGCAACCTTTCGAAGTGCCCATCTTTCACCGCACCCTCGCGGACTGGCTGAACGCCATAATCCAAGCGGGTTTTGTTTTGGAGCGCGTAGCCGAGCCCAAAGCTGACTACGACACCGCGCGCCGCGTTCCCGCCGTCGAGGACACTCGTGTGGTTGCTTATTTTCTCCACGTGCGATGCCGCAAACCCTGACACGAGACCCGTCCCTCCGTTAGACTGAAGTTACACCTGAATGCGCAAACTTCTGCGGACCAGCGCCGCTCTGTTCGTATTCTCCGCGCTCGCGCTCGCGGTCGACTGGAAAGCGCTGAAGCCCGAAGGCTACGTCACCGATTTCGCGCGCGTGATCGATCCACAAAGTAAAGCCGCGCTGGAACAGTACGCCGCGCGCGTCGAACAGGCCACTGGCGCCCAGATGGCTCTGGTAACCCTGCGCACGCTAGAAGGCGAGCCCATCGAAGACGTCGCCAACACCATCTATCGCGCATGGGGCGTGGGACAAAAAGGCAAGAACGAGGGCATCATGCTGCTGCTCGTGGTGGGCGACCGTCGCAGCCGCCTCGAAGTGGGCTACGGCCTCGAGCCCATCCTGCCCGACGGTTTCGACGGCAGCATTCTCCGCGACATGCGGCCGGCTCTACGGCAGGGCCAGTACGGCGAAGCCATGATGGCCGCTGCGCAAACCATCGGCTCGACCATTGCCAAGGCGAAAAATGTTTCGCTCGATGCACAACTGCCCCGGCGCATGCGCCGTTCAACGGGCGGCTCCATTCCCTGGCCCGCGCTGCTGGTTTTCCTGTTCTTCGTTTTCTGGTTGCTTCGTGCGCTCGGGCGCGGCGGCCGCGGTGGCGGCGGTGGATTTTGGACCGGCCTGCTCATCGGCAACCTGATGGGCCGTGGACTCGGCGGCGGCTTCGGTGGTGGCGGCGGAGGATTCGGCGGTTATGACGGTGGCGGTGGTGGCGGCGGGTTCGGCGGGTTCGGCGGCGGGGACTCAGGCGGCGGCGGAGCGTCGAGCGACTGGTAGTAAGATGATCGAGGCTGCATGGAAAATCTTCTGAACCAGCTCCTGGAAAAGCTGAACAAGGCTTTGGGCGACCGCGTCGTCTCCGTCGTCCTCTACGGCTCCGCCGCTTCCGGCGACCATCACGAAGGCTTTTCCGATGTCAACGTGCTCTGCGTCCTCCAGCAAGTGACGGTGCGCGAACTCGAGCAGTCGGAACCGGTTTTCCGCTGGTGGCGCCAGAAAAGGAATCCTTCGCCGCTGCTGTTGAGCGAGCACGAGCTCTCCACCTCCACCGATTGCTTCGCCATCGAGTTTCACGACATAAAGACCAACCACCGCGTCCTGCAAGGCAAGGATGTTGTCTCAGGACTGCTGGTCGAAGACACCTTCTACCGCGCCCAGGTGGAGCACGACCTTCGCGCTAAACTTCTGCGCTTGCGCCAGAAGGCGTCGGGCGCGCTCGGCGACAAAGATGTCCTCCGGCAGTTGCTGGCCGATTCGGTTTCCACCTTCTGCGTCCTGCTCCGCCACGCGCTCATCCTTCATGGCGTCGAGGGAAAGAGCAAGAAGCGTGAGGTGATCGAGCAGGCGCGGGAAAAGTTCGGCATCGATCCGCAGCCGTTTGTTCAGTTGCTCGATCTGCGTGAGGAGCGCATCAAGGCGCGTGATATGGAACCAATCGGGCTGCTGGATTCGTATCTCAAACAGATCGACATGGTCATCAACGCCGTGGATCGGCTCGAGAAATAGAGGAGCGAAACAAACTCATGAAAATTGCTCTGATTGTAATCGCGGTGCTCTTGGTTGTCTTGCTGGCAATCGGAGGACAATTCGTCAGCATCCGCAACGATCTGGTCACTCGCAAGGAATCGGTAACCGCGGCGTGGTCCCAGGTGGACGTCGCCCTGCAACGCCGCGCCGACCTGATTCCCAACCTGGTTGAGACCGTGAAGGGCTTCGCCAAACACGAGGAGAAAGCCATTGACGACGTGGCCAGCGCACGCGCCGCTCTGATCGGCGCCAAGTCTCCGTCGCAGAAAATCGCCGCCAATTCGCAGCTCGATGGCGCCCTCGGCCGTCTGCTGGTAGTCGTTGAAAATTATCCCAATCTGAAAGCCAACGAGAATTTTCTGCGCCTGCAGGACGAACTAGCGGGCACCGAGAACCGCATCGCCGTGGAGCGCCGGAAATACAACGAGACGGTTCAGAGCTACAACACCAAGATTCAGTTGTTCCCCGATAACATCGTGGCTTCCATGTCCGGCTTCCAGCGTGAAGACGCGTATTTCAAAACCGAAGCCGGCGCCCGCACTGCCCCGAAAGTGGCATTCTGAGACGCTTCTCGTGTAGCGCAGAGACACGCGCCGTGTACGGGTACCTGCGGCCTTTTTCTCCCATCTGCGCCCCCACACAATTCCATGTACGATAGCTTCTTGATTCCCATTTATGACCACCCCCACATTTGCCAACTACATCAACGGAGAATGGCTCGATAGCCCTCACACATTCGAAGATCGCAACCCCGCCAACACCAGCGAAATCGTCGCTTTATTTTCTAAAGGCACGGCTCAGGACATCGCCAGCGCCGCCGACGCCGCCGCCACCGCCCTGCCTGCCTGGTCCGCCACCGCCGGTCCCGCGCGCGGCAACATCCTCTACAAAGCCGCCGATCTCCTCGATCGCCGCTTCGATTCCATCGCCGCCGAAATGACCTGCGAGGAAGGTAAGACCTTGCCCGAGGCCAAGGGCGAGGTCCGCCGCTCCATCAACATCTTTCGCTATTTCGCCGGAGAAGGCGCGCGCATGCCGGGCCAGATCGTCCCCTCCGAGCGCGACCGCGTGCACATGTTCGCCGTCCGCAGGCCAATCGGCATCGTTGGCCTGGTCACGCCGTGGAATTTTCCCAGCGCCATTCCAGCGTGGAAGCTCGCTCCCGCGCTCATCTGCGGCAACACCGTGGTATTGAAACCTGCCTCTGCCGCGCCTCTCAGCGCCTGGCGCATCGTCGAAGCCTTGCACGAAGCCGGCATTCCGCGCGGCGTGGTCAATTTCGTTGCCGGCTCGGGTGGTGAATTAGGCAGCGCGCTGGTCGCGGCCAAGCCACTCAAGGCGATCTCCTTTACCGGTTCGTGCCAGATCGGCAACTGGCTGCATGCTGAGGCCTCCAAGCGCCGCTTACGCATTCAACTTGAAATGGGCGGCAAGAATCCGACCATCGTTCTCGCCGATGCCGACTTCAACTCCGCCGTGGAAAACGTCGCCAATGCCGCGTTCTTCTCCACAGGCCAGAAGTGCACCGCGACGGGCCGCGTGATTGTCGAAGACACCATCTACGACAGGTTCCTCGCCGCGCTGGTGGAGCGCACCAAAAAGTTGAAGGTAGGCGACGGCATGCAGCCCGGCATCGACATCGGCCCGCTGGTCGACCAAAACCAGTTAGACACCGTCCTGAAGTACATCGAAATCGGCAAGAAAGAAGCGGGCCCGCCCAAGGTCGGCGGCAATCGCATCGCCACCGGCGGCCTCGAGAAAGGCTATTTCGTCGAACCGACGATCTTCGCCGGCGTAGAGGAGCGCATGACCATCGCACAGGAGGAAATCTTCGGCCCGGTGCTGGCCGTGATGCGCGCCAAGAATTTCGATGACGCCATGCGCATTGCGAACAATACCCCGTTCGGCCTCTCGTCCTCTATTCAGACGACAAATCTCTCTCGCGTATTCGAATACATCCCGCGCGCTGAAGCTGGCCTGCTCACCGTGAATCTTCCCAGCGCGGGCGTCGAGTACCAATTACCCTTCGGCGGCACCAAAGATTCCAGCTTCGGCCCCAAAGAACAAGGCCCCGCCGCCATGGAATTTTATAGCGATTACAAAACGGTATATCTGAAATACTGATGATCTGTATTGGCTGACACCTGAAACCTGGAACCGGCTTCTATGCACCTCGGACAAACCCATTTCGACGACCGCCCCACGGCCGCAATCTTCCAGGGCACTCACGCCCGCCCCATCCCCGGCTACACCATGGTGGAGCTGATTCACCGCTCCGAGGCGGAGTCCATTTCTTTGTCCGCCCTCGCCACCAAGCTCGCCAGCCACCACGCTGTTGCCGCTGCCCCGCTCATTCCGATTCATCCCGCTGAAGTCTGGGCCTGCGGCTGCACGTACGAAACCAGCGCCAGCTTTCGCGATGCCGAACATGGCACGCGCGAGGGCATGTACGCTCACGTGTATCGCAGCCAGCGCCCGGAGATTTTCTTCAAGGGGACGGCGCGGGTGTGTGTTGGGCCGGGTGAACCCATTGGGATCCGCGCCGATTCGAAATTCACCGCACCCGAGCCTGAATTGGCCGCCATTCTCGGTAGCCGTGGCGCGATTTTGGGCTTTACCCTCGCCAATGATGTTTCTGCGTGGGATATCGAACGCGAGAACGCGCTCTACTTGCCGCAATCAAAGGTCTATTCGGCCTGCTGCGCGCTCGGACCCGTGATCGTGACCGCCGATGAGCTCGTGAATCCGTACAACCTCGAGATGACCTGCACCATCACTCGCGGCGGCAAGACTAAGTTCACCGGGCAAGTTTCCACTGCCCGCCTGCATCGCAAACTCGAAACCCTGGTGGGTTATCTGCTGCGTGCAAACTCTGTGCCCGCGGCGTCGGTCCTGCTCACTGGTACCGGCATTATTGTCACCGAAGAAGCTGCGCTCACTCCCGACGATACCGTTTCCATTCGCATTCCCGAGATTGGCGAACTCTCCAACCCCGCCGCCATCGTCGAGTAGAACGCTTACGGCACGCTGCGCCGCGCGGCCTCCAAACAGCTCTCTACTTCTTCGAGCAAAACCATGGGATCGATCGGCCGCCGGAGAAATTTGGTGGCGCCGGCCGACCGCGCCGCTTCCGCGCTGACATCGCGAGGGAGCGTAGCCGAAATCAGGACCACAGGAACCGCCTCAAGCTCAGGATCGCTCTTCATCCGGCGAGCCAGCTCGAAGCCCGTGCCCTCCGGCATATTCACATCCGACAGCACCACGTCGGGCCGCGTCTGTTTGGCCATGGCCAGCGCAACCGTGACATTGTCCGCCAGCATGACGTGGAATCCCGATGGCTCAAAAATCGATTGCGCCAGTTCCAGGTTGGTGGGAACGTTGTCCACGACGAGGATTGTGCCGCGAAGCGCCGCAGGCGCTTTCATCGTTCCATCCAGCGCCGATTGAGCCGCCGTGGCAGCTTGGTAGTCGCGTTGCCGCCGCTCACCGGGTCTCACGAAGGCCTCCACACTCGCGACAAATGTCTCCGGGTTGATGGGCTTCGCGATGTATCCGTCAAATCCGGCCGCCAGCGCACGCTCGCGGTCGCCCACCATGGCCAGCGCCGTGATCGCCACTAGCGGGATTGAGCGCAGGCGTTGGTCCTGTTTCAGCCGCCGCGCCACTTCGAAGCCATCGATTCCGGGAAGCTGAATATCGCAAAGAATCAGATCCAGATCCTCGCTCCGCGCCAGATCCACGCCCGCCGGCCCGTCCGCCGCCGTCACCGTAGTGTAGCCGAACGCCTTCAACAGGTAGCTCATCAGCTCCAGGTTGTCGGCATGATCCTCGATGATAAGTACCGCCATAATTCAGGCCTTGGGGATCAGAAGTGTGAATCGGCTTCCCTTCCCATACTCGCTTTCAAATTCGATGCGGCCTTGAATTAATTCGGCCAGCCGCCCGCTCAGATACAATCCCAGCCCGGTGCCTTCACTCCGCGGCTTTCCGGCGTGGAGCTGCTGGAAGGCGCGAAACAATCGGGGCTGCTCCTCCGGTTTCACGCCGACGCCGGTATCGATCACGTCGATGGTTGCGATATCTCCGCGCGCACCGTCCCGCTCACTCAGCCGCAGCGTCACCGAACCTCTCTCGGTGAATTTGATCGCATTGTTCGCCAGGTTGATCAGAATCTGGCTCAACGCCCGCCGGTCCGTGCGCACCTCGATCGGTTTGTCGGGTAATTCGGCTTCGAGCGCCAGGTTCTTCGCCTGCGCCAAGGGCCGCAGCGTGCTCAGTACTTCTTCCATCACTTCTTGGCAGGGCATCGGCTTCAGCTCAATCTCCACCTTCCCGGACTCAATGCGGGCCAGGTCCAGCACATCGTTGATAAGCGAAAGCAGATGGCGTGCGCTCGTCTGAATGGTCTTGAGCTGCCTCTCCTGATCCGCCGTCAGCGGCCCCGGCAGCTTCATCAGCAGAGTGCCCGTGTACCCGATCACCGCATTCAAGGGCGTGCGCAACTCGTGGCTCATATGCGCCAGGAACTCGCTCTTCAGCCGGCTGGCGTCCAGGAGTTCCTGGTTCTTGTCCCGAAGGTCCTGCTCCAGTCCTTCACGATGTTTGGCATCCCTGCTGAACAGGAAGTAGCCGGCGATCAGCAGCCCGAACACCAGCATGCCCGCCACCACCGCGCTGGCCGCCAGCACCCGGTCGCTCGCCTGAAGCTGGGCGTCGCGGAGCAGCAGGAGGCTTCTCTCTTCCTGCTCCATCTCCGTGAGCAATGCCCGCAGTCGATCCGTACGCCGCTTCGCGTCGCCATTGGTGAACGCCCGCCCAGCGGCGGCAAGCCCTTGCGCTTCCCGCAGCCCGATCAGACTGGCGCAAGCCTCGAATCGATCGTGGATGACTTCACGCAGCCGCGTCAGCCGCTGCATCTGGCGCGGGTTGTCGGCGATCAGACCCGCCAGTTTTTCCAAATGAAGGTCGGCTTCGGCAAAATTGGAGGCCTGGGAGACGCGGTAGCGCGTGTCTTCGCTCAGCGCGTATCCCCGGCATGCCATCTCGCCGTCCATCGCTGAACCTCTCAGCAAAGCCACTTCGACAAGCACTTCCTGGGTGTGCAGCACCGCGGCTCTGTTCGCGAGCTGTTTCGTCCGGCTCTGCCCCAGCAATATCGCCAGCACGATGAATCCAACGGCCAGCGCCGCAAACACGAATCGCAATTTTCGTTGCATCGGCATCCCGCCTGCCTGCGTTCAGTTCCTGGGGACCAGCAGCGTCAGCCGGCTGCCGTCTCCCACTTCACTTTCGACTTCCAAAGACCCACCGATCAGATCGGCGAGTTTACCGCAGAGGTACAGGCCAAGCTCGGGGCCCTCGGGCGGCTCGCCTTGTTGCACGTGCTCAAAAATCTTCCGGATGCGCTCTTGGTCTTGGGGTTTGATACCCGGGCTCTGCACCACATGAATCGCCATCATCTTGCCGCTCCCGTGCATCGTCTCGCTCGCCCCAATGCGCAGGGAACCCTGGTCACTGCACTTCACCGCCTGCCGCGCAAGTGTGACCACAATCTGAGTGAACACCCGCTGGTGCGTTCGGACCGTAACCGATGGTTCCGGCAGGTCCACGTCCAGTTCCAGGGATTTTGCCTCCGCAATCGGCCCCACCACCGATGCCACCTCGTTCAGCATCTCCCGGCACGAGGCTTCCTTCCGCTCAATCTCGATCGTACCCGATTCCACTTTGGCCAGGTCAAGCACGTCATTGATCAGCTCCAGCAACGTGTTGCCGGCAGCCTGAATCCTTTGTAGTTGCCGCTCCTGGTCCGCGTTGAGCGGGCCGGCCAACCGCATCCGCAGCGTGCCGGCAAACCCCAGAATCGCATTCAGCGGCGTGCGCAGCTCGTGGCTCATACTTGCCAGAAAGAGATCTTTCGTCGCCAGCGCTTTTTCGAGTTCGGTATTCTTCTGACGCAACGCGAGCTCGAATGCCTTCCTCTCGCTCACGTCGCGGACCGACGCGATCACCTGCGTGCCGTCTTCGGTTTCTATCGGGCTGAGGCTGATCTCTACTGGAAACTCGCCGCCATCCTTTCGGCGCCCCTTCAGGTCCAGTCCCGCCCCCATCGGCCGGACTTTCGGCTCGTGGAAAAATCCTGCTCGGTGGTCCAAATGACCTTGGCGGGCCGGCCCCGGCAGCAGCATCTCGACGCGCTGGCCAGTCAATTCCTCTCGACCGTAACCGAAGAGCCGCTCTGTCTGTGAGTTCACTTGCACCATCGCGCCATCCCGGTTCACTACGACGATGCCATCGGGTGCGGCTTCGAGTAATTGACGAAAAGTAGAATTGATGCGCTCGGTGCGCTTACGTGCCGTAATATCCTGGTTAATCTCCAGAATTTCTGTTGTTCCGTCTTGCGTTTGCCGCGAGGCCCATCGGCTGAACACTGTTATTGTCGACCCATCCCGCCGTGTGTGCACCAGCTCGCCCTCCCAGTATCCCGTTCGGCGGATCTCCTCCAGCACTGCCTCGAAACTCTCTGCAGACCGGGTCTGTAGGAGTTCACGCGACACACGCCCAACCGCTTGCTCCCGCGGCCAGCCGTACATGGTCTCCGCTCCCCGGTTCCAGAAGCTAATCGGGCCTTGCGGTCGCTGAACCAGGATCGCGTCGTGCGCCAGGTCCAGCAGTTCCGCCTGCCGCCGCAAAGCCTCGGCCACTCGTCCGAGTTCCGTTGTATCCTGCGCCAGCTTGTGATACATGCCGGCGACCTCCGCGGGATTGGGCATCTTCACCAGCTCCGGAAGTAAGGGCATCAGAAGCACCGCAGTCGCAACCGAGGCCACCGCGGTCGCCGCCTTGACCACTCCGTCCAGCCGGTAGGTGGCATGCCACACCGTCCATGCCCCCAGCAAATGCGTCGTGCCGCAAGCCAGAATGAACCCGGCGAAGGCCACGAGAATCCAGCTGAACCCAAAGTCGCGCCTCTTCCGCACGAACCAGAAGAGGAACACCGGAATCGCGTAGTAGGCCAACGCGATCACTAGATCGGAGATCACGTTCAGCCAAAGAACGCCCGGATTCCAGAGATAACAGGTGCCGTGCGGCAAAAAATCGCTATCGAGGAGTTTCTTAAAGAACTCGATCATGAACTTCCCTCACCTTGGGTGGATGCCGGAGTGTCCGCTCACGCCGAGTGGCTGACGCCGGGATCACTTCTTTTAAGCCGCTCGGCCTGGGAGCCTTTTCCATCCGGCCACACATTCTCCGCGCTTCCGTCCAGCGCTTCGCGAACCTTGACGGCGAGCGTGCGCGGCGTGAACGGCTTTTGCAGAAATGGAATGGTCGGGTCCAGCGCCCCTTGCTGCGCCACCACATCACCGGTGTACCCGGATGAGAACAGCACCTTGATCTCCGGGCGATCCCGTTTAATTTCGCCGGCGATCTCGTTGCCGCACTTCTTCGGCATCACGATGTCAGTGAACAGCAGGTGGATCTCGCCCTCATACTGCCGCGCCAACTCCAGCGCTTCCGCTCCATCGGCGGCTTCGAGCACCGTGTAGCCAAGCTGGCCGAGAACGCTTACCGTCAGCCGGCGCACCCGCTCGTCGTCCTCGGCAAGCAGTACCGTCTCGCTGCCCAGCGGCAGGGGTTGGTAGTCATTGCGGGGCTTCTTGACGTCGGTCTGTTCGGTCGCGCGCGGCAGGTACACCTTCACGATCGTGCCGCGATTCGGTTCGCTGTATACCCAGATGTAGCCGCCGCTCTGCCGCACGATGCCATACACCGTGGAGAGCCCCAGCCCCGTGCCCTTGCCTAGGGCTTTGGTAGTAAAAAAAGGCTCAAACAGGTGCGACCGCGTCTCGGCATCCATCCCCGAACCCGTATCGCTTACCGCCAGCATCACGTAATCGCCCGGCGGCACTTCCGGATGATCCGCTACCTGCTGTCCTTCAATGGTCTGATTCTCCGTTTCCAGCACCAGCCTGCCGCCGAGCGGCATGGCATCACGCGCGTTCAGTACCAGATTGAGAATCACTTGGTCCAGTTGCCCTGGATCCACTTTAGTCAGCCAGGTGTCTTTTTCAGGACGCGTCACTAGCTCGATATTCGAGTTGATCAGGCGGCCCAGCATCTTCGTGAGACTGGCGACGGCGTCGCTCACATTCACGATCTTGGGTTGCAGCACCTGCTTGCGGCTGAACGCCAGCAACTGGTTGGTCAGTACGGCGGCGCGCGCGCCGGCATCCCGGACATCCTCGATATCGCGCCGCCGCCGGTCGTGCGGATCCATGGCCGAAAGCACCATGTCGCTGTGCCCGAGAATCACGGTCAGGAGGTTATTGAAGTCATGGGCCACCCCTCCGGCCAACCGGCCAACGGCTTCGAGCTTTTGCGACTGCCGGAGTTGCATCTCCATCCGCTTCCGTTCGGCGACGTCGCGAACAATAGCCTGGATCCGCCCGTCTTCCAGACCGCTCATGCTGACTTCTACCTCGAGGATGGTCCCATCTTTGCGCAGGAACCGGAGCTCTTTGCGGAAGATCTGCCCCCGAACCTCATCGATGGACCACGGAACGCTGCTCCGGTCCGCGCGGGGAATCAGGTCCTGCATGTTCCGCCCCAGAAACTCCTCCCGGGTGTACCCGAGCATGTCCAGCAGCCTGGCATTGACTTCGAGGCAATCCCCACGCTCGTCGGCGATCGCGATGCCGTCGGAAGCCTGTTCGACTACCATCCTGTATTTCTCCGCGGCCTGCCGGCGTTCGACGACTTCGTGCTCCAACTCTTCTGCGCGCTGTTTCAGCTCCTCAAACAGGCGCGAGTTCTCATACCCCACAGCGAGTTGCGCAGCCAGCGTGGTGAGGAGGCGCTCATCGTTCCCGCCGAATTCGTCAGCGCCTAGCTTATTTCCCAGACCCAACCAGCCGTAGGTACGGCTGCGCGTGAGGATCGGGACCACGAGATAGGAATCCAACGGGCCAATCTCGGGTTTGCATCCCGGCATTTCGGATTTGTCTGGCCAGTTTCGCCCTCGCTGACTCCCCGGATGGCTCAATATCTCGGACACCGCACCACCCAACCCACAGCTGGGACAGGGCGACGAGGGATCTGTGGACTCCACCCCCCCGGAACAATAACGCCGCGCCGCCCGGCCGCTCTCATCAGTGATACACGCCGCCGCGCAGGTTGCGCCGATGACCTCGCGGGCCGCCTGGCAATAGCGCTCCAGCAGAACCGACGGATCCTGCGCCACGTTCAGCTCATGCCCGACATCGATCAGCGCTTCCAGGCGCGCGCTCAAGTTTCCTACCTCACCGGCTTGCTGCGAAAGCTTGTCGGTGAGCACACGGATGTGCTCGCGGTCGAATTCCTCGACCGGCGGCACGGGTATCGCGGTGGGCGCCAGGCCCAGGGCCGCGTCTACAATGCGCAAGACTTCCTCAGGTTCGGCTGGTTTAGCCAGCACATACTCCACGCCACACCTGGCGGCCAGAGCGTGCGCCTCCTGCATCAGGTAATGCGCCGAGTAGAAAACCACCGGAACCGAGGCAACCGCGGCGTCCGCCCGCAAACGCCTGGTGAATTCGTACCCGTCCATCGTAGGCATGAGGATGTCGGTGATGATTAGGTCCGGCCGTTCCGCGCGAGCCCGATCCAACCCTTCGAGGCCGTCCCGCGCCTCGACTGTGCGGTGATTTCGATAACCCAGCAGCGTGGTAAGAAGTTCCCGATTGCTCTCGCGGTCATCCACTATGAGGATGGTTGCCATTCCGGTCTCCAGGTCTGAGGATACGCCCTTTCGTCATCGTATTGATGAATTTCACCACACATGAGCTAACCACAAAGGACGTAACAAGATGTTGCAGCATTCGGCTGCTTCTCTCAATGGAATGTGGGCGATGGCAACACCACCGGGCAGATGTGTTGAACCTGGGGAACGTGAGTAATCAGAAGTCCCTAGCGGAGATAATAAACCATCCCACTGCCGCCTCCCACTTCATCTTGCCGATTTAACAAGGATTCGCAATCAAGCGAAACACTGAAAACAGGGAGGATACGCCCCTCATCGGGCATACGATGAAAGTCAGGCGTAGGCTGGTCACTCCTCTACTGGCTCGGTTGGCGGTTCAAATCCGTCGAGCAGCTCCGGGTTCCCAGCAAAGCGCTTGAGGGTGCGAATGATGTCGCCGGCATTGAAACCGGCTCGCAGCAAGCGGCGGTAGGCCGACGCCAGGTCTTTTTCATCCTGAAAGAGGCCCGCTTTTGTCTTATCCCGGTACTTGCGACGGATATAGTCCTCAATCAGTGCGGTCTCGTCGACATTCTGATAGGTCTTACCAGCTGTTGCCTCAGCCAGGGCGGGCGCCACGCGCCGGCGAAGCAGGTCCTGGACAACGCGGCGTTTCCCCAGGCGTTGATTCTCCAGCCTCGCGACGGCAAAGCTTTCGGCGAACTTACGATCGTCGAGGTAGCGATACTCCTTCAGCCGGGCGAGCGTGGCGTCCACATCCTCGACACGTTCGGCTCGTTGACGTAACTTCTGGCGCAATTCGCCCGACGAGCAGGCGCGCGCGCCGAGCGTTTTCAGAGCCAGTTCCCACAGACCGCCGGCATCCAGTGGCGCTCGTTTTCGCGGTTTGCGCATGGTAACGTAACCGTACAGAAGTTTAGCGGTTTTTGCGGCGAAGCTCCATCAAACCCATCACGGCGCGGAGTATACTGAAACTGGTTGACGGAACCACAAAGGGGGACTCATGGACAGCGATGATCTGGCGAGCTTTTTGCTTGGAGTTGGCGTGGGCGCGGGTCTCGCGCTGCTTTTCGCACCGAAGTCTGGTGAGGAAACCCGCGAGTTGCTGCGGGGCAAAGCAGACGAAGGCAAAGAGTATCTCAAGCGGCGCGGCTCCGAGTTGGTGGACAGTGCGGGCGACATTATCGAGCGCGGAAAAGAAGCCATCAGCCGCCAGAGAGACACGCTCGCCGAGGCCGTGGAAGCGGGCAAGCAAGCCTACCGCGAGGCGGTCTCGCAGCCCGAGCCCTCCGAAGGGCAGATGGCTCACTAACAAAGCTCTCTATGCCGGATGACGTTTTTCGCTGGGTGATTGCGATCGGTGTTTTTCTATCGCTGGTGGTGTTCGTGGTGCAGACCGCCCTGGTGATGGCCATGTTCCGCGTGACCAAAGCCATGCAGGAAAAGCTTCTGCCGATCATTGACGCCACCGGCCCGCTGGTGAAAACCATGCGGTATTTTGCCGACGAGAATTTCCCCAAGTTCTCGCAGATGACCACGGACGCAACCGAAGTTGTGAAGTCCCTGCACGCGCAGGTGGACCGGTTAAGCGAAGTCGTGAAGGACGTAACCGATCGGGCGCGAGCGCAGGTGGCGCGAATCGATGGCGCTGTCGATCTGACCGTGGATCAGGTGCAGCATGCCAGCGCATCGGTGAAGGATGCGGTGTTGCGGCCGGTGAGGCAGGTGGACGGCATTATGCAGGGTATCCGCGCGGCTGTTTCCGTGATGGCTCAGGGGCGGCGCGAGTCGGTGGATCACGCTACGCAAGACGAAGAAATGTTCATCTGATGGCCAAACTGGCGCTGGTTTATGGCGTACGGCTGCTGCCGGCGGACGAGTTGGAGTCGGTGGGCGACGCTTCGATTGCCCTGAAGAACGGGCGCAAGGCCTCAGTGACCATGCATCTGATTGAAGGCAGCAGCGAACAAGAGATTCGCAAACAGCTCCTCCAGTCGCTGGATGCGTTCTTCGAGTTTTATCCCGAAATCTAAACTCACAACCAGCCAGTGGAGGTAAAATGCCAGTCGTTCCATGAGACCACTGGCACTCATTCTGCTCTCCGTGCGGATCCTCTCCGCGGATGCTTTGAACTGCCGCAATCATGCCGCTTCCTCGCCCGCGCTTGGCGCGCACATTGAGAACGAAACCCTGGTGGTGACTTGGACGGGCGAGCACGACGCCTCCCTCCGCGCATTGTTCGCGATCGACCGCGCCACGCCGGTGATTCGGGAGCTAGCCGTGGGCGATGCTGTGATCGCCCGCAATCTGACGCCGGAATTCACGACGGTGAGCGGGGTGCGGCGCGCCGCTCACGGGCTCGATTACGAACATCGTTGGGATGTGTTCTGGGATGCACCGCTCAGTATCCCGGGACACGGAGAGAATCCAGGCCTGCCGCGTAAGCCGGAAGAGATAAGGAAGGGGCTTTCATCGTTCGATACGCATTCATGCGAGGTGCGGCAGGAAGGCGCGAAGATCGAGATTGCGTTTCCCGGGCTAATGCTAGGAATATTCTCCGGGCGCCTGCAGTTTACGGTTTATCGCGGCTCCAACCTGGTGCGCATGGAAGCCATCGCCAGGACCGACGAGCCTTCGGTGGCGTACAAGTACACGGCAGGGCTGCACGGGTTTTCGACGCAAGATCTGGCGCGCATCCTCTGGCGCGACGCAGGCGGCAACCCGCAGAAGTACGAATTCGGCGGGACGCCCAACCACGACGCGGTGCCGCTCATCGCGCGCAACCGGCTGGCGGTAGCCGAGGGCGCCGCCGGAAGTTTCGCGGTTTTTCCGCCGCCGCACCAGTTTTTCTTTGCCCGCGAGATCGAAGTGAACAACGGGTACGTCTGGTACCGGAAAGATACAGAGAGTAGTTTTTCCATGGGAGTGCGCCAGGGAGACGATGCGGGCGGGTACGAACCGATCTGGATCGAGCGTGTCTATGCGCTCTACAATGCACCACCCGGCACCTGGCAGCGGATGGCGGCATATTTCTACTTGAGTGGAGACAACGCCGCAACCGCGCGTGACGCGGTGATGGCGTATACGCACGGGGACCGTTTCCTCCGGCTTCCCGGATATCAAGTAATGGCCACGCACTTCCACACGGCATTCGCAAAGGAACTCAGCGACGCCGGGAGCCTGGATGTGCAACCTCCCTGGATTCCCGCCATTCGCCATCTCGGCGTGAACATCGTGATGCTGGATGATTTTCACGATGACGGACACCCGGCAGATAACGGGCAGGTCCGTCTGGATGAGTTGCGGAGTTATTACGAGGCCTGCCAGCGCCACTCGGACCGCGATTTTCTGATCCTGCCAGGCGAGGAGGCCAATGTTTATTTCGGAGGGCACTACAATCTGCTGTTTCCGAAACCAGTCTATTGGACGCACGGACGCCCGCCTGGTGCCGGATTCCAGGACGGAGGGGTTTACCACCCGGCGAACGCCGCTGAGATGTACGAGATGGTGCGCCGGGAAGGCGCGCTCGTCTGGCAGACGCACCCCCGCACCAAGGGATCGACGGGTTATCCCGATCGCATTCGGGAACAGGACTACTTTCGGAGCGAACGCTGGCTGGGCGCGGGATTCAAGTCCATGCCGGTAGACTTATCCGAATCGCGTTTGTGTGAAAAGCGATGCTTCGGTGTACTGGACGACATGAACAACTGGGGTGGGCCGAAGTATCTGGTGGGCGAGGTGGACACCTACAAGAAGTTTCCGGCTTATGATCTCTACGGCGACTTCAATGTGAATTACGTAAAACTGGACGCTCTGCCGCCGGCGAACGACTGGGCGCCGCTGAACCGCGCTCTGCGCGACGGAGATTTCTTCGTCACTACCGGCGAGGTTCTCATTCGCAACTTCCGCGCGAGCGCCACCGGCGTGGCCGCGGATGTAACCTGGACGTTTCCGCTGGAATTTGTGGAAGTAGTTTGGGGAGACGGCAAGAGTGTGGAGCGGAAAATCCTCCCGACGCCGGACGCCGGGGCGTTCGGGACGCGGCATATCGAACTTCCTGTTGATCTCTCGCGGGAGAAATGGGTGCGCTTCGCCGCCTGGGACTCCGCAGTGGATGGCGCGTTCACGCAGCCGATGTTCTTGAAAAGGTAGGTCTTAAGCCGCTTTTTGCACTTTGCCGCTGCGGATGCAGGACGTGCAAACGCGCAGCCGCTTGGTGGCGCCATGGACCACGGCGCGAACCGTTTGCAGGTTCAAGTTCCAGCGGCGCTTGGTCACGTTATGGGCGTGGCTGATGCGGTGCCCGAACTGGGGGCCGCGGCCGCAAACGTCACATACTCTCGCCATGATTGGGAAAATCTCCTTCGGAAACGGTAATTTCCAATTCTAGCACGGGGTCTTGACTCAGGGTCATATACCAGTTTACTCTAGGCATAGAGCAAACTGGTATGGGGACAAAGCCACAGCGCGATCTGTTTCCCGGCGCACTCGAAATGATGATCCTCCAGGTACTTCGGCGTGGTCCGATGCACGGCTACGCGCTCGCGCAGGTCATCAAGCGAACCTCGGACGATTTACTTCAAGTCGAAGAGGGCTCGCTCTATCCCGCGTTGCAACGGATGCTGAAGGCGGGCTGGGTGGCGGCGGAATGGGGCGTTTCGGCGCGCAACCGGCAGGTGCGCATCTACAAGATTCTGCCGGCGGGGCGGAAACAGCTGGAACGGGAAATATCGAGTTTCGAGCGGATGCTGGATGGAATTGCCCGGGTGATGAGGCCGGCCGAGTCATGAGCTGGCGGCAGCGGCGGCGGTTGCGCGCGGAAGCCGAGCAGGAAATCGCGGCGCATATCGAGGAGAAGGTCGCGGACCTGGTGGAGGCGGGCATGTCCGAACAGGAAGCGCGGCACCAGGCGGCGCGGGAATTCGGGAATGCGATGCTCATTGTGGAAACGAGCCGCGAGGTGTGGAGCTGGGGCTGGCTGGAGCGGCTCGGTCAGGATGTGCGCTATGCAGTGCGTGGGCTGCGGCGCGACCCGATGCTGGCTCTGACGGCAGCGCTCACACTAGCGATCTGCATCGGTGCGAATACAACCGTCTTCAGCATCGTGAATTCGATTTTGCTGCGGCCGCTGCCATATCCGGGCTCGGAGCGGCTTTACTGGGTGAGCGAGCACTTAGGACGAGATGCAGAGATCGGCGCCGGACCAGATTATTACAGTCTGCGCGATGAAAACCGGGTTTTCGATGATGTTGCGGCGTATGACCAGACGACCGTCAACTGGACCGGTGTGGAGAAACCGGAACAGTTGGACGTCGCGCAGGTATCGCCATCATTCTTCCGAGTCATGGGAACACAGCCGCTGATGGGAAGGTATCTGGCCCCGGA
>Ga0335081_10002808_pt1 | contig 27437 bp, 27 predicted proteins | sample Lox_Sample_35_FD_206713 | JGI IMG/M metagenome (GOLD analysis project Ga0335081, IMG submission 206713) | Soil microbial communities from Loxahatchee National Wildlife Refuge, Florida, United States - Lox_Sample_3.5 | ecosystem: Environmental > Terrestrial > Soil > Wetlands | place: USA...
GCCTTGCCGCAGACTTTATCCGGCGTGTCGAGCCGCTTGATTGGTTTGCCGATGACCTTGAATTCGCTCGGGTCCTTGAGCTTTACGTTCGTCGGTGGCGTCAACTTACCCGCGGCTTCCGCGAGGCTGCCGTAGGTCAGGCGGCGCTTGGTGGCTGCGTGAACCACCGCCCCGTTTTCGGCGTGGCAATCCGACGCATCGACGCCCCACTTCTGCGCGGCCGCCGCGATCAACATTTCGCGCGCTGTGGCGCCGGCTGTTCTCATCGGTACCCACCCGGAGTGAATGCTCTGGCTGCCGCCGGTTCCCTGCATGCCGAACGCCGGATCGAAGTACGCCTTGTCTGCCGGCGCAAATTCCCAGCGGATTCTCTTCCAATCGCATTCGAGTTCTTCGGCTGCGAGCATTGAAAGCGATGTCACCACGCCCTGTCCCATCTCCGATTTGCTAATCAGGATCGTAACTTTGTCATCCGGGCTCACATGGATGAATGCGTTCAACGCCGTCGGTTCGACTCCAGCCGCCAGCACTTCCCTGCGCCCGGGCAAATAGAAACCGACAATCAGGCCGGTCGCGCCGGCCAAACTGGTCTTCAAGAAACCACGACGATCGATCGAAGTTGTCACGGCGCTCATTCCGCACCTCCTGCCAGCACGTCCGCTTTCTCCATGGCGGATTCGGTCTCATCAGCCGTGTCGGAGGTAGCCGTTTTGTTGCCGGCGGCCTGCATCTTCGCGGCCGCATGGATCGCTTTGCGAATCTGGTTGTACGTGCCGCAACGGCAGATGTTGCCGCTCATTGCGTCGTCGATTTGCGCGTCGGTTGGATGCGGCGTCTTGGCAAGGAATGCAGAGGCCGTCATGATCTGCCCGGACTGGCAATAGCCGCACTGCGGCACATCGACTTCCATCCAGGCGCGCTGAACGGGATGGCTGTTGTCCGCGGAAAGCCCTTCGATGGTGGTTACCTTCTTACCGGCAAGGCTCGAAACCGGGGTGATGCACGAGCGGGTCGCCTCGCCATTGATGTGGACGGTACAGGCGCCGCAAAGCGCCATGCCACATCCAAACTTGGTTCCAGTCATATTCAACGCATCGCGCAAAGCCCAGAGCAGCGGCATGTCGGGATTGACGTCGAGCGTCTGGGGCTTGCCATTCAACGTAAAATGAATCGCCACGAGAATCCTCCCTCAGAATTTCGGCGCAACATCGATATCGAGCGGTTGCATTCTAACTCTTTCTCCGCGCGGAAACTATGCAAAGTGCCCCGGCGTGAAATGGCCCAATCGCACAACAATCACGAATCGATTCGGCGTGAGCCGGTTGAATCGCAGATCTTCCTTCCGTGTTTGACAGTTTTTTCGCAGCGATGCTACAGTCGATTGCAAAGCCGAGGTAGCTCAGTTGGTAGAGCAGCCGATTCGTAATCGGCAGGTCCCCGGTTCAAGTCCGGGCCTCGGCTCCAGCTTTTCAACCATTTAGGAATTATCCTTCAGAATTTTCTTGGCGGCTTCCAGTAGACTTCCAAAACCAGCTTCGAGTCTCTCCGTGGCGTCGTTCAAAGAAGCAGTCGATGAGGGTGTGAATCGCGCCGCAAAGACGTTGCGAGGTATCACCGGTTTCGAAGTCGTGTCTCTGAAAGGGAGAGTTGAGAAGGTAAGACTGTCGAATACCGAGTGACCATGGAGGTCACGTTCATTCTCGAGCTAATGGCCACAATGTGCGGCTTGGTTGTACTCGGGCCACACGTACGCTCGGAAGCGAGTCGAAGCCACGCACGAGTGAAGTATAGGCGGGCGAACCGCGCCGGAGTGTGTATCAGCACGAACCTCGGGGAGTTCGTCCTGTTAGTCGGTTAATCAAGAGCGACACGCAAGAAAGGCGACCCTGAGGTCCTGCAAACCACCCAGTCGTCTTTCCTATCCGAAAACGTAGGAGTCCGGCTCCTTGATGCCCCCGAGCTTCTGCAAGCGTTGATAGGCTAGCAGAGCAGCACCAAGGGCCGCGATCGTATCCGGCTCGTCGCTGACATTTATTGGACGGTTGATCGTTCGCTTCAAAGCTTCGACCATTCCGCTCTGCCGGGCCACGCCGCCGACGAAGGTGACCTCATCCTCGAGCCCGACCCTGGATAGCAGTGCCTTCGATCTCGAGGCCAGTGAATTGTGGATGCCTCGGATGATGTTTTCCACGCTCTGCCCTTCGCTGACGTGATTGATGATCTCCGATTCGGCCAGCACTGCGCACACGCTGCTGATCGTCGTGGGTTTCTCCGCCCCCATCGAAAGCGGACCCAACTGGGTAAGGGGAATCTCCAAATAATGGGCGGCGCGCTCGAGGAATCCTCCTGAGCCGGCGGCGCACTTGTCATTGGACTTGAATTCTTTCACCTTGCCGCCTTCGCGAAGACGGATGGCGCGCGTGCTTTGACCGCCCACATCGAGGACGCAGGCCGTATTCGGAAAGAGGAATTCCGCTCCCCGCGCGGCACAAGTGATATCGGTAATCTGAATATCACGGAACGGGACGTTGTACCGGCCAAGACCCGTGGTCGCCACATACTTCACATCTTCCTGGTGCCCACCAGCCTTGGCGAGCGCCTGATCCATCGCCTCCCGCGCAACGCCGGGGAAATCCGGCCGCGTTTTGATCAGTGCAGTACCGCAAACATGGCGCGATTCATCCAGCAGGACTGCCTTGGTACTTCTGGATCCTATGTCGATTCCAGCTACGTAAGCCATGGATCACCTCTGTAAAACGACCGCTTCAAGTATCTTCTAACGCGCACCTGCGCCCGGCTGCGACGATGCCTGCACGGGCACCTGGCTCGTCTTGCCCGATCCCGCGGATGCATCCCCGCCCAACGCACGCTCCAATGCAAAGATCGCCGCGCCGATAGCGCCGATGAAATGCGAATCGTCGCAAACATTGACGGACACTCCCAATTTTTCTTCGAGCGCCTTCACCATCCCGATGTTCCGTGATACCCCGCCGGTGAAGGCGACCTCGGGTTCGATGCCCACACGCCGCACTAGCGCTACCGTCCGCGCAGCAATGGCACTGTGCACTCCCCCCAGGATGTCCTGCACGGTCTTTCCCTCAGCCAAGTAGGACATGATGTCCGATTCAACGAACACGGCACACACCGTGCTTAGGCGTACGGGCTTTTTCGCTTCAAGAGAAATCGGGCCGATCTTGTCCAGACTGAGCCCTACCGTTTCCGCCGCGTTGGAAAGGAACCTCCCCGTACCGGCGGCACACTTGTCGTTCATCACGAAGTCCTTGACGTCACCTTGTTCGCCGACGCGGATGCCCTTGGCGTCCTGCCCTCCCATGTCGATCACGGTGCGAGTTTTTGGGAACAGAAGGTTTGCTCCGCGGGCATGACAGGAGATCTCAGTAATCTGGGCGTTTCCGAAATTCACCTTGTAGCGCCCATATCCCGTACCCACAACGTAGGCGACGGTTTCGGGAGCGATTCCGGCGGAAGTCGCTGCTTCCCGGAATGCACGCTCGGCCGCCATCGAGACATTCGCTCCCGTGTTGATCAAAGCGCGCCCCACAATCTTGCGGTCCTCCGAAAGGATGATCGCTTTCGTTTGCGTCGATCCGACGTCTACTCCGCCTCCGTAAGTCATTTCGCCCTGCCTTTCTCTGCGCTTCGCAAAACTCGATGCAATCGGCGACCGGTGCCCTATTTATTGACCAACATTCTCTGGTGCTCCAGCGATTCAAAAAAAGCATCCACACGATTTCGCAACTGAGCTTCGGAAAAATACCGCGGATCTTCCAAATCCGATTCGATCAGAAGCGTAGGAACATTAAGCTGCTTGGTGAAGTACTCCCTCATATCACCCTGACCCGCCGAAAAGAGTCTGCAACTCTTCACAGAATGGATGACCAGAGCATCGGCGCCCCAATCCTTTACGTAGTCATGGATCTGCCGGTATCGTTGGATGAAGTTGCGGTTCGTCAGATTCCATTGCAACATGTGTCGCGCGATGCTCTCGAGTGGCCGCTGCGGATCATGGCGGAATCCGAACTCCCAGATGCCCCCGACCGTAGAGTACGTCGACGCCACGGCCACCGCGCCCCAACGGCTGAACATGTCGCGGAACTGTCGCAAATATGGCCACGGCGGAGGCCCTTCCATGACGATGCGGAACTTTTCCTCGGGCAGCGGCCCTTCGTGATTATCTGCCCGCTGTTTCATCTCCTTGTACGCTTGCTGGAAAAATCGAAGTCCGTCCTCGGTGCCGCGCAGGCAGTAGAGGGGAGCCATCATCATGACCGAATCAAAATAGGCGTCGAACGGAGTCGGACGCTGCCGCGCGAGCTTCTTGATGTCCGACCACAGCTCTCCCGTTTCGCCGGAAAGTTCCATGATGCGCTGAAGCTTCTTGTAGTCGAGCTTCTTGCCGCTCATACGCTCCAGAATTTCGATGAGTTCCTCCAACTGCTTGACCACGTAGCGGATGTCGTCCTCGGACGGATCGCTAGCGTTCGTGCGGAAGAATGGAACGTCCAGGTTATAAATCGGGGCCTTGGAGTATTCCTGCAAGTGCTCGAACCACTGTAGGTACACATTGCAGCCCACGTAGTTGCAAAGGATCAAATCGGGCTCCGGAATGGTGGCAAAGGGCGTCTTACGGCCTGCAAAGTACATTCCGACATCGGCCTTGACATAAGCACAGTTGTCTGTCGAGTAGCCCATTTCCTCGGCCGCCAAAATGAGAGGCAACGACTGCTTTTTGGCTGCAAGTTGCAGGGCGTTGACCTCGGGATATACCGGGATCATGTCGAAGGCCTCGATCAGCTCCACGGGATTGCCGCTGATCAGCATGTAGATAGCCTTCTCTCCCTTGTTTTCCGCTGCTGCGGTCAGCCGGGAGTAATAGCGGCCGATCATGTCCTTTTGAAGATTGTGGATGCGCCCCTGGTAGTCGGTCTTTGCTGTGCCTTGCGCCATGGCCAAACTCCTTCACCGATCAATCGTCTTACTTCAGTCGAACAATAGCGATTCCACGAATGTTTCCGCTTCGGAACGAGCCCGATCGAAACTCCAAGTCTTTTCTTCGAATTCCATCAGCAGATGAGGGATCTTCGCGTCCTCGAGAGCCTTGCGGTAGAGGGCATAATCGAACAAGGCTGGTTCACAAAACTTGGCGGCCTGAAAAACAACGGCGTCCGCCTTCTTTTCCTTGAACAAGCGGACCAGATGTGCTGCCTTGGCCTCGCGCGAATCGTGTTTGGTCCCGGAGTAGTAGGCCCGTTCCGAATAACTCTCCGCCAGAGCGGCCAGTGGGTTCTCTCGAATCGGCACATCCTCGGTAAACCATCTCCATCCCCGCAAAAAATCGTCATCGAGAATGTAGCAGCCCGCCTGTTCCAACGTTTCGATCAAACCTACTGGTGGCAGTTCACAGAATGAGCCCTCCAGGATCACGCGAATCCTGTCCTTGGGCCGAGTCGGTCGGCCCGGAAGATCAACAAGTACCCGTTCGAGCATCCTCAAAAAGTCTTCGGGAGCCATGAGTGTGCCCGCGCGCGTGAGCACGAACGACTCCGCAGCCGAAATCAAATGCGGGGTTTCTGTTCTGATCCGGTAGATTTCGCGCAAGGCGGATCGAATACGGTTATAGAGTTCAATGCTGCGATTCAGATCCTCGGCGGTAGGTGCGTGTCCCGACCTTTGCTCGAGACCGTCCAGAATCCGCCGATACTCCGTCGCCAGATATTGTCTTGCCAGAGGTGATGCGAAATTCTGCGGGAAGTGAATATATTCCACAAACATGTCAGGGAAGTTCCGCTGGAAGACGCTCGAGAGATTCCTTGCCGGATCGCAGATCGAGTGGAACAACATCCCTTCCAAAAATTTGAGCCGGTTTGTCAGACCCAATTCAAGCGTGCTTTTCACAATCGAGCAGACGAACGATTGAAAACGGGAATCGGCATAGGTGACCTCGATTTGATTGCCCGCGCCGATGATGCCAAGAGGCAACATGCCCGATGCATGGATGAGTTCCACCGGGCAATAAATCGGGAAACAGCCAATTGCTTTCTTTCCTAAATGCTCCTCGAGCCAGCGCTTGGCGACGGCGAATTCCGGGTCCTGGGCAATCTCGCGGCAGGAAGCGAAAAGGGAGTCGAGCTGTGGAAGATCCTGAACCAAGGTCGTAGCCACGTTTTCCTCCTCAACTACACCAACGCGTATCTCCGGCCATTGGGGCAACACTGTGCCGTGCGAAGGGTAGAGCTCTGCACACGCGGAGACTGCGTTTCAATTGCATTCCCACGGCCTGCTGGTGCGGCAGGCCCGCATGGCCGAGATTCGCGTCCATCCTGGGAAGCCTCTTCATAGCTCGCACTCTACGCTCGCGCCAAATGCTTGTCAACATTATTCTGGTACCACAATACCATAATTCCTTGATGCGCGCTGGCATTTCCCGAAGCTGCTCTAGACTCCGATAGAGGTCTCTGGCATCAACAAGGCTAGCATCAGCGCCGCGATGCCGCTCTCCGAGGGAGTTTTGTTTCGCGCGCCGAGTTGGTCCAGGGTTTGCGCGTCATCAACTTGAGCATCGTCGAGATAGTGATCGAGCGAAATGTAGCAAGAGTATGGTCATCCAGCTCATCGAGCACAACGCGCAGTGCGCAACCTGCGTCGGTGGCAAGTTCTGGATCATCATTTGCCACGTTTTGTGGTCCGACTGGCTCGAAAATCTGGACGACATCAAGCAGCGTGAGCCGTCTCGGATTGGCCGCGAGCCGGTACCCTCCGCCAACTCCCCGTGCCGCTTCCACGATTCCCGCGCGTCCCAGATCACGCAGTACTTTTGCAAGATGGTGGGCGGAAATGCCGTACTTTTCGGCGATTTCAGTGCCTGATAGTGGATGTGTCGGATTCGCGGCAAGCTCAAGCACAGCATAGAGTGCAAATGAACTCGCCTTTTGAAGTTTCATGAGATATTTCCTTTGAGTTCTCTCAATCGAGCGCGATCTCGAGTTCGATGAAGGGCCCCGCCATCATTCCCTGACTACGGAAAAAAGAAAGTACAAGATGGTTGTCGCGGGCCATCATGGTACGCACTTTCTCGACGCCAGCCCGTCGAAATGCATCGCATAAAGCCTCGAAAAGACGTGTACCGATGCCGCTCAAGCGCGCCTTGGGACGTACTTGAACCGCAAAAATCCATCCGCAGGGTGGCTCACCAAATTCCCAAGCGCGTACTTCACCAACGATGAATCCCTCGATCCGGCCGTTGTCTTCGGCAACGAAAAAGAAGCGCGGCAACCGGCGTCGCGCACCATAACGCGCGAATGTCTCTTTCCAGTATTTGCGCTTGGCAAGGCCAGTAATCTCCTCGTCCAGCGCGGTCAGTGCCAGCAAGTCTGAATTGACAGCCGGCCGGATGTGCAGCGCGTCCGTTTTCTTCACAGCCGGACGCGATTTCATGATCGAAATGTGCCGTGCCATGTTCCCTTCAACCTTGCAATGTCGCACTGCCCTATCGAAAAAGTAATGCGAGCGGCTAAAATCCTTGTTGGCACTTGCCGGCGTAATTCGGCGTTCCCGCCTACAAATGCTTACCAGGGATGATCCTGCATATGGCTCGTCCCCGGCTGCCCTAGGGAAACATGGTTGTGATAAAGCCTCCACGTTCCTTTGTCTCGTAAAAACACGTCTGTTCCGTAGCCTTCTCGCAGAAGGCGCGCGCCATTTAGTTTTGAACGGCCATCGGTGCGCCATTCATAGACGATCGTGGCGACATCGCCGAAGACCCTTGCCTTGCGCGGACCAAATTTCAGACTGACTTCTTCCAGGTTGTCAAAATATCGTTCTAACATCTGTTTTGCAGCTTCCCAGCCGTAATAAGCGCCGCGCGAAGTGAAAAGAACAAAACCATCATTGTGCCAGTAGTGGCCAAATAATCCTGGTAGGTCCTTATCGCTCCACGCCTTTTCCATGGCATCCATGATGCGGAGGACCGCGTCTACGTTCGGTCCGACGACTTCTGGCTGTACCGCTTTTTCTTGTGCAGCTGCGTTTTCCATTTCATCTCTCCTGTGACGCCTGCTGTTCCTCCCATCGATCCGGAACTGGTCCAGAGTGGCCGTGTGCAACGTTTATCCCGAACGCCCGGACAGATTGTTTTCAAGTTCGATCGCCCGCGGAAACAGTATGTTGTTTTCGAGATGAATGTGTTGATGCAAGTCCGCCGCGAAGGCAGGCAAGGCCTGATAGAGGGCTTGATAACTGGCGCACGCATCCGATGGCACGGCGTAATCCTTGGTCACATCGCGGATCTTTTCTAACGCCGCCCCTGAAGCCTCATGTTCCATGATCATTGCCGCGATGGGATTTTGCACGGTGCCAAACATCGGCTCCGGCGGATGCCGTCTCATCCGGGCTGCTTCTTCCATCTCGGCGATATAGGGAAAGAGTAATTCCTCTTCTTTCCTCATGTGTTCCCGGAGTTCTTCGGAAAGTCCCGCAAAAACTGACTGCACTCGGGACAACTCGGGATGCTTCTGTCCATGCGCGGAAACGACTTTCGTAATAAGACCACCAAGCCGGCTGATCTCCGCCTGCGTGAACGAGTGATGCCTTTCAACAATGTAGCGGGCCAGATCGACTAGCGGTGCCTTCTGCCAGTCTCTTTCGGGAGCGCTCGAATCGCATCTTTCGAACGCGGCAGCTACTTCACCAATCTGTCGGTTCGCCGCCTTGCAAGCATCAGCAAGGGTTTTGGCTCCACCGCAGCAGTAGTCGATTCCGAAGCTTTCGAACACTCGGGCCAATGCCGGGTTCTCCAAGACCAAGTCGCGGAGGGGCCGTGTGGCGCTCTCTGCCAGACGCGTTGCACTGGACATGGCGTTTCCCCTTTCGCGCATTATAGTACTGCAATACTATTTTAAGTCAAGGCCAAAGATCGGTACGTGCCCACCACTCGCCTTCTGGCGATACAGGAGGTATCCGGGACTTTTTTCAAGACAGCACGGAACTAGCACCGCTCCAAGACCGTCGCAATCCCCTGTCCCACTCCGATGCACATCGTGCAGAGCGCGTATCGCCCCTGCGAATGCTGCAGTTGGTACATAGCAGTCGTGACAAGCCTTGCGCCGCTCGCCCCTAGCGGATGGCCGATGGCGATCGCTCCGCCGTTTGGGTTCACGTGCTCGGCATCATCTGCCAGGCCCAGTTCACGCAGGACGGCCAAGGCCTGAGCGGCAAACGCCTCGTTCAGCTCGATCAGGTCCATTTGAGACAAAGGCAGGGCTGTTTTTGAGAGGACCTTTCGAGTAGCCGGGACGGGCCCCATACCCATGACGCGAGGTGCGACTCCGGCGACAGCAGTGGCAAGCACCCGGGCGCGCGGTGTGAGGCCGTACTTCTGCGCTGCTGTCTCGGAAGCAAGCAACAACGCGCAAGAACCGTCATTGATTCCCGATGCGTTTCCCGCGGTGATCGTCCCATTCGATTTGACGATGGGCTTTAGCCTTGAGAGATTGTCGAGAGTTGTGTCCGGCCTCGGGTGTTCGTCAACGACGAACGCGCGAGGCTCGCCTTTCTTCTGAGGAACCGGGACGGGAACAATCTCAGCTTGGAAGAATCCATTCGTCTGGGCTTTCGCCCATCGCTGCTGCGTCCGCTGAGAAAAGGCATCCTGATCTGTTCGCGAGATGTGAAAATCTTCTGCCACGTTCTCGGCTGTTTCCGCCATGGAATCTGTCCCGTATTTGTTTTTCATCGCGGGGTTCACGAAGCGCCAGCCGATTGTCGAGTCGAAGATCTCCGCATTCCGGCTGAATGGCGTATCGGCCTTCCCTATCACGAAGGGTGCACGGGACATGCTTTCCACTCCACCGACAACTATTAGGTCCGCTTCACCACACTTTATCGCCCGGGCCGCGATCCCCACGGCATCCATGCTCGAACCACAGAGGCGATTTACCGTCGAGCCGGGGACATCGGATGGTAATCCGGCTAGCAGGGCGGCCATGCGAGCGACATTGCGATTGTCCTCGCCGGCCTGATTCGCACAACCGTAGATCACGTCATCCAGTGCCTGCCAATCGACTCGTGGATTCCGTTCCATCAAACTCCGAATGGGAATCGCGGCAAGATCGTCCGTGCGGATGGACGAGAGCGATCCTGCGTAGCGGCCGAAAGGCGTCCGGACCGCGTCACAGATTAAGGCATGGTTCATAAAAGGTACCCGTTCGCAGCCATCGTCGCGACACTGTGCGGCTCACCAGTCTCCAGATCGTGAAATTTCTTGCCTGCCCAGACCAAATGCTGAATCAGTGGTGAAACGCGATAGCGCTCGCCGCCATAATATGCGGCGAGATTCGTAAGCACCTTTTGAACAGCGCCGAGTCCAAGCGCATCAGCCCAACCTAACGGTCCGAGAGGATAATTCACCCCCGTGTGCATCGCGATATCCACATCCGCAATCGTCGCGACTCCCTGATTCACCGCATCCCCAGCTTCATTCGCGAGCATCGTCACAGTTCGCATTACCGCCATTCCGGGCACATCCTTGATCCGCGATACTCCGTAACCCGCAGCTTGCAGGAGCCCTACCGCCGAAACATGAGCGCGCTGATCGCAACTGCTGGCCACCGTGACTCCCACGCGCGTGGCCTTTGCGTAATCAAGGGCTAGATCGACAACAATGCAATTCCGCCGTCCGGCTTCGTGCGCGACTTGCGTGGCGCTGCGGCCGTCGCTGACCGCGAGAATGGCATCGTCAATCTCATCGTAGCCTTCGTGCCCTACGCGATTAGTCTCGCGGATGACCGCGACACCCGAGCTGGCCAAGCGTGTCGCCAGGGCTTCCGCCAGGGGCCCCGTACCCTGGAGGATGACGCGCTGAGGTCTTGGTAAAGGGGGCTCCGTGTGCGGCCGCGGCGGCTGTGCGTCCTCGCCGTATTGATAGAACCCACGTCCGGTCTTCTTGCCAAGATGCCTCGCCCGAACCATTTCCTGCTGAATGAAAGAAGGACGGTAACGCGCATCAGCAAAGTAAGCGTTGAAAAGAGATTGGCTCACCGCAAGACCAATGTCGAGACCAACGAGATCCATCAGCTCAAAAGGTCCCATTCGGAATCCGCCGGCCTCCCGCATCAGGGCGTCGATGGTGGCGGGGCTCGCAGCTTGCTCAGCAAGAAGAAGCAACGCCTCTCCGTAATAAGGCCGGGCGACGCGATTTACGATGAAACCCGGCGTCGACTTGGCGCACACGGGAGTCTTGCACCAAGCTGCAGCTGTAGCGTGGATAGTCTTTAGGAGTTGCGGATCAGTAGCTAGGCCATTGATGATTTCGACTAAATCCATCAGCGGCGCCGGATTGAAAAAGTGCATACCTGCCAATCGGTGAGGCGCACTGAGTGATGCCGCGATGGCGTTAATTGAAATCGAGGACGTGTTTGTCGCGAAGATGCAGTCCGCATCAACGATGCCTTCAAGCTCCCTGAACAACCCGCGTTTGATATGGAGATCTTCCGCGATTGCTTCGATGATTATTTTCGCTTCGCGAAGTTCTCCCAGATTCGTGGCAACCCGCAAGCGGGCTGCTGCGCTCTCGGCCGAAGCCACGGAAAGCTTGCCCTTCGCAGCGAGCTTCTGAAGGTTCCGGCGGACACTCTCTATTGCAGCGTGTGGGGCGTCGGCTCGTATGTCGTAGAGGATTACCGGATGCCCGGCAGCCGCTGCCACTTGCGCGATGCCCGCTCCCATCGTGCCACTTCCGATTATGGCGGCGAGACGGTCTTGAGGAAGGGCGCTTGAGGTAACCGTCATTGCTTCCTCGTCCGTTCTTTCTGAGCTCAAGGCAACCTCACGGCATGAGCTCGCCTCCGGCGATCACGATGCTTTGCCCTGTCACGGAGGAAGCACTCTCACCGCAGAGCCAAGCTACGGTGTCCGCAACTTCGACGGGCCGAATGAGTTTCCCCTGCGGATTCCGTGAAACGAGACTGGCCACCGCTTCTTCCCGGCTGCGCCCGGTCTTCTGGGTGATGTTCGAAATGCTCTGAGCCGTCATGTCGGTGTCCGTGTATCCCGGACACACCGCATTGACCGTCACACCCGTCCGAGCCGCTTCGATGGCCAACGAGCGGGTCAGGCCAATCATGGCGTGCTTGGCCGCGCAATAGGTCGTGATGTAGGCAAGGCCTGTGATGCCTGCCGTGGAAGCAATGTTCACGATTCGTCCCCACTTGGATTCCAGCATTGCCGGCAGGACCGCTTGCGTGCAATACACCGAGCCCATCAGGTCAATGTCGAACACTTCTCGCCAGAAACTCGAGTCCGATTTGAGAAATGGCGCGGACACTGCCACTCCGGCGTTATTGATCAGGATCGTCGGTGCGCCAAGAGTGTTTCTGACGGCGGCCATCGCCTTCTGGACTGCCGCTTCGTCGGCTACGTTGGCTGACGCCGTTGCCACCTTGACGCCATGATCCGTTGAGATACGGTTTGCGGTGGACTGCAGCACTTCCATGTTTCGACCGATGAGCGAAACGGATGCGCCACGCCGCGCCAACGCTTCGGCGATTGCCGCACCGATTCCTCTCCCTCCACCGGTGATCACGGCATGGTGGCGGGCAAATGGCGCGTTGGTGTTCGTCTCCACGATATTCTCTCGTACAGTTAGGCTCGCTTATGAGTTCTCTCGTTACGAAGCAGAGCCTGAATGATCTCCGGCCTCCGCTGCTTCAAGCACCCGTGAGGCAATCACCAACTTCAATACCTCGCTGGCACCTTCATAGATGCGTAGCGCACGGATTTCGCGATACAGACGCTCGACGGTCACGCCACGAACGACGCCGAGACCGCCGAAGATTTGCACCGCTTGGTCGATCACCTGCTGCGCCGCTTCGGTGGCGAACAGCTTTGCCATCGAGGCTTCCCGCGTGACGCGTCCGCCCAAGACATCCTTCGTCCACGCAGAGCGGTAAATCAAGAGCGCTGCTGCATCGATCGACACTGCCATGTCCGCCAGTTTTTCCTGTGTGAGTTGAAAATCGGCCTGCGCCTTGCCAAACAGGCGCCGCTGACGTGCCCGCCCCGTCGCCTCGTCCATCGCGCGGCGAGCGAATCCTAAAGCGGCCGAACCGACTGTGGTGCGAAAGACGTCAAGCGTGGCCATCGCGATCTTGAAGCCCTCGCCCGGCTGCCCCACCAGCGACTCAGCAGGAACGCGGCAGCCGCTCAGACGTAGTGTGCCAAGGGGATGCGGCGCGATCACATCGATGCGTTCAGACGCGTCCAGGCCTCTAGAGTTGGCATCTACCACAAACGCTGACAAACCTTTCGTGCCGCCCCCTTCGCCCGTGCGCGCAAAGACGACGTAGAACGCGGCGAGACCGGCGTTCGAAATCCATGTCTTGACGCCGTCAAGGCGCCACGAATCACCATCGCGCACGGCGGTTGTGGAAATAGCACTGACGTCGGACCCTGCCTCCGGCTCGGAAAGGGCAAAAGCCGCCAGTGCCGAACCCGCGGCCACGCGCGGCAGGATTTCGCGCTTCTGGTTCTCGGTCCCGTAAAGGGTGATTGGCGCGCTACCTAACCCCTGCATCGCGAGCGCAAAATCGGCTAGACCGGAGGCCCGGCCCATGATTTCGCGAGCCAAACAGAGGCTGCGCACGTCGAGCTTGTCGCGTACTCCGCCGTAGGCGCCAGGAACGCAGACGCGCAGCAGCCCCGCTCTCCCCAGCTCGGCGACGATTCTGCTTACGCACGCGTAGACGGAATCCAGGCCGTCCTCGGATCCCTTGAGCAGCGTGGGCAGAGCTTGCCCCGCCCATCGCTCCAGTTCGCCGGCCAGATTCCGATGGCCGTCGTCGAAGAAAGGCCAAGCGAGGAAACTCTTGTCAGCCATCAGTTTCCTTCAAAGATAGGCGTCTTCTTGTTCGCGAATGCGACGTAGGCGCGCTCAAAATCCTTCGTCTGCATGCAAATCGCCTGCGCCTGTGCTTCCGCCTCGATGCACTCGTCGAGGCCCTGACTCCACTCTTGATACAACATGGTTTTGGTCATTCCATGCCCAAACGTGGGACCATCCGCGAGCGAATTGGCCATCGCGGTGGCTTCCTCAAGCAACTTTTCCGGCTCAACGATGCGGTTGTAAAACCCAAAGCGCTCGGCTTCGTCTCCGCTCATGGCGCGGCCCGTGTAAAGCAGGTCTGCGGCGCGGGATAGCCCAATCAGCCGCGGGAGCAATGTGCAGGCACCCATATCGGCAGCCGCAAGGCCCACGCGCACGAAAAGGAACGCTACCTTGCTCCGCGCAGTCCCAAAGCGCAGGTCCGACCCGCAAGCGATCATTGCTCCGGCACCGGCGCAAACCCCGTCAATTGCCGAGATGATGGGCTGAGGACATGAGCGCATGGCTTTGATTAGATCGCCGGTCATCCGGGTGAATGCCAACAGATCCGGCATGTCCATCTTCACAAGCTTCCCGATGATATCGTGAACGTCGCCGCCAGAGCAGAAATTGCCTCCTGCCCCGGTGAACACAACGGCCTTGATGTCCGTCGCGTAAACCAATTCCCGAAACAGGTCGCGCAACTCGCCATAGGACTCGAACGTGACGGGATTCTTGCGTTCCGGACGATTCAGAGTAATCGTCCCGACCTTGCCGGAAACGCTCCAACCGAAATGGCTGGCATGGTAGTTCGCCATCTGAATTTTCTTCATTTCTGCTCCTCGGTACTCGGACTAGCCAACCATCGTCAAACCGCCATTGACGCTCAACACTTGGCCCGTGATGTAGTCAGACCGGGAACTCGCAAAAAAAAGAATCGCATCAGCCACTTCCTGAGGTTTGCCGAACCGGCGGAACGGAATAGCTCGTTTGAAAGATTCCAGGTGCTTCTCAGGTACGGCAAACAACAGCGGCGTTTCAGTGGGCCCGGGGCACACGCAGTTGACGTTAATGTTGTACCGTGCCACTTCCCGCGCGAGTGACTTTGTGAAGGCTATGAGGCCGCCCTTCGCGCCCGCATACACAGTTTCGCCCGAGCTGCCGACTCGTCCCGCGTCGCTGGCAACGTTCACAATCTTGCCGCTGTTGCGCTCCATCATCTTCGGGAGGAGCGCTTTGACGAGCTTCATGGGTCCGACCAAGTTGAGCGTCACGATCTTGCCCCAAATGTCCAGCGGCATTTCCCAAAACGGCTTGATCTGCCCCCACCCCGCGCCATTTACGACGATGTCTGTGCCGCCTAATCTGTCTTGGACCGTGTCGCTGAAAGCGGCGATCGAAGCATCATCCGTTATGTCCAGGTGGACGTACTCAGCCTTGTAGCCTTGCTTCTGAAGACTGGTGGCAGCGGCCTCACCCTTGTCCCGTGCAATATCAGCTACGATCACGCGCGCTCCCGCGACCGCCAGAGTCTCCGCGGTTGCCAAGCCGATGCCGGAAGCGGCACCGGTGACAACCGCGGTCTTGCCGTCGAGTTTCATGAATCCTCCTTAGATGACGCGCAGATGACCCTGCTCAAACTCTTATGCTCTGGTGCCTCTTGGCGCTTCTTTCCAGGAAAGCTGCGACCCTGCGCCGCGTCTCCGGGTGCTGATAAAGCTTCCGCGTCGCCGCGAGTTCCTCGGCATAGCCGTCGCGGTGCGGATCGCCGAATGCCGCGAGGCACTGTTTGCTTGCAGCGAGTGCGGGTCTCGGTGCTTGAGCGAAGCGAGTCGCAAGTTCGCGCGTCCACTGCGGTAATTGCGAGAGTGGCTGGCTCCACTGAACAACGCCGAGTCGCTCCGCCGATACGCCGTCTACCACCTCACCACCAAGGATCAAGCGATTTGCGATGCCGCGCCCGCACAGCCGGGTAAGTCGCTGCGTCCCGCCAGCTCCAGGCAGAAGGCCCAAACCCACCTCCGGCATACCAAGCTTCGCTTCAGCCGCAGCGACGCGAATATCGCACGCCAATCCCAGCTCCAGGCCGCCTCCCATGGCCGCCCCGCCTATCTCAGCGAGAGTAAGCAAGGGTGCCGACTCAATCCTAGCGAACAAACGCTGCATGCGGCGCACCAAGTCCAGCATGACGTCGGGCCCTTCCAGCGTACCAAAACACGACTGCATCAATGCGAGGTCGGCGCCCGCGCAGAACGCTTGCTCGTTGCTACGGATGTGCAGCAACACGACTTCCTGGTCTTCGATCACCTGATCGAGTACCGCATCAAGGCGTTCGATCAGATCATCGTTGAGCGCATTAACCGGAGGCCGGGATAGCGTAGCGATGACGATCCGACCGATTCGCTCGACCAACACTAAGGCCTGAGCCTTCCTCCGCTGAGAAACGCGATCCTGATCTGCCACCGCAACGCGAAGTTTGTACCGCTGGATTTTTCCCGTGGCTGTCTTCGGCAGCTTGTCGACGACATGGACCCACGCCGGCATCTTGTAGCGCGGAAGGTTGGTCTCGCAAAAGTGTCTGAGTTCCTCCTCGATTTCCGGGCCCGAAACCGTGGGGTCTTTCAGCACGACCCAGGCATCGGCGTGGACGAGACCATGTTCATCTTTCCGGCTGATGACGGCGGCCTCGAGCACCTCCGGGTGTTGGATGAGAGCCGATTCAATCTCGTATGGCGACACCCAGCGACCACTGACCTTAAATACGTCGTCACTCCGGCCGCAGTATGTGAAATAGCCGTGGGCATCACGGCGAAAGGTATCCCCAGTGTCATACCAGCCATCGACGATCGCTTTGGCCGTCCGTTCGGGATCGTTCCAGTAACGCCTGATGACCGACTGTCCCTTTACGAGCAAGCGACCAGGCACGTCATCCGCGACGTCGTTGCCAGCTTCATCAACGAGCCTGACCTGATAGCCGGGTATCGGCTTGCCCGTTACTCCAGGCCGAATGTCGTCGACGCGGTTCGAGATGTAGATATGACCCGCTTCGGTCGAACCGATGCCCTCCATGACCGGCACCCCGGTCGCCGCGAGCCACTCGCGATGCAATTCGGGCGGCAAGGCTTCAGCGGCCGAGATGCAACGGCGAAGTCGGGGAACATCTTTTCGACTCAACATGCCCGAGGCCAGGAACTGAGCGTAGAAGGTAGGCACGGCGCCGAAAACGGTGGGCTGGCACTTATGAAAGATCTCGATCACGCTCTGCGGGGTCGGTCGCCGGTCGTCGAGAATCGCTGTAGCACCGAGATAGAGTGGGCCGATCATGCCGATGTTCATGCCATATGAAAAGCAAAGCCGCGCCACGCTGAAAAAGGCATCATCCTCGGTCGCACCAAGAGTTTCGACCATGTAGAACTGACTGATGACGGCGATATCGCCATGAGCGTGGACCACGCCTTTCGGTAGACCGGTCGTGCCCGAAGAATAGAGACAAAAGCAATCGTCCTCGGCTCTGGAGAAAATTGCCTCCAGACGAGGCGAAGCATTGCGTGCCAGATCGGTCAGTGATTCCCTTTCTCCATCGACAGGCAGGACGATCTTTGGCTTTGGTGAACACGTTGCGACGGTAGCTTCGATAGTGGGTCCGAATTCTCCCGAATAGAACACCGCAGAACATTTCGAATGCTGGATGACAAATTCAAAGTCACTGGCAGGTGCCAAGCCGTTGAGTGGAACAGGCATGGCGCCCATCTTGACCGCTCCCCAGAATAGAAAGAAGAACTCAGGACAGTCTTTCACTACCATTAACACGCGCTCGCCCGGTCGAATGCCGAGACCTGCGAGTGCGCTGCCGAAGCGGTTGACGCTGTCATCCAACTCGGCATAGCTGACTTCACGCTGGAGTGTTCGGACCGCGGCTTTGCTACCGTGTCCTTCCGCGACATGCCGGCTGATGAAGTAGTCCGCGGCATTGAACGGTTCAGGAAACCGCAGACGCCGGATGCCCTCGTCATCGACTTCGACAATCGCACCCATTTTTTGAGCTCCTGAACCGCAATGCTCGCACCCTAGGCGAGCTGTCGATTGAGTGACAGTGACTCCGGTCACCTCACTTGGTGACGTGAGTCACGGGCAATTGGCGGGTGAAGGGAGGACATTCTTCAACTGGGATGTCAGGCACACTCAAGTAGTTCCCCGCTTTGGCAATCATGACCACACAAGCGACGGAACAAGCAACCTGGAGAGAGAAGCGCGAGCAGCGTTTTCAGCGATGGCTTTCCGCTCCCGGAGTGCAGTTCGTCAGCCGTGATGCGGAACAGGGCTACCGTGCCCGCGTAACACGCATCATCCGCACGGTTCAGATGCAACAGCCCGATCGTGTGCCATGCCTCCTGCCTGCGGGCCAATTTCCGGCGCCTTACGCGGGAATAACGGTGCGCACAGCGATGTATGACTATGAGGAGATGAGGCGTGCGTGGCGAAAGTTCCTCTACGACTTCGATGGAGACACCTGCATTGTTCCGGGTATCAGCGTGTACTCGGCAAAGATCTACGAAATCACGAAAACACGCATGATGAAATGGCCGGGGCACGGCCTCGCGGACGACGCGCCGATGGCGCAATTTGTGGAAGACGAATACATGAAGCCCGATGAATACGACGCTCTGCTGAATGATCCTGCCGATTTCTTCCTGCGCGTCTATCTGCCACGTACCCTAGGAGCCTTCGAGCCCTTCCGCAAGTTGAGGCCTCTCAAGTGGGCATTTGGGATGCCCACAGTCTTTCTCTCGTCCTGTATGCATCCAGACGTTCAGGAGGCGTTTCAGGCCGTGATAGATGCCGGCAGGGAGCTGGCGCGTTTCAGTCAGGTCGTTTCGGATATCACGAAGGAAGCTCAGGGCGCAGGCTACCCACCGTTTCTCGGAGGCTTCGCGCACGCTCCGTTCGACTTGTTCGGTGACACGCTGCGCGGGACTCGGGGAATCATGACGGACATGTTTCGCCAGCCGGGAAAACTCCAGGCAGCGATGGACGCCGCAACACGATGGATCGTGGAGGCGGGAATTGCAGGCGCGGACGCTTCGGGTGTGCCAGTCATTTTCATGGCGTTGCACAAGGGCGACGATACTTTCATGTCCGAACGGCAGTTTGAAACATTCTATTGGCCGAGCCTGAGAAACGTCGTTCGCGGCTTGGTAGAGGCGGGTTGTGTGCCGCTGCTGTTTGCGGAGGGCTGCTACAACAAACGACTTGAAGCGGTGACGGATCTTCCCGAAGGGAGTGTTATCTGGTGGTTCGACCGTACGGACATGACCAGTGCGAAAAGAGCGCTGGGCGGGCGAAACTGCATCGCCGGCAACGTGCCCAGCTCGGTCATGTGCACGGGAACGCCGCAGCAAGTCAAAGACTATTGCCGCAATCTGATCGGAGTGTGCGGGAAAGGTGGCGGATACATCTTGACTGGAGGCGCGCAGGTTCACAACACGACCGCCGCGAATCTACACGCCATGATCAAAGCCGCGAGAGAGTACGGAACTTACCACCAGTGCCGTCAGTCCGTTTAGTCGCCTAACTGCAAGGGATCGCGAAGATATCGTCGGCAACGTACGGGCAAGTTTGCACAAATTCGAAGGTGATTGCTGGTTGGCCGAACTTCGCACTGGAGTAGCGAACGGGCTTCGAATGAACGTGCGACGCACATTACTCGTTTTCGCATTGTCCGCAAGCGTCCTGGTGCCTTTGTTCGCTTCTGATCACTCGGTTCCGACAAACGTCGCTTACGTGAGTGAGGAGGGAGGTCGGATAAGCATACTTGATCTGAACTCATTCCGAGTCCTCGCGGCAATCCAGCCGAAGGACATCGCGCCAAGAGGAATCAGCCTCGCGGGGAATGGACGATACGTCGCAACAGCCAATAAGGGCACTGCGGACGTCAGTATTTTCGACGCCAGAAATCTTCGCCTGATCAAGCGGATCCATCTGAGCGGCAGTCCGGAGTTTGTGAAGTTGCATCCCTCAGGAAAGTGGCTCTTCGTTTCCTGCGAGACGGTTTCAGCCTCTACCGCATCAGCGCACACAACTACGCCATTACTTTGGCGTCGCCGCTGCGACGGCTTGGTCACGCCGTAACCTTAGGCACCGGCTATCAGTTCTGCGCCACGGATTTTGCCTCCGGGCTCTGGGCCCAGAGCTGGCGGAGGCGGCGCATGGCTGGCAGTCCAGTCAGCTGGGTGAAATCTTTCATGGTTTGCAGCACGATGTGGTCCTCGGGTAGCGTTCGAAAATCATTCCACGGCGTTCCCATAATGGTGTCAAAGCCCAGAGGCACAGCAAGTGTGAGAAACGCTCTCTCGACAAGTTGCTTCAGCGGGACACCGTCGAATTTCAAGGGCGGCAGCATGTTTCCGATGTTCGTCAAACCGCCAATGATGTGAACCCCCTGCAGATCAGGGTCTTGACGGATCGAGCGGATGGCCTCGAGCGCCATTCTGGTGAGCCCCTCCAAGTCGGACACGAGGCTGTGGATGGTTACATCCACGAAAAGGTCCTGGGGCGAGAAGCCGCGGTCTTTCGTCAGCTTGTCTTTCAAGCGGCTTGCGACTCCCACGACTTCGCTCGTCAACTTGTTCGATTTTGGCGCTCCATCTTCCAAGCGCTCCGAGGCCATCAAGATGGCTTGAAACGGCCGAATCTTGACGAGCTCGAGCATTTCCAGGCGCGTCTCGGCGAGTGAGTTCACCAACGGCTTTCGTCCTTTGGCTTTGGCCGGATCGTAGGCCTTCAGGCAAACCTCCTGCACCGCGGCGCTCGGGTAATCGAAGCAAAGAGGCACGTCCACTGCGCTTTGCAGCGCTTTGATCACTTCGGTCAGGAACCTGGAGTCCGTATAACCGCGCGGCCCGACCGTCACGTCGAGGCACCAGGCCCCCGCCTGCACTTGCCGAACCGCGAGCGCCTGCAGAGCGGGAATGTCCTCGGCTTCGACGAGCGCCTTGGTAGCCTTGAACCCCGGGTTGATGCGGTCGCCTACGACGCTCACTCCTGGAATCATGTTTCCTCCTTAGTTTCCGACGCGATCTGGAAAACGCATCGCGCGCATGAAGGCGCGGTTGAACCGCTCCGAACCCGCCAGCTCGATGTACCGGCTGCGCGCCGCGAGGCTTTGAGCCGCAGCCCGGTGCGGATACGAAACCAAGGCAAGCTTCGCGCCGATGCCCGCCGCATTGCCAACCTGCGCGAAACGATCCGGCGGCAAATCCGGGAACATTCCGATCGCGATGGCGCTCGCCAAGTCGATGTAGTTCCCGAAGGCTCCCGCAACGATCACCTGATCGATTTGCGATTCGTTGAGGCCTTCCTCATCCAGCAGAACCTGAATTCCGGCGCGGATCGCGCCTTTGGCCAACTGGACGGCGCGCACATCGCGCTGGTTGAAAACGATCGGCGCTCCGCTCGTAACGCGCTCATCGGCCAGCACGAACTCCGGCTGCCCATCGCGCATTCGTACCCTCGTGTGTTCGCGGACCATACGTCCAGTACGGCTCACGATGCCGGCCAAGTAGAGTTGTGCTGTTGCGTCCACGACACCCGATCCGCAGATGCCGATGGGTGGCGAATTGGCGATCGTCTTGATGTCCACGCGCCCGTCGAGAATTCTCACCGACTCGATTGCACCCGGCGCCGAGCGCATGCCGCACCGAATGTGCCCACCCTCCAGGGCCGGCCCCGAGGGACAGGAGATCGATAGCAAGCGCCCTTGATGAAGCAGCGATATTTCTGTGTTGGTGCCGATATCGAGGGCCACTACAGTCTTCTGCTCCTGGTCGGCGCCGACCGCGAGCAGCACGGCGGTATGATCGCCGCCGACGAACCCCGCGATGTTGGCAATCGCATGGACGTACGCGCCCGGTGCGGCATGTATTCCGAGATCGCGCGCCTTGACATCAATCGCGCGGGCAGACGCCGCGACGAACGGCACCGCTCCGAGATAATCCACCGGCAGCTGCAGAAGCAAATGGTGCATCACCGTGTTGCCGGCTACCACGACGTCCACAATCTGATCGGGGTCGAGTGACTGCGACCTACACAATTCGCTTGCCGCTTCATTGATCGCCCCAACCACCAAGTCATGCAGCTGCTTTTGACGTTCGGATGATGCGCGCGCCTTGCCGATGCGCGTGATGACGTCGGCTCCATGTTTGGTCTGGGGATTCTCCGCGGCACGGCTTGCGAGAGTCCGGCCGTTGCGCAGATCAACCAGCAGAACACCGATGTTGGACGTTCCGATGTCGACGGCAAGTCCGGGCAACGGGACCTTGGTCTTTGGCGCGATGCCGATGATTTCACCAAAGCGGACGATTGCGGCTACCTCTCCGCCAAGAGATCTCAATGCAGCAGGGAGACCTCGCATCGCATCAAGGTCGATCCTCGAACAGGTGCCCGGCCACCTCTCGTTTAGCGCTGACAACAGCCTTTTGTCATCGGCCTCCGGGTATTCCAGGCTCGGCCCGGCAACGGTTACCGGATACAGACGGACGCTGGGATCGGGGCGAACCCATACATCTTCGCTTTCGACTTCGGTCCGCAGCGGCGTAGCGCGCGCGCGTTCCGAAATTTCAACGCGACAATCGGCTCGGGCCACCGTCTGGCAGGCCCTCCGCAAGCAGTCAGCGAGTTCATCGGCCGAGAAGAACTCGAGGTCTTGGTTTGACGGCGGCTCAACGGGACCTTCTGTCACGCGGACTACGCACGAGTGGCACAAGCCGCGTCCCCCGCACACGCTGGCAATACGCACTCCAGCCCTGCGAGCGGTGTCGAGCAGGGTTTCTCCGGGAAGGCTCCAAACATGGTCGCCGCTGGGGTCGAATGTGACCCAGTGGCCAGCAACAGCAGACTCTCGAGAAGGGCTCATGTCGCGACCTCGACCAAATCCGAACGGCGATGGGGGCAGCGGTCTCTCGCGGCGCAGACGGCACATCGCTCGCCTCGACTCCACTTCCTCATCTGGTTCCCAAAGCCCAGGATCATCGAGAGGCTCTTGCGGGGCCTGAGCATGCCGGTCGTCGTGTGCGAAATGCCGATCGCTGCGCCGCCAGCCAACGCCAGCACGATCTCTTGCTGCGCGATCGGGAAGCCGTCCTCGCCCGGATTCAGCGCGCCACTCGCCTCCAGGCCAAGGCGCGCGGCTTCTTCCTGAATCATTTCCTCAACCTGATCGCTCAGGCGATACAGCGCAAGCGTTCCGATTTCGTCGAGCATCGTGGCGCGCAGAGGATCGCCGGCCGCGAAGCCGGCGCGAACTTCATTCTCGATGGCGTCGCCGATCGTGCAGACGGCCGCGGCAACATGCGTCGCAGCTGGGAGGTAGTGCCCGAGCATCGGCGAAGACAGCTTGTATCCGCCACGTAGGGTGAATTGCTCGCGAGTTCTCACCACCACTGCGTGAACTTGGAAACTGATCTTCGGTTGAATCCAGTTGTGCCGTTCGATTTGCTCAAGCAGGTCGGAAAGCAGCGCTGTCATGCGATGGGAGGCCAATCGAGCTCGCCGCATGCCCCAGGATGAGGTGATGTCATCGACGCTAAGCCGCTGGCGAATCTCCGTGAGTACGGGCATGACTTCCTTCGTTCAGTAAACGCACTCCTTCGCGGCTTCGAACATAGCGCGGACGTTATCTGGCTTGGCTTCATCTGGGATTCCGACGCTGCCGTCAAGAATGAAGCCACCTCCGTCGCCGGCCGTCTCAAAGAGCTTCTTGCAGCATTCGCGGACATCCGCCTGCGTCCCGGTGATCAACATCGATGCGGGCACATTGCCGCGGATACAGACTGTTCCGCGTAGCGCTTGCTTTGCCTTGGCCATGTCTGTGCGTTCGAAGAAGTACACGCACTTGCCTGCAGGCACGTCTTTAATCACATCGAGCCGCGATGTGCAGTCCCCTTCCCAGAGCACATGCGGATAGATTCCTGCCTCGATCAGAGCCAGAAGCACTTTCTGGAACTGTGGCCAGAAGAATGTGGTGAATTGTTTGGGCGACATGAATCCGTCCAAACCCCAATGCAGAGGGATGAAGACCATGTTGCCGCCCACGGCTTTAACTCCTGCGATTCCCGCTCGCGGAATCAATACCGACAATCGGTCCATCAAGCTCAGCAGCCTGTCTTTATTGCGAAAGAGATCCAGCATCGCTCCCTTGGACCCGCGCAGATAGTCCGCTGCAACATCAAAAGGCGCGTGCGTGGTGCCGTGCGACGCAACCGGGAATCCAAGGTCATGGAGTTCCTGAACGAGACGGCTCTGCACCGCGCCCATCTTCTGCATCTCTTCACCGGCGCGAATCAACGTTTCCAGGGCTCGGCGAAGCTCCGGACGCGCGTAGGCTTCCATCGATTGAGTAATTCGCGTGTGAAGGACTCCGGGATATTGCGGCAATTGCGAAAGCGGCTCCAATGCGCCGGCAACGCGCGGCATATACGTGTGCAACATGAATCCGGAAGGGTCGAGCAGATAGTCTTCGTACTCGTCCGGAGCCATGTACTGCGCGTCCAGATACTGATAGCCGACGTCTTCCGCCACGCCGTTGTGCCCCGGCCACTCGAGTTGCTTGTATTCGAGAATGTCCATGGTCGGGCCAAAGGCCACCAGAGAATGCACGGGCTGAAACGCATCCGGCTCAAGGTCGAGAACGACCCTCTTCACGGCGGCGGCGAGGCGCTCGTAGTCGTACATAGCCTCGCGGCACGTCATGCCGGCATAGTGCGCCGTCCAGAAGTGCGAGAAGAGAATCGTCGGCAAGCGGTCCGGCTGGCGCAGCTCGATCGCATCCATCAAGCGCCTGTGACGCTGCTCGTAGAGCGCGGGCGGCGAGGAAACGGCACTCGAAGAACTCATGCCGGAACCCACCGCTTGCACAGGGACACCGCGTCCATCGCGTTCAGGCCGAAAGCGTCCGCGCCGGTGTAGTTCTTCACCGTTTCATCCACTTGCCCGCCGCCGATCATGATCTTGATGTTGTCCCGAAGGCCCGCCTCTCGGATCGCCTCGACCGTTTTCTTCATCGCGTCGAAAGCCAGCGTGAGGAAGCCGCTCAGGCCAACAACCTGGGGCTTGTGTTCCTTGATGCTCTCGACGAAGTTCGCAACCGGCACGTCGATGCCGAGGTCCACAACCTTGTAGCCGTTGATTTCCAGCATGAACGTGACGATGTTCTTGCCGATATCGTGGAGGTCGCCCTGCACGGTTCCGAGAACCACGGTCCCTGCGGTTTTCGAACCGGCCGCATCCTGCTTGATTAGGGGCTTGGCCATGCCGCCAATGGCCTTCAGCATCTCGCCGGCTAGCATCAGTTCAGGAAGGAAGTACTCACCTTGCTCGTAGCGCTTGCCGACGATTTCCATCGCTTCACGGCAGTGGCCCAGCAGCTTGACTGGGTCGTATCCGCTGTCGAGCATCTCGCGGGCGAGCTTCACCGCGTCCTCTTCTTGCATCTCGGCAATCTGTTGGACCAGCTGTCTGCTCTTGTCTTCCAAGGCGACCTCCTTCGTGGGACGGCCTTTGCGGGTTGGCCGCCGGTTACGAGTGCCGTCGGTACGGTCCTTACCGCAACTAGTACCACACTCTGCGCTTAACCGCTCTGGGGCGGCTGTGACTTCCGTCACCAAACACCGTGCGTGCCGTCACTCGGTATTGGGCGGGCTGAGGTTAGGGTCGTGTTGTCTGCTTCACATGCAGCTCACGGCGGTCCGCGCTCGGTATTGCGCCAGCGCGGCCGGGAGAAGATCAAGCTGTGGCAAACAAAGTTGCGGGAGGTGCACACACCCTGACGTTTGAAGAGCGCACTGCGCGCTGGAAGCATCCTGAAGGGATCGAGTTCGCCTCTGCGGCAGTTCAAGATATCTACGAGCGCCGCGTCCAGATGCTGATCGACGTGATTACCCTTAAGAAGGCGGAAAGAATCCCCGTGTGCCCCGGAATGGGTTTCTATCCCTTCAAATACGCCGGCATCTCCTCGCAAGAAGCGATGTACGACTACGGCAAGCTGGCGTTCGCGCTGCGAAAATATCAGACCGATTTTTCACCGGATTCAATGGCTAGCGGCGCGCTCTACGGTTCCGGCAAGGTTCTAGAGATTCTAGACTACAAGCTCTATCGCTGGCCCGGCCACGGAGTGCCCGCCGACGAGCCTTATCAGTGCGTCGAAGACGAGTACATGCGCGCCGACGAGTACACCGCGCTGACGAATGACCCGTCAGACTTCTTCCTGCGGAAGTACCTGCCTCGCATTCTCGGGTCTCTCGCTCCCCTGTCGAGACTGACCACTCTCACGGACATTCTCGAATTGCCTTCCGTGGGCGCGGCCATGATCCCGTTCGGTCTGCCTGAAGTCCAACAGGCCCTCAGAGCACTTCTGGAGGCTGGCCAAGCGGCGCTCGAATGGATTCAAGCCTGCCGCGCGCTCGAACGCGAGTTCATCTCGACCATGGGGTTGACCGGCTTGATGGGCGGTTTCACGAAGGCCCCCTTCGACGCCATTGGCGACACGCTGCGCGGCACGCGCGCCGTCATGCTCGATAAGTTCCGCCAGCCCAAGGCGCTGCTCGCAGCCGCGGAGCGTTTCGTGCCTCTGGCAATCGATGCCGGCGTGCAGACCGCGCGGAATTCGCGAAGCCCCATTGTTTTCATACCGCTGCACAAGGGAGCCGACAGCTTCATGTCGACCAAGGATTTTCAAACCTTCTATTGGCCGACACTCAAAGCTGTGATCATCGGTCTCATCAAAGAAGGTTTCATTCCATACATGTTCGTGGAGGGCGCCTATACGAAGCGCCTCGATGTGATCACCGACCCCGACATTCCGGCCGGCCGCACCATCTGGGTATTCGACCAGACCGATTTGCGGGACGTGAAGAAACGATTCACCGGCTGGGCATGCTTCGGAGGAAACGTTCCCTCGTCGCTTCTCATCGCCGGAACGCCCGACCAAGTGAAGGAGCACGTGAAACAATTGATCGATGATGTGGGGCGGGATGGCGGCTACATTCTCTCGACTGGCGCGACTGTGGATAATGCCAAAGCAGAAAACTTGCACGCAATGATCGACACTGGGAAGGACTACGGCGTCTACAGATCGGGATGAAGTATCGCCGCAGTCGATGGTGATTTCGATCACTGACCCATCTTTGTCGGGACTACTGCGGCTACTGCACGTTCAGGGTGATCCCAGCGGCGACCACGCGCCATACATGACGCCGGAGGAATTCCTCGCGCTGGCGGAAGCGGAGATGTTCAGTACCGGGACTCAAGATGTCCGGTAAGGCGACTAATCAGGGGATATAATGAGTTTTCAGTGACCTAGGCCATCGCGAGCAAACGCGCACTGGAGTGTGGATAATCTATCGGCCGTCCACTCAGTCAAAGCCAGCCTGCGCAAGTGTTAGGGCCGTCTCTGCTTGCTTCTTCACGCAGATCCAATATGATGGATGGATGAGGAAGAGAATAAACTATTACAGCGACGGCCTAAAGCTGTCCGGAATACTTTCCACGCCTGACAATTCCAAAGGAA
>Ga0335081_10002812_pt1 | contig 27420 bp, 27 predicted proteins | sample Lox_Sample_35_FD_206713 | JGI IMG/M metagenome (GOLD analysis project Ga0335081, IMG submission 206713) | Soil microbial communities from Loxahatchee National Wildlife Refuge, Florida, United States - Lox_Sample_3.5 | ecosystem: Environmental > Terrestrial > Soil > Wetlands | place: USA...
GTCACCATCTCGCGCGAGTCGAGCTCCCACTTCTTGCGGCCGCCGTCGAGCAGCTTGACCTTGTCGTGGCCGTACAGCTTGAAGTACCAGTACGCGTAGGCGGCGAACCAGTTGTTGTTGCCGCCGTAGAGGATCACCGTGTCGTCGTTGGCGATGCCGCGCTCGGACAGCAGAGCCTCGAAGCCCGCCCGGTCCACGAAGTCCCTGCGGACCGGGTCCTGCAGGTCCTGCTTCCAGTCGATCTTGACGGCGCCCTTGATGTGGCCCTTGTCGTACGCGGCGGTGTCCTCGTCCACCTCGACCAGGACGAGGCCATCCTCACCCAGGTGGGCCTGCACCCAGTCGGCGTCTACCAGCACGTCAGAACGGCTCATTGCGTCAGTCTCCTTGTCAGCTCTGACCGGCGCCAGTGACCTGGCGGCCAGCCGCTATTCGTCGGATGAGCAGGTACATCTCGCAGCCCAGGCAGATGCCGAAGGCTCCGTTCAGGAAGGCGGCGATCAGCGCGAGGGCGACGGCCGCGATGCCGAGCCCGGTCAGCCCGCTGGCGTAGCCGACAACTCCCACGAGCGCGAATACCAGACCGACCGCCTGGGCGAACCGCGGCGGTGCCTCGGCCTCAAGCTCCTTGGGCGGACCGAGCCGCGGCCTGACCAGGTACCGGTAGACCAGGCCGTACGGCGCGTACCGGAGCCCGAGGACCGCCCCGATCGCGAACACCACCGCCTGCGCGGCCAGCAGCCAGACGCTTGCCGTGATGAGCACGATAACGAGGACCGCCGTCGTGATCAGGGCACTGAAGCGCGGCCCCCTGGGGTCGATCTCCATGTGCGCTCCTTCCGTGACTGCCGGCCTGGGCACGCGGTGCCCGGCTGCCGAGGGTTACCTGAGCCGGCGTCGGCGGTCAGAGCGCGGCGGCTACCCGACAGTAGTCCACCGCGCGGCGCCTGGTAAGACGGCAGGCGGCCGTTCCGGCACCCACCGGCCGGTGCTCACGCACCGTCGTCAGCTCGCCGCATGCCGCCGCCGCATGTCGCCACAGGTCCTCGTGCAGCCTAAGTTTCCGATCATTCTTGTAGGAAATCATATCACGCCATCCAATGCCGCGATCACCTCGGCCTTGCGCGGCTGACCGCTGGCACGGTGGGTGACCTGACCGTCCGGCCCGAGCACGAAGGTGGTCGGCGTCCGGCGGACGTCAAGGCGCCGCACCAGGTCGAGCCGCGACTCGGCGTCGATCTCCACGTGCCTCACGCCCTCCACCATGGCGGCCACGTCGGCGAGTATCCGCCGGGTGGCGCGGCAGGGCGAGCAGAACGCGGTGGAGAACTGCACGAGCGTCGCCCGGCTGCCGAGCGAGGAGCCGATGTCGGCGGCGGTGAGGCCCTGCCCGGCGGCCAGACCCTCGGCGACAGGGCCCTCGCCGACGGGACCTTCGGCGGTCGGTCCTCCGGAGGCGCTGGCGGTCGTGAGGCTGGCACGCACCCGGCCGTTCCTTGCCCGCCAGACCAGGCCGAGCAGGTAGGCCAGCACGAGCGCTGCCGCGCTAGCGATGAGTCCGGTCACCACGTCGCCGTCAACGTGCCGGCCGCGCCCGACATTCCCGGCGCTACGGCGCGGCCGTCAGGCCGCGGGGATCGAGATGGTCAGCTTGTGACCGGTGGCGAGGACGAACCCGGCGACGTTGGCCACGGGCACATCGGCCCGGACCGGATACCACAGTGCGCCGCCGTCAGGCCCGATCGTCCACCCGCCGACCAGGATCCGGCCGCCGGCCGCGGTGACCACGTAGAAACTGCACCGCGTCCACTCGGGCAGGCCGCTGGCCCGCACCCACATCGTGGTTCCTTGCGAGCTCCTCGCGCCGTAGTGGTTAGTCGCGCCGTAGTGGACCTCAACCGTGATGTGGCCGCTGGTCCCGCTCACCTCTTCGAGCGAACGGCCGACGTGATGGATCCGGCCATGTGCGACCGGGTGCCCGGTGGCGAACGCCTCGGTGGCCGCGGTGGCCCCGCCTGCCGCGATCAAGATCGCCGCCGCCGCGGTGAAGGCGGACCGAAGCCGGCGCGTCCGCCGCTTGGCGCCCACCCGGGCCAGCAGCGAGTCGAGTACCGCGGGCGATGGCTCACTCGGGCCAGACTGCTCGGGCTCGGCCGCGGCGATCCGCTCGGCCTCATCGACCGGGATCCGGTGCAGCAGCGCGGGCAGCACCGCAAGTCCCGCGAGTTCCTCGCGGCATTCGTAGCACTGGCTCAGATGCGCATCGACGTCCGCGCGCTCGGAAGGCTCGATCGCGCCGACGACGTAGACGCCGAGCAGTTCCCTGAACGTGCGGCAGGACGGGTCGCTCATGGCGCAAGCCCCCGTTCCTCTAGTGCCAGCTTGAGTGCCCTGAGTGCGTAGAAAGTACGCGACTTGACCGTACCCGCGGGCACGCCGAGCACGGTCGCCGCCTCGGCCACCGAGTGGCCGCGGTAGTAGGTCTCGAGCAGCACGGTGCGGTGGTCGGGCCGCAGCGATCGCAGCGCGTCGGCGACCGCCCAGGACTCGAGCGCACGGTCCGCGGTGTCCGGAACCGCGGTCACATGGAGCGCGGACTCCCCCACCTCATGCGGCCGCGCCTGCCTGGCGCGATGGGCGTCCACCGCCAGATTGCGCGCGACCGCAAACAGCCAGGGCCTGGCGGGCCTGCTGACGATCGCCTCGGGATGCAGCCAGGCCCGCAGCAGCGTCTCCTGCACGATGTCCTCCGCCCGCTGCCGGTCTCCGCTCGTGAGGTGCAGCGCATACCGCAGCAGCGGAGCGGCGTGCTCACGGTAGAGCGCGCGCACAAGCTCCTCGTCGGTGACCGGCCGTGGATGCTCCTGGCTCCCAGTGCCGCCGTCGCGAACCACCACAACCTAGTAAACGCAGCGCAGGCGGCGAAGGTTCAGCCGCGAGGTGTCGATAGTCAGTCCCGGCTCCCGTTATGCCGGACGTTAGGCCGGGCTCGGCTGGCGCGGCGCGGCGGGAAGCTGCCCGGCCAGAGCGACGTCGTCGCCGCGCAGGCGCACGGCGAGCCCCCTGTCAGAGACGCTGACCGAGTCGATCACGAGCTCGGGCGGCAGGGCGGGCAGCCCGATCGCGAACCCCACCAGGCTCGGCACGCCGAGCACCCTGGGAGTCAGCGCGATGCGCTGGGCGTCGGCGCTGACGCGCAGCACGCCAGAGACGGGCATCGGAACGACAGAGCTGAACACCACGAGCTCGCCGCCCTCATGGCGCAGCGCCAGTCCGGGCGGCAGCCGACTGCCGAGCACGTCGAGGGGGATCGTGGCGGTCGCGGCCACCCGGCCGGCCACGAGGCCGTCCGAGAGCGGTCGGCCGAGCGGCGCCCTGACCTGTGCCAGCCGCGCGGTGAGCCCGGAGAAGTCCACCCCGCCCGCGCTGAACGCCGCGATCGTGACGTGCACCTCGCGGTAGCGGCCCGCAAGCAGCTGAGTCAGGAACAGCGCGCCGACGATTCGCACCTGCGGCGGCTCCGCCGCGCCGCTAGCCGCGCCGACTCTGCTGGCAACCCGCCGGAGCACGACGGCCTTGGCACATCGGTCGGCCGCGACCAGCGCGGCAACGACCGCCACCACAACCAGGAGGACGGCAAGCACGGCTCAAGATATCCGCAGTGCGCTGTCTGGTGTTGTCCTGACGCGAGGTTTGTGTCCCTCGGGTCAGCCGCCCGCGAACGGTGGCAGCACCTCCACCATCGCGCCGTCGTCGAGCCTGACGGACCCCGGCGGCCTGGTGGTGGCCGGCTGCCCGTCCACGAGGAACGACGACCGCGCCATCACCAGCCGCAGGCGATCCCCCCCGCTGCCCGCCGAACCGCCAGCGGGCAGCCGTGCAGCGGCCGCGGCGAGGCCCGCCGCGAGCGCCTCAGCCAGGTTCTCGGCCTCGACCTTCTCCTCCGCGACTCCGGCCGCCTCCTTCGCGGCGGCCCAGTAGCGCAAGGTGACGATGGTCATGTCAGCTATCCTCGCTCATAGTTACCCGGACCACGCCCGGCACCGGGTAGTGGCCGATCCAGCCAGCGTCCCCCGGCCGGATTCGCACCAGACCGGAGGTGGCGGCTGTTGAGCAAGGTGCTTTTGCTCACCAGCACGCGCGAGTCCGCCGACGAGATCCTGCCGTCGCTCAGCCTGCTGGACCATACCGTGCGGCTGGCGCCGGCCACCGCGGACGTCGCCGCGGAACTGCTGACCGCGCAGGCAAGCCCGGTGTCGGCGAGCGCGCCAGGCGGCGGCCCGCCCGACGCGGTCCTGGTGGACGCCAGGCGCGACCTGGTCCGGGTCAGGGAGCTGCTGCGCCAGCTCGCCGGAACCGGGACGCCGCTGCTCGCGATCATCAGCGAGGGCGCCTGGGCGGCGGTAACGCCGGAGTGGGGCGCGGACGACGTGCTCCTGCACACCGCAGGCCCCGGCGAGGTTGAGGCGCGGATCAGGCTCGCCATCGGCCGCGCGGCCACGCACGCCACGCTGCCTGCGGCGGAGGTAAGGTCCGGCGAGCTTGTCATCGACGAGGCTACCTACTCGGCCAGGATCAAGGGCGTCGCGCTCGACCTGACCTTCAAGGAGTTCGAGCTGCTGAAGTTCCTCGCCCAGCATCCGCGCCGGGTGTTCACCAGGTCGCAGCTGCTCCAGGAGGTCTGGGGCTATGACTACTTCGGCGGCACCAGGACCGTCGACGTGCACGTGCGCAGGCTCAGGGCCAAGCTCGGCACCGAGCACGAGGCACTGATCGGGACGGTGCGCAACGTCGGCTACAAGTTCGTCCCGGCCAGGCACGAGAGCCGACGGGCCGACCACGGCGGCGGGCGAGCGCCGGACCGGGCCGAGGATACCCGGCAGGCCGGGTCTGGCGGCCAGGACTCCGGCGAAGGTCCGGCGGACGCCGATGGCGACCTTCCAGGCGACGGCCAGCGTCCTGGCGACGGCCGGCGTCCTGGCGACGGCGCGGTGGTCGGCGACACGGCCCACGCGGACCGTCCCGCTCCTGCGCCCCCCGAAGGCCCGGGTGGCCGGGCGGCCGGGGCACGCCGGTGATCGAGATCCGGATCGCCGAGCGGCTGAGCGACGACGAGGTCTCCTCGGTGCTCAGGCTGGTCCGGCTGGCCACCGAGGAAGACGGGGTGGCCCCGCTGTCCGAGCACGTGATGCTGCACCTGCGTTATGGCGGCGATCGTCGCGCACGCAACGTGATGTTGCTGGCCGACGGAGAGGTAGCAGGCTACGCCCACCTCGACCCGACCGACCCGGTCGAGGGCCCGAGCGGCGAGCTGGTCATCCACCCTGCATTCCGCCGCCGCCGCCTGGGCCTTGAGCTGGTACGCGCGCTGTCGGCGGAGGCAGGGCAGAGCCAGCTCAGGCTGTGGGCGCACGGCGACCTGCCCGCGGCCGGGCAGCTGGCCGCGGCCGCGGGCTTCGAGCGGGTCAGGGCGTTGTGGCAGATGCGGCGCTCGCTGCAGGCGCGGATCGGGCGGCCGCAGTTCGCCGACGGGATCACGACCCGCACCTTCATCGTCGGCCAGGACGAGGAAGCGTGGCTGGAACTCAACGCTCGCGCGTTCGCCGGTCACCCCGAGCAGGGCGCCTGGACCCGCCACGACCTCGACCTCCGGGAGCACGAGCCGTGGTTCGACCCCGCTGGCTTCTTCCTCGCCGAGCGCGACGGCAAGCTGGTCGGCTTCCACTGGACCAAGGTGCATGGCCAGGACGGGCACGAACCCGAGCACGCCCACCAGCCGATCGGCGAGGTCTACGTCGTCGGGGTGGACCCGGCCGAGCGCGGGACCGGGCTGGGCAGGGCGCTGACGATCGTGGGCATGCGCCATCTGCGCTCCCTGGGCCTGTTCCAGGTGATGCTCTACGTGGACGAGACCAACGCCGCCGCGATCGGGCTCTACACCTCGCTCGGCTTCACCCACTGGGACACCGACGTGATGTTTGCCAGGCAGGCGCCGAGGGCGGCGTGAGCACGATCCAGCCGAGCACCTTCGCCATCGTCGGCTGGTCCCCGCCGTGGTGAAACCCCGACGAGCATGACCAAAGCAGGCATATTCGGGACCGAGTGCCCTACCCGGCCCGCGGGGGACGGAGTTGCCTGGACCTGGGGATTCTGGACCTGGGGACTATGGCGGAGGTGACGGCGATGGTGACCAAGACAACCACGCTGATCAGCAGGGACGAGCTCAGCGCGGCGGCGCTGGAGTCCGTCTTCCGGCAGGCGGGAATCGATGCGGCCGTGTCTGGCCAGGGCGTGCGCCTCGCGATGGACGGGCTCGCCATCACGGCGACTCCGGTCGCGGAACGCGGCTACGTGTTCCTGTCCGTCGTACTCGGCATCAACTCGGGGACAACGAGTGAGCAGGTGCTCGAGCTGTGCAACCGGATCAACGAGGGCCTGGCCTTCGTGACCGCGTTCCTCAACGAAGGGTTCTTCCAGCTTCAGCTCTGCTGGCACCTCGACACCGCGGCGGGGGTGACCGCCGAGGAGGTGGTGGACCAGGCCAGGCGGTTCCGCGCGGCCGTCAGGGGCGCCGTGCAGAAGGACACCGAGCACGTCCTGCTGGCCAGGCCGATGAGCTTCGTCCAGAAGTGCCTGGAGCCCGCCTTCGTTGAGCATGCCGAGCCGAGGGACGCGGGCAGCGACCCGTCCTTCAAGGTGGTACTCGACCCGCTGAACGCCGGTGACCTCGCCACCGCGGCCGCGGAAGCGGAGAAGCTCGCCGCCCGGTGCCCGGACCTGGACCTTGGCTACCTGTGGTGGGGCGGCGCGCTGATGCGCGGCGGGAAGCTGAACGAAGCCCGCAAGGTGTGCCGCCGCGGCCTGGAGCGGTCCCGGCGCAAGTACATGCTGTGCGGTCGCCTGGCCGAGGTGAACTGGCGGGCCGGCGTGCTCGGCGACGCCGTCTACTGGTGGGCCCAGGCGGTCCACTGCCTGGAGTCCGTCCCTGATCAGCGCGGTGAGAGCGGCCCCTACCTCTACCTGCAGCACGTGGCGGCCGGCGCCGGGGAGCCCGACGTGGCGGCGGCCTTCGGGGCACGAGCCGGCCAGATCCGCCCCGGGGTGGGCCTTGACGCGCCGTCGGCGCAGTCGCTGGCGGGACCGGCCTGGAGCCAGCAGGTACCGCAGCTCCGCGATGTGCTGACCGAGCTGCGGGCGCGCTATGCCAAGCCCAGGGCGGACGGAGCCGGCCGGAAGGTCCAGGGAATGCTGATCATGACCGCTATGCCGGTGCCGGACGCGCACGTGCTGCTGACTCAGATCATCGACCAGCAGTTGAAGCGCGGCAACGAGGTCGTCAAGGACGTCGTGGTCAAGGTCGAGACGGCCGGGACGAACCTGGATGATCGCGCATATGCCTATGCGGCTGTTCGCCAGGCCTTCGCCGATCTAGGCGGCGCCGACCTGGCTGACCGCACCGAGAGGTTCTCGTTCCAGGCATCGAACGGGAACCGCGGCTACTACTACCTCGCCTTCGACCGGCCGGCCACGGCTACCCCGGCCGCGATGGCCTCGGCCGCCCTGGCCTGACCGGCCACCGAGCCGCTCAGATTGCGGCCTACTCGAAGCGGACGCTGCTCGGCCCGGTGATCCGGCCGAGCAGCGGCAGTGAGGCGAGGATCACGAGCAGCGACGCGGCCAGCCCGATGCCCATGGTCAGGTAGTACGCGTGGCCCGGCGCTGGCGTCGGCGTGCCAGCCGGGGCGATCCTGGCGACGGTGAGCACCGCCACGCCGTAGGCAATGCCCCCGGCGACCACAGTGGCCGCCACGAGCGGCAGCACCGCCTCGAGGAAGACCACCCGGTACAGCGTCGACGTCGGCGTCCCGCTGACCCGCAGCAGCGTGAACGGCCGCTTGCGCTCGACCAGGCTGCCGCCGACCGACACCGCGAGGCTGCAGCCTGCCACGATCAGCGTCAGGGCGACGGCGATGTAGATGAGCCGCTCCACGGTGCCGGCCACTCCGCCTCGCGCCCGCACCTCCTCGCCGAACGTGCGCGGCGCCCAGCCGGACTGGGACTGCGTGGCGTGCGTCACCAGGTACGTCCGCACCCTCTCCAGCGTCGCCGCGCCGTTCACCTTGACCAGCACGGCCTGCAGGTACAAGTGGCTGAAGTCGTCGGAGGCGGGCGGGCTCGACGCGCTCGCGATCGGCTGGGTGCTGAAGTGCGGGTTGTCGCTGAAGAGGCTCGGCCCCTGGACGATGGCGGCGCTGCGTCCGGGCGCGCACTGCCCGAGCACGGCGAGCTCCCGCAGGCCCGCGCAGCTCATCACCGAGGCGACGAACAGGCCGCCGGAGCCCTGAGGGCCAACGACCACGCCGCCGGACCCGGAAGGCCCCTGCCCCGGGCCGGCCTTGATCTTCTGCGGCAGCGAGTAGATCGGCACCACGGTGGTTCCGCGCACGCCGCGCAGCCCGGCCAGCAGCGCGGCCGCGTCCCGCGGCGGCAGCCCTTCCGCCCCGATGCGCTCACCGAGGCTGGTATGGCCTGCGGGCAGGAATCCCGGGCCAGGCGAACTGCAGTTCACGCCGTTCCCGCACACTGGCGAGGCCGTGAACCCGTCGAGCAGGACGTTGCTCAGTTTCGTAGCGGCCGGCGTGGCATCGATGCCTTGGACAGCCGGGAGCAGCCCGCCGAGGACGGTGCCGAGGAAAACCGCCAGGACCAGCCCGCTGACCGACCGGAATGCCCCCCGCGGGTTGTCGGCCAGCCGCCGCGCCGCCAGCAGGGACGCCGCGCCCGACCCGGCGCTGCGCAGCAGCCGGGCGGCCTGGGCGGTCAGCCACGGGCCGGCCAGGACCAGGCCGGCCAGGATGATGAGCAGGCCAGGGTAGGTCGTACGGCCGATCGCCTGGTGCGACGTCAGCGCGAGGCCGACGGCGAACAGGATGATCCCGGCCAGCAGCGGGGCCACCCGCCACAGGCCAGGCGCGGGCGGCGTCACCCGCCGGCTCACGCCAAGCGGCGAAACGCGAACCCGGCGCAGCGAGATCAGCGATGAGATGGCCGAGGCGGCCGGAACGCCGATCAGCACGACCAGGTAGCCCGCGGCGGTCGGCGTGACCTCGTCGTAGAAGTAGCGTGCGCTGGTGATCGCCGTGTCAGCCAGCGGCCGGCGCAGCAGCAGGAAGATCACGATGCCGAGCACGCTGCCGAGCAGCGCGCTGACCACTGCGTCCACCGAGGAAATGACGCCGATCTGCCGGTTCGTCGCGCCGACCAGGCGCAGCGCCGCGTACCGCTCCTCGCGGCGGGCGGCGGCCAGCCGGGTGGCGGTTCCGACCAGGATGAGGATCGGGAACACGAAGGCGATCGCGCCGACGACGAAGGAGTCACGGAAGAAGTTCGTCCAGATCGTCCGCGTCGGCGCCATGGCGATCCTGTCGACCAGGACCGTGGCGGGCAGCCTGGCCAGCGCGGCTTCCGGGTAGCCGATGTAGACCACCAGTTCGTCAGGCCCGGTCAGCGCGGCCTGGCCGATGGTGCCAGCCAGGTGGCCAGGGAACCGGTCACCGAGCTCGTCGGCGGGCACGCTCCGGATCAGCGCGGCCAGGGCAGGCGAGGCGTAGTACTGCCCGGCCGACGGCAGCCGGGAGACGCCGGGCGGCACCGGCGCACCCGAGCCCAGGGCGGCCACGTCCAGCCGCTCGATGGTCTGGCCCTGATAGATGTCGTTGCTGTAGTTCCACAGCTCCGTGCCCGGTGCCGCGGTATAGCCGCGGACGACGGACCGCCCTACGGTGGACTCCCACGACGGACGGTTGTTGGTGGTCGTGAACGCGTGGAAGTCCGCGAGCACCACCAGCATGATCGCGACGCCGACGGCGACCGCGACGGCCGTGACCAGGAGACGGACGAACGGCTCCCGGCCGCTGCGCAGGGTCAGGTGCAGGCCGAGGCGGTACATGGTCAGCCGACCTCGGCCCCGGCGTCGGTCCGATCGATGATCTTGCCGTCGCGGACCATGACCTCGCGATCCGCGTACGCCGCCACCCGCGGGTCATGCGTCACAAGCACCACGGTCGAGCCCTCCTCGCGCGCGGTGGACACCAGCAGGTCCATGACCAGCTCACCCGTGAGAGTGTCCAGCGACCCGGTCGGCTCATCGGCGAAGAGGATCTTCGGCCTGGCGACCACGGCCCTCGCCAGCGCCACCCGCTGGGCCTGGCCGCCGGATAGCTCGCCGGTACGCCTGCCGCCCAGGTCGTCCAGCCCGAGCCTGGGCAGCCAGGCGGCCGCCTTGGCGTAAGCGGCCTTCCGGCCGACCCGGTTGAGCAGCAGCGGGAGCGCGATGTTGTCCGCCACGGTCAGTTCGGGCACCAGTTGACCGAACTGAAAGACGAAGCCGAACGCGGTGCGCCTCAGTTCGGTCCTGGCATTGTCGCCGAGCGCGTCGATCCGCTGACCCTCGAACCACACTTCGCCGCGATCTGGCCGGAAGATGCCGGCCATGCAGTGCAGCAGCGTCGACTTGCCTGAACCGCTCGGGCCCATGACGGCCAGGATCTCGCCGTCCGCCACCGACAGGGTGGCGCCGGTAAGCGCCGGCGTATGACCGAACCAGTGATGCAGGTCCCTGGCCTCGATCAGGCAGCCGCGCGGGCGCGTAGCCGGGGACAGGTTCATGACAGGGTCTACCGAAGTCATGTCGGGCGCACCATTTCTGCCAGCGCGTTGAGCCTGGCTGACGTCACATCGATCCACCGGAGATCGGCTTCGAGGTGGAACATGCCGTGATCGGCGAGCAGGCCTTCCATTAGGCTGCCGGCCCGCTTGACCTGAGTAAGTTCACGCATGCGCTGCACGTGAGCGGCACGCTGGGTGTCGAGGTACGCCCGAGCCGGGCGGCCCAGCATCAGCGCCAGAACGACCTTGGAGAACAGGACGGTCTGCAGGTGCGGCACCGGCTCGATCGGCTGCCGGAGCCAGGCATCGAATTCGCGGGACCCGGACTCGGTGATCGCGTACCGCTTGCGGTCGGGACCGGCGCCAGGCTCGGCGTCCCCGCCGGCCACCTTGCCGTCCCTGGCCAGCCGCCGCAGCGTGGCGTACACCTGTCCGAACGGCAGCGGCTTCCCGCCGCCGAAGTAGGTGTCGTAGTCCCGCTTGAGCTCATACCCGTGGCTCGACTCCCTCTCGAGCAGGCCAAGCAGGGTCAGGGGCACCGTCACACGAGCACCATACACCCGAAGTACACACCGAGCGTATAGACCTGAGAATGAGATTAGATGCCTCCGGCACTCCGGCAGCGGGCAGGCAGGCCCCGGGCACACCGACGGGGTGACGTGCAGTGACGGCCTTCAGCGGACGACGTAATAGCCGGTCATATCGAAGGAGGTACTGCCCGGCGGCTGATCCCTCGCCGCCGCGACCGTAATCAGGTGCGGGCCCGGCGCGGGCCAGCGCCAGGCGAACAGCACGGTGTCAGCCAGCCCGCGCTGGCCGCTGAACTCGCCCTGCCAGATGCCGATCCGGTTGAACATCGGACGCCCGCCGATCAAGACGCGGGCGTGACCGGGCTTACGGCGCTGCTGGCCGAGGGTTCCGATGATTGCGATGGCTGAGCCGGAGAACGTGATCCGGACGGCGCCGTACGGCCCGGGCGGCAGGATCCTCTGGTCCGGCACGAACACGGCGTGCCGCCAGTACCAGGGATCCGCGGGGCGGCCGCCCGGGTCCAGCTTGGCCGCGGCGATCATCAGGGCGATCCCGCCGTTCACCTGCCAGGCCGTGACCGGGCCGAGCGGCGCCGGCCCGTTGAAGAACCGGCCGTAGCCGCCGATGGCCGTCCGGTCCGCCGCCGCGGCCGAGGCCGAGGAGAGCAGCCAGGCGCGGGCGAACGACTGGCCTTCCGTTGTGGCCAGCAGGTACATCCCCTCGACCAGTGGCTCGACGACATCGTTCTCGGTCTGCAGGTCGGTGAAGACGCCGGTGGCGTCGCACAGGTACCGGCCCACAGCCCGGGCCGTGGCTACCGCCTGAATCAGGTAGTGCCTGCTGCCGGTGATCTTCGCGAGGCTGGCCCCATCCCAGATCATGTTGCCGTTCACCGAGGCGAAGAACTGGCCGGGCACCTGAATGCAGCGCTTGCCGTTGTCGAGGACGTACGCGGTGTAGAGCGCCGACCCGCCGCTCAGGAAGTACCGGCGGATGGCGTGGTACTTCCGCTCCGCCATGACCAGATAGGACGGTTTCCCGGTGACCTGGTAAAGCAGCAGCGCGGCCTTGACATAATTGGAGTCGGTCTCCAGGGTCTTGTGCTGGTCCCTGCCGCCGTGCGGGCGCTGATAGTCGATGCTCGGGCAGGCACCGGCCGCAAAGCTCGCCGAATCCTCCGAGCCGACCACCTCGAATGCGGACTTCGCATCGATCAGCGCCGTCATATTTCCGGTCACCTGATATTCGCGGATATCGGCGATCGCGTCCCACTCCGGTATGTCGCTCCACTTGCCGTCGGCCGCCGTATACCGGCGGGCCGTCCCCGTCAATGCATTCATGATCGGTGCGACGCCCCGATCCCCGGTCAGCTTCCAGTGCAGGTACAGGGAGTAGGTCAGCGAATCAGCACCCCAGTCTGTATTCGTCTGGTTGCATATGGCCGGAACGCACATGTTCCATGTGCCCGAGCCGGTATAGTAACTCTGTTCGAGCGCCCCGACGGCACTCGCGGCCAGCCTGGCGTAGTTGAGCCGGCCATTCGCGCCTGATCGTCCATGGTCGGCGGAATAGGTAGGGGTACGTCCGAAAATTGCGGCGTCAGCCGGTGCCGCTATGCCACCGCATCCGATCAAAGCGATGACAAGAGCGCCTACGACGAATCTCGACCTCGCGATCATGTCCGGCACTCTAAGGCAGGATCCCATTTTCGTAATGCATTGACCGGCCCTCGACACGGGCGCTCATTTCATCGGGCCGGTGAACTGCCCCGCTGTGGGCCGTGGTGATGCGATCCGCGCGAGGCTCCCGGAGATCGTGGGCACCTTGCTGCTGCCCTGCTGACAGCGAAGCGCCCACGACGCTCGGCGATTGGGCTAGGTCCGTCGCGTAGATCGTAGGACCGGGTCGAGGACCCAGATCCTGACGACCGCCTTGTGGCCCGCCGCGGGCCGTCCCGAGGCCGCCGCCGACCGCCGCGCCCCGTGCCCGAGGCCGCCGCCGACCGCCGCGCCCCGTGCCCGAGGCCGCCGCCGGCCGCCGCGCCATGTACCGCCCGGAGATGATCTTGATGGATGTGGCGGATGTCCCAGAATACGCAGTGGATGTGGCATCCATTCCACGGACACCCAGGTGATCACGTGCGGTTTCGGCTGGTATGCCGGGATCAGGGCGGGGGTGCTGCCGCGCGGTCGAGCCGTGGGTGCCGGCGGAGGTCTACGGGAAAGGCGCTAGACGGGCCGGCGTGTGCGGGAGCGGCGGGCTGGGAGCGAGGTCAGGAATGCGGAAGGGAGCCGGCCGACGGAGATGCTCCAGGCGTGCGGCGGACACCGAGGACAGCGTCAAGCTCGGCGTCGGTGAGGGGTCGGTCAGCAGCCGCCACCGCGCTCAGCACGTCCGCGTACAGGTCGATCTCGTCGAGAGCCACGGCATCGTGAAGCCGGTCGTCAAGATCGTCTCGCATCGCTTCACCTCCATCGCGCTGCCGGGTCCGATCATGCTGGATGCAAGGCTACGGGCCGGAGCAGTAGTCCCGCATGACCCATCAGGATCATTTCTCGCCTCAATTACGCTCAGCAATGGTCGCCCATCCTGGGCGAGTCCGGTCGATCGCCGCAACTCGCCCACCGCCAGCGCGGCGGCACCAGCGCAGCGGCACCGGGGCGGCGGCACCAGCGCAGCGGCACCGAGACGGCGGCACCGAGACGGCGGCACCGGGGCGGCGGCACCGGGGCGGCGGGCCGGCTCAGCCTGACCAGCGGGCATGGCGATGCCGGTCGGCCCTGGTCACGTACCGCTCCGCGGTGCGGGCGAACCCGTCGCGGTCGGCGTCCGTGAGCTCGCGCACCACCCGGCCCGGCACGCCCGCGTACAGCACGCCAGCCGGGACGACCGTGCCGGGCAGCACGACCGTGCCCGCGGCGACCAGGGATCCGGCTCCGACGCTTGCGCCGCCGAGCACGATCGCGCCGATTCCGATCAGCGAACCGGTCCCGATCAGGGCGCCGTGCACGGTCGCGTGGTGGCCGAGGCTGACCCTCGCCTCGAGCACGGCGGGCTCGCCCGCATCGACATGGATGCAGCACAGGTCCTGCACATTGCATTCCTCGCCGACCGAGATGGTGTCGTCATCGCCGCGCAGCACCGATCCGTACCAGATGCTCGAACCGCGGCCGACCGACACCTGGCCCACCACCACCGCGCCAGGCGCGATCCATGCGGCAGGATCGATCGACGGCGCGGCGTCACCCAGCGATCCGATCAGGCCGTTCGCGCTCATCTGATCCCCTCTCTGGTCACGCCCCGCCTGCGAGCAACCATGTGCCCCGATGAACCAATTCTGATTGATCAAGAACGTCAAATCGGGATAATCTAACGTTTCGGTTGCGGTGGTAGCCGCCCGGGACAAGAGTCATCACATCATCGGCTGAACGATGTCTGCGTGAGGGGTGCGCCGACCGCGGCTTCATCGGCCGTTCCACACGCAGGCCCGGCCGACCTGCGGTTCAGGACACTGCTGAGCCGATCCGCGCCGGATCTGCCCGAAGCACCTGACGGGTGACATATGAGCGAGCACAGCGAGTACCTTGCCGACTCCGGCGTGATCGAATGGGAGCGCGAGGTCCGCGGCTACAACCGCCAGCAGGTCGACGAGGTCGTCGCCCGGCAGACCGGTGCCATCCGCGACCTGAAGAACTCGCTCTCGCAGTGCCTGGCCGAGATCGAGCGGCTGCGCGGCGAGCTGACCGAGGCGCGCGAGTCGGCTGCCAGGCCCGCGCACGAAGAGATCAGCGAGCGCGTCGGCCAGATCCTGAAGCTGGCGGCCGACGAGGCCAAGTCCGAGCGGGATCGCGTGGTGTCGGAGATCAACGACCTGCGCGAGGCGGCCAAGGACGAGACCGAGAAGCTCAGGGCCGACGTCAAGCAAGAGACCGACCGGCAGCGGGCCGAGGCGCAGGACCGCGCCGAGCGCATGCTGGCCGCCGCGGCCGAGCAGTCCGAGCGCACCGTGGGCGCGGCCAAGGCCGAGGCGGACGAGATGACGTCGACCGCCCAGGCCGCGGCCGAGCAGGTGGTTGGCGACGCGAACAAGCACGCCGAGAGCACCATCGCCACTGCCATGGCCCAGGCCAAGCAGCAGCTTGATGACGCCACGGCCCGGGCGACCGCGATCCATGACGGCGCCGAGCGGCGGCTGAACCTGCTGATCTCCCGGCACACCGAGACGGTGCGCCGACTGACCGAGATCCGGGACGTGGTGACCAGCCTGGTGTCCGGTGAGACTTCCCGAGGCTCGCTTGAGGACGAGGTTGCCAGGGCGCTCACCACGCAGGCGGCCAACGGCGGCGACGGCCGGCAGGGTCAGGTCGGCCCGCACGAGCCCGGTCCGGCGGGCGCGCACCGGGCCAGGCCAGAGGCCGCACCCGCCCAGCACCCCGGTCAGCAGGCAGCTCAGGCAGGTCCGCGCCGCGAGCACCACGAGGTCGACCCGCTGACGGCCGAGCGGCACGAGGGCCAGCGGCGTCAGGGCGAGCCGGTGGACACCCGCAAGCGCTCGGACCGGGTGCTCGACGAGGCGAGTTCCGCGAGCCACGGCCGCGGCTTGGAGAACTAGCCAGACTCAGTAGCTGACGGCGTCGGCGGAACCACCATCCGCCCGGCACCGTCGGCATTCTCAGGCCGGATCGCCTCAGCCCCTGCCTCAGCCCGCCTAGCTCTGGCCGGCGACCCCCCGGTCCGCGGCCAGGCCAGCGTTAAGGAGCTCAGGCCGTCCATCCGGCGCAGGATCACGCCCTCGCGCAGCGCCCAGGGGCAGATCTCGAGCTCGGGTACCTGCAGCAGGTCCATGGCAGCGTCCGCGACGATCGCGCCCGCGGCAAGCTGCGGCGCGCGGATCATCGACACGCCCGGCAGGTCGGCCCGGTCGGCGATGCTCATCTTCCCGAGCCGCTCGGCCAGGCTCATCACGGAGGCGTGTCGCAGCACGCGCCTGGCGTACGGGCCCTCGCTGGACGGCGCCGCCCCGGAGATCCTGGCGAGCTGGCGGAAGGTCTTCGAGGTCGCCACGCAGTGGTCAGGCACCCCCGCCGACCTGACCGTGCTCGCGGCGGAGGCGATCTCGGCCCTGACATGCTTGCGCAGCCGCCTGACCTCCTCCCGGTCCGGCGGGTCGCCGGTCAGCCAGTCCCTGGTCAGCCGGTTGGCGCCAAGCGGAAGGGAGACCGCGACCAAGGGGTCCTCGTCCTGGCCTGAGGCGATCTCCAGCGATCCGCCGCCGATATCGAGCAGCAGCAGCCGGCCTGACGACCAGCCGAACCAGCGCCGGGCGGCGAGGAATGTGAGCCTGGACTCCTCGTGGCCGGGCAGCACCTGAATGCCGACGTCGCTCTCGGTCTGGATCCAGGCGAGCACCTCGTCCCCGTTCGCCGCGTCGCGCACCGCCGAGGTCGCGAAGGCGATCAGCTCCTGCACGCCCTTGTCCTCGGCGATCACCAGCGCCTGCTGCACGCAGGCGAGCAGCCGGTCGGCGCCCTCATGACTCAGCCTGTTCTGCCCGTCGAGGTGGTCGGCCAGGTGCAGCTCTTCCTTGTGCGAGAACGCGGGCAGCGGCCGCGCGCCCTGGTGCGCATCGACGACGAGCAGGTGCACCGTATTGGAACCCACGTCCAGCACGCCGAGCCGCATACCATGACGCTACCGCCCGGTCGGCACAGCTCGGAGCAGGAGGAGGCCCAGTTGCCCGCGCATAAGCCAGCCCCGGTCAGGACCGAACGCAGCCAGAAGCGGGTCAGGGCGTACCTCGGCGGGCAGCTCGTTGCCGACAGCCACGCGCCGCTGCTGGTATGGGAGATCGCGAATTACCCTGCCTACTACTTTCCGGCCGCCGACGTGGTTGCCGAGCTAGTCGAGGCCGGGGAGTCCGAGCGGCGGCCACAGCTCGGCGAGGCGGACATCTACCACGTGAAGGCGGGCGATGCCGTCGCCAGGCACGCTGCCCGCCGGTACGCGGACTCGCCAGTCACGGAGCTGCGGGACGCAATCAGGCTGGACTGGGCCGCGATGAGCGAGTGGTTCGAGGAGGACGAGCCCGTCTACACCCACCCGCGCGACCCGTACAAGCGGGTGGACATCCTGGCCAGCTCCCGGCACGTGCGGATCGAGATCGACGGAGTAACCGTGGCCGAGTCCAGCCAGCCGCGGATCCTTTTCGAGACCGGGCTGCCGCCGCGCTACTACCTGCCGCTGACCGACGTCCGAATGGACCTGCTCAGGCCGTCCGACCGCAGCACGCACTGCCCGTACAAGGGCACGGCCGGGTACTGGTCGGTGGACACCGGCGCCCACGCGCAGAACGGCCGGGTGCACGCCGACGTGGTGTGGATCTACCGGGCTCCCCTGCCGGAGAGCCAGAAGATCGCCGGCCTTGCCTGCTTCTACAACGAGCGGGTGGACCTGTACGTGGACGGCCAGAAGCTGCCCCGGCCCGCATCGCCGTTCAGCTAGCGCGCCCGGCCGACGTCGGGGGCAGCCGTCAGGCGGCGGGCGACGCCGCGTCCCTGAGCACCCGCAGGATGTTGCCGCTGGCCAGCTTCCCGCACTCGGCCGGGGACCAGCCGCGGTCGGTCAGCTCGGCGAACAGCACCGGGTAGCGTGACACGTCCTGCAGGCCTTCCGGCAGCTCGTCGGTGCCGTCGAAGTCGCCGCCGATGCCGACGTGGTCGAGCCCGGCGACCTCCCTGACGTGCTCGACGTGGTCGGCGACGTCGCCGACCGTGGCCCGGGGCATCGGGTGCGCGGCCGCCCAGTCGGCCAGCTCGGACCGGCTCGCCAGGCTCCGGTAGTCGAGCCCGCGGCGCTCCGCCTCGGCGGCCGCGGCCAGGTCCCAGTCCCGGCAGGCCGGCGAGACGAACGCGGGCACGAACGTCACCATCGCCACTCCCCCGTTGCCCGCCAGCCGCCCAAGGATCGCGTCGGGCACGTTCCTCGGGTGGTCGGTCAGCGCCCGCGCGCTCGAGTGCGAGAAGATCACCGGCCGGACGGCGACGTCCAGCGCGTCGCTCATGGTGCCCGGCGACACGTGCGACAGGTCGACGAGCATGCCGATCCGCTGCATCTCGCGCACCACGTCCCTGCCGAAGTCGGTCAGCCCGCCACAGGCCGGCTCGTCGGTCGCCGAGTCGGCCCACGGCACGTTGAGGTTATGGGTGAGCGTCATGTACCGCACACCGAGCGCGTGCAGGGCCCTGAGCACCCCGAGCGAGCAGCCGATGCTGTGCCCGCCCTCGGCGCCCATCAGGGAGGCCACCTTGCCGGCGGCCATGATCCGCTCCACGTCGTCCGCGGTCAGCGCGAGCTCGAGCGCGTCCGCATGCCTGGCGATCAGCTGCCGAACCAGGTCGACCTGCTCGAGCGTCGTCGCGACCGCGGCCTCGTCGGCCAGGTTGGCTGGGACGTACACGGACCAGAACTGGGCCCCGACGCCTCCCTCGGCGAGCCGCGGCAGGTCGGTCTGGGTGAACGGAACCGGCGCGGCGATGTCCACCGATGCGGGATCACCGGCGGCGCCCTTGCGCAGCGCCCAGGGAAGGTCGTTGTGCCCGTCGAGGACCGGAGTCGAGCGCAGCAGGTCACGTGCCGCGCTCAGGCTGGCTGCCTGCGGCGCAGCTTCCCGCCTCGTAGCTTCCCGCGTCGTAGCTTCCCGCGTCGTTGCCGGCGGCGTTGCTTCTGGCTGGGTCATCGCAACACCCTACGAGAGCGGCTCGCGCCCGGTCGCGGCAGGAGCACGAGCACGTCGGCCGGCGCCGCGGCCATCGCCGCGAGCGCCCAGCCGAGCCCGGTCCGCTGGGCCAGGAACCCGACGGCGAGCGGGCCGATCGCGCCAGCCAGCGACGCAGCGCTCGACAGGAACACGGCGATGTCGCTGTGGCCAGGCAGGCTGTCGTACAGGCCGGCCTGCATCGCCGGGTACCAGCACGCGGTCACCGCGCTCAGCACGGCCAGGATGGCCAGCTTGGCCGCCAGCGGCCCGGCCAGCAAAAACGCAGGGTAAAGCGCCAGCGCGGCGACCGCGCTGGCAGCTACGGCGGTCCGGCCGCTGACCACGCGCGAGATGACCACGAAAGCGCCGTCGCCCACCAGGCGCCCGCCGAGCCGGATCGCCACGCCGATCGCGGCAAGCGCGGGGCTCGCGTGCGCGACGTCGACCAGGTAGATGCCCACGTATCCGGTGAGCACGTCGAGCAGCAGATCGCCGATCTGAAGCAACGCAAGCCATCGTGCTGTCTCGCCCTCGCCGAGCGCAGCCAGGGCCTGGCGTACTGTCGGCCTCCGGCCGTCCTCGCGCTCCGCACCCGAGCCGGCCGAGCCCGAGCCGACGCTGGCGGGCTCGGGCAGGCTGTTCGCCGGGCTGGCCGGTCCGGCGAACACGGCGGCGCACACGGCGGCGGCCGCCGCGGCGGCGAGCAGCAGGTAGGCCGACCGCCAGGTACCGCCGAGCGTCAGCACAACGGCCAGCAGCACGGGGCCGCCGACCGCGCCGACCGAGCCCGCCAGGTTCCACGCGGCCATCCGCTGCTGCCGCCGCCCGGGAGCGGCGTCCATCAGCGCGGCCTCGGTCAGGCTGACGAACGCACCGGCCGCGGGAAAGAACGCCACGAATGCCGCCATCAGCGCACCGAGTGACCGGCTCACGGCGACCGCCGCGAGCGACGCGGTCACCAGCACCCCGCCGGCAAGCACGAGCAGGTGCCGCCGTCCGCCCCGGCCGGCCACCAGGCCGAGCGGAAGCTCAAGCAGGCCGCCGACCAGCAGCGGCACGGCGATCAGCAGGCCGACCTGGCCGTAGTCGAGGTGCAGGTCAGCGCGGATCAGCGGCAGCGCGGCGCCCTTGGCGCCGTCGGCCAGTTCGTCGACGAACTCGATCAGCAGGGCAACGGCGACGCAGGCCGCCGCCCGCCGACGGCGGGAACGGCGGACGTCGCCCGCAGAGTCAGGTCAACATCGCATGCGCGTCATGCTAACCGCCCACGTCCAGGGTGCTCACGTCATTCGGGGCGCGGGGCGGGCCGGGCGCGGGGGGCGGGCCTGGCGCCGGGCGAGCACGGCCGCCCGGATCCCCGCATACCAGCCGAAACCGCACATGATCACCGGAGTGTCCGTGGAATGGATGCCACATCCACTGCGTATTCTGGGACATCCGTCACATCCATCAAGATCATCTCCCGGCGGTACGGGGCGCGGCGGTCGGCGGCCGCCTTGGGGATGGCCCGCGCCAGACCACAAGGCAAGTCATCGGGATCTGGCTCCGCAACCCAGTCCCACGATCTACGGGACAGACCTATGGCCCGCGACTCACGGGCGAGTTGGTGGCTCGCTGATGGGCGGCTGGTTACTTCTGGGTGCCGGGGATCTCGGTGATCAGGTCCTCGGAGGTCTCCATGCCCTTGCGCCAGACCGACCGGGCGATGATCTTGCTCGGGTCCACTCGGTCCTTGTACCTCATCGCGACCTGGGTGACCTCGTCCATCAGGCCTTGCGACAGCGTGGTCGGGTTCAGGCCGAGCGCGAGGAACTGGTCGTTCCGCACCACGAGGTCGTTCTCGTCCGCCTCGCGCCGCGGGTTCGGCAGGTTCGCGATCTCCGCGCCGGTCATCTCGCTGACCATCTTGGCCAGGTCCCTCAGCCGGTGGCTCTCGGTGACCTGGTTGAGCACCATCGGCTGCGAGCCCATCTGCGGCGGGTTGGTGATCGCGATCTCGATGCACCGGACGGTGTCCCTGATGTGGATGAACGCGCGGGTCTGGCCGCCGGAGCCGTGCACCGTCAGCGGGTGGCCGATGGCCGCCTGCATCAGGAACCGGTTCAGCACCGTCCCGTAGTCGCCGTCGTAGTCGAACCGGTTGATCAGCCGCTCGTCCGGCACGGTCTGGTCGGTCTGGGTGCCCCAGACGATGCCCTGGTGCAGGTCGGTGATCCGCAGCCCGTCGTTCTTCGCGTAGAACGCGAACATGAGCTGGTCCAGCGTCTTAGTCATGTGGTACACGGAGCCGGGATTGGCGGGGTGCAGGATCTCCCGCGCGACCTCTCCGTCCGGCGTCTCGATCTTCACGGTGAGGTAGCCCTCGGGGATCGGCGCGCTCCCGGTCCAGCCGTAGCCGTAGACGCCCATCGTGCCCAGATGCGCCAGGGCCGGCGTGCCGCCGGCCTCGACCATCGCGACCAGCAGGTTGTGCGTTGCCCGCACGTTGTTGTCTACCGTGTAGCGCTTGGAGTTCACCGAGCGCATCGAGTACGGCGCCGCGCGCTGCTCGGCGAAGTGGACGATCGCTTCCGGCTGGAGTTCCTCAATCACCCGCACCAGCCGGTCGAACTCGGTCGCGAGGTTCAGGTTGACGAAGCGCATCTCCCGGCCAGAGACCTCACGCCAGGTCCTCAGTCGCTCGCCGATAGGGCGGATCGGGGTCAGCGACTGCACTTCGAGTTCGTTGTCGATGTTCCGCCGACTCAGGTTGTCCAGGATCGTTACGTCGTGGCCGCGGTCCGAGAGGTACAACGAGGTCGGCCAGCCACAGAACCCATCGCCGCCGAGAACCAGAACCCGCATTCCCACTCCTGTCGTTGCGCCGGTGCATGGCGCCCGGCGGCTTGCACCGCCAGGCGGGGAGCCATCCAGACTGTACTAAATCGGGTCACGGCGTCCCGGTGCGCGGTTAGTCTACCTGCCGTTTACCCCAATCCGCGGAGTCCACCCAACGACGACGCGCGGCAGCCGCCGCGGGGGCGGTACGCAGTGACTGATCCGCGTTAGGTCTTGCGCCGCTGCCGCAAGGACCTCGTTAACGCTGGCGTCGCCCCGGACTGCGGTGGTTAGGCTGCCCCATGAGGCATTTCCTGACCAGGGATCGAACGGCGATCGCGGCGGGGCTGGTCGCTCCGCTCGCTGCGGCGCTGATCCTGCTGCCGCTGCGTGGCTCCTGGTCGAACACCAACGTGGCGCTGCTGCTCGTGGCGGTGGTGGTGGCCGTGGCGGCGCTGGGCAACCGGGTCGCCGGAGCGATCGCGGCACTCTCCGCGTTCACCTGGTTCGACTTCTTCTTCACCCGGCCCTACCTGCGGTTCACGATCCGCAGTACCGGCGACGTGACCACCGCCGTGCTGCTGCTCGTTGTCGGCCTCGCGGTCTCCCAGCTCGCCGCCCGGGCCAGGCAGCTGCGAGTGCTCGCCATCACCGACTCCGGCTACCTTGAGCTTGTCCACGACACGGCTGAGCTGTCGAGGACGGCAAGGACCCCCGATGCGGTCGTCGACCACGTGGCTGGCCAACTCACCGGCCTGCTCGGGCTGGACGGCTGCCGTTTCGAGTACGGAACGCTGGTCGGCCAGCCGGCGCGGCTCGAGCCTGACGGGACCGTGGTGGCCGGCCACCGGCGCTGGGACGTCGCCGAGTTCGGTTTCCCCTCCGGAGAGATCGAACTGCGGACGTTCGCTGCCGGCGAGTACTGCGGCCGCTACATGATGAGGCCCGCGCCGGGCTCCAAGCCGTCGCTGCAGGCCAGGCTCGTCGCGGTGACCCTGGCCAACCTGGCGGGGCGCGCGATCGGCGCGGCCCGCTCCGGCTGACCAGCCGACGCGGCGCACCGCGGGTGTGGTAAGAGCACCCTATGGACTTCAAGCTCGAGCTCGTGGTGCTGCCGGTCAGCGACATTGACCGGGCCAAAGCCTTCTACATCGACAAGGCCGGCTTCCGGCTGGACGTGGACCATCGCGCGGGCGAGGACTTCCGCATCGTCCAGCTCACCCCGCCAGGTTCGGCATGCTCGGTCACGCTGATGCGCAACGAGTCGGCCGCCGGGTCGGTCCAGGGCCTGCACCTCGTCGTCACCGACGTGCAGGCCGCGCGGGCGGAGCTGCGCGGCCGCGGCGTGGACGTCAGCGAGGTCTTCCACTTCGAGGCTGGCGGGCAGGCGGCCGGGCCCGACCCGCAGCGGGCCAGCTACAACTCCTTCCTCTCCTTCAGCGACCCCGACGGTAACGGCTGGCTGGTCCAGGAGGTAAGGCCGCAGTAAGGGCGCCGGGCTCATCTGCCGCTGCAAGTTCGTCGGCTGCGGGCTCATCTCCCGCGAAAGGAATGCATCGGGCCGGCGGCGCGTCTGAGGCGTGCATTTGAACGACCTTCCCGCACGACAGGAGAGGGAGTGGAACTTGCGAGATGGGCGTCACGGTCGGCCGTCGCGGCCGCCGGCCTCGTGCTGGCGGCGACCTTGCCGGGCGGTCGACCCGGGCGTCTACGTCACCGCCTACGGCGCACCGCTCGAATTCGATGTCAGCAGCCAAGCTACGGCAAGCCGATCACGATCAGCCAGGTGCTGAAAGGTGAACGGCCGGACGGTGCTGCGCCCGCTGCCCGCCTGGGGGATCGGTGGCTGGAACGGCCTGCGCCGGTTCCTGCGAATGACGATCAGGAACACCAGCGGCAAGATCGTCGGATCGACCGTGATGACGTTCTGCCCGGACTCGTCCAATCCGCAGCGCACCTCGCCGAACAGCCCGGCCAACTCGCTGTTCCCCACCGAATGCAGCGACAATCCCTTCGAGAAGGGCATGGTGTGGGGCGTCCAGCGCGGCTGGGGCGTGGACCCGATCGCCTCGGGCATCGTGGTCATCCAGCCGGGCGGCGGCGCGAGCCCCTTCGACGTGGAAGGCTTCAGCACCCGCCACGCTTCGGTCATGAAGGCCTACCAGTACTTCTGGCCGGGTCGTCGGCCGGGCCCCGTCGGGGCGACACCTACGAGTGCATCGGCGGCCAGTCGTTAACATCAGCAGCCTTCCGAACGGAACCTATTACATCGAGGTCATCGCCAATCCCGAGCACCTGCTGCACGAGACGAACGACGGCAACGACGTCTCGCTGCGCAAGGTCATCATCGGCGGCACGCCTGGCAACCGGACCGTCCGGGTCCCGGCCTACGACGGCGTCGACCCCGAGGGCTGAGCCGCTCTTTGGCCGGCCGCTTTCGCGGACCGGGCCTGTCCATGATCACCGCCGATTACTATCGGAGGTGATCAATGGCAGCCTGCTGACGGGGGGAAGCATGGCGAGGCTTACCGGGCGCGCGCCCGCCGGGCGCGACGGCCAGCGCGCCCGCCAGCGCGACGGCCAGTCGGCGAGCGACCAGCAGCGGCTGGTGACGCACAGGTTCGGAGCGCACGCGCGCCACTGGGACGAGCTCTACCTGCGTGACGACCTGTTCAGCGTGATCCACAGGGAACGGCACGACCGGGCGCTGCGCTGGATCGAGCGGACCGGCCTGCCAGCCGGCTCGGCGGTGCTCGAGGTGGGGCCCGGGGCCGGGGTGATGACCGTGGCGCTGGCCGAACGCGGATACGACGTGGCAGCCGCGGAGACCGCGCCGGAGATGATCGGGCTGGCGCGCGCCAGGGCCGAGGCGGCCGGCGTGGGCGGCCGGGTCAGGCTGCTGCACGCCGACGGCACCAGGCTGCCGTTCGGCGACGGTGAATTCGCCCTGGTCGTGGCGCTCGGTGTGGTGCCGTGGCTGCACCGGGCCGACCTCGCGGTCGCCGAGATGGCCAGGGTGCTCCGCCCTGGCGGCTACCTGGCGGTCAACGCCGACAACCGCTACCGGCTGACCCTGGTGCTCGATCCACGGCACCACCCCGCGCTCGACCCGGCCAGGATCGCCGCGAAGTCGGCGCTGGCCGCCGCGGGGATCGCCAGGCCCGGCGAGCCGCGACCGCGGGTCACCGCGCACCGGCCTGCCGACTTCGACCGGATGCTGCAGTCCGGCGGCCTGGAGATCGTAAGGCGCTGCACCTTCGGATTCGGCCCGTTCACGATGCTCGGCCTACCCGCGGTCCCCGCCCACCTCGGCGTGCCGCTCAGCGCCCGGCTGCAGCGCCTTGCCGACCGCCAGGTCCCGCTGATCAGGACCGGCGGCAACCAGTACCTGGTGCTGGCACGGCGCAGCGGACTGCGCTGAGCCGTGCCAGCACGGGCAGCTCGGGACTGGCTCAGACCCCGGCGGCGAAGTAGGTCACCAGCCGGTCGATCGCCGAGTCGAAGTGCTGCGCGGAGAACGACAGCCTGATCGTGCCGGGCAGCCCGAAGTCGCTGCCGGGCACCGTGGCCACGTGCGTGGACTCAAGCATCGCGCTGGTCAGCGAGCGGTCCGAGTCACCGGGCCTGACGTGGGCGGATACATCGACGGTGAGGTAGAAGCTGCCCGCCGACCGGTACGGCCTGATCGTCGGCACCGAGCCGAGCCGCTCCATCGCGTAGTCGCGCCGCTTCCGGTACAGCGCGCAGAGCTGCTCGACCTCGTCCAGGTGCCTGAGCGCCTCGAGCGCCCCGAACTGCGGCACGGTGTCGGTGGTCAGCAGCGTGTGGTCCTGGATCGTCGACAGGTAGGGCACAAAGTGCCGCGGCATTACGGCGTAGCCGACCCTGCGGGCGTACATTCGGAAGCCCTTGGAGAACGCGTTGGTCACCACGATCTGCGACCTGGGGTCCTCGAGCGAACCCATGCTGGCCGCCGCGTCGTCGAACGACACGTTCCGGTAGATCTCATCGCTCACGATCACGGCGCGGCCGGCGACGAGGGCGTCAAGGCGCTCGAAGTCGGCCCGCGTGCACAGGTTGCCGAGCGGGTTGCCCGGCGAGCAGACCACCACGGCCCTGGTCGCGTCGCCGATGGCCGCACCGAGCGAGTCGAAGTCGATCCGGCCGGTGCCCGGATCGATGTCGTAGTAGCCGACCCGCGCGCCGGCCAGCGCCGCGGAGTACAGGTAGAGCGAGTAGTAGGGCCGCGGGATCAGGATCTCGCCGCCCTGATAGCTGAGCAGGGTGAACAGGTTGCGGAAGATGGTGCTGCTGCCCACGCTGACCACGACCGTCTGCGGGTCGACGGACCGGCCCCGTGCCTGGCCCTCGTAGTCGGCGATCGCCGCCCGCAGCTCAGGCAGCCCGAGCGGGTAGACCAGGCTGCTGCGCTTCGGGTCGCGCAGCGCGGCCACCATCGCATCGGTGATCGCCGGGTGCACGGGCAGCTCGCTCTTGCCGAGCGTGAGCCGCACCACGTCGTCGTAGGTCTGCTCGAGCGACTCGGCCTGCTCGTCCATCTCGAACATGCCGAACCTCTGCAGCAGCAGTTCCTGCAGGTCCCTGGTCTCCCAGCGCACCTTATGCGCGTCAAGCATGTACCGACCCCCTCTTTCTCGCGCGGGCCCTTGCCGCCCGCTGATCAGCCAGCGTCCGCGGCCGGGACATCCGCCTCGGGCTGGCGACGCGCCTGACGCCGGCCGAGCCTGATCCTGGCGGCCAGGGTGCGGCGCTCGGCCTGGGCGGCGAGCACCCGGTTCACCGCCACCTCGTGCGCGGCCTTCTCCAGGTCGTCGGGCAGCGGCAGCAGGTCCACGTCGCCGTGCCGCAGGCAGACCGCGGCGCGGATCAGGAAGTCAGCGAGTGCCGGGTTCCGCGGCAGGCACGGGCCGCGCAGGTAGGTGCCGATCGCGTTGCCGGCCTGCGCGCCCTCCTGTCCGTCGCCGTTGTTGCCGTGTCCGACCACCACCGCCCCGAGCGGCCGTGCCGACGAGCCGAGGTGGGTGCGCCCGCCGTGGTTCTCGAAGCCGACAAGCAGCTCGCTCCCCCACCTGACCACCAGGTCGCCGATCGCCCGGTCAGCCCGCGCCTGGGCGATCGTGCGGACCTCCGACTTCAGGTCGGCGCCGCGCCGGATCGTCCACGAGTCGAACAGCCCGATCCCCGGCAGGTCGGCTCCGGTCGCCGGCCGGCAGAACTTGCCGAACAGCTCGAACCCGCCGCCGACCGCGAGCGCGGCCGAGCCGGCCGCCACCGCGTCGACGATGGCCTGGCCCTTCACCTCGGCGAGGTCGGCGGCGATCAGCGCCTGGCCGGACTCGCCGCCGTTGCCGATCACGATCAGGTCGGCCGGACGAGCGGGCATCGGATCGCCAATCCGCAGCTCGCAGACCTCCGCTTCGATCCCGCGCCACGCGCACCGGCGGACGATGGCCGCGATGTTGCCGCGGTCGCCGTAGGTATTCATGACCTCCGGGTACAGGTGCGCGACCGTAATTCTCGCCGTCATTCGCGTGCTCCTCACCGATCCCACAGGGCGCCGACGTAGCCGTTGCGGCGCAGCCATTCCCGCATCTGCCACAGGACGAGATAGGTCGAGACGACCCAGA
>Ga0335081_10002813_pt1 | contig 27397 bp, 24 predicted proteins | sample Lox_Sample_35_FD_206713 | JGI IMG/M metagenome (GOLD analysis project Ga0335081, IMG submission 206713) | Soil microbial communities from Loxahatchee National Wildlife Refuge, Florida, United States - Lox_Sample_3.5 | ecosystem: Environmental > Terrestrial > Soil > Wetlands | place: USA...
TCCCACCTGACCCAGGACTCCGCTGCGCTCCGTCCTGGGCTAACGGCACAGCCACCCCTGCGGGGTTCGATTTTCGTGCTTCCTGCTCCACTGCCTCAAGGAAAATCTAGTTCTCACGCAGACAGTGAAGCCATGCCCTGATACAAAGCAAAAGCCCCATTCAAGGCCAAACGACGGCCTTGAGTGGGGCACCCGTTTCTCTGTTAGAGGGCGGCGGTTTTCACTGACAACCGACAACTGACAACCGACAACCGTTTCAGTGTATGTCGAAGTTCTCCTGGTGCAGGCTGGCGTCGCTCTTTACCAGGACCGTCTTGCCGGTCAAGTCTTCGAGTTCGGTTAGCAGCTTGCCGTTGTTGGCCTTCAGCGCTTTGGCGACTTCGGGGTTCACGCGCAGGGTGATGTCTTCCTTGTCGTGCACCTTGGTCATCTTGCGCATTTCGGTGTAGAGCTCGTTGCAGACGGTGGTCACGCTCTTGACGAAGCCCCCGCCCGTGCAATAGGGGCAAGGCTCGGCCAAGGTGCGCTCCAGCGATTGCTTCACGCGCTTGCGGGTGATGGCCACCAGTCCGAAATCGTTAAACTGCAGCACCTTTGACGGCGCGCGGTCATAGCGCAGCGCCTCTTCCAGTGCGGCCATCACCTTCTGGCGGTTCTTGCGCTCGTCCATGTCGATGAAGTCGATGACGATGATGCCGCCCAGATCGCGCAGGCGAATCTGGCGCACGATCTCCTTGATGGCATCGACGTTGGTCTTCACGATAGTGTCTTCCAGGCGCTGCGTCTTGCCGACATACTTGCCGGTGTTGACGTCGATAGCGACCAGCGCTTCGGTCTGGTTGATGACGATGTGGCCGCCGCTCTTCAGCCAGACTTTTGACTTGAGCGAGCGGTTGATCTCGTCCTGAATGCCGAACTGCTCGAACAGAGGCGCGTCTTTGGTATAGAGCTTGATGCGGCGCACCAGCGACGGCTGGAAGCGGTTGGCGAAGCGCACGATGCGCTCGTACTCGTCTTCGGTGTCGACCCAGATTTGCGAGAAGTCGGCGTTGACCTGGTCGCGCAGCACGCGCTCCACCAGGTTGAGGTCGTGATAGATGAGCGCTGGCGACTTGCTGTTTTCGGCGCGGTCCTTAATCTCGTGCCACAGGTGCTTGAGGAAGCGGATGTCGGCGCGCAGATCTTCTTCCTTGATGTTGGCGGCGGCGGTGCGCACGATGAAGCCGCCGAGTCCGTTCTCGCGCTCGCTGGTGACGATGCGCTTCAGGCGCTGGCGCTCTTCGTCGGAAGCAATCTTGCGCGAGACGCCAACGTGGTTGACGGTGGGCATGTACACCAGGAAGCGGCCGGGCAGCGCGATGTGGCTGGTGATGCGCGCACCCTTCTTGCCGATGGGCTCCTTGGCGATCTGGATGAGGACTTCCTGGCCTTCCTTCAGCAGGTCGGTGATGAGCGGCTGATGGCGATGGCCGTTGTTGGGACGCGAGCGGAAGCGGCGTCCGCCAGGGCCACGGCGGCTGCGATCGCGGTAGTCGCGGCGCTGGTACGACGGGCGCTCGGCGGCGCGCTGCTGATATCCGGCGGTCGGGGCCGACGCGCGGACTTCGGCGCGATCATTGGCTTCTTCGTCCTCGGCGGTCTCGTCATCCTCCTCGTCCTCTTCCGCCTCGTAGATTTTCTCGCCGCGCATCTCGGCGGCGAGGACTTCGTCTTCGTCCACTTCTTCGATCTTGGGGACCCAGCGGTCGGAGTAGCTATTGTCGGCATCGAGCGTCTCTTCTTCGAGGACGAGCTCGTCGTCACCGGCGACTTCGCGCATCGCGTTCAGGTCGTGGGGCATGGGCTGGAATTCGGCCTCTTCGTCTTCGAGGACTTCGTGCTCCAGGGTGCGGCCTTCGGGGGCTTCGAACGGAGCGGTATTTTGTTCGATGTTGGCGTGATGTTCGGCTTGAGCAACCGCCTGCTGCTCGGGCATCTCGGCGCTGCGCGTTTTATGCTGCCAATCAGCTTCAGGCTGATGATGCTCGGCGTGTTGTTCTTCGGCGGCGCGAGGCTCGGCAGATTCGTTAGCGGCCAGATGTTCGCGCTCGAAGAGCGGAGACTCGTCGGCGGCAGGATGGGCGCTGTGCTCGTGATTCGCGGGCCCCACCGCGCCGGCAGATTCGTCGCGGACGTGCTGCTCGCCTGCGAGAGTAGAACGCGGCTGCGAAAGTTCGGTTTCCTGATGAGCCGGTGTGGTCTCGCCACCTTCGAAGATGTGCGCTTCGGGCGCATGCTCCCAGACGCTCGGGGCATCGGGCTGCGAATGGACGGACGTTGGGCTCTGGCCGCCGGTTTCGGCGGACTTGCGGCGCCAGCCCCAGCGGCGCCGGGAGCGGGGACGTTCGTCCTCGTCCGCTACTGCGGCGGTTTGCGTGACTTCCGGCTCGGGCGTAGCCTTTTCGCGGCGGCGCGATTCGACATCGGTTGTGGAGCTTTCGTTTTGCTCCGGCGCCACGTCCAATCCCTGGTCAAGGTGAGCCGCGTCGTCGGCGATCTCCTGATCAATCTCTTGCGGCGCTGCCGAAGTGGAAGCATTCGCCTCTGGCGACGTGAAGTCCTCCGCAAATGCCGGTACGACTTGCTCCGTCTGCGGTTCCGCTGAAGGCTGCGGCTCGGCCGCGGGCTGGCTCAGGTTGCGGTACTTGGAGATGGATTCGCCGGGAAGGACAATGGGCGTGTAACCTGCCGGCGGCCCATAGCTGGCACGCGAACGGGATTCCGCTCGCGGGGCAGCAGGTTCTTCTGCGGGCAGTGCTGGCTTGGTGGCCGCATCCGGGCGGGTGTCGCGGTCAAAACGTCCGCGCCGGCCGCCCCGGCGCCGGCGTCCACGCCAGCGACGAGCGCCTTCGCCCGATTCCTGGCCGTTCGCAGCAGCGCCATCGCCTTCATCTTCGGTCACCGCCGGCGCTTCCTCGTCCAAAATAGGTTCGAGGTCTGCGTCCTCTTCCACGGCTGTGTCAGCCGATGCCTCCTGCGCTTCGGCGGGACGCGCTTCCTGCGACGGTTGCGCCTTGCTTAGATCGATGGCGCCGCGCGGGGCGGGAATCTCGCCGAATTCCTCGTCCTCATCCTCATCGGTGAGCTCAAGGAAGTCGGAGACATAGAGGAACGCGTCACGCTCCAAGCCAATGTTGACGAAAGCGGATTGCATGCCGGGAAGCACGCGCGTGACGCGGCCTTTATAGATGGACCCGGCGAGGGTGTATTCGTTTTCCCGCTCGAAGAAGACTTCGGCGAGTTGATCGTCCTCCACCAGCGCCACCTTGGTTTCGTGGGGCGTGGAGGACACGTAAAGTTCTTTGTTCATGGATGCTCCGATGTAAACCGGACGCAGGCAAAGGGAGGGACAGGAACACGCTACGGCTGATCAGCTTACGGGCACACCAAGACTCTCGTCCCGGCAACGCCCTGAACCGCTACGCAAAGCTGCACTTTGTGGAATCTTCAGCACCGTATCCAGCGCGTCGTCGAAGGTTTGTGGCATCTCACTCAGCTCTTGGTATCCCGCTGAGGGGCCGTTGCCCGCCTTCGCAATGCGCCTTGCAATCCTGTCCGGCCCAATCATTTCTGGCGCCGGCTATGCCCTCGTACGTGAGGGCGGTCGTAATCTTCTCGTCATCCTTTGGAACCAGAGTTTTCGTCTGCCATGGTTCCCGGCGGAGACAACCGGACGTTATCGAATGGCCTGAAGGCCATCCCTTCCACCGACGGTCTAAAGACCGTCCTTTCTAACCTGATTAGATTCTCTAATTCACAAATCGGCGCATACGCACATTCATCACGATGCCCAGCGCCAGAAAGATGAATAGTACCGAAGAGCCCCCATAGCTCATCAGCGGCAGGGGGATGCCCGTGACCGGCATGAAACCGACGACCATTCCGACGTTGACGAGGAGATGGAATGCGAGCACCGCAACCACGCCCATCACGATGAAGGTCCCAGCCCGGTCGGGGGCCGTCTGAGCGTTCTGGATCAGACGCATCAGTACAATGAAGTATAGCAGGAGCACCGCCATCGCGCCGATAAAGCCGTGCTCCTCGGCAAAGGCGGCGAAAATGAAGTCGGTGTGCGGCACGGGCAGGAATTGGCCCTGGGTCTGGCTGCCGTGTGCCGTGCCTTTGCCGAAGATGCCGCCGGAGCCGACTGCCACGAGCGACTGGAGTACCTGGTAGCCGCGGCCCTGGGAGTCGGCTTCGGGATCTCGGAAGCTGGTCAGGCGATCTCGCTGGTAGGGCTTAAGGACGTGCCAAGCGACTGGCACCAGCATAGCCCCAATCACCAGAATGATCACCGCGTGCCTGGCTTTCATGCCACCCAGGAAGAGGCCCATAATGGCGATGGGCAGGTAGGTAAGCGCGGTGCCGAGATCGGGCTGCTTCAGCACCATCAGCATCGGCACCCCGACGAGAGCTCCGGCCTTGACGATGTCCTGTGCGGTGCATTCCGATTTCTGGTCAGCAAAGTACTTCGCCATCGCGAGAATGAGGACGAGCTTAACCCACTCGGACGGCTGGAAGTGGAACGAGCCGATCTGCACCCAGCGCTTCGCCCCCAGAGAGGTCCTGCCGAAGATCATGACCGCGAGCAGCGAGGCGATGGAGATGACGTACAAGACCGGGACGCGCTCCAGCAGCGCCTGGTAGTTCAAGACGCTGACCAGGAACATCAGGGCCACACCGCCGAGAATCCAGTAAATCTGTTTTATGTGTACACCGACGAACTTGGTGGCGATGGTCGCGCTGTAAATTTCCAGCACGCCGAGAGAGCAGATCAAGAGAACGAGCGCCAGCAGCACCCAGTCGAAATCGCGGAAGGAGACGTAACGGCTCACGGCTGCCTCGCGGGAACGGCCACTGCCGGCGCGGCGACAGCAGGAGAAGCTGGAGCTTTCTTCTTTGCCGGAGGCTGCGGCGGGGACGCGTCCGCAAGTCCAGGCGGCTTGGGATCGGCAACCGTGGTGGTCTGGTCGGGACGGGCCATTTCATGATGTGATTCCGCAGCTTCTAGATCAGCCGCGCCCATCGGCTTCTCCTCCCCGCTCAGGCCGGGCGCCGCGGTTGCGGGCCTAGTGTGGCCGTCGGCGGAGACCGTGAAACGTCCCGCTTGAAGCCTGTCAGGATGATTGGCGTCGCCCTCGTGCCAGACGGCGGCAACTTCCGCCTGCTTGCTGCCGGGGACGCCTACCTTGGCGAAATCGGGTTCGGTCCTGCGCTTCTTTGCGACAAATGCGGCAACGACTTTCGCCACAACCCGGGCGGCCAGCGCGCCGTGCTCGCCGCCTTCAAAGAGACAGGCCACAACGATCTCGGGATTGCGCCGCGGCGTGACCCCCACGAACCAGCCGTTGTCCTTGTACTCGGCTTTCTCCTTGGCGCTCATCTCCTTCTTCAGCTGATTGGAAACCGTCTGCGCGCTGCCGGTCTTGCCGGCGAAGTCGATGCCCGGCAGATGTGCGCTGCCCGCGGTTCCCATCGGCGAGACGACGTTCGCCATCGCATCGGTGATCGTCACCCAGTTGTCCTCGTCGATCGGGACGTGCCCCTTCTGCTCGTACAGCGCAACCTGTTTGAAGTTGGGCGGAAACTGATCGGGGAAGGCGACGTGCGGCCGTACCAGCAGGCCGTCGCTGGTGATGGCGCCGACGGCGCGTGCCAACTGAATGGGTGTCGTGGCGACCGCGCCTTGGCCAATGCCGACTGAGATCGTCTCACCGGCATACCACTTCTGTTTGAAGTTCTTGATCTTCCACTCTTCCGACGGCATCACGCCGGAGACTTCCTGCGGCAGATCGATGCCGCTCTTCTGGCCGAGACCGAGCATGGTGGCCCACTTGGCGATCTTCTCGATGCCGAGCTTCTCAGCCAACGTGTAGAAGTACGAGTCACACGATTGATAAATCGCTTTGCTGATGTTGACCTCGCCGTGCGAACCGTGGGTCGACGAGATCCAGCACTTGAAGAAGCGGCCGTAGAAGGTCTTGCCGCCGCCGCAATTCACCACGAGCTTCTGCGCGATGCCTTCCTGCAGGCCCGCCGTCGCCATGATGGTCTTGAACACCGAACCGGGCGCAAGCTGGGCCTGGATGGCCTTGTTCAGCAGCGGCTTTCCGGGATCGGTGATCAAGGCGTTCCACTCGTCGCGGGTGATGTGGACGGCGAACTCGTTGGGATCGAACGCGGGCCGGCTGACCATGGCGAGGATTTCACCGTTGCGCGGATCCATGGCGACGATTGCGCCGGGCTTGCCTTCCAGCGCTTCTTCCGCGGCAATCTGCAGATCGAGATCGATGGTCAGCTTGAGCTGCTGGCCGGGAATCGCGGGCACGTCGCTGAGCGTGCCCACTTCCTTGCCGCGGCTGTTGACCAGCACCTGCCGCGAGCCATTCTTGCCCATCAAAATATCGTTGTAATACTGTTCGACGCCCGACATGCCGACGATGTCGCCGGGATTGTAAAGCTCCCACTGCGGCTGATTGAGCATGTCCTCGCTGACCTGGCCGACGTAGCCAATGACATGCGCCATAAAACCGTTGCGCGGATACAGCCGCCGGTGCACGGTGATGGTTTCCAGCTCCGGCAGCTCGGCGCGATGCGATTCGATGAACGCCAGCTCGTCCGGCGTGATGTCATCTTTCAGGAAGAGCGGCTGATAGCCGGGAACAGCTTTCATGTGCTGCAGTCGCGTCCGCAGTTCATCGGGCGGGATGTGCAAGCCGGCAGCAATCTTGTCGGCGTCGGCCATGACGTCACGGTTCTGGTCGCGCAACAGCAGCACGGAAAATGACGGGTAGTTGTCGACAATGATGCGGCCTTCGCGATCGAGGATTTTGCCGCGCGGCGCCAGCATGGGCACCTGCTTGATGCGGTTCTGTTCGGCGAGCGTGTTGTAGTAATCGCTGCGCGCCACCTGCAGACGCCACAGGCCGAACGCAAGCACCAGAAAAATCCCCAGCAGAACGTATTGCACTGCGGTGAGCCGAAGCTGGGAGACTTTTTCCTCGCGACCGAGCATTACAACGTACAGCTTTCCAGTGCCTGGGATAGCGCCCTCTTCACCGGCGCCGGTCACAGCCCCGGACAGCTACTCCGATGAGATGCGGCAGCCCTCTACGGGAGATGACCCGGTGCATGACGGTTGGCGAAGCGGAACTCTGCTTCGATTGTAGCCCCATTCCGTTCCGTAATAAGCGCAAAAAACGGGGGCGTACCCGGAAAGTAGTGGGGCAAATTGCTGAATTTGACGGCATCGACTGACGCCTCAGCTGTACAACTCGGTCAGCAATTCGTAAGCCCGCCGCATGTGAGGAATCACGATTGTCCCGCCCACCACCAGCGCGACGTTGATGGCCTCTTCTTGCTCCGCCCGGGTCACACCCAAGCGAAAGGCCTGAATGACGTGATAGGTGATACAGTCGTCGCAACGGAGAACAGCCGACGCGACCAGTCCCATCAACTCTTTGTATTTGGCCGGCAGGGCGCCTTCCAAGTAGGTGTTGTGGTCGAGGTTGTAAACGCGTTTGACCAGCAGGTTATTGGCCTGATTGACGTTCTCGTTCAGGCGCGCGCGCATGTCGATGAAATGCCGCGCCATCACGCTCTTCTCCGCGACCTGTTTTTCCGAATAGATATATTGCGGCTCTTTATGTTCGATCATGGCCAAGAGCCTAACAAATCGCCGGGTTGGATTCACGCGAGTGTACGGAGCGCGCCCGGTTTGCGGCCTGCCATGTATTCCCGCTACCATCATGCGTGATCATCACGAACAATCTTCCCGCCACTCGTCGCAATCTCGGCATTCTCCTCTCCGGCCGCGGGTCGAACTTCGAGGCCATTGCGGACAATGTCGCGTCGGGCGCGCTAGACGCGAAAATCGCGGTGGTGATCTCCAATCGTCCCGACGCACTCGGCATCGAGTCGGCGCGGCGGCGTGGGCTGAACGCGCTGGTAATTCCGTCCAAAGGCAAAGTTCGCGAGGAGCATGATCGTGCTGTGGCCGCCGCGCTGCGCGAGCATCAGGTCGACTTCGTCTGTCTGGCGGGATACATGCGTCTGCTTTCGCCCTGGTTCGTGCAGCAATTTCCCGATCGCATCCTCAACATCCATCCGGCGCTGTTGCCGGCATTCCCCGGGCTCGAGGCGCAGAAGCAGGCATTCGACTATGGCGTGAAGCTCTCCGGCTGCACGGTGCACTTTGTAGATGAAAACCTTGACCATGGCGCCATCATCGTGCAGAAAGTTGTGCCCGTGCTCGATAACGACGACGCGCACACACTCGCCGCTCGCATCCTGGAGCAGGAGCACAAAGCCTATTCCGAGGCGATCGCGATTGTACTCGGGGGGAACTACAGGATCGAGGGCCGCCGGGTCATTCCCATCACGTCCTTGACAACGTGACCATGTTAAAATGACCATGGTCATCTGGAGGTGACCATATGGCAACAGTGCCCGTTCGTCACAAGAAAGACCCTGCGATCCCCCGGAGAAAGACAAAGAAAACGGCCGGGGCGTTGAGGCCAAGACTCATCCAGCGGCCCCGGGAGATTGGGGCGGGCGAGTTCAAGGCCAGGTGCCTCGCCATCATCGATGAAGTGAGCCAGTCAGGCCAGGAAGTGATCATCACCAAGCGGGGTAAGGCGGCGGCAAAGCTGGTTCCGTTGCCGCGTGCAGAAAACAAGAAACCGTTTATCGGACGACTCGAGGGGATCATTGAGATCGTGGGCGATCCGGACGATTTGATCAAGCCCGTTTTCCCCGAAGAAGACTGGGACATGCTGAAATGATCCTGGTCGACACGCATGTGCTGATCTGGTCCCAAACGCAAAGCAAGAAGCTCTCGCCGGTCGCGGATTCCGCCATCAAAAGAGCCCAACGTACCGGCGGCATGGCGGTATCAATTATTTCTGTCGTGGAATTGGCCGGCCTTCTTAGGCGAGGAAAGGTCAGTTTGCGGGGCGGGTTTGAAAGCACGATCAAGGAGTTGATTCAGGATGTTGAAATCATGCCGATCACAATCGATATTGCCGTTGTGACTGCCCAGTTGCCGCACGATTTTCCATCGGACCCGGCGGACCGAATAATCGCTGCGACATCGATCGCCGAGGGTCTGCCGCTGGTCACCGCGGATCAGCGGATGCTGGATTGTCCTTGGTTGAAGACGATCTGGTAGTTTCTGCTTAATGGCGCTGATCTATATCTCGTAATGCAGCAGCGAGAACACGTCATACTCTTTCAGCTTCTCGCGGCCTTGGAGTGCGTCCAGTTCCACCACAAAGCCCATGCCGCAGATGTTGCCGCCGAGTTGCCTCGTCATGTCGGCGACCGCTTTTGCGGTGCCTCCGGTGGCGAGCAGATCATCGCAAATGATCACGCGCTGGCCGGACTGGACGGCATCCCGATGAATCTCCAGCGTGTCCTGGCCATATTCCAGGTCGTACTTCCACTGCAAAACTTCGGCAGGCAGCTTCTTCGGTTTGCGTACGGGAACGAACCCGGCATTCAGGCGATAGGCCAGCGCCGGGCCGAAGATGAAGCCGCGCGCCTCGATGCCCAGCACCAGGTCGATATTGTCGTTGATGTAGTGCTCGGTGAGCGCGTCGATGAGGCGGGCAAAACCCCGGCGATCTTTTAGCAGTGTGGTGATGTCGTAGAAGAGAATCCCGGGCTTGGGAAAATCGGGGACTTCGCGAATGAGCTTTTTGAGATCGTCACAGTTCTGCGTCGCCTTCAAAGGCATCAGTCAGAACGCTCCTTTAATTTGGAATGACCCACTCTCCAGCAGCGGGGCTTTGGCTTCGCTCACGTGATCGACTCGCGCGGCGCGCGGCCCTTGCTGCAACTTCTGGCGCAGGGATCGGAGCTGCTCCGGCATGCCGCTGGCCATCACTTCTACGTCGCCGTTATCGCAGTTGCGCACCCAGCCGGTGATGCCGAGCTGCGCCGCCTCGCGCTCCACAAACCAGCGGAAACCTACGCCCTGCACGCGGCCGGAAATGAGGTAGCGATGGGTTTGCAGGTCAGCCATAAATAGCTGCGGTCACCGTCGGCCGTCAGGTGCTGGCCCTGGGCGTGGGCGTTGCAGACACTAAACCGCTGGCTGGAGCTATCCAGCATGGCTGAATCGTACCCGCAGAGACAACACCACTCCTCTGACAGTCACGAGGACCGATGCAAGGGCCCTGCGGGTGACTCAGCCAGACTAACCCGGCAGTTGCCGAGTCCGCGTCCTTACTGCTTCTTTCCAGCGTTGGTATCCAGAACCGACACCAGCGACTTGCCCCCGGCGGTGGGCTTCGCCTTGCCGGCGATAATGTCGTTCGCGGAGATACCGCTGCCGTAAAGACGGCCATTGGCGTCGCCATCCGGGCTAAGCGTTGCCCCGTTGAGCGACACGCCGGCGAAAGCCCCCGATGTTCTGGAATAAGTCAGCATGTCCGCTCCGCCGACCGCATTGCCCGCACTGGCTCCGGGACCCAAAGCCGCGGTCGCGTCGCTGCCCACCTTGACTTTGCCGTCCAGCAACTTCTGCACCGCCGACGGGTTCATGACGAGGATGATGTAATCCGTGGCCGTGCCGCCGATCTGCAGCCCGGCGCTGGCCCCGCCGATGCTGTACATGGCGGGGGTTGACCACTTGCCGGAGTAGTTGGCGCCCTCACGGCAACTCATCGGACCGCGTCCGCCGGTTCCGCCAACACCAACCGCGAACTTCTTCACGCTCGGCAGGATGACGATGCAGTCGGCTTTGGCGACCACGCCGGCAGGAACGTCCTTGCTGTGCAGCATGCCCTGCAGGACAGTAACCGCGTTCGACAGTGTCTGTTCGTCGCTAGCGCCCCACGCGGGCAGAGTGAATAAGGTTAACGACAGGGAGAGAACCAGATAACCAATTGCGTACTTGGCCCGAACTTTCATTACTGCCTCCTTTGCGCACCACTATACGCGATGCGCCTGCATTCTGGTACGGCAATTTCAGTCTAAGAGGGGAACCCGGCATTTGCCTTATGCTCGCGACAAATAAGCTCCTTCCGACGTATCCACGCGAATCTTTTCCCCTTCATTGATGAACGGCGGCACTTGCACCACAAGCCCGGTCTCCGTCTTGGCCGGTTTGGTGACGCTGCTGGCCGTGGCCGATTTCAATCCCGGCTCAGTTTCCACGACCATAAGTTCCACGGTTTGCGGCAACTCCACACCCACCGGTTTGCCGTCGAAGAATTCTACTTTAATTGCAAGATTGGAAATCAAATAATCGACGGCGTCGCCCAGAATGTCCTTGCCCAGGTGCAGTTGTTCGTAGTTCTCGGTGTTCATGAAATAGTAGTCGTCGCCGTCGGCGTAGAGAAACTCCATCTGCACTTCGTCGACGGTGATTTTCTCGATGGCATCGCTGGAGCGGAAGCGGTGCTCGAACATGGCGCCGGTGCGCAGGTTGCGCAGTTTGGCCTGGATGAACGCCCGCAGATTGCCCGGGGTGCGATGCTCGACGCTGAACACCGAGTGCAAGTCGTTGTTGTGCTTGATGACCATGCCCGGACGCAACTGGGTGGCTGGAATCGCCATTCGTCGAAACTCCTTACCTGCTGTCTTTAGGGAAAGCCGTCTCCACCAGCGCAACCCGGCACAGGCGAAGCTGCGTTACTCGCCGGGACTCTCCGTCAGGAACCCGCTTGCCGGAGCTCTTGCTGAACAAGCGGCTTGAGGAACGAACTTTTGATTCTACACGGGTGATTGCAGAATTACGAAATTGGCCGCAGTGGGCACTGGGTCAATTTGCTCCGGCGGAGGAACGCTTCAACGCGTCGCCGACCATCCAGCCAAGTGACGAGAAGCAGGTTTCAACTAAGCCGCCGCCGCCCTTAGCCGGGGTCTCCGAGATAGCCTGCCTTTGCTTACGGGAGGCATTTTTGATGAGCAGACTAGAAGGAAGCCGCTGGCCATTGCGGCGGACGCGTTGAGGTATGGGGATTGAATTTGGAATTCCTGGTGTGAAGCCCTTCGTTGTTCAGAATCTAGGGAAGTACGAACGTCAAGCTTGGCAGGAAGCGGAGTTCCCGTCCAATGGACAGAACCATCTGGAAGAACAGAGAGAACGTGAATCAGCATACCGGCGATTCATCCTCGATCTTTACCATGCGAAACCGATGAATGGATACGCATGGATTCACGGACCGAAAAGCGGAAGGATGGTTCACGTTAGCGCGGTTGACGCCCCGGTGACTCTTGCCAATGTAAACGGACATCCTCGGAGAAATGCCCCCCATCGTGTCTTGGGAAGCCGCCATGTCGTGCAATGCTTCGGCGCTGAAAGCAATAGAATCCTAGCCATGCACGGGAGCCGTCGGACGCGAGGAGGGCAGGCGCACCGAACGGATCGCTCAGAGCATCACCTCGCCGCCCTCGCGTAGAGCGCCCGCTCGAACTCCTCCTCCGCCGCTAGCGCCCCATCGTCGCTGAACGGCAGCGTCTGCATCAGCACCACCCCGCAGGTCTTCCCCGAAACATCAATCCAGAAAAACGTGTTGAAGATGCCGTCCCATGCCAGCGACCCCGCCGCGCGCCCGCCTTCCACCGCCCGGCTGTTGATTCCGAACCCCCATCCAAACTTGTCGGGCGAACCCGGCAAGCGAACGGGATTCTTGATCAACTGCGGCATCGTGCTCCTCAACTCCGCGAGCTTCATCTCGCCGATCTGGTTGTGACTCATCTCCGCCACCGTCTCCGCCCGCAGAATCCTCTTGCCGCCGAACGTCCCGCCGTCCAGCACCATCCGCTCGAACTTCAGGTAATCCCCCGCCGTCGAATAGAGGCCGCCGCCGCCGCTGAAGAACCTCACCGGCTTCATCGGCTGCGGGGGCGGTTCTACAAAACTCCCATCCGCCTGCCGCAGTTGAAGCGCTACCACCCGCGCCTGCTTTTCCGGCGGAACGTTGAAGAACGTGTCCGTCATCCCCAGCGGCTCGAAGATGTGCCGCCGAAAATATTCCTCCAGCGTCTCCCCGCTCACCTGTTCCACCAGTTCTCCCAGCCAGTCGTAGCTGATTCCATATTCCCAGTGCGTTCCCGGATCGAACATGAGCGGCGCCTGCAGAAACGCGTCGCTATCCCCCGTAATCGCGGGAGCCAGTCCCGCCTCCACGTACTCGTGCAGCCGCGCATCGAGAAAGTCGTAGCCAAACCCCGAAGTGTGCGTCAGCAATTGCCGCACCGTCGGCGGCGTCTTCGGTGGCCGCAGCTTCGCCTTTTTCGTCGCCGGATCGAATTCCTCGAGCACTTGCACCTTCGCCAGTTCCGGGAGATAGGTCGCCGCGGGCTCGTCCAGCTTCACCCGCCCGCTCTCAACGAGTTGCAGCACCGCCACCGCCGTCACCGCCTTGGTCATCGAAGCGATGTGGAAAATCGAGTCCAGCGTCATCGGAACATCTTTCGTGCCGGAGCGCTTCCCGAACGCCCCTTGGTAAATGACCTCGTCTCCCCGCGACGCCATCGCCACCACCCCCGGTGCCTTCTTCTGCTCCACCGCCTCCCGCAGCACCAAGTCGATCGAGTTCCCCGGGTTCGTCCCGCTTCCCGCAGCCAGCGTCAGGATCACCATCCCCGCCAGCGCCGCTGCCGCCGGCAAGCCTCGCCGCACCGCCCCTCGAACTGCCTTCATCCTTTTCATTCCCGCCTCTCCGTTACGTTCAGTTGCTCGCGCATGACGATCATCAAAGCTTCAGCTTCTTATTTCGCCTGCGTCAGCCCCGCAACAACCGCAGCAAGTTTATCGAGTTGCTCCGCCCAGCCCTCGAGTTGACCGCTCTCGATTGCGTCCCGCATGGTGTCGTTTCCAATGAAGGTGAGTTTCGTCCGGCCGTTTCCCAGGTCCTCAAAGATGGTCACGTCGTACGCGCCTTCTATGGCCTCATGTTCTATTCCTAACTGCGCAGGATCAATCTTGTTTCCCTTCGAATCGGAAAAGTACATGGAGGAGACAATCTTCTCGTGCAGAACAATTTCATGGTATTCACCAGCGTTCCAGCCCTCCTGCCCATCCGGAGTTCTCATGCAGAAGAGGAATTTCCCTCCCACGCGAAAATCGATTTCACAATGAGGCGATGTAAAACCCTTCGGCCCCCACCACTGCATCACATATTTCGGGTCCGTCCACGCCTTCCAAACCAGTTCGCGTGGGGCATCAAAAACTCTGGTCACAACCATCCGCTCCGTCTCATTCACCGTGTTTTTTGTCATCTCTGACCTCATTTTTTTTCATTCGATTCACAACCACCTCCAGCTTGTCGAAACTCTCTTCCCAGAACTGGCGATAGCTGATCGCCCAGTCGCTGACTGCCTTGATCGACTCTGGCCTAAGCTTGCAAATACTCTCTCGTCCACGCTTCGTCTTGATCACAATCCGCGCCCGCACCAGGCAGGCAATATGCTTTGAAATCATCTGCTGCGAGAGGGCAAACGGCTCCGTCAAGCCATGCACAGAGGCAGGCCCGTGGGCGAGCCGCTTGACCATCGCCCGCCGGGTTGGATCAGACAAAGCCGCAAATGTTGTACTCAGGCTATTCACAACCATATGGTAGTGGATTTCCATTGAATGTCAATTGGTATTTTCGCGAGCCCATACTTCCGTTCCCTGGTCTCTGAACCCTGACACCTGCGCGTGATAGATCGCCAATTCACCCACTGAACAGGATTGCTACCGTTTAAGTCGGCCAGTGTTTACGAATGCTTTCCTGTCTTGTGGGCACGCGGCGTGTCGCCCACCCTCAATCGATTGGCGGACTGGCGACTGCTCGCCCATGTGGATTGCTTCCGGCTTGCTGACCATCCCCTAAGCCGATTGTTTGATAAGATGAATCGTTTGATAATCATTCTCATCTACGGAGAGTGCCTGTGACGCACGGGCAGTTTCGCGAGCTTGCCTGGAAGCATGGCATGGCAGCCACGCACCAGCGTAAGATCATTTTTGAAGCTGTCGTGGCCGCGCCGGGACACTACTCGCCCGAGCAGATCTATGCGGTGGTCAAACGGCGCATACCGTCGGTCTCTCTGGCCACGATCTACAAGAATTTACGGCTATTCGTCGAAAACGGACTGTTACGCGAGGTGTCGCCCCATGCCTCCACGTTGCGCGTGGACGGCAACCTCGAATCTCATCATCACCTGGTCTGCACCCGCTGCAAATCGGTGCAGGACATTGCCGGTGACTTCATTGACTTCAAACGGCTGGCTCGGCAGGCGCCGGGCGGCTTTGATTTAACGCAGCCGCAGATCGAGGTATTGGGCCTCTGTCCGCGCTGTAGTTCTAGAACCTGAATACAACCGATGCAAGCAAAGGAATCATTATGAGTGACGAGAAGAAAGTACTCACTGCCGCTGCTGCGGCCGGCGCGAATGTTCCCGGTACTGAGCAGCAAAACCTGTCAACCGAATCCAAGTGCCCGGTCGCGCATGGCGGCCGCAAGCCTTATACCAATGCCAACTGGTGGCCGAATCAGCTCAATGTGAACCTCCTGCACCAGCACTCCCCAAAGTCCGACCCGATGGGCAAGGAATTCAATTACGCGAAGGAATTCCAGAGCCTCGACCTGAATGCCGTGGTCAAGGACCTGCATGCCCTGATGACGGACTCGCAGCCATGGTGGCCGGCCGACTTTGGACACTATGGCCCGCTTTTCATTCGCATGGCGTGGCACAGTGCCGGTACGTACCGCATCGGCGACGGCCGCGGCGGGGCAGGCTCGGGCGAACAACGCTTTGCGCCTCTCAATAGCTGGCCGGACAATGTAAACCTCGACAAGGCGCGCCGTTTGCTCTGGCCGATCAAACAGAAGTATGGCCGCAAGATCTCCTGGGCTGACCTCATGGTGCTCGCCGGCAACGTGGCGCTGGAGTCGATGGGCTTCAAGACCTTCGGCTTCGGCGGCGGGCGCGAGGACGTTTGGGAGCCGAGCGACGATATCTACTGGGGAGTGGAGGGCAAGTGGCTGGCCGACGAGCGCTACAGTGGCGACCGCGATCTGGAGAACCCGCTGGCTGCCGTTCAGATGGGCCTGATTTATGTGAATCCGGAAGGGCCCAATGGAAACCCCGATCCCCTTGCCGCGGCCAAGGACATTCGTGAGACCTTCGCTCGCATGGCGATGAACGACGAGGAAACGGTGGCGCTCATTGCCGGCGGTCACACCTTCGGCAAGACCCACGGCGCTGCCGACCCCAACAAGTATGTCGGCCCTGAGCCCGAGGGTGCGCCGCTCGAGCAGCAAGGCCTGGGCTGGAAAAACACGTACGGCAGCGGCAACGGCGATTACACCATCGGCAGCGGCCTGGAAGTCACCTGGACACCGACGCCGACCAAGTGGAGCAACAACTTTTTCAAGACCCTGTTCAGCTACGAATGGGAGCTGACCAAGAGCCCGGCCGGTGCCAATCAGTGGGTCGCGAAGAATGGCGCAGGCGCCGGTACGGTGCCGGATGCGCACGACCCTTCCAAGCGTCACGCGCCCACCATGCTGACCACCGATCTCTCCCTGCGGTTTGATCCCATCTATGGCCCGATCTCAAAGCGTTTCTACGAGAATCCGCAGGAGTTGGCCGACGCCTTCGCCAGGGCGTGGTTCAAGCTGACGCACCGCGACATGGGGCCGATCGCGCGCTACCTCGGCCCGCTGGTTCCGAAGGAGCCGCAGCTTTGGCAAGACCCTGTTCCCGCGGTCGATCACGAACTGATCTCGGAGAAGGACATTGCGGCCCTGAAGGCGAAGATCCTCGCGTCCGGACTGTCGATCTCCGAGCTGGTCACGACTGCTTGGGCATCAGCGGCAACCTTCCGCGGCTCCGACAAGCGCGGCGGCGCGAACGGCGCGCGTATTCGCCTGGCGCCGCAAAAGAACTGGGAAGTGAACCAGCCGGCGGTGCTCGCGAAAGTCCTGCAGAAGCTGGAAGGCATCCAGAAGGAGTTCAACAGCGCGGCGTCCAATGGCAAGGGAAGGAAAGTCTCGCTGGCTGACCTGATCGTGCTCGGCGGCTGCGCGGCGGTCGAGCAGGCTGCCAAGAAGGCCGGACACGAGGTGAAGGTTCCCTTCTCGCCGGGACGCACGGACGCTTCGCAGGAGCAGACCGATGTGCACTCCTTCGCGGTACTGGAGCCGAAGGCAGACGGCTTCCGCAACTATGTCCGGACGACAAACGGCACCTCACCGGAGGAGTTGCTCGTCGATAAAGCGCAGTTGCTGAAGCTGACCGCGCCTGAGATGACGGTACTCATCGGCGGCATGCGTGCGCTGAATGCTAACTTCGCTGGGAGCAAGCACGGCGTCTTCACCAAGCGGCCCGAGACGCTGACGAATGATTTCTTCGTCAACTTGCTCGACATGAATACGGAGTGGCAGCCCGCTACCTCCAACGGCGCTGGCGTTTATGAGGGGCGCGATCGCAAGACCGGCGAAACCAAGTGGACCGCCACGCGTGTCGACCTGATCTTCGGTTCGCACTCCCAACTGCGCGCGTTTGCGGAGGTCTATGCGTGTGCCGACTCGCAGGAGAAGTTCGTGCAAGACTTTGCGGCGGCATGGAGCAAGGTGATGAACGCTGATCGCTACGACCTGGCCCGCGCCTGAGGTCAGCGGAAAGAACGGCGGTCAACCTGGTGCTGAAGTTACGTACCCTGTCACTGGGATCGGCGAAATCAGGTTGGCCGCTTTTCTGATTCACGCGGGCCAACAAGTACCGTCGGCTATGCAGGTTTCGGCGTAGATGTAGACCTGGTTTGAAAGGGCACGGCTTTGAGCCGTGCCGGTTAGGACAAGCAGACGGGCCGCCTTTAGGCGCTGCGGGACCGCTACCCGCGCGGCTGAAGCCGATTTCAAAGGCGCTTGCGGCACGGCTAGAACAGGCCGCTGAAAAGTCGGATTCGGGCCGCTTTGAAGGGGCGCGGCTTTAGCTGCGCCGTTCTAAGCCCTTTATTTTTGTCATCCCGAGCGGTCTTCAGGCCGCGAGGGATCTGCGTGCTCGACTTTTTCAGCGGCCCCTAGAAGGCGTGCCCTTTCAAAGCTGTTACACCGTAACTCCGGAAATCACTCTACTGCCAAGCGTCGCCAGAGACCTTATGTCCATTTGCGGACGGAGCTTCGCGATTCTGGCCGCGATGGCTAATCTGCTAAGTTTCATGCTTCCTTGCTTTCACAACCAGATAGCCGCGGATTGCGGTTGGCAGGCGATATGCAATCTAATCGGCGAGGCTGCATGACCGTGACCTCCGATCCAGCAACCATTCTCATCGCCGACGACCAGGAACATGTGCGCGAGGCGCTGGCCATGCTGCTTCGCGGCCACGGATACGCGATCATTCTGTGTGCCTCGCCACAGGAGGCGGTCGCGGCGGCGCGGGAGCACACGCTCGAACTTGCTCTGTTGGACATGAATTATCGCCGCGACAGCACCTCCGGAATTGAAGGGCTGGAACTGATCCAGCAACTGCGCAACCTCGACCCGAACATTCCGATTATCGCGCTCACCGCGTGGGGAAATGTGGATCTGGCTGTGAGTGCCATGAAACACGGCGCATCCGATTTCATCGAGAAGCCGTGGCGCAACGACGCGTTGCTGGAGAAGGTGGACTTACTGATCCGTAGAGCCACGGAGATGCGATCTTCGCAACGGGTCTCCGACTATGAGCGCCAGGACGCCCGCCACTTGCAGACCAGGATCGTGCCGCAGCGCCATCTGGTGACCAATGGCGTGGAGCTTTTCGGCGATAGCGTTCCTGCGGGAATTGTCGGCGGCGATTACTTCGGCGTGTGGCAGCCGACGCCGGAGATGCTGCACTTTTGCGTGGCCGATGTTTCCGGCAAAGGCACGCCGGGCGCGCTGATTGCCGCGATGCTATACGCCTCGGTCAGCACCTTGTCGTCCTCCAGCAACAGTCCCGAGATTGTTCTGGCGCAGGTGGAGACGACGCTGCGCAACCAGTTGGGCGAAGGCCATTACGTCACCATCTTCTACGGCGTGCTCGATCTCCTGTCTCGCGTGCTGCACTTCGTCAACGCCGGTCATTGTCCGCCGATTCTGCGGCGCAGGAACGGAAACCTGGAGTCGCTCGGCGCCACGCGTCCCGTGCTCGGCTTGATGCTGGATGCCGGCTTCCGTTCGGAGCGCATCGTGCTTGCTCCCGGCGACCGCCTGCTGCTTTACACCGACGGCGTTACAGAAGCTTCCGATGGCAGTGGCGAAGAGTTCGGCGCCCAGCGGCTGGAGACGCTCATGGCTAAAGCCGAAGATCAGCCTCTGCCGGACGGCTACGCGCAAATTATGAATAGCGTTCGCCAACATGCGGCAAACAAATTTGCGGACGATGCCACCCTCGTGCTGATCTCTATACAGGACGACTCCCGCACCCGCAAGGCCCGGCAAGCATCAGCGTCGACGCAGCCCATTACTCAGCGGACGTAAGAACCCGGCCAAGCGAACTTCATTCGGACAGAAGCGTTTCGCCGGCGCGTTCCCCCGCCAGCTCCGCCATCTGCGCCATGTACTTGTCGGCGTCAAACTTCCTGCGCGCGGCATCGCCCGACATATAACGGACGGTGCCGAAGATAGGGCGATCGAACCATGGCCGGTCGAATTTTCCGGCGACCGACCACGCAATTCCAGCGTAGCCATTGGGATCGCGGCCGTCGAGAAAATACTTGTCGTTGAGGTAGACCGCAGTCTGGTACGCCAGCGCGGGCGAGGCACTCCACTCCAGGATCTTCTTGGCCCAGTACATTCGCATGTAGTTATGCATCCAGCCGGCGTGCAGCATCTGACGCTGCGCGGCGTTCCACAAGTCGTCACGCGTATCGGCGCGTTCCAACTGTTCGCGCGAGTACGTCACCGGCCGCCGATCGCGCGCGTGCGCCGCCAGCGTGCGATGCGCCCAGTCCGGCGCGCTCGCCAGTGAATCGTAGAGCGCATTGAAGTGCACGAAGTTGATGGCGAGTTCGCGCCACGTGATCAACTGATCCAGAAAATCGTCCTTAGCGTCACCTGGCGCATCGCTTTTCTGGACCGCCAGAGCGACCGTGTGCGGCCCAATGTGGCCGAAGTGCAGATACGGAGACAAGCGGCTGGTTCCATCCACTTCCGGCTTGCCGTGGCGCTCGGGATACCGCGCCAGCTTATGCGTAATGAACTCACGCAACAGCTTCAGCGCTGCGGTTGTTCCGCCACGAAAGGAATCGACGGGTCGCACCGAACGATCAAGCCCTTTCCAATTTTCGGTCAGGTCAAACGAGCCATCGTCGGGCAGAGCCTGCAAACTGCGCGGCTTTTCCCATTCAATTTTGGCCTTTGCATTCGACAACGGCTTGAGGAACTGCTCGAAATGACGCTGCAGCCGCGGACGAATGATGCGTGCCGCATACTGCTCCTTCTCCAGCAGCGTAGAGGGAACGATGACGTCGGCATCCACCGTCCACAGCGGCACATTGACTTTCTTCGTCGCGCGTTTGCGCCAATGGTTGGGCTCACGCATCGGGTTCTCGTCGCCGACGACCAGCGATGCCTTGACCTCATCGCAAAATTTCGGCAGCGAGTGCTCGGGATAGCGCCGCAATACGTAACCGATACCGCGCTTGCGCGCACGCTCGGCGGTGCCGGGAATCGCCTGCGCCAGGAACGCATAGTGCCGCAGATTCGCATGTGGATAAAACGACACCGGCGCGAAGAAGATGACGACCGGTTGCTGCAGCGCGTTGGCGGCTTCGACGGCCACGTCGAGCGCGGGATTGTCCAGGGCGCGTTGCGCGCGCTGCATCCAGTAGACCACGCAACCGCCATTGCGGTCGGGCGCTCCGGCGCGACGTACGCTGACACGGGGATCCGACGAAAGCGCTTGCAATTTCGACATCATGCCAAAAAGGGAACTGCAAAATCACGAGCCAGGTTGGGCAGCCCGGGGGAAGAATTTGGCACGAACTTGGATGCAGCTCCCTCCGCTTCGATGCGAACCCATACCAGCGTTTATTCCGGAGCACGCGTTACGCCCCTGCTTGCCGGGAGCCAAAAGCCGACAGCCAAGAGTATCGCAGCGCGTGACAGCCGCGGGGATTGCCGCTATAACCGAGCTAATGACCGAAGCACTCAGCCGCCGCTTGAAGCAGGCGGAATTCACCAGCCCGGAGCAGGAAGCGCTGTTGAGCGTACTGGTTGCGGCAAGCACCATCAACGAACTGACGGACAACCTGTGCGCTGAGCACCGCATCACCCGCGCCCAGTACAATGTGCTGCGCATCCTGCGCGGGGTTTATCCCGAAGGCCATCCGCGTTCGGAAATCGCCTGCCGCATGCTGGACCGCGCACCCGACATCACGCGCCTGCTTGATCGCCTGGAAGCGCGACGGCTGGTGCGGCGTACGCGCGGCAGCGAAGACCAGCGGCAAACCGTCGCGTTCATTACCGCGAAGGGCATCAAGCTCCTGGATGCGATTCGCCCGCAGCTTGACACAGAACTGAACGCGCTGGTGGGCAAGTTCAGCGCCGGCGAGTGCCATGAATTGAGCCGGCTGTGCGCGGCGATCTTCGAGGGCGAAAGCCAGGAGGGTAGCCGTTAACGGCGAGCGCTGCTTGCGCCAAGAAACTTGCGCTACGAATTGCCCACAAAAAACCCTCCCTTTTACGGGAGGGTTGATGTTTTGCGCGCGATCGGAGGCCGCGGTCGCAAGTGGCGCGCGACGGACTGCGGCCTCCGAATGTGTGCGGCCGCTAGACGCGCACCACGTTCGCGGCCTGGAAACCTTTCGGTCCCTTGGTCAGATCGAACTCCACCGTCTCACCCTCGTTCAAGCTGCGATAGCCGCTTTCCTGGATGGCGGAGAAGTGCACGAATACGTCCTCGCCCGTGGACCGCTGGATGAAGCCGTAACCCTTCGCCCCGTTAAACCACTTCACTGTACCTTTCTCTCTCACAACCCGCTCCTTTCCAACATTCAGTTGCAATTACCCCTGCGTTGCGGCCGCTCCATTCCTCTGGGCGCGAGTGGTGGCACCGGTCGCATCATCGCCGGGAAACGAGGGTTGCGGCTCAGTTCGCAGCTTTTCGACAATCAAAAAGGCCCCAAGGAACGTGTCGCGACGGAACACTACTTCCGCGTCCGAGCAAGTTCCTGGAACCCGTGCACTACCTTCGATTGAACTGCTGACAGAAACATCAACCCAAATCCGCGTTTCGGAGACCCCGAAAGCTCCGCCTTAGTACAAAAGAGGGGAGCAGAAAATGTTTACAGGAACTCTGCTATTTTGGCAAGTATTTCTTGCACAGTAACTTCCGGGTTGTTCCGGAAGTAACGTTTTCCCGATTTGAGACGGGCGACCTTAGACAGTTGGAAAAGCGCCAACTAGCCCGCTGGATTAGGGCCGACTGCCTTACACGCTCGGCCTTTTCGGTTCCGTTCAGGCCGGACTGCAGAGGACGTGTAAGCTTGCCTGGCTCTGGCCGCAATTCAGCTCTGCTACGATGAAAGTAATGACCAACAGCAGCTCTGGAGGGCCCGAATCGCACGCCGAAGCCGTACCGTTGCGCACGCAGTCCGCGACCGTTGCAGTGGCGCCGGCGCTGAGCCGGGCGGGCACGGCCGAGCTGCACGCCACTCCGCTGCGGCCGGGAACGACGGCGCGCCGCCTGCTGGCCGAAGATAACCGGCACGAACTGTTTCGCCATCTGCCCGAAAGCTACCGCCTGTCGCATCGGCTGCGGCGGCATGGACTCTCGACGCTGCGCTACCTGATGCAGACCGAGGTCCACACCTATGCTTTTTCGGTGGCGGCGAATTCCATTCTGTCTTTCTTCCCGTTCATCGTTCTTCTGCTGACGGTCGTTCGTCGCGTCTTCCACTCGCCGGAAATGTACAACGTGGTGCTGCAACTGCTGCGCAACTATTTGCCCAGCAACAAGGACTTCGTCATCCGCAACCTGCAGTTTCTGGCCAGCGTCAGGGGACGCGGGCAAGTGTTGTCGTTCCTCATGTTGCTGATCACTTCGACGGGAGTCTTCCTGCCGCTCGAGGTCGCGCTCAACAGCGTGTGGGGCTTCAAGAAGAACCGTTCTTACCTGATGAACCTTTTGGTTTCGCTCGGCTTGGCGCTGGCCTGCGGTTGCCTGGCCGTGCTGTCCATCGCGCTGACCGCCCACAACCTGCGCGTGTTGGGACGCGTGCTGGGCGACGGCTTCACCTTCGAGGCGTTCGGATTTGTGCTGATGAAGGTGTCGGCGATCCTGGCGACCATCTGTATTTATTTCCTGATCTACTGGCTGCTGCCGCATGGAAAAGTGCCGCTGCGCGCCGTGCTGCCGGCGGCCATCATCACCGGTCTGGTGTCGGAAGCAGCGAAGTATCTGTACATTCTGGTCCTACCCTGGCTGAATTTCCAGGAGGTCTATGGGCCGTTCTCGGTTTCGGTGACGCTCATCTTCTGGTCATACTGGAATGGCATGCTGTTGCTGGGCGGCGCGTATCTTTCCGCCGCTGAGCATAGCGATCGTGTGCAGGCGCGGCGCGAGACGGCCGCGGCATCGTAAATCACCTTGACCTCAGGGGCTCGCGTGCATCCAACGGCATTGGTCACCTCAACAATCGGATGGTTGGATGCCCTACGAGAAAGGGAAGAATGCACGTGGTTTGACTTAGTCATGGACTTAGTCTATTGTCTACCTGGTGAAAGTTAATGTTCACGAAGCTAAGACCCATCTTTCCAAGCTGTTGGAGCGAGCAGCCTTAGGTGAAGAGATCATCATCGCAAAGGCAGGGAAGCCCATCGCGCGGTTAGTTCCGCTAAAGCCGAAACGCGCAACCCGTCCGCTCGGAACGGGCAAAGGGCATTTCGTCGTCCCAGACGATTTCAACGATCCCTGGCCGGAAATCGAACGGGAATTCTACGATGAGAATCCTCTTTGACACGCACGCTTTTCTGTGGGCGATTGAGAATGACGCCAAGTTGTCCTTGCGAGCACGGCAGGTCTTCAGCCACACCGGCAACGAGGTGCTCCTGAGCGTGGCCAGTATTTGGGAGATCCTTCTCAAAGTGGAGACAGGCAAACTTCGCTCCGTGGGCGCGACCAGTTCCTTTATCCGAACTCAGTGCAGAAAAGCCTGCATTACGATACTCCCCATTCTGCTGGAGCACGTGCTGCGTTTGGAAAGCTTACCCGTCCACCACCGGGACCCGTTTGATCGCATTATTCTGGCGCAAGCCTTGGAAGAACGAATTCCAATTGTGAGTGTCGACGCTAAGTTCCGCCAGTATCCGGTCGAAGTGCTCTGGTAATCGAGGCCGTCCTATTTCGCCTGCCGCTTGGCTACGCGCGCCAGAAAAGCCTCCTGCGCATTGAAGGCATTCTTCTTGTCGTAGTTTGCATCGCGCACGTACTTGCCCTCGGAGGTCATGTGCCGCGCCTTGGCCTGATCTCTTAAGTAGGTCCCGAGAACCTGCTCGTGGATGAATTTCACCAGACCCTTGTCGCTGACGGGGAAGTCGACTTCGACGCGATGGTTCAGGTTGCGCGGCATCAGATCGGCGCTGCCCAAATAGACTTCCTCATCGCCGCCATTGGCGAAGTAGAAGATGCGGCTGTGCTCCAGGAAGCGGCCGACGATGCTGGTAACGGTGATGTTCTCGCTCACTCCCGCCAATCCGGGAACCAGGCAGCAGATGCCGCGCACCAGGAGCTGAACTTTCACCCCTGCCTGCGATGCCTGATACAGGAGCTTGATCATCTGCCGGTCGACGAGCGCGTTCATCTTGAAAATCAAGTGGCCGCCACGGCCGGCTTTCTGGTGCTCGATCTCGCGCTCGATGAGGTGCCGCATGCGCGGACGCAGCGTTCGCGGCGAGACCAGCAGCTTGTGATACGAGTCCTTGGCGGAGTAGCCGGTCAGGAAATTGAACAGGTCGGTGCAGTCGGCGCCGATATCGGGATCGCACGTGATCATGCCGATATCGGTGTAGAGCTGAGCGGTCACGGCATTGTAGTTGCCAGTCGCCAGGTGCGCATACCGCCGGATGATGTCGCCTTCCTTGCGCACAATCAGCGCCACCTTGCAATGCACCTTCAGCCCCATCAGTCCGTAGACCACGTGCACGCCGTATTCTTCCAGCTTGCGCGCCCACTCGATGTTGCTCTCTTCGTCAAAGCGCGCCTTCAGTTCCAGCAGCACGGCGACCTGCTTGCCATTCTCTACCGCTTCCAGCAGCGCATCGACGATGGGCGCGTTGCGGCCCACGCGATAGAGCGTGATCTTGATGGCCAGCACATCGGGATCGCGCGCCGCCTTTTGCAGCAGCCCAATGACGGGCTGAAACGATTCGAACGGATGTTGCAGAAGGATGTCGCCGCGGCGGATGATGCCGAAGATGTCTTCCTCTTCGCCATCTTTCGCCAGCGCGGGCGGCACAGCGGGGACGAACGGCAGAAACTTCAGGTCGGGCCTATCCAGCTTGGTCAGGCCCCGAACCCGCACCAGCGACAGCGGACCGCCGCTGACTTTATAGATGTCCTCGCGGTCCAGCTCCATGTTCTTGCTCAGGATTTCCAGCACCGGCGCCGGCATGGCTTCGTCCACTTCCACTCGCACCACGTCGGCGAAGCGCCGCTGCCAGACGCCCTCTTCCACCGATTCCAGCAGGTCGCCCGCTTCCAGGTCCTGAATTTCGCTGTCGGCATCGCGCGTGACATGAAAAGGATGCGCTTCTTCGATGGTCATGCCGGGAAACAGATACGCGAGATTGGCGGTGACCAGTTGTTCCAGCCAGACGAAGGTCTGTTCTTTCATCGCCGCGGGTTTGGTGCGGCTCTTGCTCTTCGTCGCGCCGCTCACGCGGATCAGCTGCGGCAGCGTGTCGGGAATCTTCACGCGCGCGAAGTGCTCCTCGCCTTCCGCGCCGCGCAACAGCACCGCGAGGTTCAGGCTGAGGTTCGAGATGTGCGGGAACGGCCTTCCCGGGTCGAAGGCCAGCGGCGTGAGCGTGGGAAAGACGGTTTCCTGAAAGTACGAGTTCACCGTCGCGCGCTGCTCGTTGGACAGATCGGCATAGCTGACAATATGGATGCCGGCGCGATCCAGTGCAGGCACCAGTTCTTTGGTCCAGCAGTCATGAGCGTTGCGGAAGAGGCGGATCACCGAGGCGCGGATGGCGCGCATCTGCTCGGTGGGAATCATGCCATCCGGGCCGGTATCGAGTACGCCTTTTTCGATCTGCCGCTTCAGGCCGGCGACCCGCACCATGAAGAACTCGTCAATGTTGGAGCCCACAAAGGAGAGGAACATCAGCCGCTCCAGCACCGGATTGCGCTCGTCCTGCGCCTCTTCCAGCACGCGCCGCTGAAAATCGATGAGGCTGAGCTCGCGATTGATGTACAACGCGGGATCGTCGAGCTGCCGCGACGGCTCCTGGCCGTTGCGCCGTTCCGAAGGTGTCGCGGTGTGGGCAGGTAAACGCCGTCCCTTGCTGGGTGCTGGTCTCGCCGATGTGCTCATAGGGATTCTTGCCACGGGAAGAAACAGACGCCCATTGTATGCCGTTGTCGCGAGTTTGAATACTGGATGCGAGGCCAGACGAGGGGGTTCTTGACGCTATTTCACGCCATATTGATGCGGGGTGATAGTGTTTGGCGAGAGGGCGGCAGGCGGATCGGCTACACCCCTCTGAGCTGCTCTTCGGTCATGCCGAAGTAATGGCCGAATTCGTGGATTACGGTGCGGCGAATCTGCTCGCGCACCTGATCGTCGTTCGCGCATACCGCCTCGATGTTCTTCTGATACAACACGATCTCCGAAGGCGCTACGAAGGTCTGAAAGCTGCTTCTTTGCGTCAGCGGCACGCCGTGAAAGATGCCCAGCAGCAAGCGCTTCGGTCCCCCGGGCGCCGACGGCGGCTCCTGCGCGGGACGGTCCTCGACCAGCACCGCAACATTCTCGATGCGGCGGCGAAACTTCGCCGGAAGCGAGTCCAGCGCCTCGCCCACCAATCGGTTGAATTCCTCGCGGCTCATGCCGTTGCAGCCATGCGGCTGATCTTAGCGCATTTGGAATCGTTCGCTATATCGGAACTGCCCGTAGCTAGCCCGGATTTCTCACCAGTAGTAAACAGGCAAGCATAATTCAGCATAGAAAAAGGCCGCCATTTCAGGCATAACTGCGTTGTTGAAGGCGAAGTCGATGCCGGAAGGAAACGGCCTTTCTCATGACAGAGTGTACGCAAGAAAGCTTCGAGTTTGCAGAACATTTTTCGCGACGCGTGGTGGCCCAGTTCGACGGGGCGTGGATGAGCAGCGACGGGGGCGGGCTGCTGTTACGGCGCACCGACCGCAAGATCGGCCTGCTACGACGAG
>Ga0335081_10002814_pt1 | contig 27397 bp, 21 predicted proteins | sample Lox_Sample_35_FD_206713 | JGI IMG/M metagenome (GOLD analysis project Ga0335081, IMG submission 206713) | Soil microbial communities from Loxahatchee National Wildlife Refuge, Florida, United States - Lox_Sample_3.5 | ecosystem: Environmental > Terrestrial > Soil > Wetlands | place: USA...
AGCGTCCCCTGGTCTCACATCGAGTGCCATGAGTGACATAAGCAACGCATCGGTCCCATTACCGCAGCTCACGCAATGCTTCGTGCCCACGTAGCGCGAAAGCGCTTGTTCCAGTTCCTTCACTTCCGGTCCGAGAATGTAACTGCCGTGATTCAAGACTGTTGCAATGCGAGCATCAAGACTCTTGCGGATTCTTGATTGCTGGGCTTTCAAATCAATGAAATTGATTCTTCTATCGGGGTCTGAAACCATACTATCCTCGATAATAATGGTATAAGTACTTCTTAAAGAGCGTTGTGCAAAGAGGCGTGGTTGTAATTGCAAACGACCTGGCGCCTCGATTCTGCATTATTGTTCATTGCACGGAAATGGAATGGCCGCATTGGCAGCAAATGAAAAACAATTCTGAAAAAAGTCCTTGTCCGTCAGACGCGAGCGTGCAAATGAATCCCTCTGAAGAGATCAAAGAAGTGGCCGACATACTTTGGAAGGAACCTACCAGCGGACATTTTTCGTGTCACACCATCCATTGCGACTATTGTTGAGATGTGCCTATCTCCTCGTAAAGATCGAGATGGTCCCTTATGTACTGGATTTGTCGTTTCAGCCCCTCCTCTGTCCCATACTTGGGTTGAAACAATAAGACCTGTTTGCTTTTCGTGATATCCGCACTTGTTCGCCGGACGTCACCGCGTTCTGATTTCCTTGATTCGACAAGTATTTTTGTTCCAAGCAATGTTTCGGCAGTCTCGATAAGGTTCTTCATGGAAAAAACATGACCGCCACCAATGTTGTATACACCATTTTCACCATTGTTCAGCGCCGCGAGAATCATCGCCTCAACCACGTCAAGAACAAACGTAAAATCGCGTTCCTGACGTCCGTCCCCAAACAGGAAGAACTTCTTTTTCGTTATTCCTGCGTGAAGAAGGCGTGTGAATGCCATATCCGGCCGTTGGCGCGGACCGTAGACACTGAAAAGTCGTAATGCAGTGACCGGCAGTCCATAGTTGGACTGATAGAGAAAACAAAGATGCTCCGCCGCGAGCTTCGTTGCACCGTAAGGAGACTGGGGATGTGTCGGATGCTCTTCATTAACTGCTGCTACTCGCGTCTCACCATAGACAGATGAGGAGGATGCATAGACGAGTTTTTGCAGGCCGCGTGCATTTTTTGCAGCCTCCAGTAATTTCTGCGTCGCCATGACATTGTTGTCCACATAGGCAGAAAAGTTTTTACCCCAGCTCCCCCGCACGCCTGGTTGAGCCGCAAGATGAAACACAACATCGAGGGAATTCACTAACGGAGCAAGGTCGAAGGCTAACAGGTCGCTTTCAATAAATGTAAAGGAAGGATTGCCCAGCAAAGCCTCCAGATTGGCCCGTTTGATTCGGGGACTGTAATAATCGTTGAGCGAGTCAAGACCGACGACTTGAATATTCTCCGACACCAGCCTCTCGCACAAATGCGATCCTATGAACCCTGCACAGCCTGTCACAAGTGCTTTTTGCATGGTCTGAAGGTACTAAAAATTGACGAACAGACCTACATCATTCTCCTTCTTCCACTCGTTGCGACAGCTCTTTCGTCCATCGAAAAGATTGAGTACTTTTGTTTTGAACATCTGCGCTTGACCATCCTGGGTTTGAATTGGAATTCTCAACAGTGGGGTAACCGTGTTGAATCTTACGTGGTGGATGAACATGCCCTCGTTCTATCAGGGCGACTTATTCAGAGCTCTGACAAAAACCGGCGATGTGGATCTTCACGTTGTGTTCACACAGAGAATTCCAATCGACCGTCTTCGGCTCGGATGGGAGGATGATCTCAATGGGTTTCGCTATGAGTTCCTCGATGATAGGTTCCCCATCGTTCATGCCGTTCAGAGGGCACGTCAAGATCGAGGGAGGACACACATCGTGGGCGGTCTGTGGTCCGGTGCCGTGGTCGAATCTGTTCTGTTAACACTCATGGTTTTGGGTGCCCGTTACTTCATCTACTCTGAGTCTCCTGACCCGCGAATCCCGTTACCTCTCTGGAAAAGGACGATTTTAACGCCTCTCGGCAAACAGATTGTCTCAAGAGCAAATGGCATACTATCTATATCGCATTTTGCAGAGAACTATTTCCGCTCCTACGGTGCAGAAGTTTCATCGATATTCCCCTTTGGGTACTTCCGTTCATTGCCACACCCTCTTGCCCGTTCAACGCGCACAAAGATAAAAAAAAGAATCGATCTCGTATTTGTAGGTCAATTGATCCAAAGAAAGGGAGTGGATCTTCTTCTCGCTGCGTCTGAGCCAGTTCTCGCCACTCACGATAACGTCTTCCTGCAATTCATTGGCACAGGTAAAGACGAAGACAAGTTGCGCAATTGGGTGTCAGAAAAGAAGCTATCCCATTGCGTCTCCTTCGAAGGGAGCCTCGAGCCCCGGAAAATCATTCGCAGAATTTCTGAAGCTGACCTGCTGGTTCTCCCATCCCGATGGGACGGTTGGGGAATGGTTATTAACGAAGCACTTATGGCTTCAGTTCCTGTCATAGTTTCGGACATGTGTGGCGCAGCAGACTTGATCAAAGACGGCGTCAACGGATTCATCTTCAAATCCGAAGATGCAGATGATCTCCGGACAAAGCTCACACACTATGTTGATAACGCCGACTGCCGTCGCAAAATGAAGAAACATGCAAAAAAAACGGGGGCGTTGTTGGGGTCAGATAGCGCAGCAAGATACCTCATCGGATTACTGGACCAAGGGAAGGGCAACAAGCAGACATTCTCTGAGAATTATCCATGGATAAGACCTCATCGCATTGATGCAGGGTTTGAATAATATCGGAGGAGAATCTTGGCACATAGATGCGGTCACCTATTCTATTTATATCTCCTTCGTTAAAGTCCATTTTCGCCTTGATCGCCAGAAGCTTGGGTTCTTTACTTCGTAATATTGAACTTCCGCGAATCATCAAAGTTGATGGACTGCTCTGCACAAGCAAACCCCGAGGTTATGACATCGTTTGCAGGGATGTCGGTGGAGCATTCCATGAAGAAGAAACGCACTTGATGCTCCACGGAGTCACTGATGGCGTTGACAAACGCAGTGTCTTCGTCGATGTCAGGTCAAACATTGGTGGGTTTATTGTGGACGTGGCCAGCACTCGTCAGGTTCGACACGTCACCGCGTTTGAACCAAATTCATCGGGCGGCAAATCCTCGATGCGAGTGGATTTTCTTCGCCTTTCGTTGTAATTTTCGCTCTGCAAAGCTGAAGAAGACAAAAGACCTTTCATTTATGAACAACACAATGAAGTTTTTCAATGGGTTTGCCCGAAAGCCATACTACCACAGCATCGTTCAGAACTTGAAAGGAAAGCGATGAAACTGAACCTCGGCTGTTATACACGTCCCAAAGAAGGATATGTGAATGTCGACATATTACCGTGGGCGGGTGTCGATAGGATTGTTGATTTGAATTCTCTACCGTGGCCTTTTCAAGATGGGGAATGCGAAGAAGTGATAGCAGAGGACGTTATTGAACATTTGGGAAAACTCACCAAGATTGAAATAGTAAGAGAATTAGCGAGAATCACTAAGATTGGCGGGAAGGTTCATATCAGGGTTCCTTGTTCCACGCACATCGGTGCACTTCAAGCTTTGCAGCACGCACACTCCTTCTATCTTGACAGTTTTGATAGCGACTTTTCTCAGATGTGCTTCAAATGCGAACAGAGGAAGGTCGTGTTTTGGTGGGGAAAAATAACGCTACCATTTGTATTCCCGATTCGCCTGCTGATTCGTATTTTGGCACGATTTGGATTCATTAGTTTGCTTATATACGATCTGATAAGAAACGACAGTAAGGACATCTGTTGAGACTCTTTATTGCGGTTCAAGATCTCGGTGAACCATCGTAAAGAATGCGGAGCGCGCATTGAACCGGCCTTCGGTTGGAAAAATACTCTTTCGCGTTGAGAACTTTCGCGGGGTTGGGTTGAAGTCTTTGTACGATGGCCATGATCTCCTCATCACTTTTGTGATGCTGAAATTTGTGTGATCCCATGGCGTCAAATGTGTTCACGACGGTCGCTCTATACTTGCGAACAATCCTTCGAAACAACGTGCTCTCCGAGGGGACGATTCCCCGTACACAAAAATGAAGTCGTTCCAAAAAGAACCCGAGAACAGGTACAAAGCGCAGGATCCCCATGGATCTTGCATACCACAGTCGAAGTCGGAAGGGCAATTTGCTGATGATTTTTCTGATGCCGGCGTTGAAAACGTGAAATCGAATCCAATTCTTCATCCCTTTGTCCGGACGGGGGTAACAGTTGAAAACAAACTCCCCTCCTGGTGCGACGATCCGAAACAGCTCATCGGCGGTTTTCTCAACCGAAGGAGTATGATGGATAACATTGTGACAAATGACTATGCCGTCAATACAGTGATCACGAAGCGGCGGTTCATCAATAGAACATTGGATCACATCGTACTGAATGCTTGGTACACCCCGGAGGTTTTTCGTGATGACGTCATCAACCGTATCGGAGAGTTCAAGAAGGATCACTTTGCGCGCGCCGCTTTCAATCATCCACAATGTCTGAGCGCCACTTCCCCCCCCCGCATCGACGATCAGTTTGTCTTTGAAGACCTCCGTTGAACCAAACGTATTCTGAACAGTCTGGGTGAGCCAGGTCTTCTTGAAATCGACAAAGTTGAAGTAATTCCACTGTTCCCCGAACGATCTCACAGACGTTTCAAGACCTCCTGCCTTTGCAAACCGTGGTATTCCGCGGACAATCTCATATCGCCTTCCACTGGGGCTGACCAACCAACCCTGGGTGATGTTACCGTTGTCATCGCACCGCTCATCAGTCAGTGTCAGAGGAGCTTTCGTCACCGGCTCGCACACGTATTTCATTAGATCACGGTTCATTGGGGCATGTGGAATTAGTGAATAGACACATTGTATTCTCGCCTCCATAATTCCAGCATCGTCAATGCATATAGTCGCTGGTAGTTGAAGATGCCCTTTTGTTGGAGGAACACTAATCGTCGGATTGCCTTCTTGTCAAAAAGCGATTGGGCATCATCATAGAGCACTTCCTTCATAAACTGCCCCCATCCCTTTTCATACCAGTCTCCGAGCGGAATAGAAAAACCCTGCTTTCGTTCAAGGTCAAGTCCTTTTGGGAGAATTCTCTTGGCCGTCGATTTCAGGAGAATCTTTCTTTGTGTTTCGGTAGCTTTGAATCGGTCAGGTACCTGACCGAAGGCAAATTCGACGATTCTGTGATCCAGGAACGGGGAACGCACTTCCAGCGATACCAGCATGCTCGCACGATCGACCTTTACCAAAACGTCGCTGGAGAGATAATTTAGAAAATCGACGCTCGTTGCTTGTTGAAGTGCCGAGTACGGGATGCCTTGGCGGCCAAATGTATTGAACATTTTCTTTTCTTTGTCCGGCACTCGGTGGTCGCTCTCTTGAGCAAGAACTCGGGCAATGGTTGCATTATCAAAATAGGGGTCACCGCGAAAGACGTAATGCGGGCAGTCAGAGAGAACAGCGGCAGTTCTGTTCCTGTACGGAAATCCCGGTGGTATTGCGGTTTGTACCAGGTATTGAAAGGGTCCCCGAAATATAGCCGGCAACAATCGCTGCTTCCTTATTGACTTCAGGACCATCGAATAATGAAGATACCCGCCGAAAAGCTCATCGCCGCCATCGCCCCCAACAGCCACGGTTGCGTGCCTTCGAATTAATTTCGACAGCATGTAGGTGGGAATCATGGAGGAATCCGCGATTGGTTCGTCATACTGCCGAGCAAGTTCGACCATTATCTCCGGCCTGACCGTCTCTGCTTCAAGTTCTGTGTGCTGCGTCGCGAAGTAATTTGCCACCAACCTTGCATACGGGGCTTCGTTGTATCTCTTAAAGCCGGGGAATGTGACCGTGAATGTCTTCACAGTTGCTGTTGAGTTTCTTGCCGCCATTGCCGTCACAAGGCTGGAATCGACTCCACCGCTGAGCATGATTCCGACAGGAACGTCGGCGACAAGTTGTCGTCGCACGCTATCTTCGAGCAACTCCTCAAACCTGCGAGAAAGCTCCGATTCATCTTCGTGATCATTTGCCATTGTATCCGGAAGTCTCCAGTACTGCCAAGCTTTCAGGTTATCCCGTTCAATATCATACGTCATGGCGTGCCCGGGGAGAAGCTTCGCAAATCCTTTCAAGATACACTGATCACCCGGCACGTAGCCAAAAGAAAGGTAGTAATCCAGGGCGCGCCAGTCGAGCTCTTTTCGAACGCGTCCCGAGACCATAATGGATTTTAATTCGGAGCCAAACCACAATATACCATCCTGATGAAGATAAAAGAGCGGTTTTTCACCAGCACGGTCACGCGCAAGAAAGACTTCCCTGGTTTTAAGATTGAAGATCGCAAATGCAAACATACCGTTAAAGCGTTGGGCACAGTCGTGTTTCCACTCACGGTATGATTCCAGAATCACTTCTGTATCGGAAGCAGTACTAAATTGATGGCCTTTCGACTCCAGCTCACGCCGCAGATCCTTGTAGTTATAAATTTCACCATTGAACACGATCACACACTCGCGAGCGCGATCCATCATGGGCTGGTGGCCCGACGGGGTAAGGTCGATAATCGCAAGCCGCCTCATCGCCAACGCCACATCCCCATCATCCGACCACCACTCCCCGGCGTCATCGGGACCGCGATGCATCAGACTATCCCTCATGCGCCGGAGCAGGTCCGGATCTTTCCTGACATTCTTACCGGCGATTCCTACGATTCCGCACATACGCCTTCTTTCGCAGTTTGATCAATCCGGTCCGAGAATTGCTTCATTCGGGTAACAACATCGTGGCCGTCTTTCGTAATGCGTTCGTACCCTCTCGCTGCAAGCCTGGTAATTTCGGCGTCGTGTCTTAGATAATGGTCTATTTTTGAAAGCAGCTCGTCTTTTGAGCGAAAGAATTCAGCCTCAATTCCTTCTGCAAATAGATTTGCCAAGTCATCACTATGCTCGCTGAGCATGAATGTTTTCATAGCCGGGATTTCAAAGTTCCGTCTGGTGTAAGTATCTTCATTGAGCTTTGAAAGAAACGACAGCGCCATGCGTGATCCGCAGATCGCCTTCCGATAATCTTTGCCTCGTACCGGGGTTACCGGATACAACCCTTTCAGAACGTGTCCCACCGGAAGTCGTGCGAGATGGGCATTCCAGCCGGTTCCGAAGAGTCTCAGTTTGCATCCTGTCTCTGCGATTGCTGAAAGCATAGCAAGACGACCATCATCTTCGTAATGTCCAACGAATACAACATCACTCCTGAATTCATCTTCAATGAGGCGTCGTTCGACGGGAAACGTCTCTTGAGGGATGTAGTACGAGCGAAGGAGCTCGGTGCGCTTGGCGCCTGCCCGAAGAAGGTCCAACTTGTTGGACAAGCGATAGTAGAAATTAATGTCAAAAAGAGGAACAGACTTCTTGAAGTGCCTCCATTTGAAAGCGCTCTGATTCGGGGCCCACGGATTGTCATTCGCGTACTGGGCGAACAGAGTCTTCGGCAGAAGCTTCCGCAGTCGTTTGATTGTCCCGGGAACGATATGCGTGTCGTTGTACATCCACACTACGTCTGGTTTCTTCTCCGTAGCGACCGACAGAAAATCATGATTGATCTTGCTGATAAGCGGTCCAGCAACGTACTTGTTCTGGCGTTGGGCGATGAATGATCTGAAGCGAGGTTCCTTGCCCGGGGAGACAGAAAAAAAGTGCTGATACCATCCAAATTTGATGGTGGTGTGTCCTATGCTCTCAAGCGCCTTTGCGCAAGCTTCCTGGTAGTGAGGCCACAACCATTCTCCGGAAATCAAGATTGTCCGCATTTGGCCTGCGCCCTCCATTATGACTTCTTCTCCCAATGTGATGCGAGTTGCAAAAAAACTGATTCCACCCTGGCCATGTTCTGTTCGTAATTACCCTTTCCACACACAAGTGCGTGATTCAACCTTCGCATGACTGCCTGCTTCGCCGACTCGTGCATTGCTCGTTCCATCGCCCGGGCAATCGATGGTGCATCCGACGGATCGAAGAAATATCCGTTCTTTCCTTCTTCCACCCATTCCCGTATGGACTCTAAGTCGCTCGTGAGTGGAATCGCCCCGTACGTCATGGCTTCCATAAGAGAGTTTGGCAGTCCATCGTTGTGCGCAATCGAGACGTAGAAATCCGCGCTCTGCAGCGCACGAAGCGCCCCCTTATGCGGAAGCTCGTCCAGCAGAATCACCTTATTCTCGAGCCTGTAGCGTTTGATTAGATGAACCAATTTGAAATAGCGATACCCGCCTTTTCTTCCCACCAGGATCAGCGTAAATCGCTCGCCCAGCTTTGCGAGCAGACGGCACGCCTCCAGAAGGGGTACATTGTCAATGTCCTGACTGCCGAAACCCCGCAGACTCAGGAAGATCGGCCGCCCGGCATTCGCAAGTGATGCTGCGGGGAAGTTCATTCTTTTTTTGAGAGACAACCTGCCTTCTTCGAGTTGTTCCTTGCTCATTCCTCCGGAGCCCGGCAACTCAAGAAACGGCTTCTCACGTGGGTAGCCGTATTCACGGCTAAGCCGTACATCCCTCTCGCAATCGCTGAGAAGGAGAGACGCGCGTCCGAGCGTTTCTCTCGTGAGCCCAGTCAGTAACCGCTTCCGCGCCCAGTAGATGAGGTCATTGCCCCACGTGGAAATGACAAAAGGGATGCCGGTCTGCAGCCGTGCGGCGATAAATCCTTCATTCGGTATACGCAATGCATGAATGATATTCGGTTGGATTTGATGAACGATGGGAGACACTGCGTTCCGGTGGCGAGCAGTATCGTACCGAATAGAAAATGACTTCTTCAGAACAAAAAGTGTCTCAAGGACATCGGTCCACAGCACGGTCGGGATCGATTCAAAGATCTTCTGTATCCATGTGCCTGCCGATGCCGGGACGGCAGGCGAGCCATGACTGCTTGAAAAGACCCGGATTCCGCGAAAGTTCTCTGCAAACGGCGTTGTGGAATAGACGGTAACGTCGTGTTTTCGTTTGATGAAGAAATCGATCCATTTTTGCGCGTGAATACTGTTCAAGTCGCAGATGAAGAGGATCTTCATGGACTATTTCACCATTCCTTTGGCGGTAACGAATCTCAGCGTGTCGTGCGCTTCGCTCCAATTCCGGACAATCCAGACTGCAAAGAGAAGCGAATTCACCGCAATCTGAATGGCCGGACCAAGGTTCCAGATGAAATTGAAAGCGATGACCACGCCGCCGATGATGATGGTATCCCATTGATTTTTCAGTAAGCCGAAGTCGATGAGAGGTTCAACCTTGTTCAACAGCTTGGAATAAATCAGCACAGAAGATAGTTGTGCGACACCCAGGCTCACCGGAAGTCCAAACACCGACAGGAGCCTCACTGACGGCACAATCACGATTGCGAGAACCGTGAGAAAGCCTATCGCAGAGTAAAGACTGAGTCTTCCCTTCTTCATTGCCAAACCCGTTGCGGTGATCTGAGCGCCAAGAAGCGATGTGAACGAAAACGGAAAGAGAGCAAGGAAAAGAATGAACATGATTCGAACATTGTCCACTGAAACCTTCGCAGCGAAAAAGTTGTTGAACGCCACTCGAAATACAATAACCGTCGTAAAGAACAGCCCGGCAAACATCAGACTGCTTGTCGTGATGATGGACCCGAGCAGACGCCTGATTTCGCCGAAGGCTTTCCGCGCAGAAAGTTCCGAAGACTGAACGAAATAGACCTGCGTCAATGGGGCATTTGCGACTCCAAGCAGGACCGTTATGATTCTGTCCGCGTAGCTGTACAATGTCAAGAGACCGGCCGGAAAATACGAGAGGACAGTCGTCGTGATCGGACCACGCAACAAGTTGGCCATATTGGTCATGCGAACAGGCACATTCTTAATAAGAAGATACCGGAGGTTCCTTTGTCGCAAGGGATTTGCGAATCGAGCTCCAACCTTGAATTTACAGTACACGAAGAGAATTCCCGCTGCCAGGATCGACGCAAGAACTGTGGCGTACATCAACGCCGACACACCGTACGTTCTTCCGGCCACGAGCAGAGCGACGCCGTTGAACACCGGAGTAAGGAGGTTGGTTAGGTACGTGGTAATCATGAATGAATTTGCGTTCAAGGTCGAGTTGAGGACGACCGAAACGGTTGCAAACGGGATTGAGAACGAGATGATGCGCAACATATCTGTGGCAAACACCATCTTTCCTTCCTTAAATCCGCTGGCGAACAGTGTTACCACTACCGGTGAAAACACATACACGAGAAGGCCAATGAGCAGTCCGCTTCCGAGAGACAGCGTTAAAACGGACCCTGACAATTTCTGTGCGTCTTCAAAGCGACGGTTCTTGGCATCGTGATAAATTGGAATGAACAGATCCGTCAGGAAACCCGTCGAGAGCCCGCTTACAAACGTCATTACCGTGATGACAAGATAATAGACATCGGTCGAATCTGAGGCTCCGAAAAAGCGGACAATCAGCACCTGGACGGTGAAGCCGACGAGGACCGTCAAAAGATTGATAGCATTGAGGAAGAAGATCATAATCGGACGCTGCCATCAAACATCGTGGCCTCTTTGTACCCTTTGATCACCATCCAGAATCCGAACCACCGCGCAAGCAACAGTTGATTGATGGTATTCACGAACGCCGGATACTTGCGGCGCATAGGGTCACAGAATTCCAGCGTCAAACCCCGAAACTTCCGGAACATGTGTCGGACTTCAGATCTCGTATACGACTTTCCGAGCGGATTTTCTTCTCCATCGTAAATACGAACCCAGTCTTCCACAGCACTACCCGAATCCTTCCTCTTCCGGCGCCCAATCGCATGGATCGGACCTCCCGCCCACACGTGGATGGAGCGTCTGTGGTACAGCATGATGATAATTTGTCCGCCGGGTTTCAATACGCGCAGTACCTCATCAACGGCTTTTTGGGTGTCAGGGGTGTGATGAAGAACGCCAAAAGAGTATACGACATCGAATGAGTTATCGCTGAACGGGAGATTCTCCGCATCGGCGACCTGCGCATTGACAGGCAGTCCGGCCATGGCAAATCTTGTTTTCACGAGCTCAATGCTCACCGGAGTCAGGTCAACGCCAGCCACCTCCGCGCCGCCACGGGCAAATTGAAGAAGATCTGTCCCCAGTCCACAACCAATCTCCAGCAATCTGTTGCCGCGAAAACGGTCAAACCCCATCAGTCTTCGCATGAACGGTTGCGACGCGTACCGGTACCGCTCCACTTCGTCGTAGAACTCCTTCGAGCCCGGAACGAGATGGGTGAACTGCGTCCCACACGGATGCGTGTTCCAGTACTCCCTTACTTCCTGCTTGAGCCTCTCGCTATCGTGAGCGATCACACCATACTCCCGCCTTCAATCCATTGTTTATGCCACAACACCAGGTTCAACAAATTCCAAAGGTTCTGCCCTTCGTTCCTTTTCCCGGACCGATGAACGGCGAGCAGCCGGGAAAGGTACTCCTTGTTGAACGTGCCGCTACGAACAAAGTACGAGTTCATCAGCTCGGAATCGAGGAATCCGTACCATTCATTTCTCAGCCACTCGTTCACCGGCGCAGCGAACCCCTGTTTTTTTCGATAAATGATATTATGCGGGACAATCCCTTCGACAGCCTTTTTGAGTATGTATTTCGGCTCTCCACCCATGGTCTTCAGAGCGGCAGGGATTTGCATGCTATATTCCACCATGCGATGATCGAGAAAAGGTACACGGGCCTCGACCGACGTCGCCATCGACATCTTGTCGACGCGCATCAGCAAAAGCTCCGGCAATCGATTCCTGAACTCTATGAAAATCATCCGTTTCAAATAATCGGCTCCGGGGTCCCGTTCGAGGATTTCCCTGTGCCAGACGGCAGCAGACGCTCCGGCACGTTCCTGATGGGTTCGACTGCCGTTCCTGATCAGACGCCGCTTGTGTGCCTCTGTGAAATTAATGGCTCCACCCCAGTAGAGTTCATCGCCTTCGGCAGCCTTTCGAAGATAATCCAGCACGAGATACGCCTGTCGTTTTTCCAGTGCTGGCATGACACTGCGGAGCACCGCATTCCTGAACCAATGTGGAACGGAAATGAACGCCTTCCAAAATGTCCGATAGAATCTGAGTTCCCTCAACATCCATTGGTATCCGGCGAATTGCTCGTCACTGCCCTCTCCGACCTGGACGACGATCGTGCCGCTCTCGCGCGCCAACTTGGAAACGAAATAGAGCGGGATACAAACCGGGTCCGCGAGCGGCTCGTCCTGATGATAGACGAGCTTGGGCAGGAATTCAAAGGCATCGCGTTGGTCGATAATAATTTCCCGATGGTTCGTCTTGAACTGGTGCGCAATCTGGCGTGCGTACCCGAGCTCGTTGTATTTTTCAAGATCCCGGATTCCGACGGCGAACGTGTCCACCGGGCGATCCATCAGCTCGGCCATGAGGGCCACGTTCGTGCTCGAGTCGATCCCTCCGCTGAGAAAAACCCCAAAAGGAACATCGCTCATCATCCGGTCTTTGATTGATTGCTTCAAGAGCTGACGGATCGTGCGAACACATTCATCTTCTGAAATCTCCGAGTGCCGGGGACGAAACACCGAATCGCTGACGGGGTTCCCTTCGATATCGATTGAAGGTTCTCGACCAAGGGGAACGGGCTCCCAGTATCGCTCTTTCTCCACGTTCCCACGACTGTCGATCACCATCCTGTGACCGGGTTCAAGCTTGTATATGTTCTTGAACATTGTCGTGGGCGCGGGAGGAATGAGAAACGTCAGATACTGTTCCAATGTTTCTTCGTCCATTTCGCGATGGACGTCAGGGTGCTGAAGAATTGCTTTTATTTCCGAACCGAAGATGAAGTTGCCGTTTGTAAAGGTGTAGTACAGCGGCTTGATGCCGATCCGGTCTCGTGCAAGGACGAGGCGTCTCCTGCCTTCGTCCCAGATTGCCACTGCAAACATCCCCAGCAGTTTGTGGACAAAGTCGAGCCCGTACTGCTGATACGCAAAGATCACCGTTTCGGTATCCGACCTTGACCGATACCGATAACCCAGCGACTCAAGTTCACGACGAAGGACAAGATGATTGTAAATCTCGCCATTCAACATCAGCGTAACGTTGCCATCCGGAGAATGCATAGGTTGGTGACCTGCCGGAGAAAGATCGACGATGGACAGACGACGGAATCCAAATCCAGCCTTTCGGCCCTGAGAAACGAAGGTACCTGAGTCGTCGGGGCCGCGATGCGCGATACTGTCGCTCATTCTGGCAAGCAGCGACGTGTCGAACGTATCGACAGCGTTACCGTAGTTGAGAATGCCGCAAATGCCGCACATGATCTACATCAGCAGGAGACAGTTGGCGAAGCAAGGGAATCTGAGTGCGAGAATTCAACGTGCTGGTCCGGAGAGTTCAGTCATGCCGCAGGTCGAGACGTGTTCTCTTCCGGGGGAGCGCCCTGGCGAATCGCCGGCGCTTTCTTCTTTTTCCAATAGTCGAGGCCGGCGAAACCAAGTAGACAAAGAAGAACGATGTTCATACCGAGGCTTGCATTCTTTCCAATAGTGAAGCTCTTCGGATCAAACGTCATCGTGAGCTTGTGTGTGCCCGGCGGGACGACGACCCCCCGAAAGAGATAATCCAGCCTGTAAATCGGGATCTCATTGCCATCAAGGAATGCTCTCCAGCCGTTCGGATAGTATGATTCGCTGAGGAAGAGAAGATTGTTGCCGGTTGCTGTTACGTTCATTTCGAGGTCCTGGAGACCGTAGTGGACGTATTCCGCCTTTGCTCCATCCGTCGGCGGCTCGATACTCAGGTGGGGATCTTCAGTAAAGAAAGCGACGTCGCGAACATCGAAGGACATCGTTTGCATTTTCCTCAGCTGATCGAGACCCGACGCCACCTCGTACCGGTTGACGAAAAATGCGCGCGGCACGTACGCCCGGTTCGCATAGACCTTGTATTGGGGGCCGTTGTACACCAGTGAAAGGACGCGGCTCGAATCCGGCGTGTTCGAAATAACATACTTGACGTCCATCAGTTGCCACACAAGCGGGTTACCAATTCCTGCAACGTCGTCAATATCCTGATACCAGCGCATTTTCGCACCTTGGTACCCGTACGCGCTTTGGATCTTCCAATATGCAAGCTTGTTATCGTAAGGGGGTTGACCGTTCTCGAAGAGGAGGACACGAAACAGCGTTGTATCCTGCTTGATATACTGGACATAATCAGGCGCCGTAAAGATTTCCTGCCGATCAGTCCGGGGACGAGGATCCATGGGTTGGAAGTCGATCCTCCAAAGATCAGCGACGACAACGACAACAAGAACAGCGCCCAGAACCGAAAGGCTCAACTGTCGACGGAGATGCCGATAGATGGCGCCAAATGCGACGAACAAAAATCCAAAGGCAAACAGAAAGTCGGTGGCGACCTTGTCACTGAAGAACTCATACAGGAGATTCACCACCTGTTGATTATTCCTGAATTTTCCAGACAGCATCTGCTCCGGTATGAATGCAGAATAAATCGCTTTGTAGAAACCGGGGGCAAAAATTCCGAGAACAAACAGTATGCCGAGCGCCCCAAGCGTGTATTTCCATTTCTTGTCGGCAACGGGAGTGATACTTTGCGATCTATCGGCGAGGAACGAGGCAATACCGTACGCTGCAAGAATGGGGACCAGGATCTCGACAAGCGTAAGAATCATGGACGGCCCGCGAAACTTGTTGAACATCGGGAAGTACTTGAACATCGGGTCGAAGACGATGGGGAATTCTTTTCCAAAAGCGATCAGGAGCGCGAAGATGCTCATGATTCCGAGATACTGGACGAACGGATTCCGGCGATTGCGTATGAAGCCGATGATCGCGAATATCAGGATCACGATTCCCATATACTGAGGCGACTCAGTAAACGGCTCCGGGCCAAAATAGAAGTTCTGCTGTAACGGCTGATTGTTCGTGAGAGGGCCTTGATACGTCGTCGTACCAAACCCATACCAGGAAGGGACAAAGAACGTCGCAACTTCGCCGACGCCGAAGGACCAAGCGGTTGCATAGTCATACGCGAGACCGCCTTCCACCGTCTTTTCAGCACCGGCGGTCTGCACGATCGGATTCGAACCCCGCATCGAATACGGATTGTATTCCCAGACAGAAAGGTATTTGTCCGCATCCATGGCAAATGCCAGCACCGTCGCAGCCGCGAATACGGCAACAGTGCGCACAATTGATTTCCATTCTTCCTTTTTGAAGAAAGCGCGAAGAAGGAAATAAAGGAAATAGACTCCAATCGCCAGGTACATGTAAAAGATCATCTGGACGTGCGCTGGGAGGAAGGAGAAGTGAAGCACGAACACGAGAAGGAGCCCTAGTTTCCAGTTGAATTTCTCCCGCAATCTCTCCACGATCAGGAAGATGAACGGAAAGAACGCCATCACCGCGATTTTTGTGTTGTGCCCCGCCGGAACCCAGCTGATGATATACATCGAAAAGACCGCACCGAGTGATCCGACAAGCGAGGGCAATTTCTGTTTTACTTTGGAGTAAATAAAGAAGTACATCCCGATTCCGAAAATAAAATAGAAACCAAGAACCCACCCTTCCGGCGGTGCGAGAAACAAATAGTGAAGAGCGATGTCCACGCCGCCAAGGAGGGTCGAAGAAATATCGAAAATACGCAATCCTCCAAACGTCAAACTCGCATAGCCAGGGAAACCACAAAATATGTAAGGGTTCCAGAGAGGAAACACCCCTTCGGCGTTTGCCTCCTTCAAAACATTGTCCCAACTATGAGATGCAATCGTATCTGCACCGAGAAATGTTTTCCCGTTGAAAATGATCTGACTGAAAAAGATCACGAGGCTCAGGAACAAGAGAACGATGACTGCACCATGTTGATACTTCACGGGAATGAGAGGCCGTTCATCGTGGACAGGAACGGATCTTGTTCCGCTGGGTCGTTCCTTGGCTGTCTTAATCATAATGATTTGAATCCAATGGTGGGTCTATCGGTGGTTCTGCACGTAATCGAGGAGCCCTGCCAGCCGCCGGGTGATTTCCTTGCGCTCGTACTGCCTGATTTTCTCTTCATCCGGCCTGAAGTTCTGTCTATGGTAGACAAAATTCTCATAATATTCAACGAACGCCCGTTTGATACCAGCAATATCCTGGTTGTCAACCACGTTTCCCGATTTCGTTTCTCTGAGCAATTCCGCAATTGCTCCTTCGCTGGCAATCGCAAGAATGGGTCGATGGGCCCCCAGGTATTCAAAGACCTTCCCCGGAACGATCTCTGCACTTTCCTTCGACTCATCGACGACCAGCAACAAGCAATCCGCGCGCAGAAGCTCGCCGATGCTTTCGTGATGTGCAAGGTACGAGACCACCTCAATCGATCGCTTCAGCGCACTCCCGTCGAACATTGCTTTCACTTCGGCACCAAACCTTCCGATGAACTTCAGACATATCTTGTTTTCATTCACGCTTCCGTCCTTCACAAGCTCTTCTACCGCCCGGAGGAACGTAGCGGGGTTGCGACGGCCATACATCGATCCGGTGTAGGCTACCGTGAATCTCTCGTGTGGTTCTTCCGTGTGCGGAGAAAAGTCTTCAGCATCGAATCCATTGGGAAGGTGCAGGCATTTGATCGGATTGACGTGCGGGTATTTGCCTTGAAAGTCCTTCACGATTCCACGCCACGCACACTCGACCAGATTTGATTCTTCATAGACCGACCGTTCGAGGTACGCGTCGATCTTCCGGGGGAAGAACCACCGGTCGGGCGAGGAAATAAACCCGATCCACGGGTCGCGAAAACCGGCGATCCACGGTACGTGTGTTTTCCTGTGCACCTCCCGTGCAATGACGGCGGACGAATACGGCGGCGAAGAGGAATAAAGAGCGTCGATGTTTTCCTTCTCCACGATGTCCTTTGCAACGGGAACGGCATACGGGTACCACCCGATGCGTGCATCCGGGATGAAAAATGTCTCGCGCACGAATCCCGCAATTTTTTCTGTAAGCGATCTCCGCTTGTCCCCAAGCGGAATGTTCTCAACGTCGACCGGTGCGGAAGCGGGCTTACCCGTGAGCGTTCGGTACCATCGATACGGTTCAAAGATCTTTGTCCGATAGACCTTCGTCGAAGGAGGGATTTCGCTCATAAGCGATTCGTCCCTGGCGGGAAAATCGCCGCCATCCACAGTCAAGACGATGGGTTCCCATCCGAACTGCGGAAGATACTTGACGAATTTTAGAACTCTCTGGACTCCGGGACCGCCGGAGGGGGGAAAATAATACGATATGATAAGAACTTTTTTCATCGGCGCGACCCGGCAATAGCCCAGGATCGATGAGGAGAATAACGCCTAGGACTTGCGTGCAACGACGTTGAGCCCCGTGCCAGCCCTATTGTTCGCAGTGTAGTCAAGATACATGAAGATGAGCGCAAACGGAAAAGTGCCAAGATAATAGAATGGAAGGACCAAAAAGAATGCCTTGCTCGCATTGAGCATGAGCATGGGGTATTTGATGCCGAGTCTCCAGGCCAGTGTCCCCCACGTGCCGTACGTGTATTTCACTTTTTCGACGACGAATCCGACCGATTCGAGTTTCTCCCGTATTTCATCGGCGCCGTATCCGTTGCGGGCGTGCTCTTCGATGAAACTCTTGTCCTCCGGCGAGTGCACATCCGAGCCTCCGAGATTAGACGGTGTGTTGATGAAAAGTACGCCATTCGACTTCAGTGCGCGATGGAAGTTCCTGAAAACTCCTACATCATCCGGTATATGTTCCATGACATCAACGGAGAGAATGAAATCGAACCGGTTCTCGTGGCCGATGTGCGTCAGGTCCTCAACGGCGAAGGAACACCGGTCGAGTCCAACTGCCTTGAAAAACGATGTGCAGTCAGCGATTTGATCTTCCTTGACATCGACGGCGTAAATTCGCGCACCGGGAAAATGGTTCGCCATGTAATACGAGTACTGGCCAAAGCCGCTGCCTGCGTCGTAGATGAGAGACCGGTTCCCTGAACTTCCGAGAATCCTCCGGAGCTCACGCTTCACGTGCCATTCCCGGAGGAACATTATACCAAGAAGCTTGTAGAACGAGATTCGGAGGATGGGTCGCTTGCGGACAATGTTGCCGAAGATATTCTTGATCGGATCGTACTTCATTCGATGAACAATTGAAAAACAAAAATGAACAGTTTGGGCCGAATGCCGGCAATCATCAAGCGAGAGTTCATCGAATCGACAAAGACGTTGCCGCAGATTGAAGAACGGAAAACATATGTTCGGGTGTGAGAGAGTTCATGCAGTTCGGCTCGAAATCGCAACGCGGCTTGTAGCATACAAGACAGTCGAGGTCAGCCTGGACTTTGACGATCTGGCCGCCATACGAATCGATCTCGGCGGCTGAGGTCGGTCCAAAATACGCGACGACCTTCTTGCCGAGTGCCGTGGCGACGTGGAGCGCAAGCGTATCTCCAGTCAGGAACACATCGCTCAACGTGACCAATGCGAAAAACTGGCGCAGCGAATTGCCGGACCCCGTGTCGATCACGCGTTTCGGATCGACGGACGACAGCCGTTTGTTTCTCGCAGCTTCGTGTTCACCTCCGTAGAGAAGTATCGTCCAATCCGTTTTGCGGAGGATCATCTTGATGAGGCCTTCAAACCCTTCCAGCGTCCACTGTTTGTACTGCCAGCGCGGACTCGCCCCGGTGTTCATTCCAAGATGAATGGAGCTCCGCTTCAGCGAGTGCGTACGCAGGAATTCGGCTGCAAAATCGAGCTCTTCCCCCGAGAGCGTGAGGATAATGTCCTTCTTTGTCGATGTGAGCTTGCAGAGATCGAACATAATGTCCTGGTAAGATCGGACATTCTGCTTCTTCTTCTGATCAAACGCTCCCATTTCAAGCCATTCGACCGCCTCGTAATTGAACGGAACAATGTGTCCTCGCGCATCCAGCCCATAACCGAGCTTCTCCCTGGCCTTCACGCATGATGCGAGGACAGCGCTGTCACGAGCGGAATCAAGGTTGATGAGAAGGTCGTATTCCACCTCAGTAGAATAGAGCATCGCTTCCGTCGATTCGTAGGACAGAACGTGATCGACGAGCCGGTTGTTTTCAAAGAGGGGAATGGATGCTTGCCGCGTAATCCACGTGATTTCAGAGTTCTCGTACTTCGCCTTCAGTCCGTGAAGGATGGCTGTCGATCTCAACACATCTCCGACCGCGTCAAGCTTCACGATGAGGATGTTCATAGACACCACCTGGTAGTGCGGACAGTCGTCACACATCACGCCTTCGGTCTTGTTGAAGGTGCACGGTCGATCGCCGGGAAAATGTCTGCAGTCTGTTTTCAGAATCATGGCGAAGTCAAATCCCTCTGGATCTCTTGGAAGACTTCGCGAATCCCGTTAAAGCTATTCTTTTCACGCTTCTCCACGATGTTCGCAGCAAATTCCTTTTCACGATTTTCTTTGAAGTAGCGAACGACCGCCTCACCAAGTTTCCCGGTGTCGTGTGGCGGGACAATGAAACCGGTCCTGACGTCATCTACGAGCTCGGCGAGTCCGCCTACATCGGTTACAATCACAGGCTTGCTGAATCCATACGCAATGCTCAGGATTCCGCTCTGGGTCGCTCCATTGTAAGGAAGCACGGCCACGTTGGCAGCTTCAAAATAGAGATGGACATCTTCATTTGCAACGTATTCCGCAACCTCTGTCACGTTCGCCGCGAGACCCAGCCGTTGTATCGCGTCGCGATACGGCTTGGGGTCGTCATAGTACTCTCCCACAAGAAGCAGGTGGGCGTGCGGCACTCCCTGTTTGATCGCGGGAAACGCCTCGAGCAAATTCATCAGTCCTTTGTAACGCCGGACGTACCCGAAAAACAGGATAACGTCTTTGTTCGCCAAACCGAGTTTTTCCTTTGCCTGTACCTGCGTGAGCGCCCCCCCGATGCGATAACAGTCGTAGACAGGAAGCGAAGACCGAAAGACTTTCGTCGCGGGAAAGAGTTTGCGAATGTCGGTCTCGACGACGCCGGAGAGAACCAGGAATCGGTCTGCCTGACGGAGCGCGATCGTGGTAAGATACAGATCAATCCACCGGGCTTCGTGCGAGACAACGTTCTCTGCAATAATGACAACGGGCCTTCCGGTTCTTCTTTTGTAGTTCGAAGCAATCGTTTTGACGATGGGGCCAAAGAAAGGATTCCACCACGTGATCACGAGAAGGTCCGGCTTCAACGAGGAGGCAAGTCTCGCCGCCTTGTACCACGTAATGGGATTCAGGCAGTCAATCACCTGGAGGGCTGGATGTTGTTTCATTGCCACCCCGCTGATGTCAACCTGTCGAACGCCCGGGAACAAAAAGCCGGGGTACAACCTGGAGAAGGAGAGCACAGTCACCTCATTTGATTCGGCAAGAGCTGCGTACAAATGTGCAACGAACAGCGCATTGCCTCCACGCAATGGGTACGCCGGTCCTATGATGACAATTTTCATTTGCCCGATTCCGCGGCGCTTTGGGCCGTATCCACAACAGCATAGCTAAGGCGATAAACGAAGCTCGGGTAGTCCGTTCCTTCCTGGTGAATGAGGTCGAACATTTTTGAATACTTGTCGGCAACTGGCTGAACATACCGGCGGAGGGTGGATGACCATTGAAAATTATCGTAGAGCATGTGTGTAATGCCGGCTCTTCTCCAGCGAGACACAAGCGAGTCCGCGTTCGTCTGATCAATTTGGTACGTCCCGTACGCCTCGAATCCATTGCTATAGATTTGAAACAATTCGGGTTTGCGGCACATAACGACTGTGCCTGCCTTCGGAATGTTTTTGCCGATCCATTGCGAAGCTTTCAGATAATTGACCCAGTCTTCCGTGAATCCGGCAAATTGATTACCCGACAAATTCTCGCGGAGGATGGGAAAGTTTACTGAAATTTTCACGTCGGCCTGCACAACGTTGAAAAACAGCACAAATCCAAGACCGACGACGAAGGTGGATTTGACGCCTGAAGAAAGTGCCATGACCTTTGATTGTTTCGCAATTTTCATCAGCACCCATCGCCATCCCAACAGCAGACAGATTACGAGAAACGGAACGATCGGCATTAACATCCGTGGAGTCGCAAAGATATTTTGGAGGGCAAGAGCAATGAATGCAAGGTAGATTACGACCAAGAATGCAATGAGTCTGAACCCTTGTCGTGGACGGTCGTCGGTCGCCACTTTCAGACCTGCAGCAACAACAAGTGAGAACAAGAGTGCCACGAAGGCCGTCCCATTCGGCAAGAACCTCCCATTAGCCATCGCCAATTCGTCCGAGGTAGGCATCGAGAGCGACGTCGGTATCTGATAGTTCAGATCATTCTCGATGTTATTGATGAACCGGTCGGCAAAGCCGCCGATGGTTTCTTTGCCATCCGCGACATTGTAGGGATTTTTCAGAAGCAGGATTGAAGCTTGCTCAAAAGAATTGACCCCGGACACGGTCTGATAAATTTTGAGCGGACTATACAGGAGGATGCAAACGGCAAGAAAGATTCCGACGGATTTCCACTGACGACGAGAGAGATAGTAGAGAACGGCCGCACCACCCACTGTCACACCGACGATGCGAACATAGAACGCGGCCATCGTGAGGATGCCCGCCAAGACGGTATCCAAGGTGTTGTTCTTCTCGGCCGATTTTATGATGAAATGGACTGCCCACACTGTAAGGAGAGCAAAGAACATTTCGCTGTAGGTTTGGTAGGAATATTCGATCACGAGAGGATTGATCGCTATCAGCAACAGCGCGGGATAAAAAATCTGCGGCTCAAGACGGTTCTTGAAAACGAAATAGAACGAGACAATGAGACCTCCAAAGCACGCGAGGGAAGTCAACTTAAGAAATACCAAATTGGCTCCCCCAAGCCACACGAAGAGCGCGAGAAACAGTGGATATCCTGGAGTGCGAAAGTTGACGGGAATTTGTCCGCTGGCAACGAACTTCATTGCTTGCAGGACGTACGCCGTGTCATCGCCGCCAATGCTTGGCTTCACATCGAATTGCGTAAAGGAGAGCACCAGCCCGAGAAGAAGACTCGCAAGCAGAACCCCACGTGTGTGTCCCGAACACCATGTTCCGAGACGGTCGTACATTGATGCGGGTTCTCCCTTTTTGCGTGCAGATTTGTCCGCTTTTTTTGCTTTTGACATCGAATCTCGCTTTTCCTATATAAATTTGAGCCGTGACGCTGCCACGAATACCATTCTGAGAAGTAGCACTCCGTGGCGCCAGCGTTGGATATTGGTCTCTCCGTATTTCCGTTCAGCATAGCGAATCGGCAGCTCAAGAATCCTCAGATTTTGCTTTGCGGCTCCAAAGATGAGATCAAAATCTCCAAATGGATCAAATTCACCGAAATAACTTCTGTTTTGTGCAATGCGTTCGTAGTCCTCCTTAAACAGCACTTTGGTGCCACAGAGGGTGTCTTTGAACCGTTGATCGAGCAAATAGGTGAACATGAGACTGAAGAACTTGTTTCCCAAGAGGTTGAGAAATCGCATCGCCTGCTTCTCCATGGGGTATACGAGCCTGCTGCCGTTGACAAACTCTCCTCTGTTTGACGCAAGCGCGTCGTAAAATTTCACCAGGTCTTCTGGAGCAACGGTGAGATCGCCGTCCAGGATCATCAGGATGTCGCCGGTTGCCATCTCGAATCCCACGCGGACGGCATTTGCCTTGCCGATGCCGGTTTGGACGAAATAAGAGACCCTGCGCGTCCGTCGATATTTTTGTACTACCCGCTCAATCTCGTCAAGTGTACCGTCCTTGGAGTGGCCTTCCACGAAGATTATTTCCGTCCTCTTTCCCATCGCCGGTATCCGCCGCACGACCTCTTCAATGTTCCCTCGCTCATTGCGGGCAGGCACCACGACCGATACTGAAAACTGCTTCGTGTTCTTCTCGGCCATCCTGGGACGGGCAACAACGAACCGAACGACACAGAATGAGCGCAGCAGTGGAAGCTGCGATGCGTATTTGTTCAACAACCACGAAAGCAGTGGTATGTATTTGGGGAACAAGAGCCGATAACCACTCCTCACGACTTCGTAGTCTGAAAGTGAGAGCAAGTTCTCGAGATCATGCCCATTGATCCAATTTTGTCGCGGCTGCGGCGTTTTCAGTCGAAGCTTTTCCGCAAGGATGAGGATCGGCTCCCACACGAAATTGTAGTATGTGACGATAAGCCGAGAACGACGGTGCATCACCGTGCGAGCTTGTTCAAATGTTTTCTGGATGTCCCGCAAATGACCGACAAGGTCGGACATGATAACAGCATCAAACTTCCTTGTAATCTGAAGCCGCTCCGCATCCATCGTTTCGAACGTCAACCCTTTGTGCTTGCGACGTGCGATCTCGACCATGGTCGCACTCTGGTCGACGCCCATTCCGAATCCGGGGTTGACTGCGTTCAAGAGATCTCCGGTGGCGCACCCAACTTCAAGCACCGATGAACCCTGCGGTATCAAGAACCTCATGAGTGCTTCAATGTTCTTGTGATAGTATCGGTTCCGTCTCTTCCACGAATCCCACCGACCGGCGATAGTATCGAAATAATTTTCAGAATCGTTCATCCTGGTGTACCGTCATTCACCGGAGTCAGTCCGATCAGGCAGCGCGCCGCAAACACTTCAGGCAGCCTGGAAAGGTTGGTATCAAGCCATTTGATGAGAGGCAACAAGTTCGCCGGATAGAACGAAGGTTTGCTGTACCCTCCGGAAAGAAGGTACGCAAACGAGCAATAGGCAGACTTGTGGAAAACAGTCCAATCGTTCGCGAATCCGGGTGACTCATTCCTGAAGAACAGCCGCGTTGCATTCCCTTGCGCTGCGTAGTATTCCTGACTGATTGGCGGAGCCGAATTGAGGTCTATGGGTTGCCTCCACGCGACTGGTTCGTGATGCAGTATCCCGTAAACAGGGAAGGAAGAATAGCTGACATACGGTTCAAACAAGATGACCCGACCCGATCTTGTCAGAACACGCTTCGCTTCCCGAAGAAATGCATTGGGAGTCTGAAGGTGATGAAAGACGTCGAACAGAACAAGATGGGAAACCGATTGGTCTCTGAACGGAAGGCGATACCCATCACACACGACATCAAGCCAAGGATTCCGGAAAATGTCTGTGCGAACCACATTATCCACATGATCTCCCAGATTCCCTATCCCCGAGCCAATTTCCACGATGGTCCCCGGAATGGTCGAATCTATCAATGTTCGAATTGAATCATAGAATTGGCGATAGATTGCTCTCAGGAGCGGTTTTGATTCCCATGCGCGCTGGTTGCCTTGAATTTCAATCTGATGTTGAATAAGCTTGGTCATACAGAACTACGTCTTTGGACAACTCACATACCTTCTTACTCGGCACACACGGCGGATCTCACTTGCAGCTTCTGGGACTCTCTTGTATATGAACGAAGGATGGAGCGATCCGATGAGAATATCGTCAATCGTTGATGAATTTCCAAGATTTTCGCGAATCCGTGGAAGAATTCCTCGCGAGGAAACAATTGTCTGTTCGATTGGATGACGCGCAGGCAGATTTTGCGAACGAATTTGTCGGCAGGTACGATACCGGTAGAATCAAACCGGGAAGCTGCTCTTACCCCAATGTTTCACGTATTGAATACACTTCTTCGTCCCGTTCCTGGCGTGTGATCATCTCTCCCAGCAACCCTATAGAAACGAACTGGACGCCGATGATGATGAGCAAAAACCCAACCAAAAAGAGGGGACGATCACTCAAAGAGGTGAGTCCGAGAACCTTTTCGATGGAAAGGTAGAGGTCAATGGCAGCGCCGATGACGAACGAAACTATTCCCCAGACGCCAAACAGATGAAGAGGGCGCCTGAGATAGCGGGTGGTGAACAGAACGGTCAGCAGGTCCAGAAAACCATTGAAGAACCGGCTGACGCCAAATTTGGTCTTTCCGAACTTCCGTGGATGATGTTGAACGACTTTTTCAGTAACGCGATAGCCTGCCCAGTGCGCCAGCACCGGTATGAAACGATGAAGCTCCCCGTGCACGCTAAGGCTCTTTACGACATGGTTGCGGTAAGCCTTAAGTCCGCAGTTGAAGTCGTGGATCGGAATCCCCGTCATCACGCCCGTAACGTAATTGAAGAACCGCGAAGGAAGTCGCTTGGAGAGCGGATCGTGCCGTTTCTTCTTCCATCCGGAAACGAGATCGTACGAATTCCCCATGGCCGCGATGAGATCGGGGATTTCTTTCGGATCGTCCTGGAGATCGGCGTCCATGGTGATAATATACTCGCCGGATGCTTCCCGGAAACCGACCGACAGCGCGGCAGATTTGCCAAAATTGCGACGAAACCGGATGGCCTTGATACGGCGATCACCGGCGTGAAGGTCCTTCAGAACATCGAATGACCCATCGTTGCTGCCGTCGTCGACGAAGATGATCTCATACTCCTTTTTCATTTCCTTGATGGTATCGACAATAGCGTGCGCGAGCTCGCGGAGCGACTCCTCCTCGTTGTAAAGAGGCACAACGACAGACACAAACGGCGTTTTTGATTGGCGGGAAGACTTCTTGCTTTGAGGCATGGGGCTATCGTTTCCTGGCTTGAAAACTGGAGTCAAAGTAAACGAAAATCGAGCGAGATGCAAGGTGAGGTCTGTACGTGAAGCGGCCCGGCGTTCCCTGTCGCGTTCGTTGATATTCCTAGTCGCCTTGCGTATATTGGTCTCCGACTGGAATCGATGCTCGCACCAAAAAAATCACTTGGCCAGAATTTCCTGCGCGATGAAAACATCGCCAGGAAGATCGTCGAAAGCCTCCACGCGCTTCCAAACGATGTTCTCCTTGAGATTGGGCCGGGACAGGGAGACCTCACAAAATTTCTTCTCGAGAGAACGGCGACCGTCGTCGGAATAGAGCTCGACACGCGGGCAGCGGGCATCCTCCGCGAACGCTTTGGTGCGCGATTGGTCCTCCTGGAACAGGACGTTCGCACGGTGAGCCTCGAAGAGATTGCGAGTCGTTTCGGCAGGAAGCCCTGCGTTGTCGGCAATATTCCCTATTACATTACGAGTGAAATTCTTTTCTGGCTGTACGATCAGCGCGCGTGGGTTCGGCAGGCAACCCTCATGCTGCAGGCGGAAGTTGCCTCCAGGCTGGTCGCACGTACGGAAACCAAGGCCTACGGCACCCTTTCCGTCTTTACACAGTTGTATGCGGACACAGAGCTGTTGTTCAAAGTCTCCCGGAACTCCTTTCATCCAAGGCCCCAGGTTGACTCGGCCGTCGTGAGACTTGAATTCGGAAAAACCGAATTGTCCGTCGATGAGCGCCTCCTGCGGAATGTCGTTCGCCGGACGTTTGGCACGAGGCGGAAGACACTTCGCAACGGTTTGAGGATGATGGGCTTCACCGAGAACCAGCTCGAAGAGGTCGATATCGATCTGGCGAAGCGTCCGGAAGAACTTTCTCCCGCAGATTTTGTCCGTATGTGCACGCTTCTGGAGCCGTATTCGACAACCGTATCAATGAAATTCTAGTGCCGCTTCCTCCGAAGGAGTCCTTCGGACAAAAAATAATGTTGTGCTTACCGACAGAGAAAGCGCAATTTGGAGCAGTCCCGCGAGTTTGGAAACCCGCGGGACGCCTTTTTGAATACAGTATCCATTATTAGAAGTGGCACGAGCGCGATGAACATCAAACGACTGCTTTCCTTCCTGTCGCCCGTGGATTTCGTGAGCGTTGTCTTCCTGCTTCTCCTGACACTCCTCAACTTCCTTTTCTGGTCCCGCGTCGTTGTCTGGAAGGAACTCGTGCTCATCAATGTGGCGGTCATCGCTGTGATTGTGTTCTTCGCGTGGCTCGCGGAATCAAAGAAATCGAGACTCCTCGTCGGCGTTCATCGTTGGTACTGCTACCTCCTCGTCATATTCGTCTTCAAAGAAATTTATCAAATGATCCACAGGATCAACCCTACCGATTACGATCAATTGTTCATTGCTATCGACCACTGGATGTTTGGCGTCAACCCGACGCAATGGCTCTACCAATTTGCAAATCCACTCATCACAGAGATTCTCCAATCCGCCTATTTCTCGTACTACCTGATTTTCATTCTCGTTGGTGCGGAAGTCTTCCGCCGGTATCCGATCAACAAGTTCGACCACGCGGCATTCCTGATCGTCTACGGATTCTATCTTTCCTACCTTGGATATTTCCTGCTCCCT
>Ga0335081_10002815_pt1 | contig 27394 bp, 26 predicted proteins | sample Lox_Sample_35_FD_206713 | JGI IMG/M metagenome (GOLD analysis project Ga0335081, IMG submission 206713) | Soil microbial communities from Loxahatchee National Wildlife Refuge, Florida, United States - Lox_Sample_3.5 | ecosystem: Environmental > Terrestrial > Soil > Wetlands | place: USA...
CGAGTTGCGGCTCCAGCCACAGCTTGACGACCGTCTGCGCCACGCGATCCGCCACCGTCGGAACGCCCAACACCCGAACGCCGCCTGTCTTCTTGGGAATCGGAACAGCTTTGACCGGCGGCGGAAGATAGCTGCCGGAGCACATCCTGTTCCAAAGCTTGTACAGCTTGTCGCCCATGCGTTCTTCGAACTTTTCGATCGTCTCGTGATCGACCCCCGCGGCTCCGCCATTGGCTTTCACATGTTCATACGCCTCCCATACGAGAGCTTTGGGAATGTCGAATGACTTGGGTTTCATGCGGGGCTCCTCCCGCTCTCGCGGTTGGCCTCGCCCTGGCCCTGGATGACGCCGCCCCTTCGCTCCGCCGCCATTACGGCGGCTTCGTCGCTACTACGAGCGGCTCCGTCTCTTGACGGCGCATCGCTACTGTCGGCCTCGCCTTTCGGGCTTGCGCCTTTCGCTTGCCATCGCCGTCGAAGGTTCCCGCAGTTCAACGTAAGAGCCCGAAACAGGCTGGCGCTGCCTCTATGCCGGACACCGCCTGGACCGTAAGCAGGTCCCGTCCAGGCTGATCGCGGAGCAACTCAGGGCTGTTCAACGCTCTCTATTGAATTTCAAGGATAGCAGGAAGTCCAGTCCTCCGAGAGCGGCGGCGTAGCGGTCCTGGGCGATGGAGTCGGTCTGGTTTATCCTCAGGATATTGTAAGCGAAGCTGCGAATTCTGGCGAAGACGCCGGGGTTTTTGCGAATACGTGAGGCATCCTCGCACAATGTGACGTCGCGGACATAGTGCGAGCGATTTTCGATGCCCCAGTGGCCGCGAATGGCGGCGGCGGCTTGCTCTGCGCCGATGGGACGATTGGACAAATAGAAAGAGGTCTCGTTCGAGGTTTTGAAAAGACCGGTCGCCGGCTGGAACGCATGAACCGTGCGCTCGACGGCAATGATGGCGGCGACATAGGTCTCCCATTCGCTCTCCGCCACGGCGGGCGCCGCGTCGAACACGCCGACGATCCGGGTTTCATGGCGATTGCGACACTTGTCGTCGACCGCTTGCGCGCCCGAGAGCAGCGGAGCCTGGCGGCAATGGGCCTCGACGCGCCCGCACAGGGTCGGCTGGTTTTCTTTCAGCTGAACGATCAGATGGGCGTTTGCAGCCGCCGCCGCCTCGAAAGTTTTTTTGGCAGTGCATGGCGTCGAGCGTGACGACGCAGTTTGCAAGATCGATTTCCGCAAAAAGCTTTTGCGCTGCAGGAATCTCGTTGGATTTCTCGTCGATTTCGATATGCGCCAGCACGAGCGCGCTGTCGGTGGCGAAGGCGCTCAAAATCTGCCTCGCCTTGGCGTCGTTGAAGGCGTCGAAACTGTTCTTGAGCGCCTTGCCGTCGAGCGCCAAAGCGCGAACGCCGGCAATGGTCTCGTCATCGTTGAGATTGCTGGCGTGATCGCGAAAAGCCGTTTCGACGTCGCCGGCTTTCAACCCGTGCAGAATGAAACGGATCGACGTGTGCGCGGGCGCTTTCTTCCAACTGATTGCAAAGGCCTCGTTCAGCTTTTGCCGATGAACCCGGATGAACGTGCTGATGCCACGATAGGAGTTGGCTCCGCTGGCGACCGCCAGAATTGAAAACAGCAGAATATGCGGCAGTTGATAGAGCTTGCCCTCGGCGCGGCGTGGGTCGGGGATCGTCGCCAGCAATGAAAGAAAAAGTTCGAATGATTTCATGGCGCCCTCCAGTCGAATCGGTCGCCAGACATAGATTCAGACAAAACTTCCTTTGTGAATCCTATTTCTCATCCGTAACTTAAAATACCCCGACCATGTTGCTCTACAGACTCAATAAAGAGCGTTGAACAGCGCTGCGGAGCAACTTCACTCCCCGCTTTCGATGTCGTCTGAGCACTTTCGACACTTGAACGGCAGTTCACTTGTGTTCGCCTTCCTGCTCCACACCTGACGCCTCGGGGCGCCTTTTCCGTAACGCTCACGACCCAGGCTTTTGACCCACGCCGCTCACGGTGGTTTGCCACCTGCTCCTGCAAGCCGATGGCGAGGGACCTACCCTCATCTCCTACGCCGCTTGCTGCGGCACACTGAAGCCCGCACAACATCAAGTGTTTCGAGCATCAGCCGCTCGACCGTGCAGCGCACCACGCTTTTTCCCTCCCGGCTCAATTGCTCCATACTTTGCGCGCGCGGTAGACTGCGAAATTCTCGTCCCAAACGCGCCGGCTCTTCTCGCACAGCGCGGCGTCGCGCTTGGCCCTCGCATTGCCTCATCCTGATTGTCGCGCGGCAGGTCACGTCGTTATTGAATCGCCGGACGTGTTTGCGCGGGTGTGCGAGTGGATCGACGCCCACGCCGCGAACAACGGTCGGTAAGCGCGGTCGTGTTCGCAGGAACAATGAGTTCAGGGAACTTTAATAGTCGGCTTGAACGCGTGGCTGCCGCTTCGGTGGAAGCGAATTATCTTAAGGCTGTGCGTCGCAATGCGGCAGGCGACGGTTAGCTCGCCCGGGGCGATCGTGACCAGACTGTCTTTTTTCAACCCGCGATTTTTTGGCTAGTGCACTGACTCAGACGGAAGGATGCAGGGCGTATGGAGCGCGTTCCGTCAACGCCCGAAAGGCCACAGGCTTTCGCCTGAACCAGTCGTGAATCCTTCGTCGGTGTCTGAGCACTAGGCTTATGCAGCTGAGCGGCGCCCACCAAGCGGACGAGTCGATTTCGGCCGATCAGCGCCTCCGAGGATGCCGAACGGCGCACGCGAACGTCACGTCAGCTTAGCCTGGATCGCGTCGAGCTGTCGGTTCAGCTCCTCCCGGCATTCGGTAAAGTCGCTCAAGGCGTCGGCAAACTCCGGCGAGTTCCGATCGTCCTCGCTCATCGCCATGAGCTGGCTTATCGCCTCGATGAGCTGATAGAAAACGATCTCCAGCTGATCCTTGTCGAACGGATGCTTGCGCGTAAGCTGCATTGCCTTTGACCCCCAGCATGTTCAGTTTGCGGTTGGGGGGAGCCGCCTATCGCCTCCCTGTCGTCGACAGGACTCACGAGGAGGCGCGTCCCAGCCCGTTTCCTGAGAAATCTACGCCTTCGCGGGGGTGAATCCAAAGCCGTCCGATTGCCGCCGCGCCGAAGCAATCGGTCGGCGTCGCGCGCTGCGTGAGGACGCCAATCCTCGGACGGGGCTGCAGGTTTCGAGCGGCAAGGTCGCCTCGGCGCCGGTCGAAGAGGCCTACGCGCCGCCTTGCGCCGCCAGGGAAGAGACGCTCGCGGAGCAACAGGAGTCCCAGCGTTCAGCCAATCCAGCGAATGTCCGGAGCCTTGCGTGGGACCGCAGCGGCGGGAGCCCTCGGATGACCCAGGATTATCGGCGCTATCGGCGTATGGGCGTCGGGAAGTCCCAGCGCCCGCCTACCCTCCGCCGTCGCCAGCCAAGGTTGCGACAGGCCGATCCAGCAGGAGCCAAGACCGAGGTCGTGCGCCGCCAGCATGAGGTTTTCCCCGGCCAGCGCGCAATCTTCCGCAATCCATGCGTCGCTCGCAGGCGCAGAAATCACGATCAGCGCCGGGGCATGATGGAAGATCTGAAAGTCTGCGCTGGCGAGCTTCTCATAAAGGTGGTCTGGCAACCCCAGAGGCCTCCGGTCGACCATGAAGATCCTATGAGGGCGAGCGGCGGCCAAGGGTTGAGTATCCTCGGTTGATCGCAAGACCTCGAGGAGAATTGAGATGGCACAATTCGCAAAACCCAAACTGGCCACTAGCGATTACGATAACACCATCATTGGCGCGTTGGAGTTGAGCGAGAAGAAATGGGTGCTTGCGGTTCAGGTCCCTGGAATCGAGCGGCATTCACGACATATGTTGGAAGCTCGCGGCGACGAGCTCACTGCTCTTATCGAGCGATTAAAAACTCGTTGTGTTGAAGCGGGCACAAGATCAAACGGGTGATTCTCACCCATGAGGCCGGGCGCGACGGGTTCTGGTTGGCGCGTTTTCTGGTTCGGCGCGGCGTCGAAGTTCATGTGATGCAGCCGTCGAGCCTTTCCGTGGATCGCCGGGCGCGACGGGCAAAGACAGATATCATTGATGTCGAGATGCTACTTCGGACGTTGATGGCTTGGCTGCGGGGCGAGCCTCGAGTCTGTTCGATGGTTCCGATCCCGAGCGAAGCAGATGAGGAAGCGCGGCGGGCGTATCGGGAACGGGAGGATTTGACCTGCGAACGGCGATCGATCACCAACAAGATCGACGGCATTCTTGCGACGCTGGGCGTGAAAGGCTTCAAGGCTTTGCGGCGCGATCGACGTGAGCAACTGAGTTCTCTGCGCCAACCGGACGGTGATCCCGTTCCACGAATGGCGCATGCTCGTATCGAACGTTTGCTCGATCGGCTCGAACTCGTCTTGAAGCTGATTGAACAAGTAGAGGCGGCGCGGGACGCCGTTTTGAAAAAGGCGGCGCCTGCCGATGAAGCGGAACAAATGATCCGTTCGCTCACAGAGCTGCGGTCTATTGGTCCGGACTTCGCCACGCTTCTGGTGCGAGAAGCCTTTGTGCGAGAGTTTCGCAATCGGCGCGCTCTCGGTGGCTATGTTGGACTCGGAGGAACTCCATTCTCCAGTGGCGGCAGCGCACGTGAACAAGGGATCGGGAAAGATGGGAACCGACGATTACGCACGGGGATGGTCGAACTTGCGTGGATGTGGCTGCGCTGGCAGCCGGACAGCGCCTTGTCCATCTGGTTCCGCGCTCGTGTCGGGCAAATCGGAGGGCGGATCAAGAAGATCATGATCGTGGCGCTGGCCCGCAAACTGCTGGTTGCCTTGTGGCGTTACGTCAAGGACGGCGTCATTCCGGAGGGGGCGAAGATGAAGACAGCGTAAAAAAGACTTTCATCTTCAACTAAATTCCGGTCGACGGTTGGCTGTATCCGCAGAAAACCGAGGACCCACGAGGGTGCCGTTGTGAAGAATGGACCCGCCACAAGGAACTCCTTCTCCCGAATGCTGGGATTATGGTTTGGGATCGCAAAAATCCCACCGGATACGAGGTTGGCATGGAGCGCATCCTTGCTCACAAATCGGAGTTCACCGGAACCGGAATTTGGGTAGTTGACTTTCGGGCCCTCATACGAGGCTTTCGCCTTGCGGGAGATCTCGTCGAGCAGAGGGCGGTCGCGCACGACGGTGAACGACCAGGGCTGGGCGTTAACTGCGCTCGGCGCCATTACGGCCGCCCCTATGGCGCGCATAATCAGAGCCTGGGACGGCGGCTGAGGCTGATACTCGCGGACGGAACGGCGCCCGGAGATGACATCGAATAGCTCCATGACCCGCTCCTGACGCTGACATCTTCGCGGCCAACCTCGCCTGCCCGAGGGTCGGCCTTCTCGATCGCGCTTGTACTCTCATATCGCAAACTTATCGCAAAACGTCAGCTTTCCGAATGGCCCCCGCGGGCGCTGGGCGTATGTATAGGAGGACTTATACGGCTTTCTGTGGGGAAATAGCAGGGATTAGCGGGCGCCAGCGTTCTGCTCACAAGCCCGTTGGAGAGCCAATCAGCGCCGTGATAGGCAAGTCCTCTCGCTGCTCAGCACCTGGAGCGTTCCGAACATGGGCACATTGACGAAACTGGCGCTCGGCATGATGGGAAGATTGCGCCCCCAGCCCGCGCAAGGCGAGTCCGTAAAGACAATCGCATTACCGGCGCCGCAGCGAGAGGGCGGCATGCCGCTGATGGAAGCTCTTTCGAGGAGGCGCTCTGATCGAGAATTCGCGCGCACGGAACTGCCGCCACCCGTGCTTTCGAATCTCCTGTGGGCTGCATATGGCGTGAACCGTCCTGGGGGATGGCGCACTGCGCCTTCGGCGCTGAATGCCCAAGAGATCGACGTTTATGTCGCCCTGCCGTCGGGCGGTTACCTTTATGACGCCGCGGCTCATGAGCTGCGGCTCGTCGTCTCAAGCGATTTGCGGCGCGTCACGGGCTACCAGGACTTTGTTGATGAGGCGCCGCTCGATTTCGTCTATGTCGCCGACTACCGACGAATGGGACTTGTGCCTATGAGCATGCGCGAGAGCTATGCTTCCGTGGCGGCCGGCGCCATTTCACAAAACGTGTATCTTTTTGCCGCCAGCATCGGGCTGGCGACCGTTATCCGCGCCTGGATTGATCGCGACGCCATCGCCACTACGCTGGGGTTGAGCCATGATCAGGAGGTGTTGTTGTCGCAGACAGTCGGCTATCCAAAGCGCTGAATTTGATTGTTCGTCACGGGCCGCCTTGCGCCGTTTTTCGGCGTCGCCGAGGAGAGGAATGCGCCGTTCCAGGGCGTTGCGCTCGTCAAGGGCGGCTCGCCGCCGGAACCTTGGACATCTCAGGCGTCCCTAACCGTCGCCACCCTTCAGCTCCGGCGCCTTGAGGCTATCTTCGATCATCTGGCGATGATCAAAGGCGAGCGAGCGGTCGCGCCAGTTCTCCATGACTTCCACTTGTGCGGCGTCGTCGCCGGCCTTCAGCTGCGCGAGGTCAGCTCTCGCCCTAAACACGACGGAGACCACGTGTCCTCTGGGATCCCGGCCCGGCTGGGAATACACTCCGACGAGCCGCATATCGTGGATTTCGAGATTGGTTTCCTCCTTGACCTCTCTCCGACAGGCGTCCTCTACGGTTTCTCCCGCGTCCACGAAGCCTCCCGGCAAGGCGTAGCGACCCTTAAACGGCTCGTTTCTCCGCCGGACGAGCACGAGATTTCCCGCCTCATCAATAATGATGCAGTCGGTCGCCACCCGCGGACTCTGCGTCTCGTGTTCGGCCGCCACTTTTAACCCCTGTGCAAGCGCTGAAAGGATTGAATGCCGTTCGCGGCGGTCCGTTACAGCAGCAGTTACAGGCTCAATCTCGGCGAGCAATTCTGCCTGTGCATTTGTCATCGTTCATGGCCTTGCGCGCAAGGGGTCGCCGGCGCAATTTGGCTGCAAAATGCGCTTTCTGGAGGCCTCTGGCGTCGGTGATCCTTTCAAATCCGAAAGCAAGGCGTTGGCGGGGCGGAGAACCAGCGCAATCATGAAAGACCGGATGAGAAATTCGTGCAGAACGACGTAGACGCCAAGCGAAAGGAACCGACTTCGCTGTGATGGTCAGCGATGGGGCGGTCCAAAATTCTTCTCGGCGTCGCCGTTCGCCGGCGCGAGCGCAGCCGCCAGGGCTCGTAAGATCGGGACTTGGCCTCTTGTCACCTTCGTCAGCGCTTCCTCGAAGGAAAACCACGCCACGCGATCGATCTCCGGAACCTCGATGGAGCGGCCGGATTTCGGCGGCCATTCCACTCGGCAAGAGTTGCTTTTCAATTTGCTCGGATCGAAGTCGTCTTCCACCGCCCAGGCGGAGACGCGCTTGCCGCTCGGTTGCCTATAGGTTCCTAATTCCATGAGGGGGCCCGAGACGACGATGCCGGTCTCTTCCAAAAGCTCTCGTCTCGCCGCGGCCTGCGCGTCTTCGGTTTCATCGACTTCACCCTTGGGAATCGACCACGCGCCCTCGTCCTTGCTCATCCAAAACGGCCCGCCTGGATGCGCCAAAAGCACTTCGAGGCCCCCGCGGCTTTGGCGGAACAGCAAGATGCCCGCGCTGCGTTTCGGCATGGGCGACTCCGTCAGCTATATTCATTCGCGCGTTTTTGCCGTCGCCGCGTTCGCGGCTTGGATCGCGACAGGAAGATAGGTCTCGCCATGCCGCCGGAAACGGCCGCCCATTGCCGCTTCAATGTGAGACCAAGGGAGATCAAGCCTGGCGTGAGCGCCTCCTTAGCCAAATCCATCTTGCACGCCGCGACGGGGGACAGGGATGGCGTCGTCCTGGCGTTTGACGATCGGCAAGGGAGGCAAGGATCTCCCGAAGTAGGGGATCCTGGTATATTGCTGCGTCTCCAACCTGCCTCAACCGAGCGCCTCCATTCGCTCCGAGGGAGCAAGACGCTGGCGAACCAGCGCCTTGTCGTGGCCGTGAACAAGAGCCGCAAAGAAGGAAATGCGGCGTCGCCGATTGTAGCCGGATTCGAAATGAGCAAGTCGTTGGACTCCACGCAACCGCAGGCGCAAGAAGACCTCCGCCGTGGGCTGAAAAGCCGGCATGTCCAGATGATCGCGATCGGCGGGACGATCGGCGTCGGCTTGTTTCTTGGTTCAGCTTCCGCGATCCAGAAGGCGGGGCCAGGGTTGACGTTGTCTTACGCCTTCGGCGCCGTGGCCATCTACTTCATCATGCGTGCTCTCGGCGAGCTGTTGCTTTACCGGCCGGTCTCGGGCTCCTTTTCGACCTACGCCGAGGAATTTATTGGGCCATGGGCCGGATTCGCGACTGGCTGGTCCTACTGGTTCATGTGGGTGGCGACGGGAATGGCTGAAATCTCGGCCGTCGGCGTTTATGTCCACTACTGGTTTCCGGCGGTCCCTCAGTGGGTCCCGGCCTTCATCACCCTGGCGCTGCTGTTCTCCGCCAACCTGCTTGCGGTCAAGCTGTTTGGAGAAGTCGAGTTCTGGTTCGCGCTGCTCAAGGTGGCGACGATCGTCGCGACGATCGGCCTCGGTTTGACAATCATAATTCTTAAATGGGGCGAGCTGGGGAAAACCGCAGGTTTCTCAAACCTCTGGACGCATGGCGGCTTTTTGCCCTTTGGAGCCCTCGGAGTTCTTTTGTCGATGCAGATGGTGATGTTCGCCTATCAGGGCGTCGAACTCGTCGGCGTGTCCGCCGGAGAAACAGAGAACCCCGAGCAGGCGCTTCCCGAAGCGATCAACGGCGTTCTCTACTGGATGGCGGCGCTATACGTCGGCTCCTTGCTCATAATCATGTCTCTGGTCGCATGGAATCGGCTGAGCCCGGATGCGAGTCCTTTCGTCTTGGTGTTCGAAAAAGTGGGGATCCCGGCCGGAGCGCAAATTATCAATCTGGTCGTGATCACGGCCGCAGCGTCGGCTTGTAATAGCGGGATCTTCAGCACCGGGCGGATGCTCCACAGTTTGGCGAAGGCAAATCATGCGCCGCGAATATTCGGTAAGCTGAACGGCCGGAACATCCCGGCGATCGGCGTCGCCGCATCGACTGGGGCCATGCTCGTTGGCGTGGCCCTAAATTACGTCGTTCCCAAACAGGTTTTCGTTTACGTAACCAGCGTGTCCTTGGTCGGATCAGTGTGGACCTGGGCGATGATCGTCATCGCGCATTTGGGGTATCGCAAGGCGATAGCGCGGAATGAAAAACCCCCGGTCGCTTACCGGATGCCCGGGTCTCCCTATACGAATGGGTTCGCGATCGCCTTTCTCGTTGGCGTCGCCATGCTCCTGAGCCTGGATCAGGACACGCGAATAGCTCTTTATGTCGCTCCGGTGTGGTTCGCCATCCTTGGGGCCGGCTATCAGATCGCAAAGCCGCGTGCGCAGCGACGAGCTTAGGGAGCGCGACGGTCAAAATCGGCGGTCGAGCGGAATCCGTCGCGCCTGGAACGAGCTTCGCTCTCGCCGGCGACAAATCGGCGCCGGGCTGGATCCGGCGAATTTATCCGGCGCCGCCGGCAGGGCTGCGCTTCGTCGGCCGAGCCGCGCGACAATCAGGATGAAAATCGCGGCGCCCAAATAGGCCTCTCTGGCGGTCGTGGCGGCCGGGTGAGCGATCCGTTTTTTCCACTGGGGCCATGCCGGGCGGTGATTCATTCCGGGTTGCTTGTCAGGACAGGCTGCAGCAGCCCGATGACACAGTTTGAGTTGCAACCAAAAGCGCCTCAAACCATGTTTCGCGGATCAGTGATTCCTGGCGCTAGACGAAGCTCGTTGATCGGCTTTGGATCAGAGTAACGAGAATGGGCGCCGGTCGACCGGATGATCTACTGGCGCCCGCCATCCGGCGTCGGCCAAAACCGTACCCCAACTATGGCGCGACGCCAAGGATAGCCTTCGTTTCCAGGAACTCGGCGAACGCGTAGTCACCCCATTCGCGGCCGTTCCCAGACGATTTATAGCCGCCAAAAGGAGCCATCAGATCCATCGAAGCGTACTTTAGATTCTCATGTTCTTTTTCCACCCCGTTGAGCACGAGGCGTCGTTCCGCGGCGGCGGTTGAAGGAATACGGCTGCGCATCGCCGGCGGCGAGGGCTTCGAGACGACGGTTGATCAGACTCTGATGCGCGGATTGGATACCGCAAGACCGCGTTTTCGTCTCGGGCCTGCCTCTGTCTCACAACGGGCGTCGATTTCACCGGCCACAGAATCTAGAACGAGGATTGCCCTACCGTGCCCCCGCCGCCGGCGATGCGCAGATGTTCGTACTGAACGCTTGGTCCCTCCCTGCTGAACTGCCTGCCATCACGCTACGACGACCGCCATGGCGTCGTTCGTCGCTATCGCCCAAACGAAGGCGGCGAGTTCGCGCGCGATCGCGACACAGACGACATTGGTTGGCTTTCCCGCCTTGGAGAGCCGGCGATATCTAGCGCACAACCGCGCCTGCGCCTTCCAGGCGATCTCCTTGATCGCCTGCGGCAGCGCCTCATTGCGTTTGAGGATATCTGTTCCCATTCGCGCCGGGAGTCGATAGGTCCAGGCGCCTTCGACGAGCACCCGCCTCGCTCGCGTGTTGCCCGCCTTGGTGATGGAGCCGCGCGCCGTCTTGGCGCCGGACGAGCATTCGCTCGGCGTAAGCCCCAAATAGGCCATGAGCTGGCGCGGGTTGGCGAAACGCTTGAAGTCGCCGATTTCCGCGACGAGAGTGATGGCCGAGATCATCGCGACCCCTCGCAACGCTTGGAGGGCTGCAACCACCTTGGCGAGCGACCAGGAGGGCAGAAGCTCCTCCATCTGCTTGGCCAGCCGATCACGGCGAGCTTTCGCCTCATCCACCGCCTGCGCCAGCTCCTCGAAGGCGATTTGCCTCGCCGGATGCTCGAAGCGTTGCGCCGCGAGCCATAAACGATGCTTCTTCGTCCAATTCTCGCCGGCTGAATACACGCGGCCTTGCCGCAGAAGGAAGCTCAACACTTGCTGGCGTGCGTGCGCGCCGCAAAGCCTCCACAGCTGCTTGCCGAGCGCGGGAAAGATCGCGCATGGCTTCGTGAGCGTCATCTGGAACCCAAACCGGTGTCAGCTCGCCCGCGCGGAACAACGACGCTTGTGTCACCGCGTCGCGACGATCGGTCTTAACTCGGTCGCCCGGTCGCGTGGGGATCAACGAGGGCGCGACAACGACGCATTCATGGCCGAGCACCGTGATTTGTCGATAGAGCCCGTAGCCACAAGGCCCGGCTTCATAGCAGAACGCCAGCTTGCCATGCTTCTTGGCGAGCCGGTCGACCATCTTCGCCACAGCCTCAGGACGACTGGGAATCTCGCCAATGAAGCGCGTCTCCCCACGTTGCCCGCCTTCCGCCAGCGCAACCGAAATCGACTTTTTGTGTGTATCCATCGCCACATACGTCGTCGTAGACTGTTTCATGGCTCGTTCCCCATGCATGAGGCTCTGACCGATTCGTCGGCCAACCCTCGTTGTTGCATGCTGCGGAACGAGCCACCCTAAAAAGGACATAGCGTCTCACTTGGCCTGCGCGCAGGCGCAATGCGATCTCGCGAAGCTTCGTCGCCTCCCCGCCCGATATATAGGCGGCAAGCTCGTATTCGGTGTCGTTGGCGATTTCAACGGCCTCGTCTATGGTGTCATAACCCAGGATCGACAGGACCGGCCCAAAAATCTCCTCCCGAGCGATCGTCATGTTGTTTGTGACGTTGGCGAATACGGTCGGCTTCACATAATAGCCCTTTTCCAAGCCCTCGGGCTTGCCCAGGCCACCCACGACAAGGGTCGCGCCCTCCTCGATCCCTTTTTTGATCAACCCCTGAACCTTGTTCCATTGCGTTTCGGAAACGAGCGGCCCCATTTGGGCGTTGCCGTTCGGATCGCCGACGGTCGTCGCTTCGGCCGCGGCTTTTGCGATGGCGATGACCTCGACCATATTACTGCGCGGCGCGAGCATTCGCGTCGGCGCATTGCAGGACTGACCAGAGTTGAGCATGACCGCATTCACCCCTTGGGTGACGGCCGTCTTCAAATCGGCGCTCTCGAGAATGATATTCGGACTCTTGCCGCCGAGTTCCTGGCTTACCCGTTTGACCGTCGAGGCGGCGCTGATCGCCACGTCAATCCCGGCGCGGGTCGAGCCCGTGAAGGACACCATGTCGACGCCTCGGTGCGAGCTGATGGCTCTCCCGACGGTCGGGCCCTCGCCATTGACGAGGTTGAAGACCCCGGGAGGGATGCCCGCCTCGTCGAGAATCTCGGCAAAGATCTGAGCCGAGAAAGGCGCGATCTCCGAAGGCTTGAGAACGATCGTGCAGCCCGTCGCGAGCGCAGGCGCGACCTTGCACGCGATCTGGTTGAGCGGCCAGTTCCAAGGGGTGATGAGTCCGCAGACGCCGATCGGCTCCTTGACGATCACGGTTGTGTTGCGGCGCTCTTCGAACTGGTAGGCGCCCAGCACTTGGATTGCGGTCGAAAAATGCGCCACGCCCATCGCGGCCTGGGCGCGCTGCGCCAACCAAACGGGCGCCCCCATCTCCTCAGTGATGGCTTTCGCCATCTCCTCATGGCGTGCGTTGAGCCCGGCGACGATCCGTTCGAGCAAGCTGCGGCGCTCATCGAGGCTGGTTCGCGAAAAGCTCTCGAAGGCTTGGCGCGCGGCCTCGACCGCGCGGTCAACGTCGATTTGCGAGCCCAGCGAGATGCGGCCGCAAACGGCTTCCGTCGCGGGATTGATCACATTGAACGGCTTTGGTTGCGCCGGTTCGACCCACTCTCCGCCGATATAGAATTTCAGACAGTCGCGCACCGTTTCGCTCCAAATTCCTGTTGCGTCGCCTAACCGCTCATGATCGGCCGCCGATGACAAGCCCCGCGGTTATGTTAGCGCATGGCGGGAGGTTTCAACGGCGGCGCCTGCTTGCGGCCTCCGGCGACAACGTGGCGGGCGGCGCGAATCGCTCCGGCCGTTTGGTGGTCAGTGTGAGCGTTTACTGTGTCGCTCTTTCGCCCGACGCAAGGCCGCCGCAGCGGAAAGTCTACGGCCGATCAGCTTCGTGCACTCTGACGCGATGTGTTCGCGGCGGCTTTCCCTGGCGACTGATTATCCTCCGTAAAGACCCGCCTGTAGCGTGCCGCAACCCTAAGGGCTGCGAAGGAGAAATCCTACGCAGCCCATATCGTAAAGGAGGTGTGATGCCGCTGAACTTACTCTCCTCTCTCTTGTTCGAAGCGAGCGGTCAGGAACGTGCGATCTGAACCGTGCTCGTGGCTTGCTTCGAGTTTGTCGGCGCGACGACAAGTTCGTGGGGCGCCAATCGCGTCTGCTCCAGATCGGCGTCGACGGCGCCCCATTCTCACGCCGCTGCGCAGAATCTCATAGCCTGCCTGAGCGACGACGATCTCTCATGTGATTGCGGTCGTCTCGGTCCTGGTCAAATAGCTTCTCAGCAAGATCGCCGCCTTGGAATCAAGGCGCCTCCTGGGAAGGATGGCGGAGCCGATCGTCGCAGGCGATGGGGGGTTTCCCGGCCCCCGTTTAGGACAATATCGTTCCTCGCGTTATGACCGCGGGCTCTGGCGCAGGAATTCCCTATGCGGCATTGGATCGAGATCAATCGGGCGCCCGTGCTCACGCTGTGGGCGGCAGTCGTCGCCGAGCGTCTCGGCTTCGATTGGGAGGAAGCGCTGACGCTGGGGCGAGCCGTAGCGGGCCTCAACGCCTATTCGAAAGGAAAGGCTCTTGGGCTGTTCGAGCCGACGCCCGAAGCGGTTCGGGAAAAGCGAGAGCAACTTCGCAGGGAGAAGGGAGCGTTTTCGATCGACCTCCTGAACCGCAAGGTCCCGGTCGTCCACACGGAAGCTGGGATAAGGGCCTTCCAGAAGGTCAACCGACCAACCCGGTCTCGGTCATGAGTTATCTCGAGCACGCCTTCGGTGACGCCCTCGACGACGCGCGTGACGCCATGGCCTTGCTGGCGGGAGCGCGTGAACCGCGAGAGCTGGCCGCGACAGCCTACCGTCTTTATGAGGAGTTCCGTCCAGCGATTCCGTCTGGCGTCAGGGGGTGGGGCGCAAAAGGCTGTTTGGACCTCGATCAAATTCGGGAGATAGCGGAAGGTGTTCGGCAAGGTAAAACAAGAAGTCGTAAGCCGCTCCAAGCGGGAGGAGAAGGATAGCCATTGTGCGGAGCGCAAGGGCAAACAGCCCTTAGCAGAGGCGAAGGTCGGCGCCTCTGCAAACAGACGAGTGACCTATGTCTGAAAGACAAGAGAAGGCGGCGACCGCCCTGGAATTGGCCGGCAAGCAGCGCGAGATCTCCGTCTCTGAATTTTTTCTGAAGAACCGCCACCTGCTCGGATTCGACACGCCGGCCAAAGCCTTGGTCACCGCTGTGAAGGAAGCAGTAGATAACGCCCTCGACGCTTGCGAGGAGGCAGGGGTGCTGCCGGAGATCGTCGTCGAGGTGCGGGGTCGCTTTGGCAGATCACGGATCACGGTCGAGGATAACGGCCCAGGAATCGTGGAGAGCCAAATCTCTCGAATATTCGGCAAGCTGTTATACGGCTCGAAATTTCACAAACTCAGTCAGTCGCGCGGCCAGCAAGGAATGGGGATCTCCGCAGCGGGAATGTATGGCCAACTCACGGTCGGCAAACCACTCCACATCATCAGTCGTGTCGAAGGCGAGGAGCTTGCTTCCGAGCTCTACGTGTCAATCGACACGGCCCATAACCGTCCCGATCTTCACAAGAAGAACCGGGTGGAATGGGATCGCCCTCACGGGACGCGAGTTGAAATGGAGATGGAGGGCGCCAACCAAACCGGACCGCATTCCGTCGAAGCCTATTTGAAGCAGACCGCTATCGCCAATCCCCATGTGTCGATCGCCTTTAGAGATCCCCAAGGCAGGGAAGCGGTCTTCTCCCGATCCTCGGACAGGCTTCCTCCGCGACCAAAGGAAATCAAGCCGCACCTAAGCGGCTTAGAGCTTGGTCGGCTCATCCAAATGTTAAGCAGCACGAAGTGTCGTTCACTACTCCAGTTCCTCGTCGACGAATTTTCCTGTGTCGGTAGGAAGACGGCGCTCGACATCATCAAGCGGGTGGGCAAGCCGCTAAGCGAGCACTCCTACCCGACCCATATCGCCCGCGCACAGGCCGGAGCGCTCCATCGCGCCATCCAGAAGACACCCGTCCGAGCGCCAAGCACCGACTGCATAGTTCCGATAGGCGAGGCGCAGCTTCTCGAGGGGCTGCGCAAGGAGCTGCCGGCGGACTTCTATACAGTGACAACGCGCCCCGCCGCCGCCTATCGCGGCTACCCTTTTCAGGTGGAGGTCGGCATAGCCTTCGCCTGCCCCGGCCAGCCTGAAATCGAAGTCGACGCCAGTGGTCACATGCGCAAGAAGAAGTCCAAAGATGTTGACGCCGCGCAAGAACTGATCGCGCGCAAGGACGAACCCGTTCGCCTTTTGCGCTTTGCGAACCGCGTTCCTTTGCTTTACCAGCAGTCGAGCTGCGCCATCACCAAGGCGGCGATTCAGACCAATTGGCGCGCCTACGGCCTGCATCAGCCCAAGGGGGCGCTGCCCATCGCTCCGATGGCGATCCTTGTCCATGTCGCATCGGTCTGGGTTCCCTACACGTCCGAATCCAAGGAGGCGATCGAGCCTTACCCGGAATTGCTCAAAGAGATAAAACTCGGGCTGCAGCAGTGCGCGCGGCGACTGGCGCATTACCTCCAACATGAGCGAAACCTTCAGCGCGAGTATGACAGGCGATCCTATATTGAAAAATATCTCCCCCATATTGGCGTAGCCCTTCAGGAGATTCTTGCGCTCAGCGATGACGAGCGCGACGCTGCGGTGACCAAACTCGATGACGCCCTGCACTCCAGCCGGACGCCCCGGGGGTCAGGCTCATGAAAAAGGCAGGGCTGAATACGCCACGCAGCGATCCGGACGAGCGGACGATCAAACTGATCGAAGCAATCGCCAATCAAGTTCGTAAAGCCATCGATAGCGGCAGATTGCCAAATATCAGGATGCCGGTCCGCAGCCTGGACAATGTGACCTATGATCAGGCGGCCGGCTACCTTGAACTCGGCAAGGCCGAAAGGGTCCGTGCATTGACAGTGAACACGGCTCGATCCTTCGCCCAAACGCTTCGACTGATGGCGACCTCTCGGACAATGGTCGAGAGCAATGATTTCGCCACGAAACGCGAGGCGTATTACATCAGCAAGAACTGGGGCGATGGTCGCTTCGACGAGCAGGCCGAGTCCGACGCCATCATGGACGACATCGAGGCGGTTGCGTCGTTACACGGCTTGTCGCGTGAAAATTTGCGCTTTTATCCCGAGTCGCATGGAGGTTCGGTTGCGGGGCGGCTCGTCATTATCGACCACAACGCCAAGACCGGACAAGTCATCGAGGTTGATTGCGCCAACCTTGGGAGTGGCGCCTATAGCATACCTCGATCCGCCGAACATTTGCGCTTCAGGACCGATGCGCGGTTCGTGCTTGCGATCGAGACCGGCGGCATGTTCCAGCGTCTCAACAATCATCGATTCTGGGAAACCGCCAACTGCGTTATCGTCGAAATGGGCGGCGTGCCGACGCGCGCGACGCGGCGGTTCATCCGTCTCCTTTCCGACAAGCATAATCTGCCCGTATACTGTTTCGTCGATTGCGACCCTTACGGCTTCACGAATATTTATCGGACGCTAAAAGCGGGGTCTGGCAACGCCGCCCATGTCAATCGCTTCCTCTGCGTCCCGCGAGCACGGTTCCTCGGCGTCACGCCGCAGGATATTATCGATTTTCGCCTTGAGGACGCGACACATCCTCTGACCGCTGCTGACATAAAGCGTGCGAATGACGCCTTGCGCAACGATCCCTTCATCGCCGCTCATCTGGAGTGGATCGCCGCGATAAAGCAATTGCTCGACATGGGTGTCCGCGCCGAGCAACAGGCGCTAGCCAAATGGGGCCTCAATTACGTCATCGACGAATACCTGCCTCGGAAGCTTGCGGACGTGAGCCGTTTTTTGCCGTGAGTCTAATCGCGAGTCTAATCGCGCGCGTTGGCTTTGTGGCCATGTTGGCGCCTCGTAATCGTGAAAACGGCGGGGCCGCTTTAGACGGCAAAAGAGCTATCGCGTTACCCTTGCATTGCTTCAGCCTCATGGAGTTTGGCGATGCTCTCAACGACGGCCGCGACTTCGGCGTCATTGAGTGGGGGGCGACAGCGCATCCGGTTCCACGCCAACATCAGATCGAGCGCCACCCCCGCGTCCACATTGTGCCAAAGCAAGTGTCCGGTGAGCGACGCAATCGTGGAATTACGCCGGCCCTCAGCGACGCCCTCCCGCACGAGCTGACGCCATTCGGCAATGGACCGTCCAGCGCGCGCCCCTTGGTTTGGCGAGAATAACCAACGCGGGAAAGGGGCAAGATCAATCTCGTCGGGGCTGTGTCCTGGGACCCATTCGTAGGCCTTGCCGTTGGGATGGATGGAAGGCGGCGCGACGATGTAGCCGCCATCGCCGCGAAGATCGATCCCTTGCGCGAGCCCGGCGCGATTTCGGATGAGATGACCCGGATGGGCAAAATAGTAATGGCGCCCGCCGCCTCCGGTTATCGCCTCCACCGTGATTGGGAGGGGACGGTAGCGGCGCTGCAAACGCTCGAGCGTGGCGTCACCGCCATGTTTAGGATCGACATCCAGCACGACCAAATTCGAGACCTCGCCGGTGACCAGGCCAATGTTCGCATCTGGCCATCGGTGGAACCATTCGGCGACCTCCTCTTCGGACGATGGTCTGGTTTGCATCCGCGCCCATGGGATCAACGGCCGCTTGTCGCGTGGCCGGAGCGGCAAAATCGACCATCCGTGCGCCAAATAGCGCTTGCCTGCTGCGGCCGTGTCTGGATGCCGGCTCAAGTCTTCACCCCCGGTCGTGCCCCGCCTCGCGTTTTCCTATGCGAGAGATTGCGGATGCGCCTACCAATTGACCTGCATCGCGCCGCGGCTGTTAACATAGGCCAGATTGCGTCAAGGCTGCGAGGAGCGGAATGAACGAGGACATGGTCACATTGGTCGCGCCGCTGACGCTGCTTCTTGGCGCGGGTCTCTTATCGGCAGGGATATTATCCTTTTTTGATATTCATTTTTTCAAAAACAAGACCGTCGAACTGGCGGCGCTTGCAAGTGGATTGGCCTTGATTGTGCTGACGGAAATCATCTTCGCGACCAGTGGGCCGAGCATTCGCTTTCTGAACGGACAGCGCAATGATCTCTTGGAGTGTCGGAGGGACGCCGAAAGTGCTTTGCCGTTGGAGCGCCACGAGAGCAGTCGCCAGATTCATGAATACATCCTGCGTTGCATGAGCGGCTTCGGATATGAATGGGCGGAGGCGCACCGCAAATGTAAAGAGGAGCCCGTTTCAACGAATCCATTCTGCTACTTGCCCATGCGAACTTTTGATCGCGTGGTCACCCAGATTCTGATGGCGTTTGAGTGAGATTTTGCTTCTCGCATTCGAGACGTCAGTTCGTTCACCGCCACGCAGTCGCGTTGTTAGAATGGCCTTCGCAGGGTTTGCGCTTCGATCCACTCACAGACGCGTGGGAATACGCCCGCCAGTTCCAAAACCAGATGATCCCCGCCCGGGACGCTAAAGAAGGACCTTTATTCATTGGCGAATTCAAAAAGTGGCTTGGCCGACTCTATCGGAATAACGTCGTCCCTTTCCCCGTGAACCATCAGGACCGGCATATGAACGCGGTGGATGGCGAGATCCGAACGAAATTGATCGCGCATCAGCCATCTCACCGGAAAGATAGAGTAAACTCTCGAGGCTGCATGCGCCGCAGATAAGTAGGACGGTTCGAGAACAAGGGCCGCCGCCTCGTTTGTAGCTGCGACAAAGATAGCCACCCCGGTCTCAAGCGAAGCCCTCGTCAGGACGATGCGATCGGCCCGGCAACCTCGCGCGAGGGCCGGATCACAGGACGACGGATTCGTGAGGACATGAAGGCCGCCATGCAATTTGATCCTAACGATTTGAACCGCGGATGGCCCGACTTGATGGCGCGACAAATTCTTGCGAGTTTATGTCGTCCCGGGCATGCTGTTCTCGTGCGGCTTCGGTTGTCGTGAACGGAGCGCGGGTTCACGATCGTGTTGCTCACGGGAGAATACGGAAATGGCGGACAAAGAAACCAAGCTTCCGGTGAAAAAAGAGTCGACGCTCCCTTCTTATGCCGGTCTTCGGGATTGGCATCCATTTGAACGGTTGCGGCGGCAGATCGACCGGCTTTTTGACGAATTCCCCTCTCGAAGGGGCCTTTTGGATTTCGAGCCCTTTGAGCGTTTTGCTGAGGCGTTCCCGGCGACGCCAGCGGTCGATTTCGTGGAGAAAGACAAGGAATATGAAATCACCGCAGAGCTGCCCGGCTTGGACGACAAGAACGTCGAGGTGAAACTCTCCAGCGGCGTGCTCTCCATCAGCGGCGAAAAAAAGGAAGAGAAGGAGGAGAAGAAGGAAGGCTACTACTTCTCTGAACGTCGTTACGGCTCCTTCCAGCGCGCCTTCCGAGTTCCCGAAGGAGTGGATACGGACAAGATCGAAGCCTCTTTTAACAAGGGCGTGCTGACAGTCCGCCTGCCAAAAACGCCTGAAGCTCAGAAGGCGCAAAAAACAATCGAAATCAAGTCGAAGTAGCGTAGCGTCGGCTGCGAGTGAAAAGCCCCGGGAGATCCCCCGGGGCCGCTTAGTCTCTCACTGACTTTGCGTGCATCAGTAATCCATGCCGCCCATTCCGCCACTCGGCATCGGCGGAGTTTCCTTCTTCGGGTGCTCCGCAATCGTCGCCTCGGTGGTGACGATGAGGCCGGCGATCGAAGAGGCGATCGCCGGGCGGACCCACGGCCGCAAGCGACGCTGGACGAAGCTCAAAGAAAGGCTGCAAGCGCATTGACCCGCGCCCGAGGCCGACTCATCCGCGCGATTTTCGCGCTTTGGCGCCGATCCATTTGGCCGCGCGTGTGCGGCCGGAGCCTTGCTTGATCTCGCCCGCCTTGCCGATCGACGCGCTCGCTACAGTCTGGAGATCGATCGGCTCTCGTGTTTGCGTCTTGCTCGCACGCATCGCGCCCTTCGTCGGCGCCGTCGATTTCCCTTTCTTTACGTCGGTCGGCGCTGAACCGCGCGGTTTGCTGGCCTTGCTCCGTCCCCCGACCTTCGCCGCGACGTCTCGCGCCTCCGACGCCTTCATCGACCTCTTTACGGTGCCGAGCGCTATGTCAGCGTTCCCTTCGCTGCTGGCCGGGCTCGCGGCGGGCGCCTTTTCTTTCGCTCGCTTGCTGGCTTTCTTTGGTGATGGAGCGCTCGCGACGGGCGGCGGCGCCATCTCGATTCCAAACAGCGCTGCAACATCCTCATCCGCCAAAATGCGCTCGCTCGAGGCGGCCGCTTCGGAGAGGGCGCCGTCGGCGCTGGCGGAGGCGATCAATTCGGCGCTGTCCACGCCCCGTAAGGTGAACAGAAGCTCCGGCGCCGAATCGAGACGCGCCCCGGCGCCATAAAGCGTCGCCGCCACATGCTTGCACATGCCAGCCCAGTCCGGACAGCTGCACGACATTTTGATCTCGCGCGGCGCCGGGAATAGACCGTCGTTCTCCCTGCACACGCGCTCCATGACGTTTTTCGATAGCCTGCCTTTCAACAGCTCGACGAGCGAACCGATGGAGCCGGCGCAGTCCCGGCATATCGCCTCCCATCGCTCTGGCTTAGCCAGGGCGACGTCAATTTTCACTTCGTAGATGTCGGAGCCGCTGACCAAGGCCCGCACGCTGCCGCGCGCAATTTGCAGATCGATGACAAAGCCGTTGCGGACATAGCTTCGACCGCGCGGCAAACGATTCTCGAAATCGGAGTAACGTTCGAGATTGTCGCACCAGGCCTTGCCCCAGAAACTTTGGGCGATCTTGCGGCCCTCGAGGACGACAGGGAGGATGGCGCGGCCCTTCTTCTTGAGGCGCTCGACTTCCTTGGCCGCCTGCGCGCGGCGCTTGGCCACCGGCACATAGGGGCGATAGCTCCAGAAGCTCATCGCGTCACCCCTCCTTCATCGCAGCGTCGAGGTCCAGCTTGACGAGCGCCAGCAGGTCCCGGTCGTTCATCTCGGTCAGGTTGATTTCCCGGCCGCCGCCCAGAACGTCCTGGGCCAGTTGCTGCTTCGACTCGATCAGCGCGTCGATTCGCTCCTCGATCGTGCCACGGCAGACGAATTTGTGCACGAGGACATTGCGCTTCTGCCCGATCCGAAAGGCGCGGTCGGTCGCCTGGTTTTCGACAGCGGGGTTCCACCAGCGGTCGAAATGCGCGACATGCGAGGCCGCAGTCAGATTGAGGCCGGTCCCGCCGGCCTTGAGCGAGAGGACGAAGAAGGGAACGGTCTCCTCTTCCTGGAATTTCTTGACGAGCTCCTTGCGCTTGCCGACGGCGGTCTCGCCATGCAGGACCAGTCCCGGGCGCGAGAAAGCGCCGGAGAGCAGTCGCTCCAGCGGCGCGATGATCTCCTTGAACTGGGTGAAGACGAGGAGCTTCTCCTGGCGGCTGGCCACGGTCTCGGCGATCTCGACGAGACGACCAAATTTGCCGCTGTCCTCGGCGTTGTAGGAGCCGTCGCCGAGCCATTGCGCCGGATGATTGCAGATTTGCTTGAGACGCATGAGCATGGCGAGCACCAGCCCGCGCCGGGCGATGTCGTCCTCCGCCTGCTTCAGCCTCTGCTCGAGCTCGGCGACCGTCGCCTGATAAAGCGCCGCCTGTCGCTTGCTGAGCGAGCAGAAGGCCTTGACCTCCGTCTTGTCCGGGAGGTCGGCGATGACGTTTCTGTCGGTCTTGAGCCGACGCAGGATGTAGGGCGCTGCGAGCTTGCGCAGCGGGGCGTAGGAGGGGGGCTCTTGCGCCGAAAGGCGCTTGACGAAATCGGCGAAAGCCTTCGACGATCCCATCAGCCCCGGGTTGATGAAGTCGAAGATCGACCAGAGGTCGCGCAGATTGTTCTCGATCGGCGTGCCGGTCAGGGCGATGCGGCTCTCGCCCTGCAGCGCCTTTACCGCGCGCGTCTGCTTGGCGTTGGGGTTCTTGATCGCCTGCGCCTCGTCCAGCACCACGAGCCGCCAGGGCGTCTTGGCGAGAGCGTCGATCCGCAGCAGCGAGCCGTAGCTCGTCACGACAAGATCGGCGGCCGCAAAGCGCTCCGGAGCAGTCGCTTTCAATTCGGCGGGGGGAGCGAAGGCGGGATGCGCCACCATGACCCGCAAGCTCGGGGCGAAGCGCGCCGCTTCCGACGCCCAGTTGGCGAGCAACGACGCCGGGGCGACGAGGAGGCTCGGAGCGCCGGCCGGCTCCCGCCTTTGCAGCGTCAACAATAGCGCGAGCACCTGGATGGTCTTGCCGAGCCCCATGTCGTCGGCGAGGCAGGCGCCGAGCCGAAGCCGGGTTAGGAAGTCGAGCCAGCGCACTCCGGTTTTTTGGTAGGGCCGCAGCTCCGCTTTCAGCGCGGCGCCCGGGTTTGCCTCGGCCAGCGCCTGCGGATCCCGGCACCCTTCCAGCGTCTTGGCCAGCCACGGCCCGGCCTCGACGCGCGCCCATTTGACGTCGCCCGCAGGACGACCCGCCTCGCCCAGATCGGCGCCGGCGAGCAGCCGCATCGCCTGGGCGAAGGGAAGGCCCTCCTTCCGCGCAAGGCGCTCCACCGCCTTGAATTGATCGAGCGTCGCCTTCAGGCGCTCGCTGTCGATCTCGACCCATTTGCCGCGCAGCAGCGCGAGGCCCTCGGTCGTCCGCAACAACTCTTCGATTTCCTCGGCGGTGAGAGCCTCGCCGTCGAGGCTCACGCGCAGGTCGAGGTCGAGCAGCGCGGCGACGCCGGTCATCGAAGGGGTTGCGGAGCCGACCGTCGCCTCGACGCTCGGACGGCTCGGACGATTCATGCGCCAGCTCGCCGGCATGCGCACGATCAGCCCGGCCTGCTCCATCGCCTCGACGTCTTTGAGGAAGCGCACGGCGTCCTTGGGCGTCCAACGCAAGGGATGGAAGATTTCGCCGGCGTCGACGATCTCCTTCAGCCAGTCGAGGCGATCCGCCGCGCGGCTGACCGGCTCGAGCAGGCCGAGCAGTTTCGCCTTGTCGCCGGCGTAGTCGCGCAGCGCCTGGCCAAGCGGCGAATGGCGCAAGGCGCCGTGTTCGGCGAGCGAGGAGACATAGGTCGCCATGAAGGCGAAAGGGAAATCCGGGTCGCGCCGATTTTCGGCGAGATTGAAGTGCACGCGGCCGACCAACCGCCAGCGGCTGTCGCGGCTCTTGAGAAACTCCTGCAGCGACCCGCCGCTGGTGGAAAGCTCTGCTTGAAGCGCTTCCTGCAAGGCCCGCCAGAACTGAAGCAGGATTTCGGGGCGCAAATATTCGCCGCCCGGCATCGGTGGCGCGGCGTCGATCAGGGCCGCCAACTCTTCCAATGGCGGCGGAGGAACCGCTATCGCCTCGGTGCGGGAGCAGAGCGCCGCGACGAAGCGCATGGCGAAGCCGCGCCAAAAGGCCAGCGCCGCCGGCAGGAGAGTTCCAGCCTCGCTCAACCCCAATTGCAAAAGGCCGTGTCCCGGCCCCCGGGCGAAACGCTCTTCAAGGCGGTCCGCAACCACTTCGTCGAGGGGAGCCTCCGACTCGGCCGGCTGCAGGCGCAAGACGCCGTGCGGCGTCAGCACAGATGTCAGCGATCGCGGCATCAGAAGCGCGGAGTGTTTGCGGATTTCATCCCTCTGCCTAACACGCAGCGCGAAAGCGCTTCGACGTCAAAGCGTGCAAAGTCCCCGATTGTCCGCAAGAAACCGGGACGATATCGGCCGTAGCCGCGGCGCACGGTGCGAATTTCAGCCCTCATCCGCTTCGTCCAACTCCATGACGTCGGCGAAAAGCTGGTCGTCATCATGCGAAATCCCCAAGGCGCCGTCGAGGTCGCCGTCCATCGGCGGCCGTTGCAACAGCCCATCGTCCTCGAGGCGTTCGACGTCGGGCAGTTCGCGCAAGGACGCGAGCCCGAAGACCTCGAGGAATTTCCCCGTCGTGACATAGGCGAAGGGCGCGCCGGGCTCTGGCGCGCGCAGGCTCGCGTCGATGAGCCCATGGCGCTTCAAGACGCCGATCACGTCGCGGCTGATCTCCTTGCCGGCGAGCCGCGAGATCTCCGTTCTTGTCGCCGGCTGCAGATAGGCGATCGCCGTCACCACCAGGAGCTCGGTTGGGGTGAGCTCCGGCGCGCCGACGTCGCGCATCCCCTCCGCGCCCGCGGCGCGGATGGCGGTCGCAAAACGCGGTTTCGAGCGCAGCTGCCAGCCGCCGGCGACGAAGACGAGATCATAGGGACGCCCGCGCAGTTCGCTCTTGAGATCGTCGACGAGGTCGTCGAGCCGGCAATCCTTGCCGACGAGTCGAGCCAGGTTTTCTCGCGAGACAGGCGATGGCGAAGCAAAAATCGCTGCTTCGACGCGCAACATCCATTCGCGCCAGCGCGCGGCTTGCGGCAAATCGCTGAGTTCGACGTCGAACAGTTCGTCGCGTTCGCGGCTCCTAGGGCGGCTCATGACCCCTCACAAACCGTAGAGCCGAAAATTCGGCCGTCCCGACAGCTCGCGCACGGCGCCCTGCGCGATCAGCCGATCGAACAGGCGGCGGCTGGCCCGATCGGAGAGTCGCTCGACCTTCGCCACGCGCGTCGGCGAGACGCAGTCCTCAGTGAGCAACAGCGCGACGACGCGATCGGCGCCTTTGGCGCGCAATTTCGGCGCGATGGCGATAAGCTTCTCGGCGCGTCGGGAAAGATCGGCGGCGAGCGCGTAGGCCTCCGGCGCCGCGCGCGCATAGACGTGAGCGACCGCGTTCTCCCACTTGGGATCGCCGGGGCGCGGGCGCCGGCCGTCGCGCCGCAGCGCCGGATGGGCGGTCGAGACCGCCAGCAGCGGGATCGGCCGTTCCCAGCTGAGCCTGCGCGCCAGCGCCAGATCGGCAAGCCAGAGCGCAAGAATTTCGGCTTCCAGCGGGGCTGCGTGGGCCAGCACCGTCATCGCCGCGCGACTGACGCCGGCCGCAGCCAGGAGCGGCGAGCCGGCGCGCGCCAGGATCTCTTGGCAAGCGGCGGCGAGCCCTGTGAGCGTCGGCCCCGCGGTCCGCAATTCCAAGAGTTCGGCGGCTAGGCCGAGCGTTTCCGCGTCGACTCGCAGCGGGCGGGCGGCGAAGAGCCGAAACAGCCGATGCGGGCGAGCGGCGGGGGACGGGGGCGCGCCGGCGGGGGCCAGATGCTCGGCGTCGCGCAAGTCGCCCTCGTCCTCGCGCCGCCGCGCGAGACGGGCGCAGGTCTCGGCGGCTTTGAGGGCGAGGCGCTGTCGCAGGACGTTCGCGAAGGTTGGCTCGCAGCCGTCGGGGCCCGAGCGTAAGACCTGGTCGAGGAGGGCGAGACCGGCGCCGGCGGAAAAGACCGCGTCGGCACCGCCGGCGAGAGAGTCACTGGGGCGCGCCCAGCCCGGAAAGCCACGGATTTCTTGAAAGTTCACGGCGCTGTTTGGCTGCGCCGGCTTCGCGCGCCGCCGTCGGGGAGTCGCAGGCGCGGAGACGGCTTCGGGGTCGGCGGGGGCGATGTCGGCGATTCGCAGCTGCCGCATGCTAGACCAAAGCGGCGCTTTGTCACCTCTTCTCGGGAGAAATCCGCCGCGCTTGTCTTGCGAAAATAATGTCCGATAATGGCAGCTTATCGGACGCGATTCGGAAGGCGCCGCAATGCCGGATTTTTCTTCGCGCTTCATGACCGGTGTCAGCTGAACGGAATTGTTGAGACTCAAGGGGTTAGCGGAGGAAAAGAGTCGCTTTCGTGAGACTGGGTCTCATCAAATCCGACTCAACCGAGCGCCCAACATGTTGAAATTTCGATGTTTCATGGCCGAAACACCTCGTTCACGTGACGCTTTCACGTAGTCTCGCCATTTCCGATTCATTTTGGCGCAACCCATTGAAAACGACGTTGGATAGGATGCACGGCCGACGCCGTTTGCTGACGTGGTCTCACGATTTCCGCATCTCCTGGCTCGAGACCAACAGCGGCTTTGCCCGCCGCCGCGGAGCCAATTCACAGACATCCGGCTCCGGCCGGCCATGTCGCGCGGATTTGGGCGGAAAAGCCCGCCTGTGCGCGTTTTGGCCTTAAGAGCTCCATTGCCCTGCTACGCTGATTTTCACGCTTTACGGGCTCGCAAAATCGGTCGATAAAACACGCCTGCAACTGGTCAGTTGCTCACAGCCGTCGGTAGTGTACAAGAGCCCCGAAAACCGCCCACATCGAACCATGCAGGTAGCCCCTTCCCCACTCCAACCCGCCCGCCGCCTCATCGGCTACGCCCGCGTTTCGACCGAGGAGCAGGCGACCGACGCTCAGCTCGACGAGCTGCGCGCCGCCGGCTGCTTAATCGTTCACGAGGAGCACGGATCCGGCGCCTCGCGCGCCCGGCCGGTGCTCGCCAAGCTCATTCGCGAGATCAAGCGCGGCGAGGTGCTCGTCGTCGTGCGCCTCGACCGGCTGGCGCGCTCGGTCAGCCATTTGCTGCAGGTGATCGAAACGCTCGAGGAGCGCGGCGCGCATTTTCGGTCCTTGAGCGATCCGATCGACACCTCGACGCCGCAGGGCATGTTTTCCCTGCAGGTGCTCGGCGCGGTCGCTCAGCTCGAGCGGGCGCTGATTTCAGAGCGCACGAAGGCCGGCATCAAGGCGGCCAAGGCCCGCGGCCGGCTCCCCGGCAATCCAGGGCTGCGCGAAAAGCGCGGCGAGGCGATCAGAACGATCGCCGCGGCGCGCGATCGCGTCTATCTCGGCGACCTCCTCACCGCCGCTCCGAGCTTCCTGCCGACCGTGCAACGGATGCGGCCGCAGCACAGCTGGGGCGACGTGGTGCGCGTGCTCAACCACAAGGGTCAGCAGTGGACCGTCGAACGGCTGCGCCGCTCGGTGCGCCGACTCGTGCGCGAGCGCCTAGCGGCGCCGGAGTTGATCAAGCGGGCGCCCCGTCGTCCGCCGGAGGATCGTTTGATGACGCTCGTCGCCGGGATCGCCATCGCCGGCCCCGAGCTCACGTTGCGCGAGATCGCGGCGCAGCTCGAGCGCATGCGCGAGCGCACGCCGCGCGGCGGCCATCAGTGGGCCGCCTCCTCCGTCAAGCATCTGCTCGATCGCGCGCGGCGGCTGGGTTTGATCGTTG
>Ga0335081_10002816_pt1 | contig 27384 bp, 19 predicted proteins | sample Lox_Sample_35_FD_206713 | JGI IMG/M metagenome (GOLD analysis project Ga0335081, IMG submission 206713) | Soil microbial communities from Loxahatchee National Wildlife Refuge, Florida, United States - Lox_Sample_3.5 | ecosystem: Environmental > Terrestrial > Soil > Wetlands | place: USA...
CGCCAGGGATTGATCATAGATCTCTTGCATGGTTCGCACGGCAGCGACGGGAAGGCTGGCATTCACCGACCAGACGGCTTGCCGCACTTGGTTGAGGAAGCTCTCGGTGCCCGCGCGATCGCTGCGGATCGCGAAGGTCACGGCGCGTTCAACGCCCAGCGAACGGGCTCCAAAGGGGGACTTCCTCATCGTTGGCCAATAAACGATAGCGGGAGGTTTTTCCTGGACTCCAGTTTCATGAACGTCCTCGATGACGGCGATCACTTCGCTCCACGGCGGGCCAAATTGGCTGATCTGCTTGCCAATCGCGGCGGATGGAGAGCCCCACAGTTCGCGCGCAAGATTCTCCGAAACCATCGCACTCGGTCGTAAGCCATAGACATCGGTCCAGGTGAGCTCGCGCCCCGCGATCAAGCGTGTGCCGGCCGTGTGGAAGAAACCGGGAGAAACGCTCTTGAAAAATCGCAACGGCGGGATTTCACGGTCCGGATAAGTTCTATCCTTCGCATAGATCCCGTCCCAGTCGGGTTCTGCACCTTCCATCGGCATCTCGCTCGCGAACGAAACGGCAGTCACACCTGGAATGGCCGCCAATTTTTCGACGATCGCGTTCTGGATGCGGGTGACTCGCTCGGGCTCCGTGATCAGCAAATCTGGAATGGCGATTCGCATGGTCTGGAGACTCTCCGCATGCGTGAATCCCGGGCTGACGGTTCGCAATGCCTGGAACGTACGGATCATCAGCCCGGCACTGACCAACAGCACCAGGGCCATGGCCACCTGAGCTACCACCAGCACATTGCGGGCGCGATGGTGTTCGCGGCTCACGCTCGCCGTACGCCCAGCGCTACGGAGCGCGAAAATAATCCGCGACCCCGCGTATTTTAGTGCTGGGATCAAGCCAAGAAGGAATCCTGAGAGCAGCGAAACCATCAGAGCGAACACCAGCGTTATAGGATCGATGGAGATTTCGGTTAAGCGCGGCAGATTGGCGGGGCCAATTGCTAGTAGCAGGCGCAGAGCCCCGTAAGCCACGCCAACTCCCAGCACGCCTCCGATCACGCCCATCATCACACTTTCGACAAGGAGGCTCCCCATGATGCGTCCCCTCCCCGCGCCGAGCGCGGCTCTGAGAGCCAACTCCTGTTGCCGCACCTCGGCCCGCACCAGCAACAGATTCGTCACGTTCGCGCAGGCGATCAGCATCACCAGCCCGATGGTCCCCATCACCACCCAAAGGACGTCGCTGACATTGCCGACCACCTCTTGTTTGAGCGGACGAATCACGGCGGTGATTCGCCAGGTCTCATAAATCTTGCCGTTTGAGCCGGGTCCGTTGGTCCAAGAGTTCATCCAGATCGGGAGCATGCGCGCGATGTCGGCATTCGCTTTCGGAATCGTGACTCCCGGTTTCAAGCGCGCTATCCCGTGAAAGCCGAAACCGGCGAGGATCACTCTGCCGCGATCGAAGGCGAGCGGCACGAGCAGGTCGAAATCCGTATTGACCAATTTGAATCCGCGGGGCATCACGCCGACGATTTGGCGCGGGTGTGACTGCACGTTGATATAGCGCCCGATCGCCAATCGATTTCCGCCGAACCGCCGCCGCCAATATCCGTAACTGAGCATCACGGTGCTGGAGGTCCCCAGGAATCCGTCGCCTTCCCGGCCTTGCGGGACCTGATCGGCTGCCATCAGCCAGCGCCCGGCCGCCGGTGGAACACCGAGCGTCTGAAGCACCCCGTCACTGATCAGGACGGTCCGCACCTCTTCCGGCTCGGCCAGCCCGGTGACATTTGCCGCAGCCGGAAACCAAACGCCCAGGGATTGGAACGACCGATTTTGCTCCGCATAGGTGAAATACATCGACGGAGACAAGCGGAGCCCGTCAACGAAACTCGCCAATCCCGCGGCGCCGGGGGCTACCTGCCGCAACGCCACCAACTCCTCCGCCTTGGGATAGCGCAGCGGTTTCAGAAGCACGTTATCCACCACGCTGAACACCGCTGTGTTCGCGCCGATTCCGATGGCCAGCGTCAGGAGCGCGACGATCGTGAAGGTAGGATGGTGGCGCAAAGTCCGCAGCGCCTGGCGGGCGCCGCGGGCCAATTCATCGAGCAGGGTGATGGTATTCATCTGGTAAATCTCCTCGCGCACCAGGGTTCTATTCCCAAGCTTCCGCCGAGCCGCCGCTTGCGCCTCCGCAACGGGCATTCCGCGGGCAACGTTTTCGTCGGTTTCGATCTGAACGTACGACTCGATCTCTTGGAGCCGTTCCCGATCCCAGTGCGCCCGTCGAAAAAAACGTCCCCATCCCATCGCGCTACTCCGCGGCCGGCTTCAGTATGCGGCCGATGGCCCGGACCATCTGTTCCCACCGCGTGGTCTGTGCCGTCAACTGCTTCCGTCCCGCTGGCGTCAACCGGTAGTACCTGGCCTTACGATTGTTCTCCGACGTGCCCCAGAAGGAGGCGATCCAGCCGCGATCCTCCAAGCGATGCAGAGCAGGGTACAGAGACCCGTGTTCAATCTGCAGGACGTCCTCCGAGCCTCGTTCGATGGCATGGGCGATGGTGTGGCCGTGCGCCGGACCAAGAACCAGTGTCTGCAAGATCAACATATCCAATGTTCCCTGGAGCATTTCGGTCTGCAGGGGAGATTCGCGCTTGGGCATGTGGTTCAGTATACTCCCATAGATGTTCTACCGGTCGATACCTTCATATACGCCATGGATAAGATTTTGTTAGCAAAATTGTTCCGAAGATGATCTATTCGAGAGCGATAAGTGGCGCAGACCGTCGCCTTTAAGCGGTCTGCGAGCCCGACAGACGACATAAAACGATCGCCTGTCCCACAGGTTGGCAATTAGCTTTTCGTCTTCAGCTTCCGGATCTCTTCCAACCGTTCCGCGATCCGCTTCTCCAGCCCGCGGTCGGTGGGGAAGTAGTATTGCCGCCCGGCGAGCGAAGGCGGCAGACACTCCATATCCGGAATGGCGTTCTCGAACTTGTGCGCGTGCTGGTAACCCTCGCCATAACCCCACGCCTTCATGTCGCGCGTCGGCGCGTTCCGCAAATGCATGGGTACGGGCTCGGCAATCGTCTTCTCCACATCCTCGTGGATGGCGCCCATAGCCCGATACGCTGCATCCGATTTCGGCGCAACGCACAGGTAGATCGCCGCCTGGGCCAGCGCCAGGTCGCCCTCCGGGATGCCGAGAAAATGCACCGCCTGCATCGCGGCAACAGCCTGCTCCAAAGCCCGAGGATCGGCCAGGCTGATGTCTTCAATCGCCATACGAATCAAGCGGCGCGCGATATACAAACGGTCCTCACCTGCCTCCAGCATACGGGTCAGCCAGTACAACGAAGCATCCACGTCGCTCGATCGCACGGACTTGTGCAGCGCGGAGATCAGGTTGTAGTGCTCTTCGCCGCCCTTGTCGTACAGCAGCACCTTGCGCTGCATGGCGTCCTGCACCGCCTGCTCTGACAGCACTCCGGAAGCCGAAGCCGCCCCCGCCGCCTCCAAGGTGTTGTACGCCTGGCGCGCATCTCCGTTGGCATAGATGGCAATCTGTTCCAACAACTCGTCGGGCGCTTCCAATCCCACTGCCGGCAGCGCGCGCCGTAGCAACGTGACGATCTCCGGCACGGTCAGACCGCGCAGCGCATACACTCTGGACCGCGAGAGCAGCGCCGAGATCACTTCGAATGACGGGTTCTCCGTGGTGGCGCCGATTAAGATGATGTCGCCGCGCTCTACGTACGGCAGAAAGGCATCCTGCTGTGCTTTGTTGAAGCGATGGATTTCGTCGATGAACAAGATGGTGCGGCGGCCCATCCGGCGCAACCGCTCTGCATCGACCATCACCGCTTTGATCTCCTTGATGCCGCTGAGCACGGCGCTGAAGGGGATGAACTCGCACTTGGTGATGCGTGCGATGAGCCGGGCCAGCGTCGTCTTGCCCACCCCCGGCGGTCCCCAGAGAATGATGGAGGTCAGTTCGTCGCGCTCGATCTGCCGCCGCAGAGGCTTGCCCGGACCGAGGATGTGCTCCTGGCCGACGAAATCCTCCAGCCGTTCCGGCCGCATGCGCTCCGCAAGTGGGCGCTTGCCGTCTTCGTGGGGCGCCGTAGTGTCGAACAGGCTCACGTACCGCCAGAATACCGCACGCCTGGCTATTGTTATCTAAGGGCGAAGGGAACTAGTTAACGACTGTCCAACAATCCCGCAGCAGCCGAACAGTATAATTACTCACAGGTTCTTCCTGAGTCCCATGTTGAAAGCTCTTCGCGGTATCGTTCTTCTCATACTGGTCTTCGGTTTCAGCCTCTCTCGACAGAGCAGTGGCTTTCAGCAGAGTGCGCCGCCCCGCGCTGGAAGCAATAGTGACCAAACCAAAACCGAAGATTTTTCTTCGGAAGGCTTCGTAATCGAGCAGCTTATCAATGACGTAGTCTTCGAATCGGATGGGACGGGACAGGAAGAACGGTCCGCGCGAATTCGTATTCAATCGGATGCAGGCATCCAGGCGTTCGGGGTACTGTCGTTTGGATACCGCAATGCCTTCGAACGATTGGAGATTATTCAGCTTCAAGTGGAGAAACCCGATGGGAGTGTCGTCACCACTCCCGAATCGGATGTACAGGATGGACCGACGGAAGTGACGCGCCAGGCTCCAACCTACAGCGATTCGCGGGAAAAACAGGTGCCTGTGAAGGGGTTGGGAGTCGGCGATGTCCTCGAATGGCGTGTTCGAACCACTCGCACGTCCGCGGACATCCCAGGCCAATTCTGGTATGCGCACGACTTCGTCAAAGAGAGCATTGTCCTTGATGAAACGCTGCGCGTAACCGTGCCTGCCGGCAAGTACGTCAAGACCAGCAGTCCGAGCCTAGACCCTAATATCAGCCAAAAGGACGGGCAGAAAATCTATACCTGGAAGAGTTCGCAGCGAGAGCGTCCTAAGCCAGACGAAAAAAAGAAAAAATCCACAGAGCCGGCGCACCCCGATGTTCAGCTCAGCACCTTCCGGAGTTGGGAAGAAGTAGGTCGCTGGTACGGTGGTTTGCAAAGGCCAAAAGCGGCCGTAACTCCCGCCGTCCAATCCAAAGCGGCGGAACTGACTCGCAACCTTAGCACTACGAGTGACAAGCTTCGGGCGATTTATCGATTTGTCAGTACGAAGTTCCGCTATATTTCGGTTTCCTTTGGCGAAGGCCGCTATCAGCCTCACTCGGCGGACGAGGTGCTATCGAATCAGTACGGAGACTGCAAGGACAAAGACACATTGTTGCAGGCCTTGCTGGCGGCGGCTGGCATCGAAGCGTGGCCCGTTCTGATTGGCGCGGGCAGCGAGCTGGATCCGGATGTTCCCTCGCCGGCGCAATTCAACCATGTGATTGCTTATGTGCCCGGGAACCCCTCCGCTACCTGGTTGGACACCACACCCGAGGTCGCCCCCTTCGGAATGTTGCAGTCTGTTCTGCGGGATAAGAAAGCACTGGTGATTCCGAATAACGGAACTCCCAGCGTCATGACAACCCCCGAAGGCCTGCCATTCCCCGCCGACGAGTCTTGGGACGTGAAGGCGAAATTGAGCGGCGAGGGAACGTTGACCGGACATTTCGACATCACCGCCCGCGGCGACACGGAAGTCATTCTGAAAGGGGTCTACCATGCGACGGCTCCCGCGCAGTGGACCCAATTGGCACAGAACATGGCTGGTGCGATGGGCTTTGCAGGAACGGTTAGCCGCGTGGCTGTGGATAATCCGACGGATACGGAGAAGCCTTTCCATTATTCGTATGACTACGAACGCAAGAACTATTCCGATTGGGAGAATCGCCGGTTTACGCCCCCGTTACTGCCGGTGAGCTTTGAAGATACTGAGGAACAGCCGGCCGAGTCCATTGATTTGGGCGCTCCCGGAACGCTCACCTATCGTGCCTCAATCGAGATACCCGAGGGCTACTCGGTCGCGATCCCCGGCAACGCCGAACAGCACGCGGCATTTGCCGACTACAGGGCATCCTATTCCGTCGACAAGGGCGTGCTCGTGGCGGAACGGACCTTCGTCCGCAAGAAGGCGAAGGTGGCGGTGGGCGAGTGGGAGGAATACCAGAAGTTTGCTAAGGCCGTGATCACGGACGAAAACAACTTCATTCAGTTAGCCCGCTCCGGCGGCGGCACCAAGGTGACGCGCGACAATGCCGAAGCCGGCGATCTAGTGCGAAAAGCGGTGCTTTCCATCCAGAGCAGAGATTTTAATGCCGCCCGCGACGCACTCGCGCAAGCCGAGCGGCTGAACACGGAACAGACCGGTTTGTGGGCGGCCTATGGATTTCTGTACGGAGTCGAGAACCAAGTCGACAAAGCCATCGAAGCGCTCGAAAAAGAAGTCGAATTGCACCCGGGCGAGATAGCCATCTATCCGATGTTGGCGGCAGCCGAGCAGCAGGCCGGCCGCAAAGAGGACGAAATCCGAACGCGTCGTCAGTGGGTGGAAAACGCACTGGAAAACGTCGACGCCGTGCTGGGGCTGTCCGCTGTCCTCACGCGAGAGAAGAGGTACGCGGAAGCCATCGAGCCTCTCCAAGCGGCACTCAAGAGCAACCCGGATGATGTGAAGCTGGAGACGGGGCTTCTAGAAACGCTCTTGCGAAGCGGCAAAATAGCTGAAAGTGAGAGTGTTCTGGCTAAGTTGCGGGAACAGAAGCTAGACTCAGAAACGAAAAACAGCGTGGCGTGGGTGCTTGTCGATACCAATGTCGATCCGGCGGCCGCGCAAGACTTAGCCGGGAAGGCCGTGACCGAGTTGGAAGAAGAATCGAAACAATTGACCCTTTCGAAAGTCACGAGCGAAACTCTCCGCCGGATCATTCCTCTCGGGGCGACTTGGGATACGCTGGGTTGGGCATACTTCCGGACCGGGGACTTGGCAAAAGCAGAACGATTTCTGCAAGCTGCATGGGTGCTGCTGCAACATCCCGTGGCGGCGGACCATTTAGGACAGCTTTACGAGCGACAGGGTAAGAAATCGGAAGCCATTCACTTCTATCGCCTGTCACTCGCGGCCAACCGGAACCAGCCGGACACACAGGCGCGGCTGGAAAAGCTCGGCGGGACTGTGGATGACAGGCCAACCCTGCGGCGAGGGCGCCCGAATACCCCGCCCACGGTGCCGGCCGCGGATGAACTCTCTCAAATACGGTCGACACCCGTACCGGGCCTACTGCAGCATGCGGCCAATGCCGAGTTCTTTCTGCTGTTCACTCCGAAGGGCATTGTGGAAACGCGGTTCGTCAAAGGCGATGAAAAGCTCAAAGGCGCGGGAGACGTGCTATCCAAATTGACTTACAAGGTTTCGTTTCCGGATGACGGCCCCGAACGAATCGCCCGCCGGGGAATTCTGTCCTGTTCCCAATACACCAATCCGAACTGCAATTTCGTGGTGTACTTGCCGGCCAACACCCAGCCGTAAGGCCCCTCACACCAGCGCCCTCTGCCGCCGCGCTTCGTACAGCATGATTCCCGCCGCGACCGCGGCGTTCAACGATTCGACACCAACTGTGGGAATGGCCACATCCAAAGCGGCTGCGCGCAGCTCGCCGCCGACGCCACGGGCCTCGTTTCCGATGATCAATCCGCAACGGCCGCCCAGATCGACGTCGGCCAGTGAACGGACTCCCGAGCGCGCCGGAACGCCCGCATATATCTCAACGCGATTCTGTTGCAACGCCGCACGCGCCAGCGCCGGGTCCACGCCGTGAAGAAACGGCACGCGGAACAGAGAGCCGGCTGAAGCCCGCAGAGTTTTGGGGTTATACGGGTTCGCCGTACCTTTGATGAACAGCACGCCGGTCGCTCCGAACGCCTCGGCTGCGCGCACGATGGCGCCGCAGTTGCCGGGATCTTGCAGCCCGTCGAGCACTGCCACCAGAGGGCAGCCGCGGAACAGTTGTTCGAGCTTCCACTCGGGCGGCTTCACCAGGGCAATCACACCCTGGCTGGTTTCGGTGCCCGACAACGCGTTCAGCACCGAATCGGGCACTACCACAATCCGGATTCGTCCCAATCCGCGCACGTGGCCTACGGCGGCGGAACGAACCGATTCCGCGGCGAGTACCGTCTTCACTTCACAGTCGCTGCGCAGCGCTTCTTCGAGCAGATGGAAGGTTTCGGCTACGCACCATCCCTCGAGTGTGAGGCCTCCGCGCACGATGGCGCGCCGCACATCCTTGAGCAGCGGATTGGCCGCGCTCGTAATCGTTTCCGGCTTCGCCATCTTACAATTAAAGTTACCGCACATGAAACGGACGGTATGGATCGCGATCGCGGTCGTCGTTTCGGCGCTCGTCATCTATCTCGCATACCTTTCGGTGCGAATCCGGCGGCAGGCAGCTCAGGACGAAGCGCAACCCGCGGACGTGATCCTGGTGCTGGGCGCGGCCGAGTACCGCGGCCGTCCCTCTCCGGTGCTGCGCGCGCGGCTGGATCACGCTCTGGCGCTTTACGAGCGCCAATTGGCGCCGCGCATCCTGACGACCGGTGGCGCCGGCGGCGATCCTGTCTTCACCGAAGCGGCCGTTGGACGCGCCTATCTGATGAGCCACGGCGTGCCGTCCGAGGCCATCATTGTGGAGACCGAAGGCGAGAGCACGGTTCATTCGATTGCTCTGGCCGCCGAGATCCTTCGCCGCATGAGCTTGAATTCGGTGATCGTGGTCAGCGATGGGTACCACATCTATCGCGCCAAGGAGATGCTGCAGTCGCACGGCTTGAAAGTCTACGGGTCGCCGCGGAAGGAGCAGAATCCCGAACCGCTCCGCGAGCAGTGGAACTACGTCCGGCAAGCCATCGGGTACGTTCTATGGCGTTTTGGGGTACCCGTTTAACGCCTTTGCCGCGCGCTAACTGGCGTATAATAAGATGATTAGGAAACTGCGAGGATTTGTGTCGGCACGTACCTTCTTCCGTCTTTTCACGAACTTACAAATGATGCCGGTGCTCGAAAGCGGCGAAGAAACGCTCGTCGGCGGGCAGGCCGTGGTGGAGGGCGTCATGATGCGGGCTCCCCACAGTTATTGCGTCGCAGTGCGCCAACCCGATGGTCAGATCGTGACAGAAGAACTGCCGCTCGAGCGCATGTCCGAGAAGTACAAAATTTTCAAATACCCGCTGGCCAGGGGCATCGGAACCTTGTACCAGGCTATGAAGCTAGGCGGGAAGGCCCTGAAGTTCTCCGCCGCTGCCGCGCTACCGGAAGAGCAATCCAAGGGTGACCAGAAGAAGGAAGAAATTCCCGGTTGGGCGTTCGTCGGCCCTCTGATCTTCTCGCTGGCGTTTTACATTCTGGCTTATAAATTTGTGCCGCTCTATCTTGCCACCAGGCTGGGCAAAGTCTATCCGGCGCTGGCAGGTCAGTTCGCCTCCAGCACCGTGGGCGGAATTGTCCGCCTGGGTATCTTGCTGGGTATTCTGTACGGCGTGTCGCGGCTCAAAGATATGCGCCGCATCTTCGAATACCACGGAGCGGAGCACAAGGTAGTATTCAATTTTGAATCAGGTGAGCCGGTAACCGTGGCTAACGCGCAACGGTACACCACCTTTCATCCGCGCTGCGGCACGAGCTTCCTGTTTGTCCTGTTTCTGCTGACGATTCCGGTTTACGCGCTGATTCCTTTCACCGGATTTCTCGCCAAGCTGCTCACCCAGGTCGCGCTGATTCCGGTGCTGGTGGGCTTGAGCTACGAGCTGATCCGATTTGCCGCCAAGCGACGCGGTTCGCTGCTCGCGGTGATCACGGCGCCGGGCCTGTGGATGCAGCGCATCACCACCAAACCGCCCTCCAACGACCAGACCAGCGTGGCCATACGCGCTCTCGAAGGCGCCATGGATCTGGAAAAATCGCAAGGCGGGCAACTCGTTATCGCCTGACGCTCCATGCAATTTCAGCAAAGACTCGACCAGCTCGAAACGCGCTTCGACGAGCTCAACGCGCAGATGGCCGATCCCGCTGTGATCAGCGACGCCGCGGAATACCGCAAAGTCACCAAGGCGCATAGCGAGATCTCCGAGATCGTCACCAAGTACCGCGAGTGGAAACGCGTGGAAGATGCGCTGTCGCAAGCGCGCGTAATGCTGGAAGACCGCGATCCCGACTTGAAGGCGATGGCTCAGGAAGAGGTGACACGCCTGGAGCCGGAGCTCGCGGCCATCGAAGAGGAGCTCAAAGTTCTGCTGCTCCCCAAGGACCCGCTCGATGACAAGAACGTGGTGCTCGAAATCCGCGCCGGCACGGGCGGAGATGAAGCCACACTGTTCGCAGCCGAAGTCTTTCGCATGTACAGCCGCTATGCGGAGAGCCAGGGCTGGAAGATTGAAGTCACATCGAGCAGCGAATCTTCCGTTGGCGGCTTAAAGGAAGTCATCGCGCTGGTGAGCGGCAATAAGGTGTACGGCAAGCTCAAGTACGAGAGCGGCGTTCACCGCGTGCAACGCGTCCCCGTCACGGAGCAACAGGGCCGCGTTCACACGTCGGCCATTACCGTGGCCGTGCTGCCGGAAGCCGACGAGGTCGAGATCAAGATCGATCCGAAAGATATTCGCATCGATACGTTCTGCTCTTCCGGACCCGGCGGCCAATCGGTCAACACCACTTACTCGGCCGTGCGCATCACGCATTTGCCCACCGGCCTGGTGGTCTCCTGCCAGGACGAAAAATCGCAGATCAAGAACCGCGCCAAAGCCGAGCGCGTCTTGCGCTCGCGGCTCTATGAACTGGAGCTGGAAAAGCAGCAGGCCGCATTGGGAGCCGAGCGCCGCAGCCAGGTTGGCACCGGCGACCGCAGCGAGAAGATCCGTACTTACAACTTCCCGCAAAACCGCCTCACCGACCATCGCATCGGGTTCACGCTGCACCAGCTCGATTTCGTGATGGACGGCAAGTTGGATCCCGTCATCGACGCACTCATCACATACTACCGGACAGGCCCGGGCGGTCAGGGCGCGGCAGCCTGACGCCGCGATGACCGTCGCAACGGCGCTCCTCCAGGGCACGCAACTTCTGGAGGACGCGGGCATCGCCGTGCCCAGGCTCACAGCAGAAGTGCTGCTCGGGCACGCCATGCATCGTGAGCGTGTGTATCTGTTCGCTCATCCCGAGCAGGAGCTGCGCGAGGTAGAGTGGCTGCACTATGGCCGCTACCTGCACGAACGCCTCGCAGGAAAGCCGACTCAGTACATCACCGGGCGCCAGGAATTTTACGGCCGGGAATTCCGCGTCACATCTGACGTGCTGATCCCGCGGCCGGAGACGGAGGGCGTCGTGGAGGTTGCGCTGCCCTTGGCCCGCGAGGCACGGCGCATCCTCGACGTCGGTACCGGCTCCGGCGCGCTGGCCGTCACGCTGCAGCTCGAAACCGGGGCGGAAACCTGGGCCACGGAGATTTCTCCAGCAGCAGCCCGAGTGGCCGCCGATAACGCGCAACGGCTCACCGCCAAGGTCCGTTTTATCGTCTGTGACCTGGTTTCTGCCATTGCCGATGCCAGCTTCGACCTGATCGTCTGCAATCCGCCCTACGTTCCACTCACCGCGCGGGACGGCCTGCAGCGGGAAGTCCGCGATTTTGAGCCGCACGTGGCATTGTTCGGCGGGGAAACCGGTTTCGAAATCTACGACCGCATCGTTCGGGAAGCCCCCCGCGTCCTGCGTCCCGACGGATGGCTCGTCATGGAACTCGGCTTCGGCTGCGTAGGGCATGTTGTGGAACTCGTCTCTGGTTGGAAGAACGTCACGATTCAACCTGATCTGGCCGGCATTCCGCGAGTCATCACGGCGCAATGATCGCTGAACAGGCTTTTCGGTCCGCCCGGCGGCGCTCTCCGCAGATCACCGATCTCTCCGTCTGCCACAGTAGCGAAGCGATCGTTTCAGAAATCAGTTCGTTCTTGAGTTCATCGAATTTGAATATGAGTCCGTGGCCACCCTTCCGGTCGTTGGCGTGGGGATTCGCAATGAGCCACGATCGGATTGCAGGCAGCGCTTCAGCTAGTATTTTGACCTGAATTAGATGCCGTAAGGAACGAGGAACGGCGTGAACGGCAATCATCCACCTCGGATCCTGGCTCTGTTCCTCGATGGTCCTTGACGCGGAGAAAAATCGCACTGGCCCCGAGTACATAGCGCCAATGACGGCATATCGCGTGGCCGTTCCATGAGAACGCGCGCGACTCTTCCAGAAACTGAAGTCCACGATCAATTGACTAAACTGAGGGACGTCTCGAACGGCGTCAGAGATGGCCTTCGCTCCGACCGGATACGAGAACGTACGCGGAATTTTCGACTTGTATCGAGTCGGAATGATGTGTTCCTGGCCCATCGTTCACTGTTTCCGGCCTGCCTCTTTCAGCTTAGTGCTTTACGACGCGGTTGGAAGCCATCCACTGTCTCGGCCTAACGGACTCCCGCGCGCCCGCATCCGCCCACCCCTTGCGCCGATACTCCGTTTGATATATCGTAAGATATATTATGCGTAAAGATTGGTGGAGCGAACACGGGACCGGCTGGCAGGAACGCTTCGGTCCTTTCCCCTTCATGATGTTCGGCGGCCGGTCCCGTTTCTTCGAATCAGGAGAGGTCCGCCTGGCGATCCTTTCGCTACTAAGCGAAGGACCCAAAAACGGCTATCAGCTGATGAAAGAGTTGGAGGAGCGCTCGGGCGGCCTGTACCGTGCCAGCGCGGGCAGCATCTATCCGACCCTGCAACAACTCGAAGATGAAGGCCTGATCCAGGCCGAGCAGCGCGAAGGCAAGCGCGCCTACAGCATCACCGACGATGGCCGCGCCGAGGTTGCCAAAGACCCTGATGCCGTGCGGCGCATCTGGCGCCGTGCCGAGCAGTGGGAAGACTGGAGCCAGTTCAACCCGGAGACGATGGGATTCATCATGCACTCGCTCAAGCCGCTGATGAAGGCGATCTGGAAGGCCGCCAAGATGGCCAGCCGCCAGCCTAGCCGCGCCGAGCGCATTCGCGAAATCCTCGAACGCGCGCGGCAGGACATCGAGGCCCTGTAGCGATGGCCGTCGGCATCCGCATCGTTCGTTGAAGAGCTTAGACGACAAGGCGGTAAGTTGAGTCGGGACTTACTACACATCAAGCGCCGGCAATTCGGTGTTGCTCCACCTCATGAAAAGGGCATAAAAATTGCCTTCTCACTTACCTAAAGAAGTTATTAACATTCCATAAAGAAGTTATAAAGTAACTAGCTTTCCGCTCGTTTCTTGACATCTAATCGAATTAGCGTGGGAGGGCATTACGCCCACGCCTTAGGAGGATTAGCACAAGTGATTGTCATGAAATTTGGCGGCTCTTCCATCGCATCGGCCGCGTCCATCGAGTGGGTTGCCGGCATCGTCCAATCGCACGCCGATCAACAGCCGGTAGTCGTGGTTTCAGCCATGGGAAAGACAACGGACCGTCTGGTGGAGGCCATGCAATTTGCCGCAAAAGGCTCGGCTTATTCGGCATGGCGCCGCCTGGAAGACCTGAGGCAATACCATATTCAGGAAACACAACGCCTCTTGGGCGCCGAAGCCTGCGGATTTATCGAAAGCCATTTGACTCCGAAGTTCCGTGAGTTACACACGATGCTGATCGATCTGGTGGAAGGTAATCAGCTGACGCCACAGCTTCAGGATCAAGTGCTCAGTTACGGCGAGAGGCTCTCAAGCGAGATTGTTGCCGCCGCTTTCGTGCATGCCGGAATGGAAGCCGAGCACCTCGATTCTCGAGAGGTGATTCTGACGGATGATCAGTTCACCCGCGCCACCCCGCTGTGCTGGGAAACCTACGCGAAGCTGCGGCGTGCGGCGACATTATGTAACGGCCGCATCGTGGTGATGGGCGGGTTCATCGGAGCTACCGAAAAGGGCCGGGTAACGACACTGGGCCGCGGCGGTTCCGATCTGACGGCGTCACTCGTAGGCGCGGGAATCTCCGCAAGTGAAATTCAAATCTGGACCGACGTGGATGGCATGTTGACGTGCGATCCGCGCGTTCTTCATGGAGGCTACCGTCTGCGCTCGCTTGGCTACGACGAGGCAGAAGAAATGGCCCGCCTCGGCGCCAAAGTGCTATGCCCGAAGTCCGTGCTGCCCGCCGTTCGTCAAAACATTCCCATTGTGATCCGAAATTCCCGCCATCCGGAATTGGAAGGGACGCGCATAGGACCTCAGGCAGTCCGTAAACACGGTGTAGCGAAGGCGATTACCTGCCGAACCGGGGTGACGGTCATTCACCTCGTCGTGCCGGGGAGCGGAATACTGTCGAGCATTTCGGACGGTTTGAATGACCTCTTCGAGCGCCATCAGGTGAGCGTCGCGATGGTGCAGGCGCAGCCGGATGGGGTTTCCTTCGCCGTCGAAGACTCGCCACATGTATCGGAATTGCTTCGCGGTGTGGATGCCTCGGTACGAATCCTCGTCGAAGAGGATAGCGCTATCGTTGCGTTAGTCGGCGAGGGCATCACCTCGGGGGATTCCAATTTGAAACGCGCTCTCTCAGCGCTCCTCAAGGACAGCGCCGTTCGGATGGTCTCCCAGGGTGGGTCACAGAAGAGCCTGAGTTTTGCCATACCCGAGTCGAAACTGGCGGTCTCCGTGGAGAATCTGCATCGCGAATTTTTCCGTACGGCCGATCTTGAGATTTTCGCGCCCACTCCCGAATCCGAACGCAGACTATTCGTCGCGGCAACGAAGGAAGATCAAACTATCCCTCCGAATTCGGCCTGGGCTTTTCGTAGTGACATGCCATGATCGGAACGGTCCGGCCGCACCGCGAGCGGCGCCATCGTCCTTCCCCGGACTCCCGAAGCGGGTTGCACCCAGCGCGGGCGGCCCCAACGCGATAGAAGTTCGTACAATCTAGTCTGGGCCGCCTTAAATGAAAACCTACTTCCACCTCGACATGGACGCCTTCTTCGTCTCGGTGGAAGAACTGTTCGACCCATCGCTCAAAGGCAAGCCCGTGGTTGTAGGCGGCCGCCCCAACGAACGCGGCGTTGTCTCCGCCGCCTCGTACGCAGCGCGGAAATTCGGCGTGCACTCCGCCATGCCGCTGCGCACGGCCTACAAGCTCTGCCCCCAGGCAATCTTCGTGGACGGCCACCCGGATCGCTACCGCGACTGCTCGCACAAAGTCTACGACGTGCTGACATCGTTCTCGCCACTGGTCGAGATGGCTTCCATCGACGAGGCCTACCTCGATCTCACCGGCACGGAGCGGCTGTATGGCCCACCTCTGCGGGCAGCGCACATTCTGCACGAACGCATCCAGGCTGCCACCAACTTGAACTGCTCGATCGGCATTGCGTCGTCGCGTTTAGTGGCGAAGATCAGTTCTGACCAGGCGAAGCCTAACGGAATCCTGTGGGTCATGCCGGGCAAGGAGGCCGCGTTTCTGGCGCCGCTCGAGGTGCGCAAGGTGCCCGGCGTCGGCAAAGTCACCGAGAAAAACCTCCACGCCTTGGGTATTCGCAAAGTCGGTGACCTGGCGAATCTGGACGAGGCGTTCCTCGAACAGCGCTTCGGGAAATGGGGTATGGCGCTCGCGGGCAAATCGCGCGGCCTGGACGCGGGCGGTTGGTTCGACACCGACATCGGCGAGGACGCCGGACCCAAATCGATCAGCCACGAGCACACCTATTCGGAAGACACCGCGGACCTCGCTCGGATCGAATCTACTCTGGCGCGGCTTGCGGAAATGGTAGGCCGCCGTTTGCGCGAGCATCGCTTGCACGCCCGTACCATCCAGCTCAAGCTGCGCTATTCCGATTTCTCCACCATTACGCGGGCGCACTCGCTCGCCCGGCCCACGCAACTCGACACCGAACTGTTTGAGCAAGCGCGGGAGCTATTCCGCCGCAACTGGAAAGCCGGCGCCAAAGTGCGCCTTCTGGGTGTCCACGCGTCCTCGTTTGTGGAAGTGTCCGAGCAGATGGATTTGATCGACGACAAGCACGAACGCTGGAACGCCGCGATGGCGGCTGCCGACCGCATGCGCGACAAATTCGGTGAATCGGCTGTGTCGCTGGCGGCCAGCATGCGCGGCCAGTTTCGCGAACGTACGCACGAGAACCCGGCTGGGTTGCCGGGAAAGAATACGCCGGCCAAGAACCCGCCAGCCAAGCCCCGCTGAGCTTCACTCCGCCCGCAAGGTTTCGATCGGATCAATACGCGCGGCGGTCCTCGCCGGCACAAAACCGGCGGACGCGCATACCAATGCCAGCAGCAGCGCCGGCGCGGCGAAAGTTACACCATCCAACGAGCTGACTCCGAACAGCAACGAGCCCAATACCGGGCGAATCGCGAGGGCTATCGCGAATCCGGCAACCATGCCCGTCGCAATCAAAGCGCTCGCACCGGTTACAATGGAGCGCACGATGCGCCATGGCTCGGCGCCGATGGCCATGCGAATGCCGATTTCCCGGCGCTCGGCCGTCACCATCTGCGCCACTAGCCCATACAGACCGACCGCCGCCAGGACCAGCGCGGACAGGGCAAATAGCGCCAGAAGGCGCGCGTTCGATCGCGGTCGATCCAGATCGTCGGCGATTGCATCTTCGAGCGTCCGCACGCCAAATACCGCACGATTGGGAGCGACCGAGTGCACCAGCGCGCGAATGGAAGAGAGCACGCCGCGCGGATCCGCCGACGCCCGCACGACGTACTCGGGGTCGGGCCAGTTGCCACCCATAACGCAGTAATACGTGTATGGGTACGTTGGGGCGCCGACCGAATCCTCTCTCATGTCGCCGATCACACCCACGATTTCCATTGACACGCCATCAAAGGTCGCGTGGCGGCCCACTACATTTTCGCTGTGCGCGTACACGTCCACGAATCGGCGGTTGACCATCATTTTAGGCGCCGCCTTGAAATCGAGGCGAATTTCAGGACACCACTGACCCGCTATCAAAGGGGTATGCAGAGCTTTGAGGTAACCGGGGCTCACACTGCGCTCGCCGGCGGGCATTTGTCCCTGGTCGTCGCCGCGGGCGATGCCTTCGAGCGAAACCTGGTAGCGCAGAGTCGCGCCCGAAGCCGGAACGAAATTGGTGACGCCCGCGGATTCTACACCTGGGAGGCGCTGCAACTCCGCCACCAGTTGCTCCTGCATCCGTCCAATCAGGGCGCGGTTCTCATCCCAGGCCGCGCCTACATGGAACAAGACGACGTTGTTTGGATGGAAACCCAAATCCACTTGACTGAGGTTGTAGAAGCTGCGGACCAGCAGCCCCGCGCCCGCCAGTAGCGCCATGGTAAGAGCGATCTGGCCCGCCACCAACGTGCGCTGCAGTCTCTGGTGGTGTCCCGCGATGCCGCGCCCCACGCGCAGGAAGCCAGCCAGATCGGCGCGCGTGGCTCGCAAGGCAGGTAACAGTCCGAAGCCGGCGGCCCCAAGGAAACTGGCTGCGATAGCGAACAGCAGAGGACGCCAGTCCAGTGTCAGTTCGTTGATTCTGGGAAGGCTCGCAAATTCCCGCGCCAACAATCGCACCGATGCAGATGCTGCGGCCCACCCTGCAATCGCTCCGGCAAACGCCAGTAGCGTCATCTCCCGCATCACCGCCAGCACCACTTGGCTTCGAGCGGCTCCGATCGAGGCGCGAATCGCCAGTTCGCGTTGGCGCTGGTGCAATTGCGCCAGCACCAGGCCGGCGACGTTGGTTACCGTAATCGCCAGGAGCAGCGCCACCGACCCCAGCAAAAGCAACAGCGGCCGCTGGGAACTCCCCACCACCTGGTTTCGGAGATCGCTAACGGCCACCGACCAGTCCTTATCCGTCTGCGGGAATTGTTCGCCCAAGGCGTGTTGCACGGCGATCAGATCGGCTCGGGCCTGCTCTTGTGAGAAGCCCCGTTTAATGCGCCCGAGGCCGGTATAAAAGCGCGCGTTGCGTTGCTGCATCAGATAGGCCGGGTGCTGCGCGGGAATCCAAACATCCAGGTTGGCCGTGACGAAATTAGGCGGCATGACGCCGACCACGCTGAAGCCCTGACCGCCGATTATCAGCCGCCGGGACGTGACGTGCGGGTCTCGCCCGTAGCGCCGCTCCCACAATCCATAGCTGATGACTGCGGCTTGCGGCCCGCCGAAACGCTCTTCGTCTGGCGTGAACGTGCGCCCGATCACCGGCCTCGTACCGAACACCTGAAAATACCGGGGTGAAACGCGCCGGCCGTTGAGCCGCTGGGGCTCGGAGCCGCTGGTATCCGTCACATTTTCGGTGTAAGAACCCGCAATCGCCGAGAACGTCCGGCTGAGCCGGTTCCAATCCTCCAGACGTTGCGGTGCAACCAGGCTTTCCTTCTGCGCCTTGGCGGGGCTTGCCTCCATCAGATTGACGAGTTGGGACGGCTCCGGATACGGCAGCGGCTTCAGCAGGACCGTATCGACGACCGAAAAAAGCCCGGTGTTGACCGCAATTCCCAGCGTCAAGAGGCCAACCACTGCCAGGCTAAAACCAGGCCGCCGGATCAAGGTGCGGAGCGCGGACATCCATCCCTGCATGGCGGGTTAGACGAGAGCGAGGAGTTCCGGTTAGTGCGCCAACCCGGCAGACGACGAAAGGCGATCGTCTGCCCCACAAGACTTACTTACCCGCGCCCGCGCTCTTTCCACGTATAAAAGCCGATCATCGTCTTGGCATCTTCCACCTTGCCGGTACGGATCATCTCCGCAACTTCCTTTGGCGTGAACCAGGCCACCTCGATGCGTTCATCGTCCATCGGCGTGGCTTTGCCGGCGGTCAGATCAGTCGCCAGGAAGATGGTCATCCGTTCCTGAACGTAGCCGGGGCTGACCCAAAACGACGCCAGCTTCTTCCAGGTCTTCGCGCGATATCCGGTCTCTTCGACCAATTCCCGCTTGGCAGTCTGCAGCGGCTTTTCGCCGGGATCGAGCCGTCCCGCGGGAAGCTCCCACAGATACCGCTCGGCCGGCAGGCGGTATTGCCGCACCAGCAGAATGCGCCGCTTTTCATCCACTGGCATCATCACGGCGGAGCCGGCGTGGCGCACCACGGAACGCTCGATATGGAAGTCGCTTTTCTGGTCGACAGCCTGATCTTCGGTAACGCTGAATAACCTGCACTGGTAGACTTCGCGGGAAGAGGTGATTTTCATGGTCTCGTTCGGAGCGCGGCGGCAAAACGGTCTGCCGGGAGCGTGTTCAGAATGTCCGAGGGGCCCAGCCAGCCGCGCCGCGCGGTGATCACGCCATAACGCATGCTGTTCAGGTGTTTGGGATGGTGCGCGTCGGTGGAGATCGTGAACCTCGCGCCCTTCGATTTGGCGGTGCGGATCATGGCGGCGTTCAGGTCGAGGCGCTCGGGGCTCGCGTTGATTTCGAGCCATACGCCGCGCCGCACCGCCTCCGCCACGATTCGCTCGAAATCGAACGGAAAGGGTTCGCGTTGTAGCAGCATGCGGCCCGTGGGGTGCCCGAGAATCCGCACGTGGGGGCATTCGAGCGCGCGCAACAATCGATCGGTCATCTCCCCGGCTTCCAGGTTCATGTGGCTGTGCACGCTGCCGATCACCAGGTCAAGTTCCGCCAATGCGTCGTTGGCCAGGTCCAGAGTCCCGTCGCGGAGAATGTCGCATTCGAGGCCGGAGAAAATCCGGATTCCCAGACCATTGCGATTCAGCTCGCGGACGCGTTTGGCGAACGCCACCGCGCGGGCTTCATCCAAACCATTGGCCATAGCCAGCGATTTGGAATGGTCGGTGATGGCGATGTATTCGTAACCGAGCCCGCGCGCCGCCTCCGCCATTTCTTCGAGCGTGGCGCGGCCGTCGGTCTCAGTGGTGTGCATGTGCACGTCGCCGCGGATGTGATTCAGCTCCACCAACTCCGGCAGGCAGCCGGTTTCGGCGGCTTCAATCTCGCCGCAGTTTTCTCGCAATTCCGGCGGAATCCAGCGCAACCCCAGCGCTTCGTAAATGCCTTCTTCGGTTGCGCCCGCCACCTTGGAATCGTCTTCCACGCGAAACAGCCCATACTCGCTGAGCTTCAGTCCCATCCGCACCGCGCGCATGCGGATGGCCACGTTGTGATCCTTGCTTCCGGTGAAGTATTGCATGGCCGCGCCAAAACTCTCGAGCGGCAACGCGCGCACGTCCACTTGCAACCCCTGGTGCCCGAATTTCGCGCTGGCTTTGTTCTCGCCGCGGCCGAGCACTTCGTCCACGCGCGGCGAGCCGATAAACTTGTCGAGCGCGGCCGTTGCGTTTGGCCCCGTCACCAGCAGGTCGAGGTCGCCCACGGTTTCGCGGCCGCGCCGCAGGCTGCCGGCCGGCGTGATCGCTTCCACGCCCGGCACCTGGCGAAACAGGTCCGTCAATTCCTGCGCCACGCCCTCGGCGTAACTCAACAGGTAGCGGCCGGTCCGTTGCCGGTACTGCGCGATCGACCGGAGCACCTTCTCTTCCAGCTTGGCGCCCATACGCGGCAGCTCGCGCAGCTTATGTTCGTGGCAGAGCCGCTCCAGCTCGTCCATGGTGCTGACGCGGTAATGTTCGAAAATCAAGGCGATACCCTTGGGACCCAGGCCTTGGATTTTCAGAAACTCGAGTGCCGTCGGCGGGAACTTCTGAAGAAGCGCGTCGCGCCGGTCGCACGACCCGTGGTCCACGATTTCGGCCAGCACCAGCGCCAACCCTTTGCCGATACCCGGGATGTCGGTCACTTTGCGCCCCGGGTCCTTCAGAATATCGGCGATTCGCTCGGGGTGTCCTTCCACGGCTGTGGCGCCGTTGCGATAACTGCGGATACGGAAGGAATCTTCGCTGGCGATCTCCATCAGATCGGCCGTTTCCGACAAGATGCGGGCGATTTCGCGGTTCTCCAAGCCTGTCCTCGATTCAATTGTAAGGCGGTTCGCTATGCTGGAGTTTCCATGAATCCCGGTTCGTTTCGGTACTGCGACGTCAGTCTGCCGGTGCCGCTCGATCAACCGTTCACCTATGCGCTGCCGGAAACGCTGCGGCATCGCGTTCACGCCGGCAGCCGCATCCTGGTGCCGTTCGGACCGCGCAAGCTCACCGGAGTGATCCTCAACTGCCACGACGATCCTCCGGCCGTGGGCACGCGCGAGGCGTTGCGGCTCATTGATTCCGAGCCAGTGCTCAATTCCGAATTGCTCGCGCTCGGCCGCTGGATCGCCGCGTACTATTGCGCGCCGCTCGGCGAAGTCTTGCGCAGCATGCTTCCCCTGGCGTCTGAGATCCGCAGCGGCAAGGTTTGGTCATTAACTGACTCGGGGCGCGACGCCGCGCGGCAGCTCCTGCTGGCCGCGTCCACCGACGACCCTGCGGTGCAGGTGCTGCACATGCTCGAGAAACGGCCGCTGTCGGCGGCGTATCTTTCCAAAGCCCTGCCCCTTGCCGATAAAGCCATGCGCTCGCTCGAGCGCCGCGGTTTCATCGTGGCCGAACAGGTGCAAACCGAACGCGACCCGTTGCGCGCGCCGTCCGATCGTCTGCGAGTAGAACTCAGCGGCAAGGCGGTGGAAGGCAAGCTCAGTAAGAGCGAGCGCGAGTTGCACGCGTTTCTGGAATTGCATCCGGGTTCGCACCATCTGAAGGACGTGGAAGACACAGTCAAGAACGCCAGCAGCGCCGCGCGCTCCCTGGCCCGCAAAGGCGTGGTTTCCTTGACTCGCGAACCGCTGACCATCACGCCGGGCGCCGTGCGCGCGCCCCACACCCTCAACGCGCCGCAGCAAGCGGCCTTCGAAGAGATTCGGGAGGCCATTCAGCAGAAGCAGTTCCGCGTCTTCCTGCTGCACGGCGTCACCGGTTCGGGCAAGACCGAAGTCTATCTCAACGCGATCGAAACCGTGCTGGGCGAGGGCCGTAGCGCTCTTCTCATGGTGCCGGAGATCGCGCTGACCCCGGCGATGGCGGGACAGTTCTTCTCCCGGTTTGGCGATCGCGTCGCTATCCTGCACAGCGCGTTTACCGACGTCGAGCGTTCGGAACAGTGGCGGCGTATCCGGTCGGGCGCGGCTTCGGTAGTGGTGGGCACGCGCTCGGGAGTCTTCGCGCCGGTCGCAAACCTCGGCTTGATCGTGGTCGATGAAGAGCACGATGGCAGCTACAAGCAGGAAGAGACGCCGCGCTACAACGGCCGCGATGTGGCCATCATGCGCGCGCAAGGCGCGGGGGCGTGCGTCGTCCTGGGCTCGGCCACACCCAGTCTGGAGAGCCGCTATAACGCCGAGCGCAGGAAGTACACTTTGCTCGAACTGCCAGGGCGAATCGAACAAAGGCCCATGCCGACGGTGGAACTCATCGACATGCGGCAGGAATTTCTGGAAACGCGCAAACAAGCCACGTTCTCGCGCAAACTGATCGAAGCATTGGCCGAGCGGTTGAAGAGTGGCGAGCAGACCATCGTCCTGCTCAACCGCCGCGGGTTCTCGAGTTTCGTTGCCTGCCGCGCCTGCGGCGAGCGGATCCAGTGCGTCAACTGCTCCGTCACCTTGACCTACCACAAACGCGACCGGCGCCTGCTGTGCCACTACTGCGGCTACGCCCAGAAAGTGCCCAACGTGTGTTTCAAATGCTCGAGCGACCACATCTATTTCCTCGGCCTCGGGTCGGAGCGCGTCGAAGAGGAGCTGCATCAGCAATTCCCCACCGCCCGCATTGCGCGGCTCGACCGCGACACCGTGACTGGCAAGCGCCAATATGAATCGATCCTGCACGAGTTCCGCGAAGGCAACTTCGACATTCTGGTGGGCACGCAGATGATCGCTAAGGGCCACGACATTCCGAACGTCACGCTGGTGGGAGTGATCTCGGCGGATGTCGGGTTGGGCATTCCCGACTTCCGCGCGGCCGAGCGCACTTTTCAGTTGCTTACGCAAGTGGCGGGACGCGCGGGGCGCGGCAGCATTCCTGGGATCGTTCTGGTGCAGACCATCAACCCCGACCACTACGCCGTGCGCCTGGCCGCCGCGCAGGATTATCAGGCGTTCTACACCAAAGAACTCGCCTTTCGCCGCGCGCTGCACTATCCGCCGTTCAGCGCCATGGCCAATCTGCTGGTGCGCAGCGAACAGAAGGAAATGGCGATGCGGATGAGTTCCGAGCTGGCATTGCGGTTCACGCCGCCGCCCGAAAAACTCAAGATCATGGGGCCTGCCGAAGCCCCTGTGGCACGGCTCAAGAATGAATACCGCTATCAGTTTCTCATCAAAGCAGCCAGCCGCAAGGCACTCAATGAGCTTCTCCAAAGCGTGCGTTCCGTTGCGCAGGCAGAGAAGTGGGGAGCTACCGCACTGGTCATCGACGTGGACCCGCTGTCGCTGATGTGAGGTAGGGCAGACGATCGGTTATTGTCGTCCGCCTGGCTTTGGTGTTGTGTTGCGGCTTCAACCCAGCTTGGTCAGCAGGAAGAACATGCCCACGAAGACCAACAGCGCGAATACGCTCACCACCACGAGCTGCTCCGGGGTAAGACCTTGCGGTTTGGTCTGAGCTTTCTTGGCAACCGTTGTCGCCAGCGCCACCGATAGCGGAGGCAGTATGGACTCGGCGGCTGCGCGCAGCTTGGGATTGTACACCTCGTCCGGAACGATATCGTTCAGAAGCTGTAGCTTTACGGAACGGTCGAGGTATCCGAAGGTCTGGTCTGGCGTATTGACCTGGCGGTACGGACCGGGGTCGTCGAACCCCACGATGAGAGATCCCGGCTGTACATACGTTTGCACGAGCGAGCCGGCGGTCGGCTGATCGTAGAGGGGAACCGGGGAATGGGCCAGAAGCCGGTAGACGCGGCCCAGTGGATTCCCCACGTTGAGAACAGCCAGTTCATCCTGCGCAGCCAGGGGGTACAGCTCCATCACCTCTACGATGGGATGCTGTTCGGTGAAATCCTTGCCCTGTTCGATCGCTTCTTTGAGCGCGGCCGTCGCCGTGGGACCTTGAAACTCCGAGAGCCGTTCAATGCGATCGGAGAGCGGCGGGTGGGTTGCCATCAGGTTCCCAGTGAACCATCCCTGCGTTGCTCCGCCCGGATTGGCGAAATACAGGTGTGCATAAGCCGGGTTCGCCTTGGTCATGAGCGAACCCGCGCCCGCGATCTTTCCCAGCGCGCGCAGCAATCCTTCGGGATAGCGGGTGAGCAGAACGCCATCGGCATCGGCCAGAAATTCCCGTTCACGGGAGACGGCGGCGCGCAACAGCGCCCCCAGGATCGGAGCGATGAACAGGATGTAGATTCCGATGGGTGAGAGCGCGATCTCCCAGATGCCCAGCCGCCGGCTGGGGCGAGTGGATCCTTGCCGCAGTTCGCGTTTAAACAGCAGGTACGGAACGCGGAGGAACAGCGCAATCATCGCGACGATGGTGTTCAGCTGGATGTCGTGATTGCCGATGTGCGACAGTTCGTGCGCGAATACGCCTTCCAGCTCCCGCTTGTCGAAGAGTTTCAACGCTCCTCGCGTGACCGCGACCACGGCGTGGTGCGGGTCCATGCCGGCAGTGAAGGCATTCGGCGCGCTGGTTTCGATCACGTAGAGTTTGGGCCAGGGAAGCCCCGCGCCGATCGCAAGATTTTCCAACAGGCGCCGGGCTTCGATTTCCCGCTCGCCCGCCGGTTGTGCGCCAACCTGCACCAGCAGCTTCGAGGTTGGCGACGAGGCAACTCCCCAGAACAGAATGCCTCCGACCACCAACAGCCCGGCCGACACCACGACCATGAGCTCCGTGAACAATCCCGAATCCGCCGCGTGTTGGCCCTTGAGCTTCTTCTGCTGCTCATCGAGCTTGCGCTGGATCGCGGCGCGCGTCTCATCCGAAATGTCCGTGTTGTTCTCGAGGTACTCCGCCTCCCACTGCATTTCCGACCGGTTGACGTGCAGGTGCGGGCTTACCCGCGCGACGATTCCGAGCGAGACGATGAAGCTGATTCCCAGGATGAACGGGACCACTAGCAGAAACGCGAGCGACGCCAGAAGCCAGGTGGTGCGCCGGTTCTTCGCGATGCGGTTGTATACCAGCACCGGCTGGGTAGTCGGAGTGGCTAACATGTCACGCGGCCGTGAAACTGACCTTCACATCCGCCTTCGTGCTTTCTTCTGTGTTGAAGAAATCGAAGGGCTCGAAGCGGAACCAGCTTGCAAATTGATTTCCCGGGAAACTCTGGATGCGCGTGTTGTAATCGAGCGCATTCTGGTTATAAAACTGGCGCGCATACGCGATCTTTTCTTCCGTGTCGGCCAGCTCGTCCTGGAGTTGGCGGAATGTGCCGGCGGCTTGTAGTTGAGGATAGTTTTCCGCAACCGCCATCAAACGGCCCAGAGCGGCGCTGAGCATCTGGTCCGCGCCGGCTGCGGTCGCCGGACCGTTGGCTTTGGCCAGCGCCCCGCGCGCCTCAGCGACTTCGGCGAAGACTTCATGCTCATGCTTGGCATAACCTCGAACCGTTTCCACCAGGTTGGGTATCAAGCTGGAACGGCGCCTGAGCTGCACGTCGATTCCCGACCAGGCCTCCTGCGTGCGGTTGCGTGCCAGCACCAGACCGTTATAAAGGAAGATGCTCCAGAACACGGCCAAACCGAGAAACACCGCGGGAATCAAAGTGGGCAGAGCCGTCGAGACATCCAGTAAGTAGAGGCCGGATTGCAAGATAGAAAACCTCCGTGGGAATGCTACCCCCCACCTTAGGATGGGCCGGTCCGCTCGTGTGAGTCACTACTCACTTTGGTCAACGGGTCGCAAGACGTTTAAGGTGATTACCCCTTTAGGAACTGCCCGATCTTCACCAATGTGTCCTCGGCTTGCCCCGGAGCCAGATCTAAGGCCGCGACATCGATCTGTAGGGTTGGGCGCACCGTCTTCCCGCCCTGCAGGCATACATACGAGCCGGATAGTTGCGCTGCCACCAGCTTGGCGCTGGCCATGGTCTCCTCCCTGGAAGTGGGCACAACCACAACGAACTCTTCCTCGGACCACCGCCCGATCAGAGCGTTCGGCAGCAGGCAATTGCGAAGACGCTTGGTAAAAGCGCCGGCGAGTTCCAGGGCCACCGCGGGCTCAAACCTGGCCTGGGCCAGCCGGAAACCCTGAACGCGGATCAACAGGAGGGAGCCACAGCTATCGGCGGAGCGAATGCGGTGTTCCATCTCGACCCGGGTGAAAAGCTTGGTTAGATTGTCGATCGACACGGCCGATTCCAGGGCGTCGATGCGCTTGTGCAGCAAACTGATCTCGAGAAGAAACTGAGAAACCGTCATCTGCTGCTGAGCGCGCAATTGGTCGAGCGTCTGCTCGAGGTTTTCAATTGAGGACTGGAGAGCGGATTGGACCGCCGCTGCCGCCGGTGAGCCCGCAATCCCCCGCAAACTCTGAATCGCCTGCCGCAAGCGAACCTCGTGGTCGCCGTCGGACAGGGAGAGTGTATTCAGAATGCGTTGTAACGCATTCGCCGTATTCGCCAGCTCCGCGCGAAGCTGGTTCAGGTACTCGGACGCCTTGTCGCGATAATTCCGGAGAAGTGCCCTGAGATTCGAGCGGCTTTCCACCAGGGCCTCAGCGGTGCCCTGTTGGACGTCGCCGGCCACGGCCTCGACATTCGCTCGGTACGGGCCGACCATCTCCGCATCGAGCTCGATGGCATAATGCGCCACATTCTTGATGGCGGCGAGGTAGCAATCTAACATCAGCTGCCTCAGCTGCTCACTTTTCTCGAGATCGTTGATCGAGTGCCGAATGGAGATCATGGTCAAACTGAATGATCCATCGGCGGCGGCGGCAAAAAACTTTATGTCCTCAACCCACGTTTGGGAGCTATCGCGGAGCGCCAACGCAGCTGGTGTAGTGCGTCATACAGAATGCAGTCTAACTCTGTGGGGCAGACGATCGGTTTCCGTCGTCTGCCGGCGCCGCACAGCGGCGCACCGGCGCGCTTCGCACACCCTGGCAGACCGCGAAAGACGACGGTCTGCCCCACGGAAGGCAGCGAAATACGCCTCGTTATTTGTGCCGCAGACCAGTTATGGCAGAGAGGGGCATGCACGGCAATCGAGCGCACGAACCGGTTCCGCTTGCATGGAGAGAAGGAAGAACCGTATACCCGGCACCGAGAAACGCGGCTTCGTCGGATCGTTTGATTGTCTCAATCATTTCGACCGGGGCTCTTTATGAAGCCGACTATCGCAATCAGGTCGAAACAAACAATACCTAAACCAAGAAAGACCAGCACGATTCCACGCCAGCCGATAGCGCCGCCTTGGGATGCCATCCCTGAGCCCCCTTGGAGAAGCCCCAAGCCTAAAGCCAGCAGGCATGAAAGCAGCAATATCAGG
>Ga0335081_10002817_pt1 | contig 27383 bp, 24 predicted proteins | sample Lox_Sample_35_FD_206713 | JGI IMG/M metagenome (GOLD analysis project Ga0335081, IMG submission 206713) | Soil microbial communities from Loxahatchee National Wildlife Refuge, Florida, United States - Lox_Sample_3.5 | ecosystem: Environmental > Terrestrial > Soil > Wetlands | place: USA...
GGCCCGTGCTTGAGTCGCGCGTGATTGCGCCCTGCTCGGCCAGATAGTTGAACTCCATCATTTCGCCGCGGCCATGCGCTTCGGCAATTCCGAAGCGCACCGTCCGGAATATTCCGCCCACATACGAAGCGTAATGCTCATTCCGTTTCTCTTTCGGCAGCGCGCCATGCTCGATCAGCCAGCCAAGACCAAACATCCCCACCACATCCGCCTTGGACTCTTCCAGCGCGGAGTAGGCCGGGCCAATCGCTTCGTTGATTTGCGCGCGCCCATTGGGAGTGTGTGAGTAGCTAGGGCCGAGTTCGTGCGAAATCTCGTGCATCATGGTGACCGCCAGATAGCCGTCGCCCGAAGCTTGCGCCGCCTGATCGGCGCGTAATAAGCGCTGGGCAATGGGAAGCACCACGTAAGTGACGCGCGCATCCATAAAATTCTTGAAGAATATTTTCTTCGAGCCCTTCTCTTGATGAATGCGCGGGTCGTTGGGAAGGTTATCGGCCACCGCCTGATAGCCGTGCCGCAGATCGCCGGCGCGAAACGGCGTGTCCATCACTTCCATCGGAGAAACGTGGCCGGTCTTCGAGGGCCGGTCCTCCGCCGCGACAGGAAGCGCGTCTTCTATCGCCGCAACATATTTCTGGAAAAGCGCGAGTTTCCGGCTCTCTTCTTCGTTGCGAACCAGCACCGCCGCCCCGTACGAGGTTTTTACTCCCAGAAGATCGTCCAAATAGACTTCATAGGGCGCGAAGATTATGTCGAACTTCGGATTGTCCAGCTCGATCCAGGCGATATCGCTCGCGTAGAAATCGTCGTCAAGCAGCGCCTTGGCCCGCAGCCGCAAAAAATTCGCAAACTTCTGGTCGTCGCTCAGCTCGGCAGCCTCGTTGAGCGCTTTCGCGGCAGGCTCGAGCCATTGCTGGTATACGACGTGATAAGCAGTCGCGACGAGCCGTTCTCCCTCGCGGCGGACGACGGTGTGAGGAGCGTAGAGCGCCGCTTTCTGCTCGGGATGCGCGCGGACGTAAGCTTCCAATTCGTCGCGCATCAGACCGGCGGGATACAAGCCGTGGTCGGGCGACATCGGGGCGGTGCCTACAAAGGGAGCGTTGTTGCGAATGAGATCGTAGCGGCTGCCATTGATCGTCAAGAATCGCCGCAGGGCCGCGTCTTGCGGGGCCGTGCTCGTTTCGAGCGACAGCATCAACGTCAAGCCGTCGGGATCGCTCTGCCGCCAATAGATCTGCTCCAAATACTGCGAGGCCTCCACTAATTTCTTGACCAGATCCTGTTCTCGCGCGCTCAGGCCCTCGGAATGAAACGGCATGGGCACACGCCTAAACTTCGCCAACTCCTCGTTCAGGTCGGGGGCGACCTGATCCGACCGCTGCTCTGCATTTCCTGCGCTTGGCTTCGAATGCGAACAGGAAGATACGGAATAGCTAACAAGGCCCAATGCCGCTACGAAGAGAAGCCACTTGGAAGGCATGGCACGCGATTCTATCAGAGACTTAGGCCCGGAAGGGCGGCCGAAGACCTGTACTGATGGGCAGCTAAGAAAATGGACAATCGAAACCTTTTCTCACGCTCAGTGTTCGATACGTCGGTGGGAGAATTCGTGAGGGCAACAATCTAGGGGCGAAGAGACCAATTGTTTAGGAGGAATTGATGCGCAATCCCATTCTGAAAGTCTTTGGCGGAATACTCCTGGCTGGTGTATTGACGGCTCCTATGCTTGTGTCGGCTGGCCCGCAACCGGTCCCACAGGCCCATCCCGTTATCCGCGAGTCGATCGAGAAGGTCGAAAGCGCCCGGCACGATCTAGTGGCTTACGCCGAGCGTGATTTCGGCGGCCATCGCGCCAAGGCGGTCGAGCATCTCGATCAAGCGCTTAAGGAACTGCATATGGCCATGGATTTCAAGCGTTAGTTCCAACAGCAGAGGATGCGGTCTTTAAGGGCAGCCGTCGCGGCTGCCCTTTTTTTATCGCTGCTGGAACTCCGGTGCGCCCAACACAAGCCCGGTGATCGTGCCGAGATTAGCCTGGGTCCTTCCCCCCGAGTTCGTTTGCACGATCTTCGGATCGGCGGACTCTTTTTCGAGCGTCGAGCGCGTGTTCAGAGAAATTTGGCCGGCGAGAAAGAGATCGATGGCGCGTTCGAGCGCCTGGTACGGATCGGCTTGCGCCTCTGTGCCCAGTAACGACGCGACCGGCACCTGACTGCCGTTCAAGCGATTGCCTGCCAGCGCAAGCGCGAAGTTCAGCCTGTTGAGCAACGCTCCGGAGTTCACCCAGGCGGACGCCTGGTCTGAGTAACCCGTCGGCGGCAAGCATTGGTACAACGGCTCGCCGATGCGCCCAATCCAGTTAACCAGCGGTAAAGCCGTGTCCACTTCCGTGCCCAGCGCTCGCGCTGCCGATACGACCAACTGGAACGGCGTTTTGACTTTGGCCCGGTAGGCGGCTCGGGACCAGAACTCCGGCGAATAGATCATCGCGCGCATCACTTCGCGCAGATCGCCTCCCGATTTTCGGAAAGCCGTTGCCATGCGATCCACCAAAGCTTCCGGCGGATTGTCTGAAACAAAATATTCCGCGAGTTCGAACGCGATGTGATGCGCAGTGTGCGGGTCGCGCGCGAGCAGATCGAGCACCTGCTCTCCATCTGCGATTTCGCCCGCGTGAATCTTCTTTCCCAGCACACGCTTCGGTTCCGCATCGTGCACGCGGGCGTCAAACGCGAACTCCGGCTTGGTTCGGGCATCGCGAATCGTCCAGCCCGTGAAGCTGCGCGCCACTTCGATCACATCCTGCTGCGAATAGCCGCCGTCCACTCCGAGAGTGTGCAGTTCCATCAGTTCGCGTCCGTAATTTTCGTTAAGGCCGCGGTTGGCTACCGCAGGCAGGCTGGCGTATTGGCGGCCGCGCATCTTTTCCGGATGCGCCTTCAGGCGCTGCGCAGCCTTTGGATCGGCACTGAGGTAGTTGTCCAGATAAAACAGCATCGCGGGACTCTTCGCTGTGGTGCCGAGCAACACCCGAAATCGCCCCAACACGCGCGGCCGAATGACATCATTTTCGTATGAGGCGATCAGCCAGAGGTCCAGATCCTTGTTCGCGAAGACGTTGAAGTGATTGAACCAGAAATCGGTCAACTGTTCCTGTAGTTGATGATCGCTGTAGATGGCGCGCAAAACCTTGGCCTGTTCGAGTTGGCTCAACGTCTCCTGCGGCAATTTGCTCGGCGTTGGCCGCACCCCTTGCGGAGGATGGGCCTGCGCATCCATTCGCTTTCGATATTCGTCGACGCTGATCCCCAGTTTTTTCGCGGCAGCCTCGGGCTGCGGATACTCGGCGAGCAGCGTTTGAGCATTCAGACTCGCTGCGGGGACCGCTGCAAGGCGAGCTCTCAGCGGGGAATCATCGATTTTTTCGGGGTGAAGCTGGCGCTCGATCCAGGTTTCGAGTCCCATGCGCTTGACGCGTTCCAGATCGCCTGGGCGAGGTCCGTAGCCCAGCCGGTTGAGCGCGTGCAGTATGGCTTCATTCTCCGTCAGCTCAGCGATCGGCAGTTTGCCTTTGAATGCAGGATCGAGCGACCGCATGGGGGCGTTATCGGCCGCATTTTGGGTTGGTACGGTCGTGGAATTGGCTGGCGTGGGCGCTTGGCTGATGAGCGCCGCAGGGAGGCCGATCGACAGCAATACTAACGCGGCGATCGAAATGCGCGCTTTAAGGGTCAACGACTGCTGATACCAAGTCCGCATTTAACCGTGGGGCTGAACGCGATTTGCACCACTATAGCCCCAGGCCTATCCAGTGAAAACCAGCTTTTCCCATAAAGTTGCAGAACGCCAATATTCAGAGCTTCGCCGCTTCCGGCTGCGTCAACCGGGTAACGTAATCCAGCATGTGATTGTTGAACACTTGTTCCAGTCGTTGCGTAATGGGTCCCGGCGCTCCCCCGAATTTGTGGCCTTCTACCTCGGAGACGCCGAGCAGGCTGCGATTAGTGGAAGTGATGAATACCTCCTCGGCGCTGTACAGATCCTCGGGCCGGAGCGCCTTCTCCTCTACCGGAATTCCTGTGCTTGGGGCGATATCCAGCAGGATCCCGCGCGTCACGCCCTCCAGGCATCCTGAGGAGAGTGGCGGCGTGAAAACACGCCCATGCCGGGCGCAAAAAATGTTCGCTGCCGTGCATTCGGCGACTTCCCCGCGTTCATTGAGAAGCAAAGCTTCATCGAAGCCCGCCCGTTGTGCGCCCTGCAAAGTCCACGTGTTAAAGATCCATGAGGTGACTTTCACGCCCGCAAGCGGGGAAGCCGCATGACGGCTCTGCTCGCGTAGGGTCAGTCGAACCGGCTCCCGGTATGAAGGCAGTCCCGCCGTGCAAAGCAACAGATCGACCACCGGCAGGTCCTCGCCGCTTTGCCAGAATCCCACCTTGTTGTAGACGGCGTAAATGCGCGCCGTGCCCTCGCGCAGTTCGTTGCGCCGGATCAGTTCGCGCAGATGGGAGCGCACCTCGGCGGGATCGAACGGAAATGGCATCCGCGTACGCCCCGCGTCTTTTTCCAGCCGCTTCCAGTGCCGCTCAAACGCAAACGGTTCGCTTTGAAAGACGCGCAGAGTCGTGAAGAGCCCCCAGCCGTTTAGCAGACCGGCCTGCCCTGGCGACAGGCGAGCTTCCTCGATAGGGACGATCAGCCCGTTGTGAAAAATGTAGCGATGGATCACGTCAGCCTCAGCCGCATGCGGAAATCTGGCCGCATGCACGGCTTAATTCTAACCTACAGCGGAGCCGTGTCTGCCGAAACCTGCTCTGAGGTTGGCCAAAACCTACTTTTAATTGACGTCTTGAAAGCCATTCAAGTGCGTGCCTCGGCCTGTTCGACCGGACAGGTGCATGCGTCGAACAGGCTTCTGCTGGTGCGATTGACACTTTCAACCTGCCTATTTACCGTCGATTTAGGGGCTGCTCAGTTTTCTTTGGAGACTTTGTGAATTCAGCCTTTAGGCCAATTCGCATTAGCTTTTTTCTGGCGTCGCTGGCCTTCGCCGCGACCTCAATTCTGCGCGCCGATACGATCTACCTCAAAAATGGCCGTCAGATTCAGGGCTCGAATACCACGCGTCAAAACGGCAAGGTAACTTTCGAGACGGCCGCGGGCATGATGAGCCTGCCCGAGTCAGCTGTCGACCACATCACAAAAGATGATTCTGAAGTGGTCGCTTCAAAAGCGACTTCAAATTCCGCCGCCGCGGTTTTGACCATGACCCCGCCTGCTCCGGTCGGTCCCGGCGCCTCGCCGGAAGCGGTCCTGAGGCCGTTTCTGCGAGACGGCTACATCGACGAGGAGGGCTTGGCACTGTTTGATGGCAAGACAGCAACGAACAATAAGGCCGACGTGGCGCGAGCCATCGAGGCAGAATCGGCCGCCAGCCGTTTCGAGTTTGACCGCAATAACTTTGCTGCCGCGTTGCGCCATGCAGAGCGCGCCTTGAGTTTTGCTCCCGGCCAGGTTCCCTTGCTCCTCAACGCTGCTTATTTGCATCTGAAGCGCGGCGAATATCAGTCGGCGTTGGACCAGATCGAGACCGCCCGGCGCAGCAGTCCGGATTTGGCGGATATTCCCAAGTTGGCGGGCTGGGCGGATTACGGGCTGAATCGTCTATCTGACGCCGTTAAGGAGTGGAAGCATTCCCAGCAGCTGCACCCAGACCCCGAAGTAGCAGCCGCTCTCCAAAAGGCCGAGCGAGATTTGGATCTCGACAACGCCTTTCATGAAGGCCGCAGCGCCCATTTCGATTTGCACTATTACGGAGGGGCCGCCCCCGAACTCGCGCGCGAGGCCCTGCAGGCTTTAGAGGCCGATTTCGACGAGATCTCTGCCGCACTCAACTACACGCCAAAGGATCCCATCGCGGTTACCCTTTATACCAATCAGGATTTCCGCGATATTACCCAGGCGCCCGGCTGGGTCGGCGCCCTCAATGACGGGCGTATTCGCGTGCCGGTGCAAGGTCTCTCTGACGTCACGCCGGACCTGGCGCGCGTGCTCAAGCATGAGCTTACGCACAGCTTCATCACGGAAAAGACGCACGGCCGCTGTCCCACTTGGCTTCAGGAAGGCACTGCGCAATGGATGGAGGGCAGACGCACAGACACGGCCGCGGCCGCCGAGCTTCTCGATCTTTACAACCAACACGCCGACCCTTCTCTTTCTATCCTTGAGCCGGCCTGGATGAATTTGCAGCCGGGCTTTGCCGGCGTCGCCTACAAATGGTCGCTTGCGGTAGTGGAGACGATCGAGGCCACCGGCCCCGGAGACTTGGAGCGTATTCTCGACCGCATTGATCAAGGTGTATCGACTCAGGACGCCGTGCGCGCCACGATGCACCTGAGCTACGCCGATCTGAACACCGCGACCGCGGATTACCTCCACAAGCTTCACTAGACTGCCCTTCGCAACGGTGTACCGAGTCCTATAGCGTCGCCAGCAGCCCCGCCAACAAGGCAGCGCGCCGAGGCAAATCCGAAAGGATCACCTGTTCGCCGGTGCTATGTGCCCCTTCGCCTACGGCGCCCAAGCCGTCGAGTGTCGGAATGCCAAGCGCTGCGGTGAAGTTGCCGTCGGAGCCCCCACCGGCCAGGCATTCCCCTACGGAAAATCCCAATTGCTTGGCTAATAGCCGCGCGTGAGTGAAAAGAACGCCGCTCGCGCCACGTTCCAGCGGCGGACGCGAGAATCCACCTTTCACCGTGACACGCGCGCCCGGCACGATCGGGCGCAGCGATTTCAGCTTGCGTTCGATCCGCCGCATATCGTCACGAGTCTCCGCTCGCAGATCGATAGTGAGGCGCGCTTCCGCAGGAATCACGTTGCTTCGCAGTCCTCCTTGCGCAATCGTCGGGCTCACCGTAACCCCGCGGCGAGGATCGTTCAGACGCATGAGCCTTTCCGTTTGAAGCGCTAGTTCCCGAATCGCGTTCACGCCCTCATTCGGATTGAGGCCTGCATGGGCCGCGCGCCCGCGAATCACGATCTCCGCCGTCCCCGTGGCTTTGCGCCGCGTTTTGAGTTGCCCGGCAGGCCCGTTTGCCGGTTCGAGCACGAGCACCGCGGCGCTTCGCCTCGCTTCCTGCTCGATTACATCTCGCGAACTCTTGCTGCCCGTCTCCTCGTCCGAAGTCCAAAGGAACGTGATGGGTCGCGTCGGCAGCCAGTTCACACGTACCAGCGCGTCGGCGGCAAACAGAGCGATGACCAGTCCGCCCTTCATATCGAAAACTCCCGGTCCGAATGCCCGGCCTTGGCGAACGCGAAAGGGCATACCCCTGATCGTGCCCACTTCATAGACGGTATCCAAATGGCCAAGCACGAGAATCTGTCCTGCGGAAGCGCCGGCCCTGCGCGTGCTGCCTGCAGGGCCTGCATACCAGATGACGCGCAGGTGGTTGCCCGCCTCTCTTCTGGTCAAGGTTTCGACCTTCGCTCGGCGTTTGCGCCATTCCGCCGCGACTGTGCGGCCGAGGCGGTCTACGGCCTCCTTGTCGTCGGTGGGCGATTCGCAACGCACGAAGCGTTTAAGTAAACGCTCCATGGCTGGTCCGCGGCTTTGCAAAAAACGCAGTATTTGCGGTAATTTCTCGTTTTCCCTCACGGCTCGCGTATGCTAGCAGCCGCCGTTTTCGGCGGCAATGCGGTTTCCGCGCCTCTCTCCTTCGCTTATAATGCCTTGATTGCTTTTTCGCGCGTCGCGCGGGCCTCTCGCCGGAATTGAGGAGCTGATGATTCTGGACACCAATGGGATCCAGAAAATCCTGCCGCATCGTTATCCCTTCCTGATGGTCGACGCCATCCTGGAAATGGAGCGATTCAAACGCATTGTCGGAGTGAAGAACGTAAGCATCAACGAAAGTTTTTTCCAGGGCCATTTTCCCGGAAAACCGATCATGCCGGGTGTTTTGATCATTGAAGCAATGGCCCAGACCGGCGGATTGTTGCTCCTGCAGGAAGTGCCCGACCGGGAAAACAAGCTGCTCTACTTTGTCGCCGTCGACGACGCGCGTTTTCGCCGCCCAGTCGTTCCCGGAGAGCAGTTGCGCCTTGAAGTCGCCGTCGTTTCCTGGCGCGGCAATTTCTGCAAATTGCGCGGGATTGCCAGCGTCAATGGCGAGCACGCCGCTGAGGCGATCCTGATGTGCAAGATGGTCGACCGTGACCCGGTTGAGGCTTCGGCGGCCGCCCAGCCAGCTGGAGTGGCGGAGCGCTGATGAGCGGAGCGAAAAACGGAGCGATCTCGGAGGGAATCGATCCCCGGGCGGTGGTTTCGGCGAAGGCGCGATTGGCGGCCGGGGTTTGCATCGGAGCCTACGCCGTTGTCGGCGACGATGTGGAGCTCGGCGAGAATTGCGTTCTTCACCCCCATGCTGTCGTAAACGGCCCTGCCCGCTTAGGCCGTGCCAACGTGCTTCATTCCTTTTGCAGCATCGGCGGCGATCCCCAGGATCTGAAGTATGCCGGCGAGCGAACCCGCCTCGAGATCGGCGATCGCAATGTATTCCGCGAGGGGGTCACGGTCAGCCGGGGAACGGTTCAGGGCGGCGGAGTTACCCGTATCGGCAGCGACAATCTGTTCATGGCCCAGGCACACGTGGCCCACGATTGTGTCGTCGGCAGCTATGCGATTTTTGCCAATAGCGCCACGCTGGCCGGGCATGTCACGGTCGAGGACTACGCCACCATCGGAGCGTTTTCTCCGGTCCACCAGTTTTGCCGTATCGGCCGGTTTGCCTATGTCGGCGCCTCCACCGTCATTACCCAGGATGTCGCGCCATTCTGCATGGTCGTTACCGAACGCCACACGCGTTGTTACGGGGTCAATAGCGTCGGGCTGGAGAGGCGCGGCTTCACTACCGAGCGCATCCGGTCCATCGAGAGCGCCTATCGGCTCTTCCTGAACTCCAAACTCAATACGACGCAAGCTCTCGAACAGATGCGGCTCACGCTCAACGGCTCCGCTGAGGTCGCAGAATTGGTGCGCTTCGTGGAGTCGGCCGATCGCGGTGTAACCAAATAGAGGTTTTCTTCGAAACATGCTCCCGATATCCGCAACCCTCCCCGGAGAATGGGGTTTGATCGCTGGGAACGGCCGCTTTCCCTTCCTGGTGCTCGAAGCGGCGCGCAGTCAGGGAATCGACATGGCCGTGATTGCTTTGCGTGAGGAAGCTTCCCCAGAGTTGGAACAGGTTGCCAAGCGGCTCCATTGGGTGAGCCTCGGGGAATTGAGCCGCACCCTCGAATTGCTCCATCAGGAGCGGGTTACGCGGGCCGTTATGGCCGGCCAGGTGAAACATACGAAAATTTTCAGCGCCATTCGTCCCGATTGGAAGCTGGCCAAGCTCATATTCTCGCTTCCCAGAAAGAACACCGACTCCTTGATTGGCGCGGTGGCCCGCGTCCTCGAAGACGAAGGCATTCAACTCGTGGATTCGACGACGTTTTTGAAGCCGCTATTGTCCGAGCCCGGCGTTCTGACGCGCCGCGCTCCCGATGCGCGCGAATCGGCCGATATAGCTTATGGCCGCGAGATCGCCCGCCAGGTTGCGGCCCTCGATTTAGGCCAGACCGTCGTCATCAGTGATCGGGCTTGCGTCGCTGTTGAAGCGATGGAGGGAACCGACGAAGCCATCGAGCGCGCGGCTCGGCTCGTTTGCGGCAAGCCTCTCGTCGTCGTTAAAGTGGCCAAGCCTCGCCAGGACATGCGTTTCGATGTACCCGTTGTCGGGCTCCGAACCGTCGAACTCATGAGGGATTCGGGTGTCACCGCTCTTGCCATAGATGCCGGCCGCACGTTGCTTTTCGATCGCCCGCAACTCATCGACGCGGCCAATGACGCCGGCATTGCCGTTCAAGCCTTTGCGCCCGACCTGCAAAGCGATGCACAGCACCGCGAACGGGACAGTTCGGCCGGAGCGAAATCCGAATGAGCGGCCGGCGCGTTCGAGTGGCCGTGGTTGGTGTCGGTGACTTTGGGCGCAACCATGCCCGTGTGTATCGCCAGCTCGAAGGGGTAGAACTCGTCGGGGTCGTGGATCTTGATTCTGAACGCGCTCGCAGCGTGGCCGCCGAATTCGCCACGCAGGCCCTCCCCGACCTGGAATCGTTGGCAGGCACAGTGGACGCTGTGAGCGTCGCCGTCCCGACCCGCGAGCATGCTCGCCTTGGTTGCCTGCTGCTGGGGCAGGGAATTGATGTGTTGATCGAAAAACCGATCGCCGCGTCGGTCTCCGAAGCCGAATTGCTCATCGACGCCGCTCGGCGAGACGCTCGGGTCCTGCAAATTGGTCACCTGGAACGGTTTAACCCGGCTTTCCAGGGGGTCTTGCCGATTATTAAGGAGCCTCTATACTTTGAGGTACACCGGTTAGGCGTATTCAGCCCGCGCAGCCTCGATATTGACGTGGTCTACGATGTCATGATTCACGATCTGGACATTCTGCTCGCTCTGGCCGATTCCGCCGTGACCTCGATTCACGCCCTCGGAATTCCTGTGATCACGGATAAAGTCGACATCGCCCATGCTCGTCTCCAGTTTGCTTCTGGCGCGGTGGCCAATTTGACCGCCAGCCGTGTCTCCACCGAACGAGTTCGCAAGCTGCGCTTTTTCCAGGAGCACGAATATATTTCCCTGGACTACGCGCGGCAGGATGTGTTGCGCGTGCGCGTCCGTCGCCCCGCTCCCCAGCCGGAATTTGACTTCGAACCCATACCCACGCGGCAAGAGGAGCCGTTGGCCGCCGAACTGCGCGCCTTCGTTGACGCGGTTCGCCATCGCACAGCTCCTTTAATTGACGGGCGCGCGGGGCTCCGGGCGCTCGAGTTGGCTGACCGGGTCATGGCGGGCATCTTGGAGCACAATCAACGCGTCCAAGTGAATGCCTTCCTACCCCCGCGAGAAAATTGATGATTCCGAGAAGTCTCGTTCCGTGCGACGTGCGCCCCGCTTCTGACAGAGCGGACGCCCCCCCTCCTCGCCGGCTTACGACCCTTCTCGACGAGCGCACTGTCATAGCTGCCAATCTCCCGCGGACTGATCTCCAGACCCGCAGTGACATCCCCGCGCATCTTCCCCTCGACGTGCTCGCCTCGCGTGTTGTCGTTCCTCGGGACACGCCGGCTACGCCTCTGGCTCCCGAGGAGATTCATCCAGATTACGCTCCTGTGACCGTCCTGGATGAGCGCGTTACCGTGCCTATGGCTTTGCCCCACGTCGAACTGGAGGGGAAGGGCCCGGTCCCGGCTTACGAGTTGCCCGACCTCCTCAAGCCTGACGTTCTCACTACGGGAGATGTGAATTTGATGGTCGCGCCGGTGGAAACTCCGCCGCGAGATTGGAATTGGCTCGGCCGCTCGGGATCAATCGTTTTTCACATCCTTTTCATCTTGTTGCTCATCCAGATCTTCCAATATAAGCCGCCGACGCCAGCGCAAATCGCTCTGGCACAGCCGCTCACTTACCTCTACCTGCCGCCCGAGGCCCGCGGTGCGCCCCAGCCGCGGCTGGCGCCGCCCGGTCCTGCGGTCCATATTGATCCGCGCATCTTGCGCCAGATGGCGCCTCCGGTGATGCCACAGCCATCACCCGCCCCAAAGTCGCCGGCGGTGCGCGACACGCCTACAGAGCCGCCGCCGGACCTGCCCGCGGCCCCCAAGCCACAGCCACAAACGCAGCCGCAACAACCGCAGGCTGACACCCGTTTTGATCCCCCCAAGCCAGAGCCGCAAACCGAGGCTCAAAATCATTTGATCTTGCCGCAGATGTTTTCGCCCGGAAAAATGCTCGACCAATCGGCGCAGCAATCCCACGAGAGTTCAGGAAGCGGCCTTCAGGGTTTTGGTGGGCGGCTCCCGGGCAATCGTACCCAGAGTTATCCGGGTGGCGGGGGCGGGGGTGGTGGCCAGGGTTATGGCGCGGTGCAGATGCTCACGCCGGATCAGGGTGTGGACTTCAGCGGCTATCTTCAGCGCGTGGTGGAAAGGGTCAAGCTAAACTGGTATTCGATCATGCCGGAATCGGCTTATTTGGGCGACAAGGGCAAGGTCGTCTTACGATTCAAAATCATGAGCAACGGCGTTGTGCCGGAAGCAGAGCCTGTGCAGGAGGGCTCTTCGGGAAAGGAGCCGCTCGATCGTGCCGCGTACTCCGCGATTCGTACGTCCTCTCCGTTTGAACCTTTGCCCCCAGCCTTCAGCGGCCCATTTATCGAGTTGCGTTTCATCTTCTTGTACAACTTGCCTCTGAGTTACGCCCAGTGAAATGCTCGTGAAGCCGCGCGAAGCTCAGGCCCTTGGTTCGCTCTTCTTGGGTGCTCTGTTCCTTCTCTACCTGCTGATCCGCTATTGGAAGCTAATTTGATTTCCGCGATGACTCCTGCCGATTCCCCGGCTACGCCTGCGCTCGCGCCGGCAACGTTCTCGCAATCGGCCCTCCCGCTCGTCGCCATTATGGGTCCCACGGCTTCCGGCAAATCGGCCCTGGCGATTGCGCTGGCCGAAAAATTGTCCGGCGAAGTTGTCGCTTGCGATTCCACTCAGGTCTATCGTGGATTCGATATCGGCACAGCCAAGCCGTCTGTCGCGGAACGCAGCGGCATCCCTCACCACATGATCGATGTTGTCTCGCCCGCGGAAGTTTTTACCGCGGGCGAATATCGCAATCGAGCGGTGCAGGTGCTGGAGGACTTGCGCCATCGCGGGCGCCTGCCGATTTTCACTGTCGGCACCGGGCTCTACTTTCGCGCCTTGATGGATGGCTTGGCCGACGCGCCCCCGCGATCGAATCGGCTCCGCCTCAGGCTGAGTGCCATGCAGGCACGCCGCGGAGCCGCTTCCTTACACAGGCTTCTTCGCCGGCTCGATCCCGCCGCGGCGGAGCGTATCTCATCGAACGACCATCAAAAGCTCGTGCGCGCCCTGGAAGTGTGCTTTTTGGCAGGCAAGCCCTTGACCGAGGTTCATCAGGCGGGCCGCCAGGGCTTGCAGGGTTATATGGCATTGAAGATCGGACTCAATCCTCCCCGCCAAGGCCTTTATCGGCGCATCGAACAGCGCGTTTCCGGCATGCTCGATAGCGGCTGGGGCGAAGAAGTAGCCCGCTTGCTCGCGGAAGGCGCGCCGCCTACGGCCAAGCCTTTTGAGTTCATCGGCTATCGCGAGCTAAGCGTTTGTGCCGCCGCCGGGCAGCCGCTCTCGAGTGCGATTCCGGCAATCGCCCAGGCCACACGCCGCTATGCCAAACGCCAGCTCACCTGGTTCCGGCGGGACTCAGGCATTCATTGGTTCTCGGCGTTTGGCGATGCGCCGGAAACCCTCGCGGCAGTTTTGGAATATCTTGAAGGTCCCTTGAACTCCTGGCGCATCGGCCAATCGAGCATGGCTAGCGCGGTATAATTGGTCTGGTGAAAATTCACGCGATGATCTCGGCCGTACAGTCTTCTCCTCTATCGGGCTTTTCCCCATTCGCTTCAGGCTCGTCGTTTTTCCTCCTATGAAGACTACGAGGCCAACCGACGTCCGTGAACGTGCGCTCCTGGTCGGACTCGGCTTGAAGCGTGCCCCTCGCGTTCCCGGCCATGCGTCTGATGAGGTCGCCCGTGAGTCCCTTGATGAACTCGCGGAATTGGCGCGCAGCGCGGGAGCCGTCGTCGCCGGCAGCATTCTTCAGATGCGCGACGCGATCGATCCCGCGAGCGTCGTTGGACGAGGCAAGCTGGAGGAAATCCGGGCCGAAGCCACCGCGCGCAAGGCGCCTTTGATCATCTTCGATCGCGAGCTCACCCCCGTGCAGCAGCGCAATCTGGAACGCGGGGCGGACCGTCGGGTGATTGATCGCACCCAGCTCATCCTGGACATTTTCGCGCGGCACGCACGGAGCCGCGAGGGGCAGTTGCAGGTCGAATTGGCCCAGCTGAACTATCTTCTGCCGAGGCTTGCTGGGGCCGGACCTGAGCTTTCCCGGCTCGGCGGCGGTATCGGAACCCGCGGTCCTGGCGAGCAGAAGCTGGAGACCGACCGCCGCCGCATTCGCGAGCGGGTGCGACGCATCGGTGCCGCCATTGAAACTCTGAGGCGGCAGCGCTCTCTCCGTAGAAGCGCTCGTCAGGCCGTGCCTCTGGGAACCGTCGCCCTCGTGGGTTACACGAACGCCGGCAAATCCACTCTCTTTAACGCGCTCAGCCGCTCCGAGGTTGTGGTCTCCTCGAAAATGTTTGCTACCCTCGATCCCACCGTCCGTGCCGTTCGGCTTCCCTCGAATCGTCGCGTCCTTTTTTCCGACACCGTCGGTTTCATTCGCGATCTGCCCAAAGGGCTGCTTGCTGCATTCCGCGCCACACTCGAAGAAGTTCAGCAGGCAGCCTTGATTCTTCATGTCACCGATGTGTCCAATCCCCACCACCCAGAGCAGGATGCTGAGGTAGAGAAAGTCTTGGCTCAGCTCGGCGTCAACGACCGGCCTCGTCTGCGCGTCTTCAATAAGATCGACAAATTGGATAGCGACACCCGCAAAGCGCTCTCCTCGAGCAACGGAAATATCTACGTCTCCGCGCTCCAAGGCACAGGCCTCGAGGAGCTCCTCCGGCGCGTTGACGAAAAAATGGCGGTCGATCCAATCCAGCGGCTGCGCTTCTCGCTGCCGGTTGCCGAAGGCCGCAAGCTGGCTCTGGTACATGGTCTCGGACGGGTCCTGAATAGCGAACTGCGCGATTCCAAGATGATTATCGATGCCGAGCTGCCTGCGTCCCTCGTGCGGCGGCTGCAATTGGAGCCCTCCTCCGACGCCTGAAAATGCCCTCCCAGACCGTCACCCGGCGGCATTTCTATTTGGTTAAAGACAATAGGGTTGGCTCGGGGCATTGCTGTACTTCTGTGCAAATCGCCTGGCGCAAGTTCTCGCCAAGTTTTGCTCCCTAGCCCCCGCTTGGGGCGCCTTAGGCTCAAACAAGCCTTGTTATTTCTGTATGTTACGGATGTTCTGGACCCGCTACAAAATTGTGCAGTGCCCCGTTCCAATCAAAGTAACTCGAAAGTAATCTTCGATTTCCACACAGAAATCCACAGGATTCCGGCCTTTTTGCGTGCCTCGCCGTGTTAACACTCACGTAATAGTACGATTTTGAGCCTTTTTAGCGGCTCGCAGCGACGTTCAATTTGTTGACAATTTGGATATTGCCAATCTGTTCTATTCTGAAAAAACGCTCCGATAGCGCGCCTTTGTGGCAGCCCCGCCCACAGCTTCGTTGACGGCTGCATCGCCGCCAGACTATAGTGAAGTGGCATTCAGACTAGGTTGACGCGTCCTTCTTTTTTTTGACGGACGTGCTTGGCCTGGGTGCTTCATGAATCTTCCAAATAGTCTCACCATCCTGCGCATCTTTTTCATACCGCTCCTGGTTGTTGTCCTGCTCACGCGCCAGCCCAACGTCGTATTCTTGAGTGTGCCCATGAATTTCGCGGTATGGGGTGTCTTGATTCTATTGCTCGCCGCCGCCACCGATTGGGCGGATGGGTTCTACGCGCGCCGGCGTGAACAGGTAACGACTCTTGGCATTCTTCTCGACCCCATCGCCGACAAGCTTCTGATTTCCGCCGCTTTCATTTCCCTGGTGCAGATGCAGCTCGTTCCCGGCTGGATGGTGGTTATCATCATTGGCCGCGAAATTACGGTATTGGGCCTTCGCAATATCGCCTCTGCCGAAGGCTTTACAATCCCGGCCTCCGCCCTCGGGAAAACGAAGATGGTTCTCCAGGTGATCGCCGTCTGCGCGGTGATCCTGGGCGCAAAACACACCGCGGTGCGTCCCCTCGGCACGATCCTCGTTTGGCTGGTGGTCATGAGCGCCGTGGCTTCCGCTTTTCAGTATTTCTCGAAGTTCTGGAGCCACGTGGACGACCGCGTAAAGCAAAAGCGTCATCTCAGGCTGCTGGAGCGCCGTGGAAAAACGCAGGATGCCCCCACGCTCTGATTTTCGGCTTTCGGATAAAGATCGACGCACCCTCCTTGCGCTTGCCCGTCGGGCCATATTCGAAATGGTTTCACGTAGGGATTTTCCTGATCTGTTTCCTCCGCAGGGCCGCTTGGCTGAACCCGGGGCAGCCTTCGTCTCCGTGCGTTGCAATGGAAAGCTGCGGGGGTGCGTCGGCCGCACGTCCTTCGATAATCCCCTGGCGGAGATCGTCGTGCAGTGCGCCATCGGTGCTGCATTTCAGGACCAGCGCTTCAGGCCCCTTGGACATGAGGACATGGACGGCCTGCAGATCGAGATTTCAGTACTCTCTGAATTGCTGCCGCTCTCGCCCGGCGAGATTGAGGTGGGTGTGCATGGAATTCTTGTCATCCGCAACGCTAATCGCGGTCTGCTATTGCCACAGGTGGCCATGGAACGCAATTGGTCTGCGGAACGATTCCTCGAAGAAGCCTGCCGCAAGGCGGAGCTTGCGTTGGATTCCTGGCGCGATCCAGAAACGAAACTCTTCGCCTTCGCAGCGGATGTTTTCTGCGAATCTAGCCTTGTCCCTCCCGCAGCGGAACTCATTCGTATCTAAAACAGAACGGCCCGCCTGAATTTCCGGCGGGCCGGTGCAACATCTCGAGGTTTATCGGTTATTCGAGTTCGACGTAATCGCCCGGAAACATCGCGGCTTTGCTCAGTGTGATCAGCACCGTAGCCGCGTTCTTGCTGACCCGCAATACGACGCCTTCGCCCAGGATGTCACGCGGCAGTTCCGCGCCGGCGTAAGGCCGCGGCGTCGTGCCAAATCCGAAAACTTGGTACGCGATATGCGGCGTCTGATATTCGGCTTCGAGAGTGTTTCCCTGGTAACGGAAGACACGGAAGTAGTCGCCCACCTTCACGCCTTGTGCGCTGCCCAGGTTCACATAGGCGATTCTGCCTTCCGCTCCCAGATCGCCGAAGTACCTCGTTGTGACGATCATGGCTTTCGCTTTGCCGCTGGCCGGGGCGAAGATGTCGAAGCCTTCCGCGGACTTCAGTTGCGGAGCGGGACGAGAGGTAAATGGCAGCACTAGATCTCCGCGCTGCACATAGCTGCAGGAAGAGACCACCTCGGCTGTCGAGACATTTTGCTGCACGTTGACCACGCGAAGGCGCGCCTTGTCTTCGTAGGTCGTGCCCATCGCTTTCAGCAGCTTATCCTGGTCCTTAAACCATTCGTACTTGAGCTCATCGCCGCTCACCGGCCGAATCACCTGGAATTGGTCGCCGGCCTTTACGCCCTGCGACGACCCCTTGTTAATGAACACAAGCTTGTGGTCGCTAAAGGTGACCCGAAAATATGAGTTGGCCCCGGAGATGACGTAGGTGTCGGTCGGCACCGGATCTGTGGTGACAATGCCGCTGCAATAGAGCTGGTTGTCGTTCGCCGTCGCCGCCCCCTGTTGGGCCCGCGCCCCCGAAACCATAAGCCCTGTAAATACAAGTGCATAGAACCATCGCCGCATCATTTTCGTGCTCCTCGTTAATTTCGTTCTGGGGCCTTCCCTGCCGCGTAAATCCACACCACGAAATTAACAGGCGGTACTAGAACCGGTCAAGCTGCTCTCGCCCCTTGCTTTACACATTCGATACCGCATGATAGTAGCGCTCAACTCCGGAGGTTTGCGCATCGCCCGCACACTTTCTCTCCGTGCCCTCGACACCGGATCTTCCGGCTTGCACATCCACGCTCCTGCAACGAGGGTGCACCCAGTCCGCGTGTTTGGACACGACCGCCTCTGTGCGGTCGTCGCTGCCAGATACACTGCCGACGCTATTCAGCAGCTCCGGTTCGCCATGAACGTCGCGAAGGCACGCGTCATCGAACTGCGCCTCGATTTCCTCGGCGCTCGCTCAAAGATCGAGAGCTTTTTAAGCTGGGTCGCTCGTGAGCCCCGCAAGCCCCGGCTGATCGCCACCTGCCGGCGCCTTCCAGCCGGCGGGCGCTTCAAGGGCAGCATCGACGCCGAAATTGCTCTGCTCAAGCAAGCCGTCCACGCCGGTTGCCGCTGGTGCGACGTCGAAATCGAAACAGCGCAAAGGTTCGCCCCTGGACGGCTAAGAAGCGATCTGGTTCCTGCGCGGGTGCTTGTCTCGGCTCATGACTTCCGCCGCTTGCCGCAAAATTTGCCCGCTCTCGTGGCCCGCCTCGAAGCGTGTCGGGGAGACGCAATAAAAATTGCTGCTGCGTGTTACTCCCTGGCTGAGGTTCGCCGCTTCTTAGAGTTGGTTCGTGGCAGGCCGGACTTGGTGGCTATACCGATGGGAGACGAGATGGTGGGGGCGCGCATTCTCGCGTTACGCCAAGGCAGTGCGCTTGCCTATGCGCCCGTGAGCCTCGCCACAGCCCCCGGCCAAATCGCCTTCGATGAGATTGACCGTGTGTATCGCCTGCGCCGTCGTTTTGGCCGTTCGGCCGGCATCCATCCAGGAACCGCCGTTTACGGCGTTATTGCCGATCCGGTCGCCCATTCACTGTCGCCGTTGATGCACAACGCGGGGTTTGCCGCCCGCAAGAAAGACGCGATTTATGTTCCTTTTCGTGTCCAAGACCTTCCCGATTTCATCGCGGCCATCAAGCCCTTCGGAATTGCCGGATTCAGCGTGACCATTCCGCATAAGGAGCGCATTCTGCGTTATCTCGACGTATGCGATCCTCTCGCCGCCGAAATTGGGGCTGTAAACACAGTCGTCGTGCGCGCGGGCAAGTTATGCGGTTACAATACCGATTTCGTCGGCGTCTTGCGGGCGCTGGAAAAGCGCTTGAAGCTTCCCTCCAGCCGCGTTCTGCTCGTCGGCGCGGGAGGCTCGGCCCGCGCTGCGGCCTTCGCGTTAGCCCGCGCAGGCGCTGCGGTAAGCATCTGCGCGCGTCGTCCGCAACGCGCCCGCGCCTTGGCGCGGTTAGTTGGCGGGGAAGCGATCGACCGCCGCCGGTTGCGGGGCAGTTTCTTCGACGCCATCGTGAATTGCACCCCTATCGGGATGCATTCTCATGGCGGATCGCCGCTCGAAAGCGGCGAATTGAATTGCGGCTTGGTGATGGACTTGATCTATCGGCCGCTGAAGACGGAGTTGCTGCGCCGCGCGGAAAGCCGCGGAATTGCCACCGTCTCGGGAGTGGACATGTTTCTGGCTCAAGGTTTTGCTCAATGGCAGCTATGGATGGGCGAACCTGCACCCCAATCCGCCATGCGCAGAGTGGTTATGGCCGCGTTGCAAAAGGAAGAGAAATTCCCTCGCAGATGATCGAGCCCGATTTTCACAGTTTTTCCCGCCTGGCCCGCCAAGGCAATCTCGTTCCCGTCTACGAAACCTTTACGGCCGATCTTCTAACGCCGGTCGGCGCCTATCTCAAGCTCGCCCGCCATGCCCGCTACGCCTGCCTGCTCGAAAGCGTGGAGGGCGGAGAAAAAATCGCCCGTTATACCTTTGTCGGCGCCAATCCTGCTGAAGTGTTTCGCTACGTCAACGGGGCCTGCGTCTTGGAGTCGGAAAGCCGCCTCTCCTGGCTGCAATCGAATCCTCTGGACTTTCTCCGGAATCGCATCCAGCGCTATCGGCCGGTTCGCGTACCCGGCCTTCCCCCGTTGGTGGCCGGCGCGATCGGCTATTTCGCCTACGACATGGTCCGCCTTTTTGAGCGCATTCCAGACCGTTCCCAAAACGACCTCGGCACCGAAGACGCCGTGATGATGTTCTATCTGGGCCTGGTCGTTTTTGACCACGTGCGCCATCGCGTCTGGATTGTCCGCAATGTTTTCACCGAAGGCCCCGGCAGCTTGCGCTCGAAATATCGCGCTGCGGTCCGTGAAATTGCCGAGACCCGCCGCCGGCTGGAGATGCCCCTCGAAGACGGCGCTCGCAAGCGGTCGGGCCGGGTCGCCCCATTGCGCGTGGACTCGAATTTCAAGCGATCCCAGTTTCTTGGCGCTGTGCGGAAGGCGAAAGAGTACATTCGCGCCGGCGATGTTTTCCAAGTGGTCCTCAGCCAGCGCTTCTCTGCCCGAACCGCCGCGAATCCCTTCGATATCTATCGCGCGCTTCGTGTCCTGAATCCTTCGCCATACATGTATTTTCTGAAGCTTGGCGATACCGCTATCGTCGGAAGCTCGCCGGAGCTCCTGCTCAAGGTTCAAGACCGCGAAGCCTTTTACCGGCCCATTGCCGGAACGCGCCCGCGCGGCAGGGACGAAGCCGAGGACCAGCGCTTAGCCGCCGAGCTCGCCGCCGATCCCAAAGAGCTCGCCGAACACATCATGCTGGTCGACCTGGGGCGCAACGATCTGGGCCGCGTGTCTGAATACGGTTCGGTCCGTGTAGAACGCCTGGAGTTCGTCGAATACTATTCCCACGTGATGCATCTGGTCTCCACGCTGCGCAGCCGCCTCCGGCCCGATGTGGATTGTATCGATGCGCTCGCTGCCTGTTTCCCCGCGGGCACGGTCTCGGGCGCTCCCAAGGTTCGCGCCATGGAGATCATCGACGAACTCGAACCCACCCGCCGCGGTATCTACGCCGGCGCCATTCTTTACCTCGACTTTTCCGGTAATCTCGACTCATGTATCGCCATTCGCACCATGGTGGTCAAGAAAGGAGTCGCCAGCGTGCAAGCCGGCGCCGGTCTCGTTGCCGACTCGGTGCCCGAGCGGGAATACCAGGAGACCGTCAACAAGGCGCGCGCTCTGATCGCCGCTCTGGAAGTCGCGCATAACAATAGTGAAGGCGCACTGCGCCCTCGAAAAAAGCGCCGCTCCCGTAGCCGGCGCAAGGCTGGCCGCACCAAATAGCCGCCTCGTTGTGCGGTCCCATGCGTGGTGAGGTCGGCTTTTTTGCGTTTTCTTCGGGATGCCGTAACCTTGTAGATGCGCGGCATCTGGCGTGTAGGTCTATGATCCTGCTGATCGACAACTACGATTCGTTCACTTACAACCTGGCGCAATTCCTTGGCCAGCTAGGCGAAAAACTGGAAGTCCGCCGCAACGACCAGATCACTCTCGATCAGATCGCCGCCAAAAAGCCCGCCCGCATCGTGATCTCCCCCGGGCCCGGCGAGCCGCAGAATGCCGGCATTTGCATCGACGTCATTCGCGAATTCACCGGCAAAATTCCAATTCTCGGGGTCTGCCTTGGTCATCAGGCCATCGGCTACGCCTTCGGCGGCAAGGTCGTCCGCGCCCCGGCGCTGATGCACGGCAAGACCAGCCGCATCCATCACGATAGCAAGACCATCTTTCGCGAATTACCCCAGGATTTCGTCGCCACGCGCTACCACTCGCTCATCGTGCAGAAGAAGGACTTGCCTCGCGATCTGGAAATTTCCGCCGAGACCGATGGCCTCATCATGGGCCTGCGCCATCGCAAACTGCCCCTGGAAGGCGTGCAGTTCCATCCCGAATCCGTGCTCACCGAAGTCGGCATGCAAATGCTCCGCAATTTCCTCTCACTGTAGTTGAGACCGCGGTTGCCGGCGTTGCACTGCATACGCCCTTCTCGTCATTCTGAGCGAAGCGAAGAATCTCTCTTCTGAACCTGCATCAGCGACAGCGCAGGTCACCCGCGCGAAAATTCGATCAGCGCTTTAAGTTTGGCGCTAGCGCAGCCCGAATCGATCGCTTTCGCCGCCAATGCTGCGCCGTCCCGGAAATTTGCGGCCCGCTCCGCGGCCACCAGCGCGGCCGCCGCATTCATGCACACAAAATCCCGCCTGGGCCCGCGCTCGCCTTCCAAAATCCCGCGAATGATCCTGGCATTCGCGGCGGCATCGCCCCCGGCGAGATCTTCGCGCCGGGCGGCAGCAACCCCGAAATCCTCAGGTGTGACGCGATAGCGCTGCACGGAATGCGGCCGCACCTCTGCTACTTCCGTTTCATCGTTCAAAGAAATTTCGTCGATTCCGTCCACGCCATGCACCACGAACGCGTGCTGCGTTGCGAGTTCGGCTAGGGCGTGGCCCAGTTTCTCGACGAGCGCCAGCGCGGGCACCCCGATCACTTGCGCTGTGGCCCCTGCTGGATTCGTCAAGGGGCCCAACAGATTGAAAACGGTCCGGCCTCCTGCTTCGCGCCGTGCCGCCGCCGCATGCCGCATGGCCGTATGCATCATGGGCGCAAAAAGAAACCCGATGCCCACTTCATCGATGGCCGCGAGCGCTCGCTGCGGCTCAATATCGACCTTCACGCCCAGCGCTTCGAGCACGTCGGCCGACCCGCAGCGCGAACTGTAAGACCGGTTGCCATGCTTGGCCACGCGCACTCCGGCGCCCGCCACCACCAGCGCCGCCGCGGTCGAGACGTTAAACGTGCCGCCACCGTCGCCACCCGTCCCACACGTATCCACGAGCGGAGAGAACTGAGTCTCCGCGTGGAGATGGGGCAGGTGCCGCCTCATCCCCCGCGCAAACCCGACTAACTCCTCCACCGCCTCGCCCTTCGCTCGCAGCGCAACGAGCAGGTTCACGATCTGCTCCTGCGCCAGCCGACCTTCGAGCAGTTCGTTCATAACCTCTTCCGCCTCTTGCGCGGAAAGGTCCGCCCCTGCTTCAGCTTTTCGCAACGACTCGGCAATCAGTTGGCTCAAATGCGTGCCCTTGCCCGCCCCGCCATCTCAGAGTAAACTGGCCCACTTTGGACGAAGTGAAATTTTAGCACCGAGTCGTCTGCGCTCGCTGGGAATGCACCTGTCCGCACACGAAGCAAGCGCATCGCTCATTCATAAAAATGAAGGGAATCGGTAATCAGCAACCACTCGTATGAAAATCCACGAATATCAGGCCAAAGAGATTTTCCGCCGCTTCGGCGTTCCCACGCCCCGCGGCGAGATGGTCACCAGTCCCGAGGAAGCACGCAAGGTCGCACAGAAGCTCAGCACACCGGTCGTGGTGGTGAAGGCGCAAATCCACGCTGGCGGCCGCGGCAAGGGCGGCGGCGTGAAGTTGGCACGTTCCGCTGACGAAGCGGCGCTGCTCGCCTCGAAGATTCTCGGAATGAACCTGATCACGCCGCAAACCGGTCCCGGCGGTCGTACCGTGCGCCGGCTGTTGATCGAAGAGGGCCTGGACATCAAGCGCGAGCTCTACCTCAGCATCCTCGTCGACCGCGCCGTGGAGGCTCCCGTGGTTATGGCCAGCGCCGCTGGCGGCATGGAGATCGAGGAGGTCGCCAAGGAAAATCCCTCGGCCATCCTGCGCGAAACCATCCGCCCCGCCATTGGCCTGCAGCCCTACATCGCGCGCAAGCTTGCTTTTGGCCTCGGCCTTACCGCCGAACAGGCGCAAGCCGCCGTGCCGTTTCTTCAATCTCTTTATCGCGCCTTCATCGAAACGGACTCCTCGCTCGCGGAAATCAATCCTCTTGTGGTCACCGGTGACGGCCGCCTGATCGCCCTCGACGCCAAGATGAATCTCGACGACAACGCCCTCTATCGTCACAAGGATCTCCTGGAGCTGCGCGATCTGGACGAGGAAGATCCGCTTGAGGTCGAAGCCTCCAACTACAAGCTCAACTACATCAAGCTCGACGGCACCGTCGGCTGCATGGTCAACGGCGCGGGCCTCGCGATGGCCACCATGGATATCATCAAGCTCGCCGGCGGCGCCCCGGCCAACTTTCTCGACGTCGGCGGCGGCGCCAACGCCGATCAGATCAAAAGCGCTTTCAAAATCCTCACCAGCGATAGGGAAGTTCGCGGCGTCTTCGTCAACGTTTTCGGCGGCATCTTGCGCTGCGACGTTCTTGCTACCGGCGTCGTGAACGCCGCGCGCGAATTGCAAATGAAGCTGCCCGTGGTTGTGCGTATGGAAGGCACCAATGTGGAGCAGGGCCGCCAGATTCTGCGCGATTCGGGATTGAACTTTACGATTGCCGAAGATATGAAGGACGGCGCCGAAAAGGTCGTGCGCCTCGCCGGAGGTGCGCGGTGAGCATCCTGATTAACGAAATGACTCGCGTCGTCGTTCAGGGCGTCACCGGCCGCGAGGGCGCCTTCCATGCCGGGCAGATGATCGCTTATGGCACAAAGGTCGTCGCCGGTGTCACCCCGGGTAAGGGCGGAACGCTGCACAATGAAGTGCCCGTTTTCAATACTGTAGCGGAAGCCGTGCGCACCACTCACGCCGACGCCTCGGCCATCTTTGTGCCGCCGCCATTTGCTGGTGACGCCATCCTCGAAGCCATCGACGCCGAAGTCCCGCTCGTCGTGTGCATCACCGAAGGCGTCCCCACTCTCGACATGGTGCGCGTCGCCGCCGCTCTTCGCGGCAGCAAGACGCGTCTCATCGGCCCCAATTGTCCGGGCATTATCTCACCCGGAAAATGCAAGATCGGCATCATGCCCGCTCAGGTCCACCGCCAAGGCAACGTCGGTGTGGTCAGCCGCAGCGGCACCTTGACGTACGAAGCCGTCGGCCAGCTCACTCATCTTGGCATCGGGCAATCCACCTGCATCGGCATCGGCGGCGATCCCATCATCGGCACCTCCTTCCTCGATGCCGTTCGACTTTTCAATGACGATCCCGATACGCACGCCCTCATCATGATCGGTGAGATTGGCGGCAACGCCGAACAGCAGGCGGCTGAATTTATTGGCGCGCGCGTGCGCAAGCCGGTGGTTGGATTTATTGCCGGCCAGACCGCGCCGCCAGGCCGCCGCATGGGTCACGCCGGAGCCATCATCAGCGGCGGCACGGGCACCGCAAAAGAAAAATACGAAGTCATGGCCAAGGCCGGCATTCATTGCGTGGAGAGCCCTGCTGACATGGGCAAAACCCTCAAGGCCGTGCTCGGCAAATCTGTCGCACGATAAATTACCTGACTCTGCTCTAATCTAAGTTCTAGGAGAGATTCTTGTCCGCCGAAGCCAAGCTCGAACGCACGCTAGCCATCATCAAGCCCGACGCCACAACCCGTGGCCTCGTCGGCGACATTCTTTCCCGCATTCATCGCGCGGGCTTCTCCATCGTCGCCATCAAATCATTGCGCTTAACGCGGGCCGAGGCCGAGGGATTTTACGCCGTGCATCGCGGAAAAGGATTTTTTGACGAACTCACTGCCTTCATGAGTTCAGGGAAGATATTTGTGATGGTGCTGGAAGCCCCAGGCGCTATCGCTCGCTGGCGCGAAACGATGGGCGCCACAGACCCCGCCAAGGCCGCGCCCGGCTCCATCCGCCGCGACCTGGGCTCCAGCATCCAGAACAACTGTACCCACGGCTCCGATGCCGTCGATACCGCCGCCTTTGAAATCGGCTACTTCTTCGCCTCCCACGAACTCCTGTAAATGAGCTGGCCCGCCGCTATTCGCGGCGGCTTGTCGTGGTCGTTTCCCGTGGCACGGCTTTGCCGAAAACCTCGATCGTGCTGAGGTGAATGTATCCCCCGACGCCATGACCGCTGCTGGGCATCAGATCGGCGAAACCCACTTCGTCGACTTTGCTGAGATCCGGATTGTTCACCCAAATTTGGTTGGCCACCCCGCCGTTCAGTCCCAGCGTCACCGCTCGATTCGGATCCAGCTTGATCCAGCGCACGTCAGCGAGGGCGAACTCCCGTTCCACGAGCATCGGTACCGAAGCGTCCGTGTGATCTCCCACCAGCAGCGTGCCGTCCGCGAGCTTCACCACCGGCCTCACTTCGTGGAAACCCGAAGTCTTGATCACCCAGCGTATCCGGCCCAGCCCGGAGAGGTCCACGTAGCTGTTCTTCTGCCGGAAGGTAATCGCAAAGGGACCGGCGCACTCGCCCGACCACACCGTAAACGGCGTCGATTCGCTGCCCACCGTGCCGGAGGTCAGCAGTTGTTTCGCGGCCGGCCCGTATTGTTTCAACTCGATATTAGGGTCCCCGATGTTCGCTTGCACTACGGGAACTTGTCCCTTCTGGTCCGGCGGCTGCACCCACTCGACTTTCATGAACGGCGGCGCCGATGAAGCCCGCGCGCCCTCCGTTCCTCCTTGGCGCGGCGTGGCGTTCTGCCGAGCTTGCGCTCGCGGTGGTTCTTGCGCGAATAGAGTCAGGCTGCACAGGATCCCCAGCGCGAACAGAAATCCCGTGACCGATTTGCGAGAGACGCGGTCTGGCATCCCAGCAAGCATAGAGGCCTCCTTTTGCGAACAATGGTTTCGCGGCTGGCGCAACGCGCGGCTGGCGATTCGCTTCCGATGCGCCCTAGTTGTTACGCCGAAGCATACGCCTGGGCGCCGGTACGTACAAGCTCCCACAACGCGCACAAATCGATATCAGCGCAGATTTTCGATGGATTCTAGGGGCGCCAGGTACGGCTGTTGGAATTGCGGCCAGAGCTAGATATTGACGCGCTTCATGGCCTCCGGAACGTAGCGCGCCCCTGCGGTTGCGCCATGCGGCGCGGCACGGTCGAGCCGTGCAACATCGGCCGATGTAAGCTGTACCTGCGTTGCGCCGGCGTTCTCCTCGAGATAGTCGCGCCGCTTCGTGCCCGCAATCGGCACGATATCTTCCCCGCGCGCCAAAAGCCACGCCAGCGCCAATCGCGCCGGCGTGCACCCCTTTTCCGACGCCAGCTCTTCTATGCTCTTCACGATCGCCAAATTTCGCTTGAAATTCTCGCCCTGAAACCGCGGTGAATTCTGCCGGTAGTCTCCCGTCTCGAAATCCTGCTCGCTACGGAAGCGGCCGGTGAGAAATCCCCGGCCGAGGGGGCTGTAAGCCACAAACCCGATGCCCAGCGCGCGGCAGGTGTCCAGGATTTCGCCTTCCGGATCGCGCGTCCACAGCGAGTATTCGCTTTGCAACGCCGCGATGGGATGCACCGCCGAGGCCCGCCTCAGTGTTCTGGCGCTCGCCTCGGAAAGTCCGATATGCAGGACCTTGCCCTGTTGCACCAGCTTGGCCATCGCGCCCACGGTCTCCTCGATCGGCACTTCGGGATCGACGCGGTGCTGGTAATAGAGGTCGATGTGCGCCACTCCCAGCCGGCTCAGGCTGGCCTCGCAAGACTTGGCCACGTATTCCGGCCGCCCGTTCACGCCCATCCATCGGCCATCGCTGTCCCGCACATTGCCGAATTTCGTAGCGAGTACGGCCTGTTCACGCCGGCCTTGCAGCGCCCGCCCGACGAGTTTTTCATTGTGTCCGCGGCCGTAAACGTCGGCGGTATCGAGGAAGTTCATTCCCAGATCGAGCGCCCGATGAATCGTGGCGATGGATTCGTTGTCGTCGGTTGTGCCATAGAACTCGGACATGCCCATGCATCCGAGCCCAATGGCCGAAACGCTCAAACCGCCTTTGCCCAGAAGCCTTCGAGGCAATGGATTGGGTGTCGCAGCCGAGCTGGCGCTCATGAGGGATCC